>VAPH01038316.1_pt1 | contig 14001 bp, 11 predicted proteins | sample 3393861 | NCBI WGS metagenome assembly VAPH01 (sample SAMN08290439, study PRJNA428436) | hydrothermal vent metagenome | isolation source: Deep-sea hydrothermal vent chimney | place: Atlantic Ocean: South-mid Altantic Ridge | reverse complement strand
GGCAAATCGCTCCTGGTGAATTTTTCATTCTACAAGGAATGATGGTTTATGTGGCTAATGTTGGTAACTGGGAGAAGAGGAATTTCGGCAATGTAAACGCTCGCCTTTACTGTGTTTTCGAAAATGGAACCGAATCAAACATGTTGCTGCGCTCTCTAGCCGCGGCGCTCTGGAAAGATCAAAACAGTCGTCAGATAGTGGATGCCGTTCAGATGGAATTGTTTAGCGAATCAGAACAAATCACATCAGACGACGAAGCAACAGGCTATATCTATATTTTGCGATCTCTGAGTGAAGATCCACAGATCAAAGAGATCGAAGACCTGTACAAGATCGGTTTTTCCAGTCAACCAGTTAAACAACGCATCCAGAATGCGGAGCAAAACCCCACTTATTTAATGGCGGATGTGATGCTGGTAACTGAGTTCCAAACATACAACTTAAATCCACAAAAAATGGAACTATTGTTACATACATTTTTCGCGGAATCTTGTTTGAATCTTGATGTTTTTGATAGTGAAGGAAAACGTCATACACCACGAGAATGGTTCATTGTGCCATTGCATACCATTGAAGTAGCGATTCAACTTCTGATCAATGGAGATATTGTTAATTATCGCTATGACAGTCAAAAGCAGGAAATTGTAGGAAAATGAACGAGAAGATGACGATAGAGGACATCAGACACTTATAGAAACAACAGTAACTCCCTCGCCGCCTTCCGGGGGGTTGCCCGGGCGTATTGTCAGCGGTAGTGGATGGCTGGACAGGAATTCCCGGACAGATTTACATAAAATTCCAGAACCAAATCCATGAATTATAAGTAACTCGGAAAGTCCTGCAAGGGCGGCCTTGTCAATAAACCTGTCCAGCATTGCCAGGGCCGGCTCCACTCGCTGACCGACCAGGTTTATTTGACTGGATACTTCCTCAGGTATTTCGCCCTCAAAACTCACCCCGGCAGCAGGCTCCGGCGCAGCCTTTGTCCTGAAAACTCCCAATGCGTTGATGTCCATCTCCACCTCTATGGAGCCTGCTGACACACGACAACGACCGGTTTTTATGTTTAACTTCATAAGACGTGCGTCACAATCAAGAGATTTCACAAAATAGCGATTTCCAACGCAAATATCTGAGGGTGCAACCGACCTGAAATTCTCCTGTGAAAGTTTTTCCTCTCTGACTTTAAGCCTGGAGGCCCGATCATCCATAGCCGATGCCGCAGCTTTGGCAATGCTTACCGCATCTTTGGCTGTGCCGGTTCCGGTAGTAGCGGTTCCGGTAGTGCCGGTTTTCAATGAACGGACCTCTTTAAGAAGCCGGTCCATCTCTATCCTCGCGTTTCGGACAATGCCTGACGCCTCCACAGTTGCTTTGTGAAGCATTGATTTTCGTTTCTTTTTTACTTCTTCTGTTTGATCTTTAAGTTTTTTTTCCATTCTTTCGGCATTATTTAAACTTTCTTCGGCCATGGTAAGTTTTCGGTTTGCATTTTCACGCAGTTTTTCGAGTTTAACAGCAAGAGACTGCACGTCTTCTACTGCTTCCGGCATCATACGCCGGGCCTCTTTTACCACGTCTTCCGGTATTCCGTAGCGAGTTGCAATCTCGATTGCGTGGGAACTGCCTGGAATGCCAATTTCGAGTTGATAAGTGGGGGCAAGGGTTTCGTAATCGAACTTGGCGGCTGCATTTGTCATATGCGGCATAGAATGGACAAATCCTTTTATTGCTCCCAAATGCGTTGATGCCAGCACCAGTCCCCCTTTATCCACAGCAGCTCTGAGTATGGCGCAGGCAAGCGGCCCTCCTTCCTCCGGGTCGGTGCCGCCGCCAAGTTCGTCCATCAGAACCAGACTGCCCGGACCACACTGTGAAAGAAGCTTTGCAATCCTGGTCATGTGACCGGAAAAAGTCGAAAGGCTCTGCTCTATCGATTGTTCGTCTCCTATGTCTGCCGCTATGTTTTCAAGAAATGGAAAGCTGGAGCCTTCCCCGGCCGGCACATGCATTCCGGACATCGCCATAAGACAGAGAAGTCCCGCAGTTTTAAGGGCCACTGTCTTACCTCCTGTGTTTGGACCGGTTATCACAATCGCCCTTATATTGCTTCCGTCCAGAAAAATTTCAAGAGGCACAGGCGCCTCTTCCCTCCCCTCTTCGAGCATCAACCCCCATAAAAGGGGGTGCCGACCCAGAATTATTTTTAATGCCAAGCCTTCCGAAACTCGGGGCGGCGTCATCCTAAATCTGTCGGCATACGCGGATATAGCTATCAGAATATCGAGGCGCACAAGTATTTGAAATCCTGCCTCTACTTCAGGCAGAATTTCTCTGAACCTACGGCATAGATCCATAATGATCCGTGCTTCCTCTGCACACTCGGCTGCTGCCAAAGCTCCAAGCTCGTTTCCAAGGGGCAGGGTTTCGAGTGGTTCCATAAATACCGTCTCGCCGGAATTCGATACGTCATGCACAAGCCCATGCACCTGGCCCTGAGCATCCCGTCTAACCGGGATCACCCATCGTCCGCCCCGATTGGTGACAAAATCTTCCTGTATAAACTTCTCCATCTCCGACCGCCTCATCATCTCCTGAAGTTTTTTTCTGAGACGATTCTCGGATGTTTTAATCTTTTTGCGAATCGAGGCCAGCTCTTTAGAAGCCGTATCGAGTATCCTGCCTTCAGAATCGATTGACCGTGTGATGGATTTTCTAATTTCAGGATGAACCTGTACTTCAGACACAAATTCTCTCAACTCATTACAGTCGTTTATATGGATTTTTTTAAGGGTTCGAACAACTGTCTCGGCATTTAAAAGCAGGGCAATGAAACTCCACAGGTCAAGCGGCTTTAAAATCGCATCCATGGGCCGAAGCCGTGAAAATAGCGGTCTAAGGTCAGCAAAATAACTAAGAACCAAAGGATTTTCTACTTCAGTAAGCCTGCGGATTTGGCTTATCAAGTCACGGCGTTTTTTTATTTCACACAGTGAATCAAGCGGCTGAATCGAGATAACCCCCTCTTTTCCGGGATCACTTGTAGCTGACCGAGCTATTTTTTCAAGAAGTTTAGGATACTCGAGGGTTTCAAGGGTATGGTTGTCTATCACTTACTAAATCACTTACTATTTTTTGGAGGATGAAAGAGTTTTTAACGCCTTTGTGATCGTGGCCTCAAGCGAGTCGATCGAATTTTTAGGCATGATCTTACGGAGCACTCCCTCGATCTCGGCCTTTTTGTAGCCCAGATTAATTAGAGCTGAAAGCGCGTCATCGAAAACTCTGGAGATCTCATGCTCCGACTCCGAATCTTCCAGCCGTTCGGGAAGTTTTCCACGAAGTTCAAAGATGAGTTTTGCAGAAGTTTTTTTCCCAAGACCGGGCATACGGGAGAGAAATTCTACATCTTCGGTTTCGATCGCTTTTCTTAAGTCTCCCACCTTAGCGCCCGAGAGTATCGCAAGCCCAAGCTTAGGGCCTACTCCTGATACACTGGTAAGAGTGGTAAAAAAATCTTTTTCCTCCGGCGAGATAAAACCAAACAATTGAAGCACATCTTCCCTGACATGAAGATGGGTGTGAAACAGTGTTTCCAGACCAGTGTCCGGCAGTTTTTCAAATGTGGAAAGAGGTATAAATAACAGGTAGCCGACACCCCCGACATCCACCACAACACGATCCGGGAATTTTGAAACAAGAATGCCTCTTAAAAGAGCGATCATTAGAATTATAGCGTTAGAGAGTCAAAGTTAAATTTCTTCACTATTCACCCTTTAATTTTCTGCTGTGCGCGTGACATATTGCCACTGCAAGTGCGTCAGCGTCGTCCTGGCCTGGTTTGTGTTTTAAGGCAAGTAGCATAGTTACCATTTTCTGCACCTGCACTTTCTCTGCACGACCGTACCCAACCACTGACTTTTTGACCTCAAGGGCTGAGTACTCATAAACCGGCATTCCGGTAGCTGCAAGGGCTGCAAGAGCCACTCCTCGTGCCTGGCCGAGACTTAGGGCGCTCTTTACACTTTTTGCAAAGAAAATCTGCTCTACCGCTGAAACATCAGGCGAGTGCTCAGAAATCATCTCTTCAAGAGATTTATAGAGGTTTTTAAGACGAACCGCAAGAGGATCGGATTTAGAAAGCGAGATTCGTCCAGATGCCACATGTTTTATCCGCTTGCCATCGGTCTCGATACAGCCATAACCGCAGTAAATGCTTCCGGGATCGATTCCTAGAATCAGCATTATTTGTGGGGAATTGCGTTTTTTTTACCCAAGACATCTGTCCATAAGGTCATCAGACATGTTGAAATTAGCGTAAACATCCTGGACGTCATCGTGATCTTCCAGAGTCTCCATAAGGCGGATCATCTGGGCAGCCTCTTTATCACTTGTCAGTTCAATTTCGTTTTTCGGAAGCTTGGTCACCTCGGCAGATACAATCTCTATTCCGGCCTTATCAATAGCCTCTTTAACTGTTTCAAAGTCTGATGGATCGGTGATAATCTCGAAGTTATCTTCGCCCACTTCATTTTTCATATCTTCAGCACCTGCATCCAGAGCTACACTCATAAGTGTATCTTCGTCAACCTTGTTTTTATTAACTAGCAGGTAGCCCTTGCTTTCGAAAATCCAGGCCACGCAGCCGGTTTCACCCAGGTTTCCTCCGTTTTTCGAAAGGATAAACCGGATATCGGCCACCGACCGGTTTTTGTTATCTGTAAGTGTATCAATCAGAAGGGCTACACCGCCCGGGCCGTATCCTTCGTAGGAAATTTCTTCATACGAGATGCCGGGAAGTTCTCCTGTGCCTTTCTGCACAGCCCTCTTGATATTATCTGAGGGCATGTTGACAGACCTTGCCTTCTCCATTGCGAGCCGCAGGCGAGGATTACCGGTCGGGTCGCCGCCGCCAAGCTTGGCGGCTATGGTTAGTTCCTTGGCGATTTTGGTAAACACTTTGCCGCGTTTTGAGTCTATCGCGGCCTTTTTGTGCTTTGTTGTCGCCCATTTAGAGTGTCCTGACATAGCTGTTTTTCTTTCTTTATTTCTGAGGGTCTATTGCAATAGGCTCCTGCATTAGTCCGTAGTTCACCTTCAGTAGCTACAAATTATCGTATATTCCATAGCATTGTCAAATACTCTTGAAATATGGTACTTTTATAAGGTTTTCTGTGCGGTTAAATACCAGTGGAGGTAGTTATTTGAACACCTATAAAAATGTAATCATATGGCTGCTTATTTTCGGCCTTATGATTGTTATGTTTAACGTTGTAAGCAGCCCCAAAAAAGTCGATAATGAAATATCCTATAGCGAGTTTCTGAGCAGAGTTGAGGAAGGCGAGGTTTCAGAGGTCATTATAAAGGAAGAGAGCCTCTCCGGTCGGATGAACGATGGCACGAAGTTCAAAACCTACTTGTGGGCAATGGATACTGATCTACCTGCCACACTTAAGAAGCAGAATGTAAGAATTCTATCAAAACCGCCGGAAGAGAGTCCTTGGTACGTGAACTTCTTTTTCACGTGGGGACCGATCCTTTTTCTGGCAGGTATCTGGATATTTTTCATGCGCCAGATGCAGGCGGGCGGAAGCAAGGCTATGTCTTTTGGTAAGAGCAAGGCTAAGCTGGTTGCCGAAAAATCGGTAAAGATCACCTTTTCTGATGTTGCAGGAGTAGAGGAGGCTAAAGCTGACGTCCAGGAAATAATAGCGTTTCTTAAGGATCCTGCAAAGTTTTCAAAACTTGGCGGCAAAGTTCCAAGAGGTGTGCTTCTTGTAGGAGCACCCGGCACGGGTAAAACCCTACTTGCCAAGGCGATAGCCGGTGAGGCCGAGGTTCCCTTCTTTTCAATGTCCGGCTCGGATTTTGTAGAGATGTTTGTCGGTGTAGGCGCTTCCCGCGTACGCGATCTTTTCGAGCAGGGAAAAAAGAGCGCCCCCTGCATTATGTTTATCGACGAAATCGATGCGGTTGGAAGGCATAGAGGCGCCGGTTTGGGTGGCGGCCACGATGAGCGTGAACAGACCTTAAATCAGTTACTTGTTGAGATGGATGGTTTCGAAGGCACAGAGGGAGTGATTATTCTGGCAGCCACCAACAGGCCAGATGTCCTGGATCCTGCGCTTTTACGTCCTGGCAGGTTTGATCGTCAGGTGATGGTGCCTCTGCCAGATGTTAAGGGCAGGGATGAAATCCTGAAAGTTCATGCAAAAAAAATCCAGATGGATGAATCCGTGGATCTTGCTTTGATAGCACGGGGTACACCTGGTTTCTCCGGCGCTGATCTTGCGAACCTAGTGAACGAAGCCGCGCTTATGGCGGCACGCGATTCCAAGGAAAAGGTCGAGATTTCAGACCTGGAGGCTGCAAAGGATAAGGTGATGATGGGCAGCGAGAGAAAAAGTATGATCATCAGCGATGACGAAAAGAAAAACACTGCCTATCACGAGGCTGGTCATGCGCTGGTTGCTGTGCTTACCCCAGGGACAGACCAGATCCATAAAGTCAGCATTATTCCAAGAGGGCGCGCGCTAGGTGTAACCCAGCAGCTACCTGAAGATGATAAATACACTCATGATAAGGGCTTTCTTGAAAAGGCGTTGATGGTGCTTATGGGAGGCCGGGTTGCCGAAGAATTGGCTCTTGGACACATTACCACAGGTGCTGGCAACGATATAGAGCGTGCCACGAATATTGCCAGAAAGATGGTCACCGAGTGGGGTATGAGCGAGGCAATCGGACCGCTCACCTTTGGCAAGAAGGAAGAGCACATTTTCCTTGGCCGGGAAATCGGGCAGCATACTGATTTCAGCGAAGAAACAGCCAGGGAAATAGACCGTGAAATAAAAAAATTGGTAAAGGATGCTTACGGAAAAAGTAGAAAACTCCTTTCCGATAACCGTGAGAGCCTGGATGCTCTAGGCACACTCCTTTTGGAGAAAGAGACTGTTGATCTTGCCGACATAAAGAAAGTGCTCGACATTGAAGGCATAAACGGAAACGGATCAAAACCAGCGTAAAAGTTTTTTGCCTGTGAAGCTTAGCTGGCGCGATTACGAGTTCGACTTCTCCTGCAAGACCCATGTAATGGGAATCCTGAATATAACTCCGGATTCTTTTTCGGATGGAGGAAGGTTTCTTGATCCCATAGAGGCTGTTCGGCAAGCCGGATTACTGGCAGGGTACGGGGCCGACATTCTGGATGTGGGCGGAGAGTCTACGCGTCCGGGTTCTGAACCAGTGTCTGCGGATGAAGAAATCAGGAGGGTGATTCCTGTGATCGAAGCTATTGCAGGAGATAAAGGCCCTGGTCTGCCTGTTTCTATTGATACCACCAAGGCGGTTGTTGCTGAAGCGGCAATACTGGCAGGCGCTTCAGTGATTAATGATATAAGCGGGCTGCATTTTGATACTGATATGGCCAGAGTGGCAGCTTATAATGACGCTCCGGTGATCATCATGCATATCAGGGGCAACCCTAAAACAATGCAGAAGTCGATCAGATACGATTCTCTTTTTAGTGAGATAAAGGAGTATATTGCCGAGGGAATAGATACTGCCCTTCAAGCCGGAGTAAATGAAGATCATATATTGATAGATCCAGGAGTCGGATTTGGAAAAACGATCGAGCAGAACCTTGAGATCATTCGCAACCTTGATAGTTTAAAAAAATCTCTCGGCCACTCGATTGTTCTTGGTACATCCCGAAAGGCTTTTATAGGAAAGATTCTGGATTTACCTGTAAACGAGCGTATTGAAGGCACCGCAGCCTCTGTTGCAATAGGCATTGCAAATGGCGCTGATATGGTACGTGTGCATGATGTACAGGCCATGGCCAGGGTTGCCGGTGTTGCTGATGCCATAATAGGTAAGGGGAAACTACAGGTGGATAGACTGAAGTAGGGGTGTATTGCAATACGCCCCTACAGCATAAATAAACAAAATACCTAAGCAGTTATAAAAGGACATAAACATCCTTGTCTGATTTTATCCAACTCATACGTCCCTGGGATTTTATCGATATATTTCTGGTATCGCTGATTCTCTACCGCTTGCTTCTGCTTGTCAAGGGAACCAGGGCTGCTCAGATGCTGTTGGGACTTATCCTGCTTCTTGCCACCTCTCTTCTTGCAAGCCGTTTTAACCTCTATACACTTGATTGGCTGATCCAAAGTTTCTGGGCGCAGATAGTTCTTGCCGTCATAATACTGTTTCAGCCGGAGATAAGAAGAGCTCTTGCCCAGATGGGAGGTTCAAGGCTTTTTCCAGCGGTTTCCCGGCTGGCAGGTTTTAAGTCTCTGGAGGAGCTTGTAAAGGCTTCCATTGCACTTTCAAACAGGGGAATCGGAGCCCTTATGATCATCGAACGCGAAATCAGCCTTAATGATTTAATAGAGGTGGGAACACCCATGGACGCAAAGGTCAGCCGGGAGCTTCTTTTAAGTATTTTCCATCCAACATCACCCATACATGACGGAGCTGTAATAATACGTGGTAACCGTATTGTTGCTGCAGGCTGTTTTCTTCCTCTTCCTCTTACCACGAAACTAAGCAAAACCCTGGGGACCCGTCATAGAGCTGGCGTAGGCTTAACAAACGAAACAGATGCTGTGGGAATAGTGATTTCAGAAGAAAACGGCGAAATATCTGTTGCTATGGATGGAGGCTTGCAAAAGGACCTGGGAATGGACGATCTCCGTGAGTTACTGAACACTCTCTTTGCTAAAAAATGATGTCGGAAAACCAGATAAAGACGAAATCCTCAGGATTAATAAAAAAGAATTGGATTACAGAGAACCTGGGTCTGAAGGTCATATCTGTGCTTCTTGCAGGTTTTCTCTGGTACCTGGTGAACTTCACCGGTTCCTCAGAGGTTGCAGTGGAGGTGCCAATAACGTTTGAGGGAATACCGGCCAATCATGAGCTTTTATGGGAGAGTAGCAAAACGGCTACTGTTTGGCTTGCCGGCAGGGAGCGTATTATAAGGGGAATTGTGCCGGATATGGTGACTGCTGTCCTGGATCTTTCCCACTCAAAGGCAGGGGAGTCGTTTTATCCTCTTAACATCAGCAACCTTCGACTGCCACATCATGTGTCGGCGATTAAAGTCTACCCAACAGTAATCAGGGTTCTTCTTGAAGAAATAATATCCAAAAAACTTCGTGTAGTTCCTAAACTGGCTGGTCATCCAGCCAACGGGTTTGTGATTGACAGTGTAGATATTATTCCAGAGACGATTATTGCAGAGGGAGTTAAGCGTTTTCTTGAGGATGAGAAAGATGTTGTAACGAAGTTGGTAAATATAGAGGGTATCTCCAGGGATACTAAAGTTGAAACAAAGCTGGATATGAAAGGTATGGGCTACCGGATCGACTCTGATACAGTAACCCTTACCATTAAGCTTCGGCATAAAGAGGAGTGAATTCTAAAATGAGAAAACTTTTCGGGACAGATGGCATAAGGGGAAAGGTGAACCATTACCCTATTACTGCGGAGATGGCGCTAAGGCTGGGCCGTTCAGCGGCTTACGTGTTAAAGAAGGAGGGCAGGAGCAACCTCATTTTGATAGGCAAAGACACAAGGCTTTCCGGCTACATGCTGGAGAGCGCTCTCACAGCAGGCATATGTTCAATGGGAATGAATGTGATTCTGGTCGGGCCTGTGCCGACTCCGGGAATCGCGTTTCTTACAAGAAGCATGCGGTGTGATGCCGGGATTGTGATTTCCGCCTCCCATAATCCATACGACGATAACGGAATAAAATTCTTCTCCCACGATGGTTTTAAACTTCCAGATGATGTGGAGATACAGATCGAGGATGTGCTTCTAAAAGATGTACACGACACGATTAGACCAACAGGAAATCAGATTGGCAGGGCAAGGCGGATAGAGGAAGCTACAGGAAGATACATCGAGATGATAAAATCCACGATTCCCAAGGGCATGGATTTTGAAGGCATGAAAGTCGTGGTTGATTCGGCAAACGGCGCTGCCTATAAAGTTACACCAGTAGCGCTTAGAGAGCTTGGAGCCGAGGTGGTATCGATCAATGACCAACCAAGTGGAACAAATATAAATCTTGAATGCGGAAGCCTTCATACAGGGCAGCTCTCAAAAGCGGTTTCTGAACATGGCGCACACCTTGGAATAGCGCATGACGGCGATGCCGACCGTACTTTATTCTGCGACGAAAAAGGGCAGGTAGTTGATGGGGATCAGGTTATGGGTCTATGTGCCACCAGTTTGAAGGCAGCCGGACAGCTTAAAAGGGAAACACTGGTGACCACAGTTATGAGTAACATTGGACTGGATCGATACCTTGAAAAAAACGGTATACAGATGATTCGCACAAAGGTGGGTGATCGTTATGTTTCTGAGAAAATGATTGAGGGCGGCTATAACCTTGGCGGCGAGCAGTCGGGCCACGTTATTTTTATGGACGACAACACCACAGGTGACGGTCCTGTTACAGCTCTGAAGATAATGTCAATAATTAAGAGTACCGGAAAATCGCTTTCCGAACTTGTAGCCCCCATAAAGCTTTATCCTCAACTTTTGATCAATGTCAAAGTACCCATGCAGCGTCCCTTGGATGATTTCCCGGAAATACAGTCGGCAATTGATCATGCAAGGCAAAACCTCAAGGACGGGCGCATCCTTGTGCGGCCATCAGGCACCGAGCCAAAGGTGCGAGTGATGGTGGAGGGAGAAAATCTGGACCACATAAAAGCCGTTGCTGATGAGGTGGCTGAGGTTATAAAGAAGGCCGTATGGAATAATAGCAGTTGGTAGTCTGATTATGAGGGCTCCGCTTCCCTTAGCCCTGACAGCATTCCTTGGCGGTATTATCTCGTTTCTTCTCTTTCGATACCTGCGTATTATTCCAGGTTTAGCCTCCGGCGTTATTCTGTTTTTTTTCCTTCGTAATTGGTTTTCTTCCTGGTTCGATACTGAGAGTGCCCCCTCAACCTATCTGTTCTTTCAGACTCTTGGAGCTGTTTCTATTGTTTTTCTTGCCGGATTTTTATACGCATATTTACGCCAGCCCCTTCCTCCTCCATCCACGCCGCCCGAAGAGATGATTACGCTTGAGGGCAAAGTAGTTTCTGTCCCGGACATGCGACGCGACCGGGTTAGATTTCTGATAAATACCTCTGATTTCGGCCAGGTTCGCGTAACTACGGAAAAGGATTCGCCAGTTCGTTACGGCGACGTGGTAAAGCTGGAAGGAAAGCTTAAAGAGCCAAGGGGGTTTTTAAATCCGGGCATGACGAATTACGGTGACAGGCTTCGCCGGCAGGGAATTTTCTACCGCGTATGGTCTCGGGATGTCCTTGTCATTAAGGAAGGGAAATCCTTGTGGGGTGCTTTTTTTGCATTACGCAGCGCTCTTGCCAACCAGATGGAAGAAGATTTCACTTCTGATGTGGCCTCCTTTTTAAAGGCGGTTATTCTTGGCTATTCGGATATTGATAAAGATCTAAGAAATTCTTTCAATCGATCCGGAACAGCGCATATACTTGCAGTCTCCGGCACACATCTTACCCTTTTGTCTGCGTCTCTTTTTCTTATCTTTCGCCTGCTGATTCTTAGACTTCCAGCCCCGCTTTATCTGCGGCTCAGCCAACATGTCACTGCTACCGGCCTGGCGCTGCTTCTTTCGCTCCCCCCGCTTTTCTTCTATACATTAATATCCGGAGCGCGTATTCCCACTATTCGTTCGCTGATTATGATCTTGAGTTTTATCACAGCGGCGCTGCTTGGCAGAAGCAAACATTGGCCTTCCGCGCTGGCTCTGGCCGCATTTGCCGTTCTTTTGTGGCAGCCGGCAGCGGTTTTCGACATATCCTTTCAGCTAACCTTTGTCGCAGTTTTATCCATCTTACTTCTATCCAAGTGGTTTATAATGCGTGAAGAAGATTCAGAAACCGATCAAATGGGTCAAGATAGTGAACCCGGCAAGATTGAGCAGCAATCACTGAAAGAGAAAAGGTTCAGACATTTTAGCAACAGCTTCAGTAGGCATTGCAGCAGATATTTTAAGGCACTTATTGTGGTATCTATTGCAGCAGCCATAGGCACTGCACCTCTGGTTGCAAGTTATTTTCATCGTGTTTCGTTAATTTCACCAATTTCGAACCTGTTAATAATGCCTCTGACCGGGTTTCTGGTAGTTCCTCTAGGGCTTTTTCATACTCTTTTAATGCTGTTTTTTGGCGGAAGTTTTCTTGCTTCTGTTTTGCAGCCTCTTGTTTCGTTTTTTCTGGCAATTGTTAGATTTTTCGGCGCTATACCATACGCTTCCACTCCAGTAGGCGCTCCTTTACTGTGGCAGATAGGGCTGTTTTATCTTGCACTCTTCCTGCCCTTTTCTCCCAAGTATCGTGCCTTTGCTCTTGTTGTAGTGGTTGCGTTTGTCTCATTTGCAGGGACAATTGGCAATGGATTTGAACTTGCTCTTCTGGATGTGGGAGAGGGCGAGTCATTATATCTTCGTCTTCCTGATCAAAAGAACATATTAATTGATACCGGCGGCCTCAGATTCTATGATATCGGCTCAAGTGTCGTAGCGCCATTTTTACTTGGACAGGGTGTGCGAAACATCGATACAGTGATTCTTACACACAGCGATTTCGACCACTCAGGTGGACTTCGTTCGATAGCTGATTCCTTGAGTATCGGCGAAGTATGGTGGAATGGCTATTCTTCCAAAAAAAAATCTAACAAGATTGAAAAACTTGCCGAAGATTTAGCCGGTATCCCTTTCCATGTGGTGAAACGTGGAGACTACCTGGAAGGCAATGGTTACCGGATTGAGGTACTTCACCCTGATGAGAGCTTTTCTGCAAAATCTAAAGGTACAGGTAAAGGTAAACGTAAACATAAACGTTATCAAAGCTCGAACAATAACTCGCTTGTACTAAAGCTTATTTTAAACAGTCGTAATTTTCTCCTAACCGGCGATATCGAAAAAGTTGCGGAGGATTATCTTGTAAATAATGAAGGTACCGGGCTTAAGAGCCTTCTGCTTAAAGTGCCACATCACGGTGGAAAATCTTCTGCAACGCGGGATTTTCTGGCATTGGTTGCTCCTGAAATTGCGATTATAAGCGCTGGAAAGAACAACAGGTTTCGACATCCGCACATCGAAACTCTTAAAAGACTGGCTACTACAGGAGCCCGGATATACCGTACAGACCGGGACGGGGCTGTGGTTATAGATAAAAAAGACGGACGTTTCCGCATACGAACTTATGAGGATTTTAGGATGAAGCCGTGGTCAGTCTGGCAGGATGAGTGGAGAAATTTTGCTGTGCTTCTGGGATTTTCGTCGTAGGAGCAGGCCCTTGTGCGTAACATGGGGACAGTGTAAGACATGGGCAAACCATTAGGGCAACCAGCAGGGGGATGCCCCTACGATTTTCTTGCATTGAGCCAGCCCTCTAATAGAATAAATGCGTGTACGATTATCAGTCCTGCAAGAAGACCCAGCGGGTCTATTCCTACATCTCTGACAAGCAGAAACAAACCTGCTGCAACAGCCATAAGCCTAAATATCGAAAAAAGCCACAAAACTCCTTTTGTTTTTATTCCTTTAGTAAGTGTTCCAGCAGTTGCAACTACCCCTTTAAGGTGAAGAATGCCGACAATACCGCCCAGCAAAATCGCGGGTGGAAAGCGTTTCCAGTCAAGGACAGCGGATGCCGCGGCCAGAAAGAAAAGAGTCCAGGCGGATTTGTTAGTTATCTTCTTTACCAGATTTGGTGTCATCTTCACTTGCTCGTTTTGCCATATCAAATATCTTTATGAAGCCGCCAGCAATACCCAGCAACAAAAATATGATACTCAGCCATGGAAACGTTCCAAATACTTTGTTATCCAGAAAGTAGCCTATGCCTCCGCCTACAAAGGTTGATATCACAAGAGATATCCCCATGCTGCTCAGATCAATGAGAGCACGATAGGCAGAAACATTCTTCTTTTTATCAAGTGGCATGC
>VAPH01045292.1_pt1 | contig 14048 bp, 15 predicted proteins | sample 3393861 | NCBI WGS metagenome assembly VAPH01 (sample SAMN08290439, study PRJNA428436) | hydrothermal vent metagenome | isolation source: Deep-sea hydrothermal vent chimney | place: Atlantic Ocean: South-mid Altantic Ridge | reverse complement strand
GTGGAATTATACTGCTTGGCAGTATGCATCTACTGAGGAATGGTGTTTTAAAACAACGAACTGCGTTGTTTGCCAGCCTTTGGTTCACCGTTGCAACGGCAATGATTGTCTACCTTAGCTGGTTGATGTTTATACAATGAAACGCCATAGAAAAAACCGTCCTCTAAACATCTCTAGGCAACGACGATCTAGGGATTTTGCAGCCGATTCTGTCCTTCGACGGACAAACAACAGAATCGGCTTTTAACCAGAGTTTTTAACTAATTGAAACCTCTGGTTTAAGAAATAATCCCACCGCCAACCACTCTGTCGCCTTCATACAAAACAGCTGATTGACCAGCGGTTAAAGCTCTCTCAGGTTTTCCAAGTTTTATTTCATAGCCATCGCCTGTCTCTGCGAGCGAACACCTGGTTAGCTTGGAGCGGTAACGCATGCGCACATCATACTTCTTCGAAGTATCTGGAGCTTGGTTAATCCAATGTGTGTCGTGAATAATAAAGCTATCGCCCCACAGATGTTCGTCGTCAAGATTAGTCGTAACGTAAACGATGTTCTTCGCTATATCTTTATGAGTAACGTAGTACGGCAAGCCGCCACCCACACCGAGACCTTGCCTTTGGCCTATAGTGTAGTAGATTGCCCCCTCATGTTGTCCTATTTCTTTGCCGTCTTGGTCGACTATGGCCCCAGGCTCAATGCCCTCAACATATCTTTCTAAGAATTCTCTTATGCCCACTTCCCCGACAAAGCAGATGCCTTGTGAGTCTTTCTTGTCTGCGGTAACGAGACCTCGTTTTTTGGCTTCTTTGCGAACATCTACCTTTTTCATCTCGCCTATTGGCATTAGCGTGCGTTGCAAAGCGCTCTGTGTAACTCGGTAGAGAAAATAGCTCTGGTCTTTGTCTTTGTCTACGCCTTTTAATAATTTTCCGTCCTCTGCCCGCGCATAGTGGCCGGTGGCGATAAGATCGGCGCCTTTTTCTAGCGACAAATCCAGGAATATTCGAAATTTAACCTCTTGGTTGCACATAATGTCTGGGTTAGGTGTGCGGCCAGCTTTGTAAGCGGCAATCATGTAGTCAACTACCTTTTCTTTGTACTCTTTCTCAAAATCGAAGACTTCCAGTGGAATCCCCAACTGAACGGCGACTCTTTTGGCGTCAGCTAGGTCTTGTTTCCAGGGACATTCAAAGCCAGGAAAGTCCTGTGTCCAATTTTTCATAAACACACCAGTCACATCGTAACCTTGCTCTTTTAGTAGCGCAGCCGTCAGCGAAGAATCCACACCACCACTCATCCCAACGAAAACAATCCCGCTTTTGGTTTTATTTACATCCGATTTCATAACTGCATTAGTATACCACTGTAGTAGGCGAAAACATTGCCGTACCATAAACGTCCTAGCTGCATCTCGAATACGTCTCAGTCTCACCCCAGCATGTGTTCATGACCAAAGAGAATTGCTTCTGCCAATATTATAATTTTCTGACGGCCGGAGCATTTGTTATAATTTTATCAATGAGTGGAATACTAAGATATCATGACATCACATACAAGATTCTGGGTGCTATCTTGAAACTTGGGGTCAGATCCGTCACCTGGACTGTGAGCGAGCTCGCGAGCGCGGTATTTAAAAACCTCTCGAAAAGCACCTTCGTGCAAATACAAGAAAACGACAAGAATGCTAAAAACGAAATAAGACGTCTCATCTACTACGCCTGCAACCGCGGCTATTTGAATGATCGACTTCAGACCACACAATCTGGTGCGCAAAGACTCAAAAAACTAAATTTCCAAAGCCTTGAGATGACTCAACCATGGGATGGTAAATGGCGGTTGGTTATGTATGACATTCCGGAAAACAAAAGAAATGCACGGGCTCAGATTCGTAGGCTGATTAAGCAACTTGGGTTTGTACAGCTGCAACAAAGCGTCTGGGCGCACCCGTTACCTTGTTTGGAACAGTTTGAGTTAATTAAGGAAGCTAATAAACTCGAGGATTCGCTAGTCCTAATAGAGACGAGTCGTGTTGCGGGTATACGCAAACACCAGGGACATTTCGAAAAACTGTATCCAAAAATACAATTATAACTTTTGCTCCGGCCGTCAGAAAATTATAATATTACGATTTTTTCTCTGATGAGATTTTAGTTGGTTTGTTGTAATTAAAGTCAGCTAGAAGACTTGTTGGTTTTTCTCGAGGCGTTTTCTTATTCTGCGGAGTTCGTACCTTCTACCTATCCAAAACGTGCTGACTACGAAGCCAACCATAAGATACAGAGGCCAAATAACGAAGATTTTGCGGGTAATGACTTGATCAGAGCCAGTTCCGTCGTCTAATTTCCCCTGTAAGAGTCCGTTGCTAACAGAAACCAGCTGCAAGAAGGCTGTGTCCCCTGTCGAGTCAGCAGCTTTGATAATAGTTTTGTAGGTACCTGGTTGTTTGTAGGCATGCTTCAGATTGAAGTTTCCGGCGATGTCCAGACTAATCACTTCGTTTGTACCGTCTCCCCAATCGACACTAATCGCGTAGGGGCCGATACCTCCGGAGAGGGCTAGCGGCCAAATGAGTGTTTCCTCGGGGTTTGCGCCACGAGTAGCGAAGTTTGAAGTCAGAAGAAGCTTGTCTACACCGTTGTTCTGTGCGGTATCGTCATAGTTAATAATCACGAGGTTGGAGTCTGGACCAGGCTGTTCCAGGGCGTCAAAAACCCTAGCTATGAGTTCATTTCTACCACTGAAAAGATCGATATCTATCGTAAAAGTTCCATTGACCTGACAAATAACGGAACCTGCAAAAACTTGATTCTTAAACACCTTCACTAATAGATCTGCTGGGCAGATGCCACTAGTAGTGATTGGTACTGTAGTGAACACTTCGTTGTTAACTGGAAACGAAATCACAGCGCCTTCGGTTGGCGGGTCAGCTGGAATCTGCCCCGTTACACCAATAGACCCAGTCTGGGGATTGGTTGAGGAGTGATTAACCGCGCGTACAGTCACAGCCACCCAAAAAAGCATAGAGGCAGCCAACAATGTGATGACTACCCCTTTTATCGCATTCGATATCTGCATGCTCTTACCTTATTAGGTTTAGTTACCTCTTTTTAGCCTTGTCGATGATGCGTTCATTATACATCTTTAGGCCCTTTGTTCCGCCGAATACTACCAGGGCTATACCCGTTATGGCTAGGAGTATTAACTTCCATGGTACTACCCAGAATGTCGATGTAGCAGTGATGATTTTTCCACCGGTGTCGCCGTAACCAATATTAGCTTCTATGGTGTACTTGCCGAAAGATCCAATATTCTCTATGGAGTCCTCAAACCGACGAATGGTGTTGGGTAAGACATTTCCACGAGGATCGCCGTCGTTCAACTCATAATCGTAGACTGTGTTACCGCTCCAGTCTTTTATTGCAACTCTGCCAAAGGGTTGTAGGAATGAGTTGCCGTCATTTTGCAACCGAATAACCACGCTATCTGGAGCGCTTTCGAACAAACCACCCGTAGTGCTAAGATTCGGTGAATTATCTTTAGCTGCAGCTAATTCTACAAGCGACATAGCCTCGACAATATCGCCGGGAACCTCAATCAAAACTATAGTCCCAACACTCGCTGACAAAGCAACTCCAGAAGTGTCTTCTACGCCGTCAGGTATTGCCGTAAATCTGATTAAGCCATAGTAAGCTCCTGGTGATGCATCTTCAGGAATATTCACCGTCACATCAAGAGTTACTTTTTTCCCGGAAGGCAACTGTAAATTATCAAACTCACCTATGAACGGCTCTATGCTATAAGGTGGGTTAAAATTTTCATCAACTACCAGCTGTGGTGTGCCGGCTTCGTCGTCACTGGTGAAATTGTCGACTGTAACAACCGCCGCTAGAGGACCCGCTGTGACATTTGTAACATCTATTGAAAACTGGTCGCTACTGCCTGGAAAAATAGACTTAACAATTCGTGGTGGTGAGATTCTAAGTCCGTTGCCTGTTTCCTGTGCATTTACATTTCTCGCCAACAACAGCACAACAATAGCCAGCACCAGCATGGCTGTACCAATTAGTACCTTTTTCGTTCTACTAACAAACATGTTTCCCTCCGTATTTGTTTTACACTTTACCTTAAGCTACATAATAACAAAACTACTAGATTTACCCAACATCGAATTGCGCGTATTTAAAAGCTCGCCAATGCTACATATGAAAGTGTAGTGCTGTAAAAACCAGGTTTTTGATCGTCGTCTATATTGACTACATATGAAACTGTATACGTACGAATATCGTTAGTAGTGCTTGCAGAAGCTAGCGTGTCTCCAGGCAAGAACTTGAATTGATTGGAGACATTGTAATCTGCTGTCGGGTTCGCCGTACCAGGTCCAGACGGGTTTAAACCAACAGACGGAGAAGAATTGCCGCGCAAATTAATACCAAATTCACTACTTCCAATGCTTAGATTGCCCCTGGCTGACATACCTGGTATGACATTATTACCAGAGGTCATTGTCGTACCTAAAACAGAGATAATGTAACCAAATTCACCGTTAGTAGCTATTTGCATCTGTGACGTACCTGTTGCGGTGGCAGTTTCACTGAACGTCCCCAAGCTCACGCCAGATCCAACAGCACTAGTACAGTCGGTCGGGATTGTTGCACCCGTACAGAAAAGAAGCCATGGTGGAACGTAGGCACTAACGCTAAAACCTGGAACCAACGCATAGGCAATACCGCCCTCGTCTATCCGTGGACCTGTGCCATCGTCTGTGCCGAAGGTGCCAACGCGTATGTATTGGCTGCCAACTGTGCTTGCGTTGACGATTCCGTCAAACGTATAGGCCGATGCCCCAGGTGTCGGTGTAGCAGGGACTCTGGAAATAACCAGCCTGTTGGCGGTACTGTTAGGGTGTACGACGAACCCAGTTTCGCCAAACTCGGCCGAAAGCACCGCGGCGGTTGCATCAAAACCCACTGGTGCTGTGCATGGCTCACCTGGTAGAGGGTCGTTCGAGCAATATTCGAATTCCATCGAACCTATATCAGCAACAGAAACTACATCCAGGCGTATTATGTGCGTTGCTGTCACGCTGACTGTTGTATCGGAAATATCAACACTTCTGTTGGTCACCTGAGCAGCACTGCCATATGAATTCAAAAAGAACACTGGTACTGTCAGCTGCAGTACCAGTGTTACTATAACCAGTGCGACTACTCTTCGCATGGTCGTTTTTTAACCTTAGAACAATCCGGTTGCTATGAAGGTTATGGTTGTAGTGTAGAGACCTGTTGGAACAAGGTTGCTTACAGTACCACCAAAGTCTAGGATCAACATTTCATCGTCAAGAACGTCTGTGGATGTAGCAATCGTATCTGCCACAGTTGCACTTCCAGCATATGTCCAGCTATCAAATGTATCCCAATCCGCGTCTAGAGCAAGGTTGGTTGTACCACCACCGTTACTCGTGTCAATTGCTGACGTTGTCTCAGTGTTCAGGTCATTGTTAACAACGTCTATGCCGAAGGCTGTTGTACCTTGAGTAATGGTTGCCTCGGTGGCACCGACAGCTGCAATGGTGTTAGCACCAGAGGTTAGTAGACCTCCAAGATATGTTAGGTTTAGTCCATTAAGACCGTTGGTTCGCATCATCAGATATCCGTGTGATTCACCGCTACCAATGCTGTCGCTTGATTCTGTTACAGAGCCTGCATCAAGGACGCCCATGTCGATAGTAGTACCTGATATATCTGAACAATCATCAAGAGTCGCTGCATCTGTATTACCTACGCAGAACTCCAAAACTTCCTGTACCCTAGCGGTAATTGTTAGCTCATTTGCAGTGCTCATAGCGATACCGCCGTCATCTATGTTGCCCGTACCAAGGTTGGTTGAGGCATAGGCAGCAGCGTTAACTACTGTATCGTAGGTAACTATTCGAGCGTAAAAGCTAGTGTTTGAGTTAGTTGGGTTGATAACGCCGTTGCCGTTATCGTTAGTTCGGTCGGTATCGCCGTCGCCCATGGTGAAAGTAAACAGGTCGTTGGCTACAGGTACGGTCGCCGTAAAACCAAGCACTAAGGTGTTGGCGTCTGATGCAGCGTCAATCGATGGCGATACAATATTACCCGTATTACCACTGATACTTAAGTTTACATCGTCGATATCAAAACCTGTTGGTGCCGTACACGCGTCGCCCACGATTGGTGAGAGGCTACAGAAATCAACAACTACAGCTGCAGTTGAGGAAGCGGTAGTTACTCGGTAGTTAACCGTGTAGTTAACGTCGGTCTTGCCGTTAGATGAGTCGTCGAGTGCAATACTACGAGCCCCCATTTGTGCGGCACTAGCCGGCACAGTTGTTAATAGCGCTGGAAGTAAAGACACGGCAACTAAAACAGCGATGCTGACCCAGCTGATGAATCTTTTATCCAAACGCAGATTTGTTGCGAATGACATAAACTTTTTCTCCTTTGTTTATTTTTGTTTTGATATGTCGTGACTCAAAATTACTACGTATCGAGAAAAAACACAAGCACTATGTAAAAAGTTATCCACACATAATTGTATCTGTTAGCCGTCTTCGCCAGTCCATTCCAAGTCATATACCTGTGCTTATGGTTTAGATGCTATAATACTGCGGAATGAGAGTTGGATATAAATTACTACTGTTACAAACGACTATATTCCTGTTGGTAGGTGTCAGCGCGGTCGTATTAGCCCAAAGCTCGTCTACGAATTACCAGATTGAAGAATCCTACATTGGGCCCGGTGGACAACTTGATTCAAGTTCAACCAACTACCAAGCTAGGGCTTCACTTGGCGACACTGGAGTCGGCAATTCCTCTAGCGCTAATTTTGATCTTTGGGCAGGCTACACCACAACCGATGACCCGTATTTAGAAATGGTTGTACCTGCAGATACTAAGGATTTGGGGGTTCTCACCGACAGCACAACTGCCACCACAACCCACACTTTTTATGTACGAACCTACCTGGCTAGTGGCTATACGGTTACTTCTTACTCCGACCCACCATCAAACAACAGCTATTCGCTTATCAACTTAACCACGCCAACTGCTTCAAGTGCTGGAACTGAGCAATTTGGCATCAATCTGGTGGCTAACACCTCGCCGGCTACCTTTGGTGCTAATGCCAGCCAATTTCCTGACGGTAGCTTTAGCTTTGGCTTCGCGGCAACGGGCTACGACACAGCAAACGTCTATAAATATGTCAAAGGCGACACTATTGCCCAGTCCAACTCTAGTTCTGGTAGAACTGACTACACGATATCCTACATGCTCAACATCGCACCCCTTACACCAGGTGGAGTTTACGTGATGCGGCACAATCTTATCGCCACCTCAACTTTCTAGATATCTATTTTGCCCTAAATGTTCCTAGTGCTTCAGTAAAAATGTCATTGTCAATCTTGTTGGAGTGATCGGTGTAGACAATTGTAAATTCTCTGGTGACGTTGCTGTCACCTGTCATTGCCAAGATAATGTCGTCGTCGCCTGCTGTTACTACGTCGATGATACTGCTAGGATTGCACGGAAATGATACGCCGTTCCATTGCCACTGAGTTGTTTCGCGTACAGCAGTTGTATCTTGAGTTAGTACTTCATCGAAACATTGCGGTGAAATGCTCGAAACAATCAACCTGTTGCCGTCGACTCTGACTTTGTTTATTTTATTAGTGTCGAACCTGTTTGGGAAGCCACCTATATAGATGTCTAGTGTGCGAGCAGAAAATTCAACATCCGAACTTTCATAGCTATAGTGCTGATACTTATCTGTTATGTCAGAAGCCTTGGCGTTCCATTTAAGGGGTAGTTTTATATAAAACTCCGCTTCGTCTATTTCAGTAAAAACCGTTTCTGATTCTGTAGAATAAACAGATGCCGGGGACTCAAGCTGAGAACCATCGTCTACCCTTAGGTCGTATAGCAGATAAAAAATCATAACCAATACCAAACCTACTGCAGACCAAACACCTATGTGAAACTTGCGCTTGTGGGAATCTTTCTTGTGTATGTTGTTCCTGTGATGATACTTGCTCATACCCCAACTCTTGACCTAAGCTTATTCGTTAACAACAACAATATCAAGCGAGCATGTTGCCTGTTCGTTTCACAACCGTTATCATAGGAACAATCAATTAAATTCATTTGGTGGGTTGGTGGCAAAAGATAAAAAAGAAGAAGTTGTGGGCGGAGACGATAGTTCGCTCGAGGCTCCTACGGTGAAGGAAGAGGAAAAATCTGCAGACAGCGGAGTTGCTAGTGGTGGTGTCGCCGGCATGGACGACATCGATGCGCTAGAAAAACCCGCCCAACCTGGTGCATCTACCGCCGCAGATGACGCCCCAAAGAAATCTGGCGCTCAACGAGTTAAAGACCTCTTTCTAAATGTAAATCCCTACTTGATTCTTTTCATCGCAATTTTCCTGATCGCAATCATCATAGTCTTGACTGTGACCATTTCTAGTAGAAACAGCGACCCGGGCAATGTCCTATTCGATGGTCAAGAGCTTGACCAAGAGACCCTCAACGAAATACTCACCAATGAATCCAACATCGGCTCGGTTGACCAAACTTTGACCGTCGCCGCAAATGCTATATTCAACGGCAAAGTACTTATAAAAGACAGCCTTGATGTAGCAGGTGCGATAAACGTCGGCGGAGCGCTGAGTCTGCCGGGTATCACGGTGGCTGGTCAAAGTAATTTCGAAGATGTTAATATTTCCAGCAACTTGGCTATCCTAGGCGGACTAAGTATTCAACAGAGTCTGACCGTCCAGAACGGAATAGATGTGACAGGCGATGTTGCGGTTGGCGGAACACTTTCTGCGGGATCTATCTCCTCGGATAATATTCAGTTTACCGGAGACGCTGTGTTCACTAGGCACATCGACACTGGTGGCGGCGTACCGAGTATCTCCTCTGGCACAGCTGTTGGCGCTGGTGGTACCGTTTCAATCAGTGGTAACGATATTGCTGGTACCATTACTATAAACACTGGCGGCGGCCCACCAGCTGGCATATTAGCAAACCTAAGTTTTGTGACTGCCTACAACAGCACTCCTAATGTCCAAATTACCCCTGTTGGCTCTAGCACGGCTGCACTTTCCTACTACGTCACTAGAACTACAAACGGGTTTAGTGTTGGGACGATTAGTGTGCCGTCAGCGTCAACCACCTACATCTTCGACTACTTCATCGTTGAATAGCACGGCTGCTTCTCGACTTCAGTCACTATATCCTTGACTACCTCGTCAATTGATAACACAACAACTTCATTATCGTTAAATAGTACAATTATTTAATCTTTGAATAACTTTAGTTGATAAATCCCAACACCGTAAATTATACGCATATGACGGCCGTTGATATTGTATAATGTTTACATGAGTGCATTTTGGCGTATCACGATATCACGTATAAAATACTGGGAAATATTCTCAAGCTAAGTTTAAGAGGTACTGTCTGGACTACCAAAACTTTAGCGAAAGAGGTTTATAATCTTATCGACGCAGCCACAAAGAGAAAACTTTCTGAAGCTGGAAAACAATCTGAGGCAGAGATAAAAAGATTACTTTACTACGCAAAGAGGAAGGGTTACGTAGACCAAGATTATCGTACGACCCAGACCGGCAAACAAAAACTTGCAAGCTTGAGCCTTCAACCGTTGTCGATGCCAAAATCATGGAACCAGAAATGGAGCATGATTATTTTTGACGTTCCCGAAGAAAATCGAAAGCATCGATATCATGTACGTAGACTGATTAAACAACTCGGATTCGTCCAGCTGCAGCAAAGCGTCTGGATTCACCCTGCTGTTTGTGAAAAGGAATTCAAGTTGATAAGCGACATTTACTCAGCCGGCGGATCACTACTACTGCTTTCAGTAAATCACCGAGACTCCCTAGATGAGCATCTGGAGCATTTCAAAACCAAGTAACCAAAGCTGTGCTGATTGTATCATTATACGTATATGACGGCCGTCATATACGTATAATAAATCGTCTAGATTTTTAATTTGTTCAGGTGGAGTTTTGGATTAACTATAGTTTTAGTTTGGGTGGAGTTTTGGACTAAATAGAGTTTTAGGTTGAGCAGGGTTTTAGTTTAATAACCAAACATAGTTTTAGATTGAATAGAATCTTAGGTTGGATCGAGAGATTAGCCTGATGTTGGTTTTGCGATGATACGAAGCCATTTTTCGTCGGTCTCACCTGAAGACCAATCAACCGTAAACCCATTATCTCTTAGAACTTCCCTTAGTGGCTCAGGTTCCCAGTATTGGAAGAACCTTGGGGCTCCCAACTTGGCGTCAGACCATTCACTACCGCTACCCCTCTTTACTGAGAAGGCTAAAATGCCAGTTTCTTTCAAGGCACTGTGTATATTCTCTAAGGCAGTGCTCAGCTCTTCTGGTGTTAGGTGCAGCAAAACTGCACTGGCAAAGACCATGTCGTAACTTCCTTCAATCTCGTCGGTTACTACATTAAGCAATCTTGCAGGTTGTCCGTTGTCGTTCAAGTAATCTACAAATGATTGCGCTGCATCAGTTCTGACAACTGACAAACCCTTATTCTCCATATATGCTGCATCCCTACCGAAAGCACTACCAATCTCCAGCACTTCACTTCCCGGAGGTAATATGCCGATAGCCTCATCTATCCAAAATCTAAACTCCTGACTAACTTTATGGGGTGTGCCGTCAATATATTCCTGCAAATGAGCGTTGTACGAATCAAGTGTTCGCTTGTTAGTCTCTGACATATCTGAAATTATACCACTTAGGGCTCCCTGTCTCCCTTTGTTTGAAATTCTAGTTTGAGCTTTTTGTTTGTCGGCACCAAAGAACCAGACTCTTTGATGTGTCTTCACTCGAAACAAAAGAAATACGTGACTGCTTGAACTTCTGGCCGCATAGCTGGAGCAAATAGCTTTGCTACTTGGCAGAGCAAGACAATCGATGCGTTCACGAACCAAACGGCTCAGCTTGAGTGCAGTTTGTAAGTTCTTTACGAGAAGTGGGTGCCAGCTGTATGGCAATACTGCTGCACTTGCCTCGTAGTGAAAACTTTCAAAATACGCCAAGAGTAAACACGGCATGCGAGGCTTTGCCTCGCAACAGGTGTTTACGGCTGTGGTGTTTGGTTAGACGTCGAGGAAGATTGTGACAGTATTATCATGAACATGCATAATCCCCCTATCAATCTTCAATTTCTCTTCGTCCCGTGAAGTACGAACAATCACTTCACCTGGTAGCAATAGCGATAGAAAGTTCTTGTGGCCAGGCAAGACATCAAAGGGTCCGGTTCCATTTACCGCTGATACGCTATAGGCAGCGTTGTCAAAATAAGTCTGAAATGGCGAATACACTTTCACTTTTCTAAGCATAATCACCCCCTTGCTGTCTTTGACATCTTCGTACTGTTTACGGCCTTTAGACTTTTTTTCCGAAATGACTTTTGGGGGATTTTTGATGATTTCAGCTTGTTCTTCGGTGGCATCTTTTTCAAGCTTGGCCATGCGCGCTTGAGTCTCTTTCATCTTTTTTATAGCGGCTGCTTTAGCGTCCTCCCCGCTGTCGGTTACTACTTTCTTAACCATGCAGCACTCCATACTTAGCTATGTATAGCCCCAAGCAAAACCGCTCTTCTCTTTGAGATTCAACTGAGCGTCTTGGCGTTGTCATTATGATTTCACTAACCGCTTGATTGTTAATCATGCTACCAAACATAGTTATATAATTAATTATATAACTATACGATTTTCTATCTGTTATTATTATAAATATTGATATGAACATAGTTATATAATTAATTATATAGTTTCTAGGCGATAATTTCCTCTATGCCCTTAAGAGTGTCTTCGCGCTTTGAGTATTCGCCGGGTACACCCGACAGGTCTTCAATGACGTGCATCGGCTGTGTAAAGAACTCGATGAGGCTTTTAGCTTTATGGTAATCGCCACGGTCTGAAGGCGAAAGTTCATTTTCACCAATGATAGCAATAATACCTTTTAGGTTTTCGTATTTTAGCATCAAGGCTTGAACTTGAACCGAAAGCAGGTAGTGGCGCTCGCCAACAATGATTGGACTAAGAAGTGATGAGGTGGTTTTCATAAGATCAACTGCTGGCCGAATGCCTTGCTCGGCAATCTTACGTGACAAAACAATGACAGAATCCAGCTCGTGTTGAATCATCTGCACCGCCGGATCAGACAAGTCATCAGCGGGCACATAGATAGTCTGAACAGCAGTAATCGAACCGTTTTCGTTGGAGGCTAATCTATCCTGAAGACCTTTGACGTCAGAAAAGATGGTTGGCTGGTAGCCGCCTTCTGAAGGGATTTGTTGCAAAATGGTTGAGAGCTCGTTGTGGGCCTGAACAAACCTATAGGCATTGTCAGCAAAGAAGAGGATGTCTTTCTTCTCCTCGTCGCGGAAATATTCAGCCAAGGCCACGGCACTGATCGCAACTAAGGTTCTTTGAATTGGGTTTTCGTTCATCTGCCCAAATAGCATGCAGGTATTTGCTAGCAGCTTTCGTTCTTCAAGGGTTTCATAGAGCTCGTGGCCTTCGCGGATACGCTCACCAATGCCCGCGAAAAAAGCCAATCCTTTACCGCTCTGAGTAGTGTTGTTAATAAGCTCCATAGTAAGCACCGTTTTGCCAACACCAGCACCGCCAACAATGCCAATCTTTCTGCCTTTTACAAATGGCGTGAAGAAATCGATGACTTTGACGCCTGTTTCCAAAAGTTCAGGCTTTTGCGGCTCAAAATTATTCTTCTGGGCTTCTTGGAAATAAATGTTTCGATATTTAACATCTTTTGACATCGGTTTTTTGTCGTCCATTGGCTTGCCCATCGGATCTAAGATTCGTCCAATGACTTCTGAGCCTGTTGGCACTTCGATACCTCTGCCGGTAGCCTCAACTTCATCGCCTCGAACCATGGTGTTTGAAGAATACAGGTTCAAACAAACCACAGTCATGTCGTTAATAAATGAATCTACTAAAAGTTCTGAATTATTAGCGTCCTTAACTTTGAGCACTTCGCCAATCTCAGGGACTCCATCTTCAAATTCTACTCGTACAACCATGTCATTCATGGCTATTACTGAACCTTTCATGCCCGCGCTCCCTTCATGCCGATAATGATTTCACGAAGTCGCTCGTCTGCAATACCGCGTTTCGAACGATGGAATTCCATCTGTAAATCGCCTAACGTTTCCTTGGATTTGTCATTTGCAGCCGACATAGCCCTGAACCTCGATGCATACTGAGCTAGTTTGGATTCCAAAATAATCTGTGATGTCATAATAGCCAGCATAGAACGCTCAATATGGTCGATCACCGCATAGGTGCTTGGTTCGAAAATATATGTACTCTCAGAAATAATGTCTGTGATGCTAGTTTCCAGGCTGGCTAGAGTTTGACGCTCTTCTTTTCCGGCGCCTTTGGCGGCCACAGCTGTTTGCATAGACATCTTCTTTACGTCTTGAACCATCAAAGAAACGTACTGCTGATAATACGCGGTCGTATTGCGGTATTTTTGAATTTGGGCAATTATCGGTGCAACGTTAATGTTCTCGTCCTTTGAGGGAAGTTTGTAGTATTTACTAATTGAAACACCGCGCTGAGCTAGCTGAACCGCGCCGTGATGACCAATAACAATAATGTCGTTTTTCTCACGGTCATAGTTTTTCATCATATACTCAATCAATTTTTGGTCGATGTCACCACTGAAACCACCTTCTGCGGTGATGACAATAAACAGCTCTTTGTCGATGATTTCTTCCTTTGATGTCTGACGGCCAAAGTGGAAGATCGCGTCAACTCGTAGCTGAGTGTAGATATTCCATAGTTCATCGAAAAAATGCTGCGATTGAAGTACCTGGTTCTTGATCTTAGATATCTTCATGCTCGCCAAACCTTCAAAAATACCAGTCAAATTGACTATGGTATCGGTCTGTTTGAGTTCTACTAGTATTTCTGCTGGTACTTTCATCTTATTTCTTAAGCTCGATTAAGCTATT
>VAPH01019352.1_pt1 | contig 14072 bp, 13 predicted proteins | sample 3393861 | NCBI WGS metagenome assembly VAPH01 (sample SAMN08290439, study PRJNA428436) | hydrothermal vent metagenome | isolation source: Deep-sea hydrothermal vent chimney | place: Atlantic Ocean: South-mid Altantic Ridge | reverse complement strand
ATACACCCAACAGACACAGCCACAGTTCTTAAAAAGTTTCAAAAAAAAGTGGCAGAAATCCAAAGTCAAATATCAACAAGAGAAGGGAAAGGTCTAGTACGGGACCCAATACTTGACACTGCGTACCAAGACCTTGAACAACTGCGAGACCAACTACAACAAGCGCAAGAAAAAATATTTGATGTCGGCATTTATATCACTATATATGGAGACACTGTTGAAGAATTAGATAAATCAGAATCCGAAATTAAATCAATGCTTGAAGCAAAGCTCATCTATCTTAAGCCAGCACTCTTCCAACAAAAACAAGGATTTCTGAGTGTACTACCAATATCAACAGACGAGCTATCTGTGAATACAAAACTAAACTCTTCTCCACTTTCAAGCATTTTTCCTTTTGTATCTTTTGACTTAACATCCGATAAAGGAATATTGTACGGAATCAATAGACACAATTCAAGTTTAGTATTATTTGACCGTTTTTCTCTTGAAAACTATAACTCTGTTGTATTTGCCAAGTCTGGTTCTGGTAAATCATACGCAACTAAACTTGAAATCCTTAGAACTCTTATGTTTGATACGGATGTGATTGTTATTGACCCTGAACGTGAATACGAATACATGGCAGAAGCTACAGGAGGACGACATTTTAATATCTCACTTAGTTCCGAGCACCATATAAACCCATTTGACCTGCCAATACCTAGAGAGGATGAGAATCCTGCGGATATATTACGTTCAAATATAATTACACTTGTTGGGCTATTTCGTATTATGCTAGGAGGGCTTAGTCCTGAGGAAGACGCAATCGTTGACAGGGCAATCACTGAAACATACGCACTTAAAGATATCACAGCGCAGTCTAATTTTGCACAGATAGACCCACCATTATTATCTGACTTTGAAATGGTACTTGCTGGAATGGAGGGGAGTGAGTCGCTGGTGCAACGACTTTCTAAATACACGCGCGGGACGTGGTCTGGTTTCATCAATCAGCCAACAAATGTTGATATTAATAAAAAATTTGTAGTATTTTCAGTCCGTGATATGGAAGATGACCTCAAACCTGTTGCTATGTACATCGTCACACACTTTATCTGGAATATGGTCAGAAAAGAACTAAAGAAAAGACTTCTTGTTATTGATGAGGCATGGTGGATGATGAAATCTGAAGATACTGCGTCATTCCTATTCAGTATTGCTAAGCGTGGACGAAAATACTACCTAGGGCTTGCTACAATTACACAAGACGTTAGTGATTTCTTAAATTCGCCATACGGAATTCCTATGATTAGCAACTCTTCTATACAGCTATTGATGAAACAATCACCAACTTCAGTAGATTTAATACAAGAAACATTTAAATTAAGTGATGAAGAAAAATATCTACTACTTGAATCTGATGTTGGAGAGGGTATATTTTTTGCAGGACTAAAACATGTAGCCATCAAGATTATAGCATCCTATACAGAAGACCAGATTATAACTTCTGACCCATCTCAGATACTTGCCATACAAAAAAACAAAGACTTGCTTAAAAATAAAGTGGAGAAAGCAAAAACTTAGACATAAATAAAGTAATGTAGACAAACAATAAATGAAGCATCAAACAAACTCCAAAAGAAAACCTAATAAAAATATAGAGCCACCACAAGAAAGAATTGATAAAAGCACAGGACGGCTTATGGTAATTGTTGCTCTAGGGTTTGACTTCTTTCAAGGTATTATAGGAGTGCTTCCTGTTGTCGGTTTTATACTTTCTCCATTAGTTAGTCTATTTATTTGGTTAACTTTCTGGATATGGCTCAAACTTCACGGTGTAAATGTTACAGATAAAATTGGGCGCATTTTTATCATGTGGGGTGGTTTTTTCTTAGAACTCATACCTCTACTTAATATCCTACCAACATGGACAATGACTATATTTATCACTGTTTCGCTTATACAGCGCGATGATAAAAGGAAAATAAAAGAATTTTATGAAAATCTAAAGAACACTAACACCCCCCTAACATCAAGCATAAAATAGGTTACAATATATACAATGTTTAGGTATATTACAACAAAATACACCACCAGATACGTATCCGTTTTTATAATGATTTTTTCTTTTATATTTATGTTGTCTACACCACTCATCTCATCTGCTCAGATAACACCTAAACTTGAAAATGTCATTATATTAGATGTAACACCATCTAACCCTGGACCGAGAGAGCAAGTAACTATTTCAGCCGAAAGTTTTTCCATAGACCTAAATACTGCCACAATATCATGGTTTATAAACGGGGCATTAAAACAACAGTCAATTGGCGTAACTTCTTTTCAATTCACAACTGGTGACCTTGGTAGTAGTACAAAAGTAGATGTTGTTGCAAGTATAAACGATACAATCCCACAAACAAAACAAATAACAATCAGACCAACAGACGCAGACATAATCTGGCAAGGAAATACATACACACATCCTTTGTATAGAGGTAAACGTATCCCGTCTGTCGGAAGTACAATAAATGTTGAGGTAATTCCTTATTTTGTAGATGAAACAAAAAAACAAATAACTACAGATGCCCTTATTTATCTATGGAGAATTGACGGGAAAACTCTTCCTAAAGCGTCAGGAAGGGGTAAAAACACAATTACTATATCCCAAATAAAGCCAGTAAAATCTATATTTGTTGAAGTTGAAATTAGCACACCAGACAAACTACTTTACAGGAAAGAACGCCTATCTATACCAGTACGAGATAGTGAATTACTTGTATATGAAAATAACCCACTCCTCGGCATACTTTTTAATAAAACAATAAAAAATTTATACGGACTCACAGAACAGGAGACTAAACTTATTGCATATCCATTTTTTATGTCTATAACCGACAGAAACTCACCATATATTAACTACATATGGAAACTTAACAACAAACCTATTACACTAGGGGAAGATAGAAGTAGTATTACAGTAAGTAATATAAATAAAGAAAAAGGTAAAGCGACAATTGGAGTATCCGTACAAAACTCTAGAGATATATTTCAAAGAAGCTCCACAAACTTCACAATAGAGTTTGGAGGAAATACTTCGTCAGGGTTTAATTTTTAAACAATGTCTATTACATACAAAAAAGAAGATATTTTATTGAAGAGACTGTTGTTTTTATCTCTAGTACTATCTATGACACTCTTACTATTTCTCCCTATATTTGTATATGCTAAAGAAACCTTTATTCCCCTTACAAATGGAGGAATCCCAGGTATTCAGTCTGGGACCAGTTTCAACGATTTTCTAAATGCAACTTTCAAACTTGGGCTTGCTGTCGCAGCAACTCTAGCTGTGGTAATGATTACCATTGGTGGTCTTCAATATATGACAACCGACTCTATATTTGACAAATCTGAAGGTAAGGAAAAGATACAAAATGCAGTTGTTGGACTTCTTATAGCGCTTCTAATTTGGCTGATACTATTTACAATAAATCCAAACTTATTGAAATTTGATATAAATATAAGTGGCGACAGACAAAATCAAAGTACATCAAAAAGCACCCAAACTGAACAAGGAAATAATAAAAAGGGTAAGACATTAAAAAGAAATATCTACGATAGTAATTGTGGACTTGCGCCAGATTGTATCCAATAAAAAACCATGAGCACTCAAAGAAAAATCTTAGTAACCGCGGTCATTCTATTCATCATTATCCTTGTAGGTCTATTTTTTGCATATAAATCGTTTACTGGTAAAAATAGTTCAGGTAATTTTCTAGGAATCATTACAAAGAAAAACAACGGAAGCACTTTATTTCCAAATTTTGGACAATTTGGGAATAATAAAAATAACACTAACATAAAAGAAAATGGCTCTATTCCTACGTTGCGTCAGATTTCAAGCGTCCCCACCTCTGGTGGTGTAGTTTTTGACACTAAAGAAAACATAGTAATCAGATATGTTGAGAGAGCTACAGGACATATATTTGAGACAACAAACAACTCAGTAGAACAAAATCGTATATCAAATACAACAATACCAAGTATACAAGAAAGTACCTGGTCACCAGATGGGGAAATGGTTATTTTACGTTACCTTGACGAAAATGGGTTAATTAAAAGTTTTTATGGAAAAGTATCAGGTGAAAAAAATGGACTTGATGGGTGGTTTTTGAGTAATAACATAACCGATATAACTGTAAATAAAAATAATGATATCTTTTATATACAAAAAATTGGAAACGACTCAAAAGGAATCGTCTCCAATTTTGATGGCACAAACAGTAGTGTTGTATTCTCATCCACAATAAGTGATTGGTACCCACAATGGATGGGTAATTCAGCCACTATAACAACAAAACCATCAAGAAATATCAACGGGTTCCTTTACCTGTTACGCTCAGGTAAATATAAAAAAATCCTTTCATCAAGTGGATTGATTACAAACATAAATAAAGACGGTTCAATGGTCTTGTTTTCAACAAGTGATATCAACGAGACCAACCTGTTTATATACAACAGTGATAACAAAAAAATAACAGTAGTACCATTTAGAACGTTAGCTAAAAAATGTACATGGACAGATAATTCAACTATCCTTTGTGCATCCCCATACAACAGAGTACAAGGAGTTATACCTGATGATTGGTACAAAGGTGCTGTATCATTTTCCGACGATATATGGTCCTATAATACAAAAACAAAAACTTCTAAATTAGTTTATGATGCGGAAGCAGACAACAGAGTATTTGATGCAATCAACTTAACCACCGACAGTGAAGGGAAAATGCTTCTATTTACTAACAAAAACGACCTAACACTTTGGGCGCTATCTCTTTAATAAAAATTATAAAATAAACTGTATAAGATCTAAAGAATGATTATAGTCTCTTAGACTTTATGTCTCACGTGTTCTTGACTAAATTTAGTCTCCAGAATATCTAAGCACAACTCTCCTAAATCTACCTTCACCAAAAGAAGAAGTCTCTATATGCGGGTCATTTGTAAAAAGTGAATGAACAACCATTCTGTCATACGCATTCATTGGGTCCAATTCAACATCATGTTTAAAAGCGCGGGCTCTATCTGCTAGAAGTTCAGCTTGTTTTTCCAATTCTTTAAGTCTATGTTCTTGATATCCATTTACATCAACAAGAAACCTAACATCCTCCAAATCATTTTGCACAATAATCTTTTTGATAATATGGTTAAGTGCTTGTAATGTCTCCCCTTGATTTCCAATAAGTAGTGCCGAGTCTTTTGTCTGTATAGAAAAAATAGGATGTAATTTATGTTCCTTGATTTCTATAGAGTCTACAGAAATAGATAACTTGTCTAGAAAATTCTTAATTTCGTCTGTGATTTTTTCTTTGGTATCCATTTTACATTATTATAATTTTAAGAATTTTTTAAATAGCATCACTAACTTCTTTCTCTTCCGCACGCCTTATTATACGTCTACGTATAAAGATTTCCTGCCCTATAGCAAATAAGTTACTAGTAGTCCAATACAGCGCCACAGCAGCTGAAATAGTGTACGAAATTACTCCAATAATTATAGGGAGAACATATCTCATCTGAATCTGCATACTTTTTGCAAGATCATTTTTAAACGATTGCTTGTTGTTTTTCGTTTCAAGTTTAGGAAATGATATTCTTGTATGAATAAACTGTGTTATACCAGCAAGAAACGCAAGAATTATACTTTTCCCTCCCATATCAACAAGTCCAAGAAACTGCATATTTACCACATTTGGTATATGAATAAAAGAATAAAGAAGATTTGTATTTACCTCTGGTAATCCTCCACGTAAAAATACCCAATACAGACCAAAAATAATCGGAATCTGGATAATAAGAGGAACAATCATAGCAAGAGGGTTGATTTTTTTTTCTTTGTATAAAGACATCGTCTGCCGCGCTTGCTCTTGTTTGTCTTTTTTATATTTATCTCTAATAGCTTCAAGTTGTGGCTTGATTGCATTCATCATAATCTGTGACCGTATAGCAGTATGAGCAAGGGGAAGTAGAAGTAGTTTTACCGCAATAGTTAAAAGGACAACAGCAATACCAACATCAGCGTATGGTATATGGTTTATAAGAAAGAAAAGACTGTTGTAAAGTGGGTTGTAGACGAATGTAGAAAACAAATATGAAAACATGAGACAATTTTAACGTACTCTATTCACTTCTACAACTTGTACTTTATTTATGAGATATATAACCTCTTTACGCAACTCTTTTAAAGAAATTCCATCAACCCCTTTTTTTACATAAAAAACTACCAAGATTTTTGGTCCTATTTCTTTAAACAAACCCTTTATCCGCCTTCTAATAAGATTTCTGGTTACAGCTTTGTTTACCACTTTCTTTGAGACTACAACACGAACACCGGGCTTTGAAACATCACTACTGACAGCTTTTAAAGATAGGTGTTTTGAACTAAACATTTTACCAGACTTCATAACAGTCCGAAAAAATACGATAGTTTCTTCCTTCATACAGTCTTATACAGAGAGTTTTGCTCTTCCTTTTTGACGACGTTTTTTAAGGACATTCCTACCTCCGGGCGTTGAGGACCGCCCTAAAAAGCCGTGTGCTCGTTTTCGTTTTCTTTTCTTAGGATTGTATGTTTGTGACATAAGAACATTAGTATACGATAAAATTTCATTCTTTTCAAGGAAATTTTCATTTATAATTATCTGACAAAAAACCAAAACACACGATGTACGAAATAAACATATTATGAACAGGTTATCAACATAATCATTCAAATAGCACAAGTTCTACCATCCCTACATTTCTATATAATAAAGACTGTCCTTCTTTAAACTCAAGACTATAGAGTTAAGATTAAGTAAGTTATATAGATTGATAAAAAACTTAAAGATTTCATATCTTACTTAAATACAGAATCGGACTATCATTATACAAATAATTTATAACTACTGTGGGAATAAAACAACTTTGGGAAAATACACTCGTTGACATTGAATTGAGTATATCAAAAGCAAATTTCAGTACTTGGTTCAAAAATACATCAATACAAAAAATGGACTCAGGTGTTGTATATATTGGTGTCCCTAATCAGTTCGTTAAAGACTGGCTCGCTAACAAGTATCATAAAGATATATTAAAAACGCTCAGAAACTTTTCAGCCGAAGTACGTGGTCTTGAATATATAATTTCAAGAGACAAAAGGGTAAACCAGTGCAAGAATAAAACAGCTACAAAACAATTCAATGATAACTCAATAGGAGAACTACCACTTAATGATTTCTATATAAATAAAAATGATAACCTAAACCCACGTTATACATTTGAGACATTTGTTGTAGGGCCTTTCAACCAACTCGCGCATGCAGCTGCACAAGTCATAACCCAAAAACCTGGAATAGTGTACAATCCACTTTTTATTTATGGGTCAACAGGACATGGAAAGACACATCTTATACAAGCTGTTGGAAATTACATAAAAAAAATAAACCAAAACAGAAAAGCCTTTTATGTTACATCTGAAAGATTCGCTGTAGATTACCTAAATTCAGTGCAAGAAGGTAAAGCCAATATGTTTAAAGAAAAATACCGTCAATATGATGTATTAATAATGGATGATATACAATTCTTTTCTGATAAGGAAAAAACTCAAGAAGAACTATTTCATTTATTTAACGCACTATACGACAATAATAAACAGATTATATTCTCATCAGACAAACACCCTAACTACATCCCCGGACTTGAAGAAAGACTAAAGTCGCGTTTTAACGCAGGTATGATTGCAGATATACCTGCACCAGACCATGAGTCTCGTATGGCAATACTTAAATCAAAATCTGCACAAAACAACTTCCTACTTCCAGATGATATGATTGAATATATATCAAGAGAGGTACAAGGTAACATAAGAGAATTGGAAGGTATTTTAAACTCAGTAATATTTCAATCACAAGTAAAAGGTAAAATACCAAATCAGAATGAAATACGCACAATAATTAAAAACAGTTCAAAGCCTAAAAAATCAGTCTCAGCAAAAGATGTAATCAAAAAAATAGCAGATTTCTATGAAATAAATGAAAACAGTATATATGAAAAGACGCGTAAAAAAGAAATCGTAAAACCACGTCAACTAATTATGTACATATTAAGAGAAGATTTTGGTGTTTCATATCCAAGTATAGGAGAAAAACTAGGTGGGAGAGACCATACAACTGTAATACATTCGTGTGAAAAAATAAAAAACGATTTAAAAACAAGTCCAACACTAGAACACGAAATAGACCAAATACGTTCTTTATTATAAATGTATAAGATGTTAATTAGTTGTTTAATAAATGTTTATATGTAAAAAGTAATAAACAGAATATTTATAAAAAAAATATCTAACAAAATAAAATCAACTTATTATAAACATGTTATTAAAAATATAAACACAAAAATACGCCTAAAAACAACATTAAAAAACAGTTTTCAACATATATACAGTGATAATAGTAATAATAAATAATATATAAATATATGAAAATAACATGTGAAAAAGAAAACTTAACAAAAGCATTGTTAATTACTGAAAAAATAACAGGAACAAATCCAACTTTACCTATTCTTGGTTGTGTTCTTTTAATTGCAAAAGATGATGTATTAGTTTTACGTTCTACAAATATTGAATTAGGTATTGAAGTATCTATTCCAATAAAATCAAAGGAGGATGGAATTGTAGCAGTACCAGGTCATATTTTTTATAATACAATACAAAACACTCATGATTCTATTATTAATATTGAGACAAAAAAAGATAATATAATAATAAATACAAAACATAGTGAAACGATTTTAAATACACAATCTCACGATGATTTTCCATCTTTACCAATAATAAAAAACAATACTGTATATAAATTAAAATCAGAAAATATGATAAAAGGTATAGATTCTGTTATATATAGTGCGTCTAATTCAACAATAAAACCAGAGTTATCAAGTATATATGTGTATGGGCACGACGGGAAAATATTTTTTGTAGCAACTGATTCATTCAGATTAGCAGAAAAGACAATACAAACGAAAGATAAAAATATATTAGATAAATCGTTTTTACTTCCTTTAAGAAATGCAATTGAGATATTAAGAATATTTAATCAAATACAATATTCAGACGTTTCAATCAAAGTGGATAAAAATCAAATATCATTTGAATGTGGAGACGTTTTTATTACTTCTAGGATTATAGATGGAGTATTTCCAGATTATAAACAAATTATACCTAAAGATTACGTAACTGAAGTGATTGTTTTAAAACAGGATTTGTTAAATTTATTCAAAAAGATAAATATATTTTCCAACAGGTTTGGACAGATATCTGTAGATGTACAACCACAAAAGAATATATTTATAGTGCACACAAACAATGACACTGTTGGGAAAACGAGTGATAGTGTAGATTCTGTGATAAAAGGTGAGGCTCTGTCTATGAGTTTTAATTATCGCTATATATATGACTGTCTTAACTCAATTCAATCAGATAGCGTTACATTATTGTTTACTGGTATTGGTAAGCCACTTATAATAAAAGGGGTTTCTGATTTATCTTTCCTTTATCTTGTTATGCCTATGAATAAGTAGTATATAAATAATGTTTATTATATATGCAAAATATTGCAAGTTTTTTTAAAAAATTCTCAAACATAAAACTAACTTCGCGTGTTGTAAAAGCAGAGGTGTTAAATATATTAAATAACAGACATATACCAATTACTAAAGACGAGATTGTATATAATAATGGAATAGTATATATAAAAGGTAATCAAATTGTCAAAAATGAGGTTTTCTTTTTAAGAGAAGACATACTAAAGGATATAGAAAACAAACTAGGTAAAAAGATGGTTATAGATATACGTTAAAATTTTATATTTAGTGTTGATTTTGTATTTCCTCTATTAAATACAGAGTCATAAATTATGGCTGTTATTGTGTTTTTGTCTGATATATTTTTGATTATATATGGTAAAAAAGTGATTGAAAATGGGTATTTTTCTGATGACCCAATAAATGTACCGTTGATTAAGTAGTCAACTTTTTTGATAGGAAATTTGTTGGTGTATGAGATTTTGACGGTTATAGGAGTCTTGATAGAGTATATAGTATCCTTATCTATTGATGTTAAGCGTATTGTTGGTTTGTTTTGTTGTGTGTGTATAGTATCTATATTAGTTGGGACTACTCCTCCTTCAGTTATACCGTTCTCTAACGCCCATTTTCGTACAGGGTACTCCCATAGAGCAAATTGTGGGTCATCTTCTGGTTTTTCAGGTATTTCCCCTCTAGGATCCTTTTTATCAACCCAATTTAAGATAGAATGCACATTAGTAATTACACGTTCTCTACGTGTCTCAGGTGGTGTAAATTCGGTTGCTAAATTTCCTGATATAGAATCAATGACATACTGATTACTCCCTCTCCATTGTCCTTTAAGGACTGGTTTCATTGTTTCTGAGTCATCTGTTGTTGGCTTCTTGAAGAATTCTTTTGGGGAAGTCTTAAGTACTTCTTGCATAAATGCGTTCCAAAGAGGAGCTATGGTAAAACCAGCAATCTTTTTTTCCATTGGAGTATTGTTATTATTCCCAGCCCACGCGCCGACTGCGATATTCGGTGAGTATCCAATTATCCAAGCATCTCTAAAATCATTTGTTGTACCTGTTTTTGCAGCAACGTCATATCTTTCAAAATAAAGAGGGGATCTTGGACCAAATTCAGGTGTACGTGCTTTATTGTCGGACAGTATGTCCGAAATCTGTCGTGCGACTTGTGGTTTTATAACTCTAGCAGGGTTTTTAACGAATTCCTCTAGAACATTTCCTTCACTGTCTTCAATCTTAAGTATTCCTGTATAAGAATTTCTTATACCATCATTCGCGAAGACTCCATAAGCACTAGTTATATCCAACAATGTCACTTCACCACCACCAAGCACTAACGTAAGCCCATATCTATTAACATCTGTTAGTGTTGTGAGACCCATATCACGAGCAGTATTAAATGATTGAGTTAACCCAGATAGATATAGTGCTTTTACAGCTGGGATATTAACAGACTGAGCTAATGCGTCTCTAAAAGTCATCGGACCGCCGTATGTTTTATCATAATTTCTCGGAGAATAACAACCATCCTCACTTGTAAGGTTGTCTGGTTTACAAGAGCTTGAAAATTGTGTCCTTAAGTTAAATACAACAGTCTCTGGTGTGTAGCCTTCATTAAATGCGGTGGCATATATAAATGGTTTGAATGCCGAGCCTGGTTGACGTTTTGCAAGTGTTATATTGAAGTTTCCGTCAATATTTTTATCAAAATAATCGCGCGACCCAACCATTGTTAGTATTTGTCCTGTTTTTGGGTCTATCGCAACAAGAGCGGCGTTTTCTGCATTGAATTTTTCTTCATTTTCAAGTGCAAATTTCTTTACAATTTCTTCAGCTTTTTTTTGAAGAGAATAATTAAGTGTTGTAATCACTTTAAGTCCGCGCTCCTCAACAGCCTGTCTACCATACTTCTTTTCTAGGTATCCCCTGATAAAAAATACAAAGTGTGGAGCTTTTATTCCTGTATCTTGTTGTGGTTCAAATTTAATTGTTTCGTTATTAGCTTTGTTGTATTCTTCTTTTGATATGAATCCATTTTCAAACATTTTAGATAAGACTAAATTTTTTCTATTCTCTAGTTTGTCGCGGTTATTTCCGTATGGTGAGTAGAATGTTGGTGCCTTAGGAAGTGCTGCAAGATACGCAGACTCTGCAATAGAAATCTCGGAAGCGTGTTTACCGAAAAAAGCTTCGCTTGCCTCTTCTATTCCATAAATATTTCCACCATATGGCGATTCATTTAGATATAATGCCAGAATTTTTTCTTTACTTAGAATCTTTTCAAGTTTAATCGCAAGAACCCACTCTTTCAATTTTCGTGATATTTTTCTTTTGTTCGTGAGTAAGGAGTTTTTAATAACCTGTTGTGTGATGGTTGAACCACCTTGCACACCCTTTCCACGCAGTGGTTGTATAAATACAGCGCGAAATATAGCGAGTGGACGTATACCATTGTGGTTATAAAACTCAGCATCTTCAATTGCGACCGTAGCGTTTTTGATATTTCTTGACATCTCCCCATATGGGATGACGGTACGTCTTATATTTTCATTTAAATCAAATAAGAGTATTTCACCAGTCCTGTCATAAATTTTAGTGGATTGGGCAATTTTACGTTTTTCAAATGATTGTAAGTCTGGTATTTCAAGTGTTGACGCCCATAAAACAATACCACCGGACGCAAACAGACCAGCTGCTATAAAGAATAAAATAATCTTATAAAAGAAGGCTTTTTTGTGTTTTTTTACCATTATCTTTACTGTAATATTAAGTAATACTATCACAACACAGCTATAGCTGGAATTGGTTGTTTGGCCGATTTTGTTAGTCAATATCTTTAATTAAATAAACACTTTATGTTACAGTAGCTACATGTTTGGTATAAAATTTAAAATACAAAAACCAGTTGTCACAGACCCTGATAAAATTGATGAAATTCTTACACGTGGGGTTTTAAAAATTGTTGATAAAGAAAATTTGAAGGAAAAACTCCTTTCAGGAGAACGTTTGCGAATAAAATTTGGTATAGACCCTACTAGTCCAGCATTGCATATTGGCCGTGCTGTCATACTTCTAAAACTCAAGGACTTTCAGGATCTTGGTCATATTGTTGTTATTATTGTTGGGGACACTACAGGAATTATTGGTGATACTTCTGATAAGGAAAGCGAACGTCCTCAGATTAGTGAGGAAAGATTAAAAGAAAATTCAAAAACATATTTTGAGCAAGTTGGTAAAGTTCTTGATATAAATACAGTTGAAAAACATTTTAATTCGGAATGGTTATCAAAACTTACATACAATGAAATAGGGGAACACGCTGATCAGTTCTCTGTAGCTGATTTTATTGCGCGAGAAAACATTAAAAAACGATTGGACGGCGGTAAAAGGGTTTCTTTACGTGAAGTCTTATATCCTTTATTGCAAGGATACGACAGTGTTGCTGTTAAGGCTGACGTTGAGCTTGGTGGGAATGATCAGTGGTTTAATTTACTTGCGGGGCGGAAACTTCAAGTATATTTTAATCAAAAACCGCAAGATATTGTCACCATGAATCTTATTCTTGGAACTGATGGACGCAAAATGAGTTCAAGTTGGGGAAATACAATAAATTTAACAGACAGTCCGGAAGATATGTATGGAAAAGTGATGAGTATCCCAGACGAGTTAATTACCACTTATTTTATTAATTGCACACGTGTAGCAATGAATCGTATTAGTGAAATAGAAAAGAAAATAAAAGACGGGAGTAATCCAAGAGATTTAAAAATGGAACTTGCGCGTGCAATTGTAGGACTATATTACACAGACAAGGAAGCACAAATTGCTGAAGAGATATTTATAAACACATTTCAAAAAAGAAGTGTATCCGACGTGATGGAAGTTTTTTACAAAGAAGGCGAAACACATAGAGATGTTGTTGTTAGGGAAGGAATAGTTTCCTCAGGTAATGAGTTTAATCGCTTGGTAGCTGGTGGTGCTCTTAGCTTAACTACAACTAAACAGATATTGAAAGACCCAATGATAATAGCTACAAACGGTACATATAAACTGGGCAAAAGGAGATTTTATTCTCTTAGAAAGAAATAACAAAACAAAATCCCGCATATATGCGGGATTTTGTTTAGAAGGAATTATTCTCCGTCGTCATCAATATACTCGTCTTCCTCCATATCTTCACTAGAATCCACGTTGGTTTCATCTTCTGAGTTCATTATGTCATCGTCCATAATGTTTTCTTCATCAAAATAAAACATAATCTCTTATTTTAATTTATACTAAACGACCCACAATCGTAAGAAACTACGAAAATGTGACACTATATTTGTACCAAATCAATATACTTTTTCAATACTCAAATGTGACTTTTGTGGATAACTTGTGGATATTTTTAACTTTATATTGCGCGCTCTGATGCTAAGCACGTGAGTCCAATAGCGATAGCGTCATACT
>VAPH01037886.1_pt1 | contig 14086 bp, 12 predicted proteins | sample 3393861 | NCBI WGS metagenome assembly VAPH01 (sample SAMN08290439, study PRJNA428436) | hydrothermal vent metagenome | isolation source: Deep-sea hydrothermal vent chimney | place: Atlantic Ocean: South-mid Altantic Ridge | reverse complement strand
TACGTATTTCGGGGCGGATGATGATAAATTTCGGCTCTAATAATTATTTGGGCCTGGCCGAAGATCCACGCTTAAAGAAAGCTGCTATAAAAGCTATAGAAGACTACGGATGGGGAAGCGGCGCATCCAGGTTGATGAGTGGAACCCACCGTCTTCACGAAGAACTAGAGGAACGTATTGCTGCCTTCAAAGGGACTGAATCGGCGATTATTTTTAATTCCGGTTATACCGCAAACGTTGGGGTTATTCCTGTTATTGCCGGTACAAAAACCACGATTATAAGCGACGAGCTGAACCATGCGAGCCTTATTGACGGGATCAGACTATCAAAGGCCGCGCTCAGGGTTTTTAGGCATACGGACATGAACCATCTAGAGGAACTGCTCTCTGGTAGTGCTGGAGAAAATTTGATTGTTACCGATTCTGTTTTCAGCATGGATGGTGATATGGCACCTCTTGACAGTATAGTTGAAATTGCTGGCAGGCATAATGCTCTTCTCTATGTGGATGACGCACATGGCACAGGCCTGTCAGTAAATTTATCCGGAAACTCATATAAAAAGACATTGGGGAAGAGAACTGAGGGAAAACATTTTATTGTAATGGGAACGCTTTCAAAATCCCTTGGCAGTATCGGAGCCTTTGTAGCAGGCTGCAAGCCGCTTGTGGAATATCTACGAAACATCACACGGAGTTTCATCTATACCACATCTCTTCCACCTGCAGCCTGTGCCGCTTCGATTGCCGCTATTAAGATTATTGAAAAAAATGGAGATACGCTCAGGCAAACTCTTTTTGAAAACTGCCGTTATCTGAGCAATGGTTTAAAAAAACTTGGAATAACCGCTAATACTGCAACACCCATATTTCCCATAATTACCGGAGGGGTGGAAAAAACTCTTCAAGTTTCCACACGATTGGAGCATTTTGGCATCTTTGCCCCTGCTATTCGTCCTCCCACAGTAGCGGCTGATGCCTGCCGTATCCGCATTTCACTGACAGCCGCGCACTCACATGAGGACATAGATCTTCTGCTTGCAGCGCTTTATGACGTACTACAAACCCTAAAAACCCTAAGACTAAATTAACTGCTGTTGTTTTATGTTTTTTAGTATTTTTTTAGTGGTCTTCTTGATGAATTGAGTTTTATTGTGGTACTTTTGAAGGCCTATGTCATCTATTAATTACTCAAGAAAAGAGATCAGTTGCAAAATTGTATATTACGGTCCTGGACTTTGCGGAAAGACAACCAACCTTCAACATATTTATAATCAGACCAAGCCAGACCGGAGAGGCAAGCTCATTTCACTGGCAACCGAAATGGACAGAACTCTGTTTTTTGACTTCCTTCCATTGGACCTTGGGGAAATAAAGGGGTTTAATGTGCGCTTTCACCTTTATACTGTACCCGGCCAGGTTCTTTATGCTAACAGCCGTAAACTAATTTTGAAAAGCGTAGATGGGGTGATTTTCGTAGCCGACAGCCAGAGTGAACGCACCGAAGCTAATATAGAAAGCATGCAGGACCTTTGGCACAACCTTGCTGAACATGGATACAGCCTTGAACAACTGCCATTAACCATCCAGTATAATAAACGTGACCTACAAAAAATTACTCCTATTAAAGAGCTGAATCGGCTTATTAATTCAAAAGATACAAACTGGTATCAGAGTATTGCGACCGAAGGCACCGGGGTATTTGAAACACTGAAAGACAACGTAAAAAAGGTTCTGCTTAAAATCGAAAAAACATATTAAGAAAAGTGCATGGAGAAAAAAACTGAAAACCAATGTTAAGCGTATCGGGATATTCGGAGGTGTCTTTAATCCCATACACTTCGGTCACTTGCGTGCTGCCGAGGAAATTCGTACGGTGCTGAATATGAATCGTGTAATGTTCATCACAGCAGCGCGACCGCCGCATAAAACTTTAGAAATAGCTGATGCTTCCGACCGGTTGAACATGGTGCAGTCCGCCATTAGTGGCAATCCTAGCTTTGTAGCCTCAAGCCTTGAACTTAACAGGCCGGATGCTTCCTTTTCCGTTCATACAATCGAGGAATTAAAAAAGAAGTATTCTGATTCTGAATTCTGCTTTATTATGGGCATTGATGCGTTTCTTGATTTCGGTACATGGCTTCAACCAGAGAAAATTCTATCTCTTTCCGATATCGCAATAATTTCGCGCCCCCCTTTTGGATTCGACCGTATAGCCGATTCCCCGTTTATCTCTCCGCTTACCAGAGAAGAACTCAAGAACCTTAGGCAGGGCAAAACCCGGATACTGGAGAAGGTGTCGGCAGGGAGGCTTAGCTCCAAGCGGCAGAGAGTCCGCTCCGAGCGGAGAAAGATCTATTTGACCAACGTAACTCCACTCGATATCTCTTCAACTTCGATTCGACGGCTTATCAAAAATGGTGAAAGCATTAAATACCTCTTGCCAGCAGCCGTGGAATCTTATATACTTTCCACTAAACTATACAAAGGGCAATAAGCCATAACGGAGGGTAACGTCTTAGAAACACTTCAAAAAACTCTTATAGCCGCGAAAGCTGCTGCTGATAAGAAAGCTCGTGATATTGTCATACTGGATATGAATTTAGTTTCCTCCTTTACTAATTATTTCATAATCTGTCATGGCGGCACTTCCTCTCAGGTTCAGGCAATAACAGGCAATATAGAGAAAACGCTCAGGAGCAACAAGGTTCGGGTTGATCATATTGAAGGCGATGTATCAAACGCTGCATGGATACTTATGGACTACGGCGACTTTATTGTTCATGTATTTAATGAAACAAGCCGAGAGTATTACAGTCTTGAAAAATTATGGCTGGATGCACCACAAATAGATTTCGAGGGCAATGAAGATTCGTCTGATATGGGTAGGCAAGTCAAAGGATAGCTTTATACGGGACGGGGTTGATAAGTATCTAAAACTACTAAAACCTTACGTTCGGTTAGAGGTTGTTGAGATAAAGGGAGCAAAAGACTCCGAGCGAAAAACATTAAAACACCGCGAGGGGTTGCGTATACTTGAAAAAACTTCTTCTTTCATACTATTGGATGAGGGAGGTCTCCAAATGACTTCTCTCGAATTTACCAGTTTTCTTAATAAAGAGGTTCTAAGTGGATTGCAGACTCGTGATTTGGTGATTGGAGGTGCTTACGGCGTATCCAAAGAGGTCCGGCAAGCAGCCAGGAAAAGACTGTCGCTGTCAAGTATGACATTCACCCATCAGATGATCAGGATAACCTTGCTAGAGCAGATCTACAGGGCGTTTACAATTATAAAAGGGAAAGCTTATCATTATTAACAATGAGTTTTTTTCAAAATTTTCAAATTTTTCAAAAATCTTACACAACCGGTACTAATTCCACGATAGGTGTATCCTGATGAACCTGTTAGTTCTTTTGTTTTTAATCACCATGTTGGCCGTCACGGCGATTCTAACGTTTTTCAATATCGATCCTGTTAGCATTACCCTTTGGACAGATTATGAGTACGATCTGCCAAAAATAGCTCTTATACTAATTCCATTTGCCGTTGGGGCGGTTTTTGTTTTCTTTCTATACGTTGTACGAGATGCAAAAAAATATATAAATAGCTGGAAAGACTCAAAGGCGAGAAAAAAGGAGTCCAGAATACAGGACCTTTATTCAAAAGGCACCAACGCGGTTCTGGCAGGCCAATCGAATGATGCCCGTGACTATTTCAAGAAAATTCTCAATGAAGCACCAGGTCACCCATATGCTTTAATGAGACTGGGAAATCTCGCTTTGCAAGCAGATAATCTAAACGAAGCAATAGATTATTTCAAAAAATCACGCGATAATGACCCCAAAAACCTCGAAATACTCTTTGCCTTAGCACACGGTTTTAAAACCGCCGGCAAGGTGGAAGAAACCATGGGTATTTTGGATGAAATTCTTCGTTTAGATGACGGGAATCTGGCTGCTCTGACAGAAAAACGTTCTCTCTACGAGCGTCTTGACCGCTGGGACGAGGTGAACGAAATACAGCAGAGGGTACTTAAGCTGCAATCGGATCCTAAGGAAAAAGAAATAGAACAGAGCAATCTTTTAGGTTACAAATATGAGATTGGACGATATTACCTTGAAGGCGGCAAGCTCGAAAAGGCCATAAAAGCGTTCAAAGCCGTGCTAAAACTCGAAAAGAATTTTGTTCCAGGCTATTTGGGCGAAGCCGAAGCATTGTTAAGACAGGAAAATGCCGATAAATCTGTGGAAATTCTGGAGAAAGGATATGAAATCACAGACTCCTTGACTATACTCATTCGCCTCGAAGACTTGTTCTTAAGCCTGGGCAATCCAAACCGTATAATTGCACTCTATCAGAAAGCGCTTGAGAGCGATCCATCAAACCCTAAAATTCAGTTTTTTCTTGGTAAACTCTATTACAGACTGGAGATGCTGGACGACGCATTTGAGATTTTGTCAAAACTGGATACTGTAGAGGACCATTATCCTGATCGTCATAAGCTGCTTGGCAGTATATATCTCCGTCGTGGTAATCCGGAACAGGCTGCGGAAGAATTCAAAAAAGCCATGCACTTGCGACGTCGGATAGTGGTACCTTATTGTTGCTCTGAGTGCGGACATCAGGATAATGAGTGGTCAGGCAGGTGTAGTAAATGTGGCCGATGGGACACATTTACTTTAGATCTCTCTTATAAAACATGCACCGATTGAGGGGAATAAATGGTGCCGAAGGGGAGACTCGAACTCCCACGGCCTTACGGCCACTAGACCCTGAACCTAACGCGTCTACCAATTCCGCCACTTCGGCACGGGCGTTTTAATTGAGTAGTATAAAATCGGGCTATGTTTTTGTCAAATAATCTAAAAACTGAAAGTTGCAGTAATTTCCTGCGCTGTAAGCGCCGAAAGCATTATGGAAAACATTAAATTATATAGATGTAGAGGTGTTGCTAAGTGGCCAGGCTACTCATACTAGATAACGACAAAATACGTATTCGCCAAATTCAAAGCCTTCTGGAAAAGGCCGGACACGTCTCTGTCGTGGCAAGCGAACCTGAAAAGGAGATTCTGCTTAACAGCAGTGACACAAGCGCTGCTCCTGTTGATCTGTTACTTGTCGGAGAACGCAGGTTTTTAATGGCAACAGAAACACTCCGAAGCCGGTTTCAAGGAATACCTGTGATTGCTATGGTGAATGCAGACAAAAGCTGGTTGGAACAGGTGATTGATAGAATTAAACCTGACGATCTTATCACCTTTCCTCTCAGGGAGCATGAGCTTCTGTTTCGCATAGATAAAACACTTGAGAGTACTGAACATCATAAAGGGATGACACAGTACCAGCAAGACCTGGAACGTGTTATCGACATCACTTCACGTGCCTCTTCGCTTCTGACTCCGCGTAAGATTCTTTACCATATTGTTAAAGAAATTTCGGATGTAATTCCCGTAACCCGCTGCTCGGTAATGCGCGTAGATAGTAATCAGGGTAAAATTGTTGTGCTAAGTACTTTTGAGAATTCTAAAATCCACGATATTACTCTCGACCTGAAAAAATACCCTGAAGTTAATGAAGCCTTTATAAACCTGGAACCTGTTTTTGTACGGAATGTTGATGAAGATCCACTAATGCGAAACGAGAAGGAAGTTCTTTCCTCTATGGGAATCAGGTCAATTCTAATACTACCCATAATGCGTCGTGACAAAATTGTAGAGCAGCTTTTTCTACGAACATCACGTGCCAGCCGACCGTTCAGCGATATGGAGGTTAAATTCAGTCATGCCATAGCCGATGCATCGGCAAACGCTATCCACAGGGCTTTTCTTTTCGACAAGGTGGACATGGAGAGAAAACGCTTTCAACTCTTGGCGGTTACAGACCCACTTACCGGCCTTTTTAACATTCGGTACTTCACTAGACGCCTAGAGCAGGAATTCAGCCGGGCCGTCCGTCATAACCTGCCTCTGTCCTGCATGATGTTTGACTTGGACAATTTCAAGGAGATAAATGATAAGTACGGACACAAGTGCGGAGATTTGGTGCTGAAAGAATTTTCATGGCTGTTAGAAGACAACTTCAGAAAGAGTGATATAGTGGCCCGCTACGGCGGAGATGAGTTCATAGTACTAATGCCTCAGAGCGATATTGCCGGTGGAGCGATAGAAGCCGAACGTATTCGTAAAATCATAAGAAATCATCGTTTCGACGCTTTCGGTCATGACGCATCTCTATCCGTCAGTGTGGGGTTTGCAGCCTTTCCTCACAACAAAATGAAGGTTCCAACTGATCTTAGCGCCTGTGCAGATAAAGCCCTGCTTAAGGCAAAAAACAGTGGACGAGATCAAGTTGCTGTATTCACCTGAGAATATAGCAGGTAAGGGCTTGTCCCAAAATAACCTGGCTTTTTTAGGACAAACCCTAAGGCTACCTGGTAAAATTTATTCCTTTTTTCAGAGTCGGCGCCTGAAAAGCACAAAAAACCTTTCTTGAAACTTTTCATGCAGAGCTCGCCTGGACCATTCAGCTAAATCTATCTGACGCGAATCTTCCAGATCGTTCTGAAACATCTCTATCATCTGATTTCCAAATTCCCGGCCCAAAACCCCTACATTGCCTTCATCATTTCGGCGCAGGGAACGAAAATCAAGATTCGAAGATCCGATAATCGACCAGACAGAGTCGAAGACCGCGGTCTTGGCATGAAGTATCTCACTTTCATATGTATATATTTTTACACCAGCTTTTAGAAGCCGGCTAAAAAAATACCGGCCTGCATAAAACGGCGCTCTGAAGTCACTGCGACCTGGTAGTAGCAGATTGACATCAACCCCGCGTTTAACCGCATCCTCTAAGGTTCTGATAAGACGTTTGCTGGGTGTAAAGTAGGCGGTTGTCATGTATATACTTTTTCTGGCAACATTAATACTGTAGTAAAGAAGTCTTCGAAGCCTGCTCCGTTGTTTCGCCGAATGGGTGAAAACAGGAATTGCAGACGAGGCGTTTTTTGCACGTATCGGAGTGGCTGAGTGCGAAATAGGCTCACCTCCCCATTGCCGCCAGCTTTCTTTGAATATATTGTAAAGTTGGGCTGAAATTGGGCCTTTCATGAAAATGCCAGTATCACGCCAGGGAGACTTACGGTGAATAATTTTACGGTACTCATCCCCGATGTTTAAACCACCGGTAAAGGAAACTTCGCCGTCAATCACAATAAGCTTTCTGTGATTTCTATGTGTGTAATGGCCCGGGGCCGACCATTTGAAAGGACGTGAAGCCCGGACTCTAACACCGGCAGCCTTAAGGGATCTCCAGAAAGAAGATGGCGTACCTAAGCATCCAAAGTGATCGTACCGCATGTAGACGTCCACACCTTCCGACGCTTTTTCCTTTAAAATATCGGCCATGCAACGGCCAGTGGCATCGTTTCTGATAATATAAAACTCCAAACAAATAAAGCGTTTTGCAGCCTTAAGCGAGCTAAAAATAATATTGAAAGCCTCGGTGCCATGTGAGAGCAACATTAGGGAATTGCCATTGCTGAAACGCTGTCTGAGAACGTTTTCTATTTCGCTTCTGGAGTAATCGGGGATAGATTCGGTCTGCATAGTACTATACTATAGGGTAAGTTAAGTGTTTTTATTTTTAATTTATGAAGCTTTTTAAATTTTAAATCTTAAATATACAATTCTGAATTCATCCCAACTTGAGGTTACATTATACTTGGTACAAAAGGAGAAAGTATGCCAAAGATAGGAATTATTGCCGGAAGCGGATTTTCTAAGATGAAGAGACTAATCGTAAGAGAAACTTTAAGACTGGAAACCCCGTATGGTTCTCCGTCAGACGATTACCATCTGAGCGAACTGGAGGGGGTCGAAATCGTATTTCTGCCTCGTCATGGTAATCCTCACCGGATATCTCCTCACAAGCTTAACTATCGGGCAAATATTTTTGGATTCAAAAAACTCGGTGTCGAACAGATTATCTCAATAAATGCTGTTGGTGGAATTAACCCGAATTTACACCCTGGCTCTCTGGTACTTCTAGATCAGATAATAGACCAAACCTCTGGCAGGGAAACATCTTTTTTTAACGAATCAGAGGTCGTACATGTAGATTTTACAGACCCTTATTGCCCGGAAATGAGATCTGTTTTTCAGAGTGCCTCCAGAGAGTCAGACATCGACATAAGTCCAACAGGCACTTATATATGTACAAACGGGCCCCGCCTTGAATCCAGGGCCGAGATTCATATGTTTGCTGGTATGGGTGCAGAGGTAGTAGGGATGACAGGCATGCCGGAAGCTACACTTGCGAGGGAACTTGAAATATGCCTTGCAAGCATTTGTGTTATAACCAATCTTGCAGCCGGTGTAAGCGGAAGCAGGCTGACCACCACTGAGGTTGTTGGTACAATGAATGCCTCAATGGACAAACTGATACAACTGATTAAGGCTGCTTTCCCGGCACTTGCCTCCAGAAAAAAGCGTAGTTGCTACTGCCCTGAGGCATTAAAAGATGCAAGGATGTAGAAAAAAAGGCAGGGGGAAGGTGTTTTAGTTCCATTGATCTTTGCCTTTACTATCTCAAAATCCGGCTCAGAAACATTTTTGTCCGTTCAGACTGCGGATTTTCGAAAAATGCCTGCGGTTTGTTTTCTTCGATTACGCTTCCGCTGTCCATAAACATGACGCGGTTCGCCACTTTTCTTGCAAAACTCATTTCGTGTGTGACGCAAAGCATGGTCATACCATCTTCGGCCAACTCGATCATCACGTCCAGTACTTCCTTTATCATCTCCGGATCAAGCGCCGAGGTTGGCTCGTCAAACAGCATTATTTCGGGGTTCATGCAGAGGCTTCTTGCAATCGCGACCCTCTGTTGCTGCCCGCCGGAAAGCTGGGCCGGATACTTATTTGCCTGCTCTGCTATATGCACTCTTTCAAGGTATTGCATTGCAATCTCTTTTGCCTTATTTCTGGGAATTTTGCGTACCCACAACGGAGCTAAGAAACAGTTTTCCAGCGCTGTAAGATGCGGAAACAAATTGAATTGCTGAAAAACCATACCGACTTCCCGGCGGACCTGCTCGATATTTTTAAGGTCATCGGTCAGTTCTGTCCCGTTTACAGTAATGCGCCCTTGCTGATGCTCCTCAAGGCGATTAATACAGCGTATCAGCGTGGATTTACCAGAGCCGGAAGGACCACAGATTACGATACGTTCACCCGCTCGCACGGATAGATTAATGTCGTTAAGCACATGCAACGAGCCAAACCACTTGTGTACATTAGTCATCTCGATCACAACTTTTTCGCCCGCTCTATCTTCCAATAGAAAGTCTCCTTTCAATATACTGGCTATACCGGGACATACTAAAACAAAATATCCAGAATACAAATCCGGCAAACACGTATCCCTCAACCGCGTACCCCAGCCACTCTGGGTCGGTAAAGGCTGCCTGAACTATAGCAAGCAGGTCAAACAAGCCGATGATTAGTACCAAAGAGGTGTCTTTGAACAAGGCTATAAAGGTATTGACGATGCCGGGTATTACCAGTTTCAGAGCCTGAGGCAAAACGATTAATCTCATGCTTTTCCAGTAACCAAGTCCCAGAGTATCAGCTGCCTCATACTGTCCTTGTGGAATCCCCTGAAGACCACCTCTTATCACTTCTGCCATATAGGCTGACTGAAACAGCACAATTCCGATCAAAGCGCGCAAAAGTTTGTTGAAATTCATTCCTTCGGGAAGAAACAGAGGTAGCATAACTGAGGCCATAAACAGAACTGTAATTAACGGAACCCCTCGCCAAAGCTCAATGAACGTCACGCACAAAACTCGCACTACAGGCATATCCGAACGTCGACCGAGCGCAAGAAGTATTCCTATGGGCAGTGATGCGGCAATGCCAATACCAGCAATAATCAGGGTCAACATCAGCCCGCCCCACTGGCTGGTATCTACAGGTGCGAGTCCGAAAACCCCACCTTCAAGTAATGTATAAGCAATCGCTGGATAAGCAAGCAGAATAATTACAATTATCTGGAATTTATAGTGTATGCGTTTCAAAAATAATGGTATCAGAGTGGCGGTAAAAAGTATAACAGCAAAATTCACTCGCCACTGCTGATCAGCAGGGTAGAAACCATAAATAAACTGCTTGAGACGGACGCTGACAAATACCCAGCAGGCCCCGCCGCTGGTACAGTCCTGCCGACTTGTTCCTATCCAGTCAGCATTGATAAAGCCCCATTGTACCAGGGGAGTAAGAATCAAGTACAACAGGTATACTGCCAACAGTGTGAGTCCAGTATTAAGGGGAGACGAGAAGAGGTTTCGGCGCAACCACTTTTGTATTTCAGGCATCGCTTATTATGTAACAGTTCACAGCAGAGACGCAAAGAAAAAGGTGCAAAAGCATAGTCAGAAAGTCTAACAAAAAGAAGTTCAAACGAAGTTTGATTGAAGCCTTGACGTTTCTGGACATAGGTGCTACATTGGGCATATCAGGACAATATCATGCCCATGCCGGGTACACACAAACTCATCCAGAGGGGGACTTTAGGCCTCAAATCAAAAGGAGAAAACATCATGTCTTTAACATCTGACTTTTTAACGAATCACCAGGGTTTTATGAGAACTCATGCCATCTTAATTCCTGCACAAATTCCAGCTAGAGATGGTACTTTTCAATTCACTGCACAAGGAGCGAATGCTGCATTGCTACAGACTTCCACTCAGACTACAAATATTCCTGGCTACTACGTACATCCAGTTGCTAATGATAACAATATTTATGCCTTACCAACTCAGCAAACTGGTACATATTACATGCTTACTGATGGTATGAATGGTTGTCAGTTTCTTGCTTATGGACCGGATCGTCAACATATTACAGTTGAACACAATAACTTCATAGACAATCCGGCTAACTATGCTGCTCGCCTGGATCATATTGCCGGACAACATCATGAATATTTCTTTCATATTAGTGCTGATGCTAATAACAACATCCCTAATGGGATATACAATAACCAACAAGGTATTAACATCATTGGAGATTATACCATCACAAACGGATGGAGATTTTGGGTGCGAGATCGTGTTGATCAAAATCAAGGAAACATCTATGGTCCATTTTAGTTATTGAGAGGGCGATAGTTGTAAAATGAGCTGAGCTTACTAAGCCCAACTTATTACTTCCGAGATGAGACAGAAGCAATCCAAAAACTATAAGCCATTCCTTAAATAACGGAAAAACATGCGAAACGGCAACTAAACTTCTTATGGTCTTATGCCAGTGCGTAAGCGGGCAATTTTGAGGAGCCCTGTGCGGTAATATCGCACACTAGGGATCTGCGAATTGGGGAGGTGATAATAATGCAATAATAACTGTTAGGCAAAAAGACTAAACTTTAAAAACCTAAAACAAAGTAGAGACAAATTCACAATGGGAGAAAAATAATAATGAAGGCTTGGTTTACCAATAACCCAACCAGCAATAGTAATGATAATACGAAGTTATCAGATAATTGAACAGGTTAAAAAAATCAAAAAATTAAAGTAAAATGTAAAGGAGATAAGATATGGCTATAAGCGCTCAGGTTAATTTGACATTTAGTTTAGAATCAGAATCCTATACGGTTAATCTCGATATCCCATCAAGTACTCCAACTGCGGATGCTCCCTTCAACTTTAACGTGGTTAATAATCCGGCTAAGGATAGTAAAGAGCAACCAATCGATCTATTGTCGGTGGCAGTTGGGGCTACTAATCAAGTCTATGTTGCCGTCTCGCCACCTAAAAATCTACTAGATGCTGCTGTTTCTGGATTGGTTCAAAATTTGGAGGTGGTTGTTAAAGAAGGAACATATGATCCGACTACGAATAAGTTCACTGCCTAGTAAAGTAGGATACTTCTAGGACTACCCTAAAGATATCTGTGGAACAAGGGCTGTTCAGTTCTAAGACCATGGCTTCAAAATGCTCTAACTGGACCATAGTCCAGCGGATATACGACGCGAACTGTTGTCCGCTTGGAGCCTGAAAATCGGAGAACTGAACAGCCTTAATGTTTGGAAGAACAGATGAAGGGTAAAAATGCTAAAACAAATTGAACACTAATATTTTTATCTCTTAAATCAATGCAGCAATGTATGAATATATAGCGTCTCTGGGGCTATTAATTGTTAGAGAGGTTAATACTAATTGGACTTTCTGATAAAAACAAAGCTGAAATTTGCAAAGATAATTGATGGCAAGTTTGATATTCCACTTGAGTGTAAACTCCAGATAGGGGATAAAAGTTATCTGATCTACGCAAATTTAGGTGAATCTAATCAATGGGATCTGTTTAAGACATTAAATAGTGCATTCTCTCTACAACCCAGATTGCCAGAAGACACGCTTTTGGTTAATCAAGCAGGTTTTTTTCAATATCGTGGCAACAAGGACAAGTTGTCCATGTTATTCCCCAACTCGCCAATACCCACTACAGTTAAAAGCCAATCTATTGAAAAGTCAGAGTCTGTTTGCTTCTGGTTTAGTTTCACCATACACACCTCAGGCTTGTTTTCCAGAATTATTGATATTGGTTATGATGCAAATGGTCAAGATGATTCAAAACTGTCACTTTTAGGAGTGTTAGAGTCGGGCGTAGAAAATAAAAAGGCAATAAAACAATGCCTTTTTAAGGTGGCACTTCCTAACATCCGCCTTGTTCAGTTATTCAACTTTGAAAATCTGAATCTGCAATATCAGTTTGGTGAACAGAAAAAATTTTATATTACAGGTGATCTAACTGTTACACTTTTCGAGCATGATTATTCCTTTCATGGGCTAGTGGATTCAGACTCAACTCGGTTTATTACGTCGATGTCTAATGTTGGTAACTTAAGCATCAATTCACCATTTTCCTCTATGCCAGGTATTGTTTTTAGTGACCTGGTGTTCAACGCAAATTATACCTATAAGCAAACAAGTCCAGAAAATAAGGCAAAAGGTATCTTTCAAGTCTCTGTCTCAACTGAGCTTGCTAATCTATCATTCCATGGTCAGATATTGCTTAATGATTCTACGCCGGTTATGGCATCGGTAGAGCTGGATAAACCTCTCACTATAAGTCAACTAGTAGATCAATGTGTGAATGGTCACGTATGGCCAGATAACATAGTTGATATTACCTTCCTGCCGGGGAGTTGTCTCTATTATCAAAAAGAGTCGGCAACTCCAAATGATATCGAGTTTCTATCTCGAAAAACGGGTGAGATTGTCCCGAAAGCAGAGTTATCATCACTTCCATATGAGTCTGGGTTCAATATCTACAGTAAATTCATTCTTAGATTAATCACAGATATTTCTTTAGAGGGAAATGTCACTATCAGCGCTGATAGTGTTAGTGGTGAAATCTCTAAACCAGGGAGTATTGACCTCTGGGTCGTCAGTATTATTGGGGCAAAACAGTCAGATGGCACTATTGATCCTGGACCTGTCTTGATGTTCAATAGTAAGAACAAGTCTATGGGATTCAGGTGTGGTTTAACATTCTTTCAATCAAGTTTTGGCTTGAATACATCAATTACTGTTATTAAAGACCAGGGAAAGCAAGTCAAGATTAATGGCAAACTCCAAGCATCCAGTGCGATCGAACCATTTTTCTCAACACCTCCCAACCTTGATTTCAGTTACGATAAAACCAATGGGTTTAAAATAAATAACTGGGATCAGTTTGTATTAGAATCCAACTACATCAAATTTGCAGAAGAGATCGAAAAAATTGTTTCTACCCCAGATAGTGGTTGCGCTCAGATTGCAGATAAGCTGGTCAATGGCTTATTTCTCAAAAGCAAGTTTTCCATTACCCCATCATTTTCAACGTCTAATGACCAGCTGACACTGGACCTAAGAGGTAGTTACTCTTTGTCTTGTGCAGGTAAGGAGTTTTTAACATTAAATTTTCCTGCTCCATTAAAATTACCGCTTCAAACACATTGGAGTTTTAGCGACCTGCATACCCAGATTGGTGAATTGATAAAAAATTCAGCACAGGCATTTATAGATGCACTGCTTGCAAATGATGAGGC
>VAPH01038367.1_pt1 | contig 14092 bp, 14 predicted proteins | sample 3393861 | NCBI WGS metagenome assembly VAPH01 (sample SAMN08290439, study PRJNA428436) | hydrothermal vent metagenome | isolation source: Deep-sea hydrothermal vent chimney | place: Atlantic Ocean: South-mid Altantic Ridge | reverse complement strand
TGAAAGTTGAAAGAAACAGCAAAAACATTGATCTTCTTCTATCTTTGAGCTTTGAACTGACGTCAAGACCTCAAAGCCTCTACCGGGTGCAGGCCTGCTGCCTTGATCGCAGGATAAATCGCTGACAGGACACCGGCAAGAAATGCCACAAAAAAGCCGATGAAGATAGTCTGTATATCGAATACTACCGGCAGCTCAAACCAGCTGGCGACGATACTCCCCAGTCCCCATCCTGCCAACAGTCCAATACTGCCACCAATAACTGCCAGTAACACGCCTTCAACCATGAACTGCTGCAGTATGTCATTTTTCGTTGCTCCAACAGCTCGGCGTAGTCCGATCTCGCTGCGCCGTGTGTTAACGCTTACCAGCATCACATTCAGTACACCGGTAACCCCGACAGCCAGGATGATTGTAGATATGCCGAGCAGAAAGAATTCCAGCATGTTTTGAAATTGCTTCTTTTTTATCAGTAATTCATAAGGAATGATCAGTTCCAGTTTCTGTTGTTTGAAACGACTGGCGCCAAATATTCTGTGCAACAATGGTGTCGCCGCCGGTATACGCTGGTCATCGGAAAACTTCAGCAATAATTGACTGAATGCCAGATCGTCGATGGCCCCTTCTGACATCACGGTCATAGGAATATAAATAGACCGGGAGGTATCCGGTGCCTGGAAGCTGGCCAATTTTATCGCCGGTAAGCTATCGTTACCCAGCACACCGACGACGGTGAACCATTCCTTGCCAAGACGAAGTAATCTGCCCGTTACCTGGGTACTGGAAAAAAGATCCAGCGCAATATCCCGACCAAGTACAGCTACCCGTTGTCGACGCCGTAAATCATAGGGCGCAAGAAAGTGACCACTGGCCATCACGAGTGAAAACACCTCACGGTAGGAGGTATTTGTTCCCACCAGGCGCACGCGTTGCTGTTTTCGGCCTATATATGCTGTCCTGTATTCATGCTGTACGGGTGCCATTGCCGACAACTCATGGCCCATTAGCCTTTTTAGATCGAATAACATGGCTGAATTCAGCTGCGGCCTGTCATCACTCGAGGTGCTGTTAACAATCACAGTGCTGGTGCCGAGTACACGGACAGCACGGGAAAACTCCTCTCGGGCACCCTGGCCCATGGCAACGACCACAACAAAACCGGCCACACCGATAGCAATACCGGTGATACTCAGCAGTGCCTGTAAACGCTTGATCCTCCACATATTGATAGCTGGATGTACATGCCTGAAGAGATCTATTCTAATCATCACTATCACTACTCAGTTCACCGTCTTGCATGCGGTAGAGCTTATCGGCTGCACTCGCGATCTCTCTATCATGTGTGATCAGGACTATGGTTAAACCCTGTGTATTCAGTCGCTTGAGCAAACCAACAATTTCAGCAGAATTTTCACGATCAAGATTTCCTGTCGGTTCATCTGCCAGTAATAAACGCGGGTGATTAAATAAGGCGCGTGCAATGGCAACGCGCTGGCTTTCACCACCGGACAACTGACTGGGCAGATGCGTCAATCTATGTCCCAGCCCGACCTGCTTCAGCAATTCAATCGCCCGTTGACGACTGTGCTCACATGGCTGGTGGGAATAAAATCCCGGCATGGCCACATTATCCGGTAGATTAAGATAGTCAACAAAGCAGCTGGATTGAAAAATAATTCCCACCTTACGGTTCCTTATGTCAGCCAAAGCACCGTCATCCATGGTCGAGATGATCTCCTGATCCAGCACATAACTACCCGCATCCGCAACGTCAAGACAGCCTAGAATATTCAGTAAGGTAGATTTGCCGGTACCGGACGGGCCCATGATGGCGACAAACTCCCCCTCATTGACCTCGAGTGAAACGTTTTTCAGGACAGGGATGCTCTGCCCTGGCAGTGTGTAGCATTTATCCAGTGAGTGGGCCTGTATCACGAGGCGAGCTCATTACCCTGGGAAGCTCTGATCAATTCTGGGCGAAGTAGATTGTGATATAAAATATTCAGGGTTGAGGCACAAATCGTACGTAATAGCTGACTGTTATAACGGTTTACAATGAAAACCATGGAGATTTTAGGCGTAATATATGAGTTCATAAATTGATCAGAGGCTCCCTAATACTTCACGGGGATCATGCAATAACAATTTCTCGCCACCTGACAGTCCTTTTGTCACGACAACAAACTGGCCATCACTGGGTCCGGTTTCTATCGTGACGGCCTCCGCTTTGTTCATTTTCCACAGAAAACTCACGGCCTGGTCCCCGGAATAGAATACCGCCTCAACCGGCACACGTACCACATCCTCAAGTTTCGCCGCCTGTATCCGAGTACGTGCGGTCATGCCCGGCCTTAGCCTTGAATCGACATCAACAATGGCAACACGGACAAGAAATCTTGGCATTTCTTCATCCTTGCCTGTTGCCAGAGTACCGATGGTTTCCACACGCCCGCTTAATAAGAGGTTGGGGTAGGCCTGTGGGCGAATTACGGCTGTCTGTCCTACTTCGATCTGGGCAATATCTGTTTCACGAATTTTCAGGTCGGTAATAATTTCAGACATATCAGGAAGAACGATGAAACCGTTGTGCTGCCAGACGGAATCTCCGACCTGGACCTTGCGCATTTCACCCTGTACGGAGACAGTTTTGTATACAACAAATCCTGGCACAGGCGCTTTTATAATTGTCTTATCCAGCAAAGCTTTTGCAGACAGTAGTGACCTTTTCAGGGCATCGTAACGATGATTTAAACGTATTATTACTGCATTTTTCAGAGCCAGTTTATGTTGATTGACCTTCCCCTGCTCAGTGACTTTACGCTCAAGCTCAGTCAGCTTGAGTTCTGACTGCCGAATTTCACCCGGTGCCATCATTTCACGTAGCAATTTATCCTGTTGTTTTGCCAGACCCAATGCTGTACCGGACTCACTTATTGCTGCCTTTGCCTGCTCGTATTCACGGCGTTTAGTAAAACCCTGGTCAAGTAGATCTTTCATTGATTTGGCATTTTTCTTTGCCAGGCTGTATTTTTCTTTCGCTGCCTGCAGGTCATTTTTTGATTTTGCCAGGCGCAACGGTAACTCGGCCTGTTTCAGGTTCCGGTGTTTGAGTTGAGCCACTTCGACATTGTGCAGCATACTTTCTGTACTTGCCCTGCCCTGCTGGATGGCCAGCTGAAACTCTTCCTCTGCCTGTGCCAGCGCCGCACTGGCATCACTTATCTCTGCCGCTAGCTTCTCAATATCTTCAACAAAAGGGGCTTGATCAAACTTGACAATCACCTCGCCCGGTTTAACAGTAGCGCCCTCCTGCTTGAGAAAAATGATCTTTGCTCTGTTACTGGGCAGATCTGAAGCGAGGGTGACAGAACGTCGTGCTTCGAGTATGCCTGACTCGATAATGGAAATATTAAATGAACCCTGATTCGCTCTAGCAACAACAGGTTCCTGGAACACAGCGTTCTCGATACCTTCTTTTCCGGAGATTAGAAAGAAAAGACCGGTGTAGATCGCGAGCAGAGCAACTCCCCCTTTAATTACATTTGATTTGCTTGCGGTAATTGCCATTTATCTCTCAATTGGCCACTTATCAGGTCAAGATTAAGCCGTGCCAGCTCTAAATCAATGGTTGCCGTCAGGCTGGATTGCCTCAGCTGGGCAAGGTCACGCTGATTTTCCAGTAATTCGATTACATCAATCTGGCCGTCATCATATCTCTTTTTTGCCAGCATAAACCGTTTTTCTCCCAGCTCCACGGTCTTTCGTGCCAATAGCGACTTCTCTTCGTAACGGCTCATCTGGCGAACGGCCCGGCGGATTTCTGTCTTTACCGTAGCCATAATATACCTGTAACTTCGCTCTGCCTGCTCATATTCAAGCACAGCAAGTTTTGCCTGGTTCTTTTCTGTGGCCAGGGCGAAATCTGTCGACACATTCAACCCCACACCGATGCGCCGATCATCCACCTCAAAAGTATCACCCAGCGACCCACCCCGTCCGACCAGTGCATAGTGAATGCTCAGGTCAACCGGAGGGCCTACCCGTTTGTTGATGATATTCATTCGCTGCAGTGCAAAATCACGGCTTTCCTTTATCGCGATAATCTCCAGCCGATGGTTCAGTGCCATTTGCTGCAACACCTCGACCTCCTCTGGTATGACGGAGACCTGCCGATCTGCCAGCAAGGAAAAATCAAAATCTACCTCATCTTCAGGATTCAGACCTAGCAGTATCTTGAGTTTGTCCAGGTCATTTTCCAGTAAGGCCTCAGAGTCTTTCACTGTCTGCCTGGAACGGGCAGCATTTAACTCTGCCTGCTCAACATCAAAACCGGAAGCCAGGTCATTCACATATTTAGCCTTGACTGCGGCAACCAGTTTGTTTGACGCGTCCAGCGCTGTTCGCTGGACGGTTATTCCCTGTTCCGCCAGGTAGGCACGATACCATGCTTGTATGACTCTGGCTGTCAGTTCTTCTGCACCAACTTCACTGACCCGCTGACTGTATTTTTTGTCACGCTCTGCTTTATTCAGCGCCAGTACGCCACTGCGTTCCGGGTCAGAAAACAGCGGTCGGGTGTACTGCACTCTGAATTCGCTTAATGCGCTGGTATCAAACTGTGAGGTATAGACACCGGCCTCAACCCGTGAACCGTCACTCAGTTTGCGACTGAGTGACATCCTGTATTGCTGGCCAATCTCGGCACCAACCACAGCATTTGATCTAAGTGAAGCATTGAAATGTGTACGAAAAACAGAACGTGCGATATCCAGTGACATGTCCGATTTCTTAACCTTATCCAGTACCTGTAGATATTCATAGTTACCCACAAAGGCTGATCTAATCGCGTCATGCAAGTCCATTCCTGCATAGAGAGGCCTAGCTGACAATAGAAGAAGGCCGGCTAAAAGACATCGGGCAAAACTTCCCGATAGTGGAAGAAAATTGTATCTATTCAAGCACTGCTGCCCCACAAACTCGCCTTACCGAAATTCCGCGATCTTGGCATTAATATATTCTGGATACCCACACTGCGGGTATGATGGCCTATTATTTGGTGCCTGTAGCGTTGTAAGTAAGCGCTTGCCCACCTTCCAGGGTTCCGTCCGAGCCAACATTGATCAAAAAACTTAAACTTTGCGAAACAGAGATAGACCCGGCCAGATGAAATAACGTCGAGGTGCCACCATAAGAACCATTTGAACTGGCCGTAAATGAGCCGCCCACGATAGTCCCGGAAAGCTGTGCAGGAAAATTGGCATTATTGGAAGTCTGAATGATTGTAAGTGCAGTTCCTATAATCTCCAGCTGCAGTACAAGGGTATTTATTAGTACAGGGAGATTCCCAGGGTTATTCGCTACCGTTGCAGTGGCATTATAAGTCCCCCCTAATGAGCCTTCATTTCCGCCGCCAGCTCCAGGGTCACCTGTCCCGGGGTCACCTGTCCCGGGGTTACCTGTCCCGGGGTCACCTGTCCCGGGGTCACCCGTGGCATCGCCACTTGAGCTGCTGGTGGCAAGCAGTAGTGCTGCGGCAGCACCGGCTGCAATACCTATCATTACTGTCTTATTCATACCTGAACCGGCTACAGATACGGTTTTTATGGTGTATCCCGACGGGTCAGATAATGTATAGACGCCAGCTTTTCTGAAATTATGCTCCAGAATACCTTTTTTATCTGTCACCCTTTGTGTTGTTGTCCCATCAGGTGAAGTAATCGTGATTATTGTACTTTTTAGTGGCTGACCGTTCTTACCTATCATGGATAGATGTTTTGTAATTGCGTTGGCAGTCGGTGCAAGGAGGACGAGAACTATACCGAAAATCAGCAATAATAATCGGCCTTTTTGAGACTGTAGATGTATAGATGACAAGTTAATAACCCCTTAAGATCACCGTCACAGTGTCTGAATTTCATTCAACAAACCAGGTTTGTATATTCCTATTTAAATGAAAACAAATCAATGCTCTATTATTTCAAAGTATCACCTGTCTTTCTCCGACTCATTTTTCCCTTTTGGGCTCTCGCACCACTTCAATCGGTGGATATTTTTCTGCATTAATCATCAACTTACACTGTACAGCATCATCCAGGTCAACACTGCAACGATCGGCCATACGCACCTGATAAATCATAACATCAGCCATCTCAAGGGCCACCTCCTTCCTGGTCTTGGGTCTTAGATCTTCATAATTTTGACTTACGACTTATCATATCTTGACGGCCCAGCCTGGCAACAACTGCCCTGCATCCCTCAGTTCCGCACGGTGTCGCTCACATTTCGGATCAAATTTCTTCATCAATGTCCAGAAACGATGGGAATGGTTCATTTCCTGTGTATGGACCAACTCATGCAATAACACATGATCAACCAGATCAGAAGGCAAAAACAGCATTTTGAAATTAAGACTAAGGTTTCCCTGTGCAGAGCAGGATCCCCAGCGTGTTTTCTGGCCACGTATTGAAAGCCTACTCCATTTAAGTCCAGTTGTTTTAGAGATTCCATCCAGCCGCGCTGAGAATTCTTCACGTGCCCGTGCCACCAGCCAGCGCCGCAGGCCCTGAAACAGCTGTTTTTCCGATGGGTTTTTGCAAACCAGGGACAGTGTCTCAGCCACTACCGTGACCCTGTTCTGCGTACCTGCATGATGCCTTATATAATACTGCTGCTGCATGCAAAACAGATCAATTATAGAGGGGAACCCAACCACACCAGTCCGTCGCCCGTGCGGCTGGTATGCCGATTTTTGCAGCGTCTGCTCTATCCATTGCCTTTTGCTGAGCACAAAAGCCAGCCACTGATCTTCTCGTGTCCCGCTGGGAATAACGATGAGTATCGAGCGATCAGGCCTGAGTTCGATACGAATTCGTTTGGCACGTGATGAATGTCTCAGGTGACAACTTGACACGCCAGCCACTGAAATACCTTTTAAGTGTAAATCAGTCACTAAAATAACGAGTCAAATATTGAAACAACACGGAATGAAGTATCATTTGTTGGGGCAATATAACTATACTTGACACAATTCTTTCCTGCCCTCTAATGACATGATCCCTACCCATATTGTTGCTGACCTGCACAGTCACTCAACGGCCTCGGATGGTACCTTGCTACCGACAGAGGTGGTCACGCGCGCCGCTGGCAATGATGTGGATATCCTGGCCCTGACTGATCATGATACCACTGCAGGGCTGGATGAGGCATATTGTAGCGCAAATGATAACCGTATCAGGTTAATACCTGGCATAGAATTATCAGCAACGTGGCAGGGAAGGTTATTACACATAATTGGACTTGATATTGACCCCGAGCACCCCCCTCTCAAAGAGGGGATCCGTATGCTGACGATGATGCGCGAAAACCGGGCTGTAGAGATGGGGAAACGCCTTGCCAGGGCGGGTTACACCAACGCTTATGAAAATGCACGCCGACTGGCGGGTGATGGCAATATCACACGCACCCATTTTGCCCGTTACCTGATAGAGATCGGTGCCGCAAAAGATTTCACTGGTGTTTTCAAGAAGTTCCTGGTACGTGGCAAACCCGGGTATTACCACGTTAACTGGTCCAGCATGGAAGATGCCGTTTCCTGGATAACCAGTGCTGGTGGTATTGCAGTCATCGCCCACCCACTACGCTACAAACTGACTGCCAACTGGCTCAACCGTATCCTTACTGCCTTCAGAGAAACAGGCGGGGAAGGTATGGAAGTCGTCTGCGGACGCAACACCCCTGATGACAACGTACGCAGTGCCCTGTTTGCCCGAAAACATGGGCTACTGGCATCGCAGGGATCCGATTTTCATGAACCGGGGAAATGGGTTGAACTTGGTAAACTGGCTCAACTCCCTGACGGCATGATTCCTGTCTGGCAACACTGGATGCCACGTTAATCGTTTACAGCTGTGCTATGATCTGCCCAATGTGGCCTAACACTACAACAGAGGTTCCATGAGTCTGAACGAAGAAGAAATTCAACAGGCCAGAAATGACCTCATCGAACTGAAGATTGAACATCGCGATCTCGATCATGCCATTGAACTGATGTTGGATAATGCCTACATTGATCAGTTGCGACTGCGCCGAATGAAAAAACGCAAACTGAAGCTGAAAGACAATATCGAGCGACTGGAAAGTATGATTATCCCTGATCTGGATGCCTGACTGCTACGCCCCGTACAGCAAAAAAACCTGATGAGCGAAATTACTGGTCTGCTGTTATTACTCCTGCTCTTTTTTTTCTGGTATAGAAACCTTACCGTGCGTGAACTGGCGATGAAACATTCCTCAAGGGCCTGTCAGGAACAATTCTTTCAACTGCTTGACGGCAGTGTCCACCTGTCAGGTATCAAGCTTGCGCGCTGCCCGGGGCAAACCCACTGCCTGCGCCGACGATATCGATTCGCTTACTCCAGTGATCATGTCCATCGCAGCAATGGGGTCACTATCATGCTGGGGAATCAGCTTGAGAGTATTGTCTTCTCGCCTCCGCCAGAATCTATCGAAGCATGATAACAACACAACAGACAATAGCCTATACCATAGATGGTCGCCGCTATCTGAGCATAACCGATCGTTGCACACTGGCCTGCAAGTTCTGCCCCAAAACACAGGGAACGATGCAGGTACATGACTACGACCTGACATTCAGGCATCGGCCGGAGACGGAAGAAATCATTGCAGCAATAGGTGATGTTAGCAATTATTCCTGGGTAGTCTTCTGCGGTTTCGGCGAACCTACTCTCCGATTAAAAACCTTGCTTGACGTCGCACACTACGTCAAACAACAGGGGGGCCGCGTACGACTGAATACCGATGGCCTGGCCAACCTTTTCCACAAGCGAAATGTTTTACCGGAAATGGGAGGGCTCATTGATGCACTGTCGGTCTCACTCAATGCCCAAGATGAAACCACCTATAATCGCCATTGCGTCCCCGCACTGGAAAACTCGTGGCAAGCCATGCTTGATTTTCTCGAGCTGGCTCCCACATCAATCGCGGATGTCACGGCAACCGCAATCAATGGACTGGCTGGAGTTGATATAGAGGCCTGTCGTGTCCTGGCAGAAAACCGGGGCGTAAAATTCAGGCAGCGTGAACTGGATTTTGTAGGGTAGGTATTTATTTGGTAGGAGCGTCGCTCGGCGCGATCATTTCAGACAAAAGATACGGGATTAAGGATTCGAGATTAAAGATGAAAAATTAGAACTTGATGTTTTCTTAATCTTTTATCCTTAGTCCCGAATCTTTGAACCATTTTTATGAAGAAAACATCGCGCCGGGCGACGCTCCTACAGCACATTTCTGGGCGGCTTTTTTTCACTGACCTGATTTTATCAACCTATTTCAATCCCTGGGTATAGAGCGACAATTGTTTGATCTGGTTGTTTGAAAGCAGAAACGCAATAGTATTCATCATGTCATGCTTGCGTGTACCGTCTTTGAACGCATGTAACTGCTTTTCTGTGTAGGCCGCGTTCTGACCGGAAAGCTTTGGATACTGTACTGGAATACCCGCACCTGACGGCTCGTGACAACTCATACATGCAGGGATATTCATTTCTCGGAAACCACCACGATAGATTTTTTCACCTTCCAGAGCAGCTGCTTCATCCTGCTTGCTGACACCGACTTCACCTGCGGAAAGACTGGCATAGTAAGCATCAAGATCAGCCATATCTTTATCACTGAGTCCCGCAGCCATACCTGCCATGATTGGATCCTTACGCGTACCGTCTTTAAAAGCTTTCAGCTGGGCAGTAATATAACCCGGCACCTGATCTGCTAGACGGGGATTGAGCGGTACACCACTCACACCATTTCCATCCGCACCGTGGCAAGAGGCACAAACAGCCGATTTTAGCTTGCCCTTCTCGGCATCGCCTGTTGCGGCATAAGCCAGGCTAGCAGTCATCATGCTAACAACCGCCAGGGACAGAACCAGTATATTTTTCATTGTATGCTCTCCTGTAGTTTACCGGATACAAATAAAAATTATTGACCCGAAACTGTGTGCAGATTTATATCTCAAAAGCGCTCTCAGGTCAATTTAAGAAATTTCTTATATAGGGGTTAATTCTTCTTATTTGGCATCTTGAATTTTGATTAACCTGTTTAAAATTTGTGCGGCCACCACTTATAATTCTTGTTGCCATAAGCTTCTGAATAGCATTGAATATCGCTCTCCTACACCAACAAACCGTAAACAAGCATGGAACGTCTGCCTGCCCAGCCTACATTCATCAAGGGTGCCTACACATTACAACAGCTGCCCAATGATACAGGGGTAGAGGTCGCCTTTGCCGGGCGCTCAAATGTAGGGAAATCAAGTATCCTCAACACGCTGGCGGGTGTGAAGTCCCTGGCTCGCACCAGCAAAACTCCGGGGCGGACGCAGGAAATCAATTTCTTTGACCTTGGCAATGATCGCCGTCTGGTTGATCTGCCGGGCTATGGCTATGCAAAAGTCTCCGAGGCGAAACAACGCCATTGGGCTGTGACACTGGATGAATACTTACTGTCAAGGGAAAGCCTGGTTGGTCTTGTTCTACTAATGGACATCAGACACCCATTAAAAAAATTTGATCGCAACATGGTGCACTGGTGCACGCACGCAGGATTACCGGTGTATATCATTTTAAACAAAGCCGACAAACTCAGTCGCAGCAAAGCCAATGCAAATCTGCTTGATGTAAAACAAAAGCTCGACAAATTTCACATTGATGGAATACAGTTATTTTCCAGTCTCAACCGCACGGGTGTAGATGAGGCATTACAAAAATTGTGCTACTGGCTGGGGCTTCCCTACGGTAAATAAACCCGTTAATTTACGGTTAACGCTACCAAGCTTAACTGAAAAATACCTTGAAACAAATCGGGGCAACTCACGAATATTGGACAAAACGAACCTATTCCGTTACTGTTCCGCCCGCAGCAAAAAACCCGAACCACCATTTGGGAGGAGAAAGGGTCGACTAACAGACCTGATAAAATTCCGGTCAAAGGGAAAGAATCTTGAATATTTTTTCCCTTTAACTGGAATTTTTTTTGCCTTATATATCATCATCCAGTTTCTGAATTCACCCTATTAGCCATAGGGGCACCCCCATTGATTCATGAATTAATGGGGGTGCCCCTATTTTTCGCTGTTAGAATATAACGATGGATACCGAATCAGGCGAAGAACGCAAGATTGCAAGCAAGCGGGCAACCTTTGCCAGTATAATCATCAATACGCTGCTCTCCGCAGGACAAATTTTTCTCGGCATAGTCGGTAACTCCCAGGCACTGGTGGCTGATGGAATCCATACCCTATCGGACCTCACTACTGATGCCCTGGTACTCTATGCCATCTGGCAAGGCAACAAAGAAGCCGATGATGACCACCCCTACGGCCATGGTCGGATTGAAACTGCCGCAACGGTTTTTCTGGGCTTATTGCTTGCGTTTGTCGGTTTGGCTATCGCTATCAATGCTGCATTACGGCTCACTGAACCAGCGACAATTATAACACCGGCGACCATCACACTGGTGATGGCTGTGATTACCATCTTCAGTAAGGAAGGCCTCTACCGTTACACCATAGGCATTGCAAACCGCTATAAATCCACTATTCTGCGTGCCAATGCCTGGCACCACCGTAGCGATGCTATCTCCTCAATTGTTGTCCTGATTGGTATCGGTGGCAGCATTATGGGGCTGCCCTATTTTGATGCCCTCGCTGCCATAAGCCTTGGAACCATGATTATTCGGATGGGCTTGCTGCTAAGCTGGAATGCCCTTAAAGAACTGATAGATACTGCGCTCAGCCACGATGAAGTAGAGGCCATTCGGCAGGCAATCATCAACACTGATGGTGTGGTCGACCTGCATATGTTACGTTCGCGCCTGATGGGGGGGCGCGCGCTAGTTGATGTCCACCTGCAGGTGGACGGTAATATCAGTGTCTCTGAGGGACACCAGATTTCTGAATTCGTACGACAGCGCCTCATTAACGACTTTGAGAGTGTCGATGAAGTGCTGGTTCATATCGACCCCGAAAACGACATAATCAACAACGCAAATGTGGATCTTCCGCTGCGCAGTGAAATGACAAGGTTTATAAATGAGGCCATTGCAGGTATTGACGGCTCAACACCTGCCGAGAAAATTACCTTGCATTACCTCGCCGGCAGCATCAATGTCGACCTGATTTTCCCAACAATCCCAGATATCAGCAATGAAAAACGTCAGATGATAGCCAGGAAGGTCATAGAAACCCTGCACCAGAACTCAAATATCGGCAATATTGAGATCTTCTTTCACTGTTTGCACTGAAATTACTGTCTGCGTTTGTATTTATGCACTAATCTGGTGCAAAATAGCGCCTCATTTAATTATTACCCGTACCTGAGCGCGTTAAGGGTACCTATTCTTCAGGTATTTACATAACTGGCATAAATCTTGACTGTGATTGTATTAGATACCCTGTCAAGACGTTATAAGGTTTATTAAATCTATTTCATATAACCGTGCTTTTGCACACTAGATATTAAAAAAGAGGAAATCAATGTCCGCCGAAATTTTAAAGATGATCAAGGACAACGGGGTCAAGTTTATTGACTTTCGTTTTACAGATACCCACGGTAAAGAACAACACGTTTCCGTGCCTGCTCACACAGTTGATATAAGCGTGTTCGAAGATGGCAAAATGTTTGACGGCTCGTCCATTGCTGGCTGGAAAGGCATTAATGAATCAGACATGATCCTTATGCCTGATGCATCAACAGCCGTTATGGATCCTTTCTTTGATGATCCGACACTGATCATCCGTTGCGATATTCTCGAGCCCACTACCGGTGAGGGTTATGAAAGAGACCCGCGCTCGATTGCTCATCGTGCTGAAGCCTACCTGAAATCTACCGGTATCGCCGACACGGCTTATTTCGGGCCAGAACCAGAATTTTTTGTCTTCGACGATGTTCGCTGGGGCAATGACATGAAAGGTTCTTTTTTCAAAATCGATTCCGACGAATCTTCCTGGAACTCAGCAAAAGTATTCGAAGACGGCAACATCGGTCACCGTCCTGGCGTAAAAGGCGGTTATTTCCCCGTGCCGCCAGTTGACTCACTGCAGGACCTGCGCTCTGCCATGTGCCTGACCATGGAAGACATGGGTGTTGAAGTAGAAGTTCACCATCACGAAGTGGCTACAGCCGGTCAGTGCGAAATCGGAACTCGCTTCAATACACTGGTAAAACGTGCTGACGATAATCAAACCCTGAAGTATTGTGTACTCAACATTGCTCACGCCTACGGTAAAACGGCGACATTCATGCCTAAACCAGTCGTCGGCGACAATGGCAATGGTATGCATATCCATATGTCTTTGGCAAAAGATGGCGATAACATCTTCTCCGGTGACGAATACGGTGGACTGTCTGAAACCGCACTTTACTGCATCGGTGGAATAATTAAGCACGCAAAGGCACTGAATGCCTTTACCAACGCCTCCACCAACAGCTACAAGCGTCTGGTTCCCGGTTTCGAAGCCCCTGTGATGCTGGCTTATTCAGCCCGGAACCGCTCTGCTTCTATTCGTATTCCATTCGACAGCAACCCCAAAGGACGCCGCATTGAAATACGATTCCCTGATTCTACCGCCAACCCTTACCTGGCATTCTCTTCACTGATGATGGCCGGCCTTGATGGTATCATCAACAAGATACACCCCGGTGAGGCTATGGATAAGGATCTGTATGACCTGCCAGCTGAAGAAGAAGCAATGATTCCTCAGGTAGCGACCTCGTTTGAAGAAGCACTGGACGCACTGGATAACGACCGCGACTTCCTCAAAGCTGGCGGCGTATTCACTGATGACGTGATCGACGCCTTCATTGACCTGAAAATGGAAGAAGTCACACAGTTACGCATGAGCACTCACCCTGTTGAGTTCGATCTCTACTATAGCTGCTGATTCCATCAGCATGGTGTGTTACAAAACGCCTCTAACGAGGCGTTTTGTTTTTGTGGTACTAAAAAAGTTTCAAGTTTCAAGTTTCAAAGTTTCAAGACAAATAAACCCGAGGACTTGAAACTTGAAACTTGAAAC
>VAPH01043549.1_pt1 | contig 14094 bp, 13 predicted proteins | sample 3393861 | NCBI WGS metagenome assembly VAPH01 (sample SAMN08290439, study PRJNA428436) | hydrothermal vent metagenome | isolation source: Deep-sea hydrothermal vent chimney | place: Atlantic Ocean: South-mid Altantic Ridge | reverse complement strand
CTGCGTCAGGTTCGTGCTCGAGCGGGAGCCACAGCGATATTTATGAGCGAGGCGGGGTCGAAGGTGCTTAGTAGAATTGGAACGGAGTGAACAATTCTATTTAGCAACCTGTGACCGCAAGAGCTACTGAGCTTGCGAAGTAATATATTTAGTAACTCGTGACCACATTATTAAAAAACACTGCGTTTCCAGTGTATTTTCATTTACCCAATATTCTGTTTCAGAACCCTTGACTATGTACCTATAAGTATATATTATGTAAACATCACGAGAAAAAGGGGACCGAACGGAGAAATACCTAAGGCCCCTTTTTCATTTCCCAATCTTACTTCGAGTATTTATTTCAGATAAATCAGCTCGATACCATTCACCAATAGTATTATATAAGGACGAGGCGTACCGTTGCTTTGGAAATAAAACTTTCTCAAATTTGTTTTCTTCAACAAGGAAATCAACCAGCATTTTGTAATCACCGTCGCCCGACACTAAAACTACTTTATCAAAATCTTCTTGTTTATATACACGTTTCATAATTGAAAAGATAATATCTGAATCGACATTGCCTTTCTTGATGCTTATCATAGCCTCAGTATGTTGACGAAATACCAGAACAAAACCTGCTAATTGAATTTCTTCATAGAGTTTTTCGAAATGAGCACCTTCTTGAATATGTCCAAGGTAATAATATGCTTTTACAACATTATATTTCTCCCCCAGATACACACGAAATTTACGTAAATCTACCTGCCAAGTTGGTTCACGTTTTGTTGTGCCAAGATGTAAGTTTTGTCCGTCGATATACGCAATGTTGTTTGGAATACTTTCCATATCCACCCATGATACCAAACTTTGTAGTGTGTCTATACTTGTTTTGATATACTCCCTCTCCGTATAAAACTCTGAAAACCACGTTTCTTACCCGCTCGAGTATAAAAGAAGGACCTCCAGCCACGTATAGCAAGAGGTCCAGTTTTTCAATTCGAGCGAGGGCTTCGTCCGAGAGAAGAGTCAAGGATGCAAGAATATCAAGTATTCAAGCAATCAAGGTTCTTCCGAGCAGACGAAACGCCGACGTAACCGTCACGACGGTCGTCATAGTAGAGGTGGACGCGGAGACCGTTCGGATCGAATGGTCCAACGAGAACAGAGCGGCCGTCCGCATCGACTGAAGAAGTCCTGACATATACGCCCTTCAAGAGATTCACGCCATGCACCTTGTGGTAGGCGGTGACGGCATATGCCATTTCGGGCACATTGGGAACATGCTCGACCTCGTTCAAGAGGTTTTGCTGTTCCTTCCACGTCCTGCTTCTAGAGCCGGGATACATCTCCTTGCGGACCATCAGCCATTCGCCAGCTTTGACCACATCATTGCGGGCAAACTCCTCCTTATCTTCGACATACCAGCATTCCGTTTTGTAATAGAAGACTTTGTTGTCGAAGCCACAAACCTGAAGAAAGTTCGAGTCATTCGGCGGTGTTGCAACAAGCATATAACCGTTGAAACGAAGCCACATCACCATCTCTATATAAGGGAAGGTTTCAGTGAAGTTCGCCACTTGCTCATCGGTGTAGCTCCAGCCGTATGCCTTTGCAACATCTTCGGGCGACAGATAGTCGTCACCGAGAATGAGCCGAGCGGTGTCTTCGCCTTCGGGAAGGGTCGGAGTGACGATTTTACCGTCACCGTTGGTTTTCGGACAGCCCATTTCGAGATAGGCGACCAAATTGCGTCGCTTGGCGACGCTCTGCAACGGTCCTGTGAAGTCGGCTCCCGCTTTTTTCATTGTGCGGAAAAACTTGGCTGCCGTATCAAGGGCAGTAGTATCAAGGTGTGCGATGTTTGACATCGTGTGCCTCCATTGGGTTGAAAGTTATGTCCATTCAGAATGAGATGAACACTCTATGTACAAGTATTTGCAAACAAAGTGTTCATCTCACTGAATCTTGATATGTGAAAGAACTGAATGAATGTGGATTATAGCATATTCTAGGTAAAAAGCAAGGTTTATGGTTATATTCATAGTAGAGAACTGTTTGTTTTCAACACATTCTATTTATTTAGTGAACAAGAACCGACAATGTTTCTATGTTCGCTTTGATACATTCTCTTTCCTTACAAAGCTCTGAAAGCCACGTTTCTTACCCGCTCGAGTATAAAAGAAAACCATGACACTTAAGTGTAATGGTTTTCTTTTATAGCGCGTGACCTGCGTCACGTGCGTACTCGAGTGTGAGCTACAGACATGTTGCTTTAGCAACAGTCGAGGCGGGGTTGGGAGTACTTACTAGTTTATGAACGAAATGAAATAAAATAGTTAGTAACTCGTGACCGCTAAATGTAAAACATACGAACATCAACATCTCCTACTAAAATTGTTAAAACCTACTTAAGAACCAGTTGGGGCACCACCTACTGGACTAGTTGGGGCACCACCTACTGGACTAGTTGGGGCACCTCCTACATTGCACTTCAACGTAGCCCACGGACCAAAACCAGCTATTGAGCCGGCATCTTGTTTAACAAAAGACTTCATAACAGTATCAACAATAAGCCAAGCTGCTAACAAAATAATAAATCCTATAGCTACGTTGGTAAATATTTTTTTCCCTTCAGAAATCTTACCTGGATCACCACCAGCTGTAACCATTTTAAATCCAGCAAAAGCAAACATGAGTGCTGCTATAGCAGCTGAAATTGCAAAAAGAAAATTGAGTATATTTTGACCCAAAGCAACTAACGAACACGCATTACATGGAGTGTCAACACCGTCACATGGCACTATTTGAGCAAAAGTTAGTTGTGGAAGCAGTAACAATATAAAAACAAATATAAATCTCATAAAGATATAATAACATGTACAAACATAGCCTTTTCTAGTTCTGTGACTTGTGGTAACGTATATCCGTTCTGAAAGGAAACATAATCTAAAATATAACAATAGATTAAACGTCCTTACAATAGTAAATATATTGCGTCGGTGGCAGAGTGGTCAATTGCATCAGACTGTAAATCTGACGGGCTTAGCCCTACGTTGGTTCAAATCCAACCCGGCGCACAAATGAAAATCTACATGAATATTGTATTCATGTAGATTTTTATTTTGCACACGGATTTGAACGAGCGGAGGAATTTATTCCGAGCTGAGCCTACGAGCACTTAGTGTTTTCTGAATTTATGAGAGAAAATATTTAGTGACAAAGCAACCACTTTTTTCTTTCCTTAAAAAGTCCCGATTCTTCAGGATCTTTTTAGTTTCGAAACCATCTAACTGCTTATGTGTCTTTTGACACGCACTTTGGTAGTTTAAAACTATTCTACTTTCTCAATGCTCCAACTGTTTCCACCAGTGATTGCAAAGACGTAGTTGCCATCAAAAACAACATCAACAGTAAACTCTCCTTCAAAATCACCAATTTCATTTATTAATCGACTGGTAAAGTTACCATTCTCATCAACCATAAGAATAATAAAGTTACCTTCTCCTTCATTAGTAACTTTAAAGGTATGTGACCCTTTTGTAATGTAAAATTTCTCCGTAACGTCATAGTTGCTACCTGTAAAAGTTTCTGGAGCTTGAGCTGGTTCAGCTAACTTTGCCAACGGATTCACAGAAATCTGCCATCGTCCTCCTGACACCTCAACAAAATAATCTCCACCATTTGACTTAAAAGTCATATCTCCATCAAACACTTCAGCCTTCTCATACCCAGCACTCATATATGCGCCAGTATATCCTTCAAGCTCTTCGTAGGTGCCATTTCCATTTGCGTCAGCGTACACGTTCACAGTAAATACACTATTCACTCCCGATTGATTCTGAGCTGATACTAAGACCAACCCTTCCGCAAGTGTCATTGGTCCCAACACTTCTTCACCCTCACCTGCAAACGTGAATTCATCGGGCGACACTTCTTTTTCTATTTCAGTTGGCACCACTATGTCTTCCACAACTTGTATGTTATCTGTAGGTTGTCGAAACACAATAACTCCCGCCAAGATTATAATGATACCGATAAGGATTAGATTAGTTTTAGTCATATTTTAATTTAATTATTATTTATAGATATTTCAAAGTTCACCAATTAAAATGTTTCTGGTGGTAAATCAGGTATAACATCATTGCCAGATGGAGCGGACGCAGGAACAAACCCGCCGACATCTGGAGTTGAACCTTTAGTGAAAATTCCTGTACAAAGTTGATATCCCGAAGCAGTATCAATTCCTGTCATAGTAATGACTTCGTCGTTATTGCTAAAGTCTACCAAAACAAGTCGTGCATCTTCCGTTAGGTCAGATTCTGGAAATAAAACAAATTTATCTACTTGATAATTTGGATATCCTCCACCAAACACAACGATTCCATTACCAATCGGGGTTGTGTCTGGCAAAAATTGTAAACTGACTTCTCCAGTACCAACAGCACTTTTTAATACTACCGAATCAAACCCACACGAGAATCCTCCATACAATATTTCAGATTTTTCTTTTAACGATTTGTCTTTTTGTTTATTTTTATCACCTTTTGGTGTCACAACTGGAGGTACCAAATCTCCATCTTGTGATAAACATTCACAATCAGAAAAGGTAGCTGCCCAAAATGGTCCGGCTTTTTTTGTATAGTATTCCCAATCACATACTTGAGCCTTGTTTTTACATGCAACTCCAATTTCACAAGCTTCAAGAAACTCAACTACAGAGTTTCCACAAAATTCATTTTCAATAATATAATCTTTATCGTCTATAAGAATTTGTTCCTCAGTAAAACGGATTAGGATTGGAGCTATAGCAGGATTTTTATCTTCTCCAGAAAATACCTTGCTATCTATCCTGTCTGGAAATATCCAAGTTTGAGTTTTTGCATCAATAGCTGAAAAATAAATTTCGCTTGGCGACTCGGTATCAGAACTCCACACTGCTACACCAGTCTTGGTCCCTGATTCCAACAAATAAGTAGCGTCTGAACGAATTGGTGCACTCTCGCCATTGGCAATGGTTTGTACATTACTACCACCTATCGGCGTAACATTAAACAGACTGGAACCATCCCCATACAGCATAGTATTGCCACCGAATGTGTCCTGAGCATTCTGAAGTATAACCGGATTGGCACCTCTTGCAGATTTACTTGCACCCAAGACAAACTCAGATATATTGGCGGACATCGTCCACACATTACCATCCACGCCAGACCATCCTGCCACAGCATTACGACTTTCTACATGCATTGAGGAGGTGGTGCGATATTTAGCAGGAATATTACTATCAACAATTGCCTCTACAGTTTGACCGTCAATCTTTGTTACTTCCCAGTTATTTACTTTGTCATACGTAGCCATATACGCACCACCCACACCATCAACCAAAGCGGTAAAGGTAAGGAGATACCGAGAGCCACGAACCGTTAAGTACCCAAGCTCTGGAACAGTGATGCTTTCAGCTTCAAAAGCCACAGGCTGTGGGTTTGACCAATTACCATTAGTAAACTCGGAATAATAAAGTTGTACCTGTCCTCCATTTCTGTTGACCCATACACTCAGAGCATTGTTGAGGTCTTGCATATAAATAGTTGGGTCGGTGTCATCGCCTGACATCGCAAAAAGTCGTGTCGGTTCATTCCACCCAACGCTACTCCACTTGGCTAAAAAGATATCCGCACCTTGATTACCTGCCATACCAGTATTACTCCACACCGCCATGGCGGAGCTTTTTGTACTTGCTATATCAGGGTCGTTGTCATCCCCTGGTAATTTCGCTATGAGATTCGCATCACCTTCATAATAAATGTCTGAATCGATTTGGTGAATCCAGCTATTACTGTTTTGTTTATATATTGAATAAGCAATGTCCCAGTTTCCCTCACTATTATTTTGCCAAACCGCAATAGCGTCATACTGGTCAGATATACTAGAAGATGTCGATATGGTGCGAATGGTAAACGTAAACACTGCCACAATGAGCACTCCAAAAAATATATAAGAAAAAATAGATATTGGAGAATATGAAAACCGTGTTCCAGTCTTTACAATTTTCTTATTTAGCATATATAAATAGTTTGGTTACTGAATAATCAGCCAAGCCATGAAGCTGCTCATACCCAGTATAGTTATAAAGCTCTAACTGTCAAACCTATTCTAAATCCATTCGTGACATCAATATGAGTTAATTTTTAGACAAACTTTTAAACACATTACTGGGCTTCATATACTCTGATGGTATTGTTGATACGAGTAATTCATCAGATGCATCAAAATTATGTGTTGCATCATTCATAACGTCTCCAAGATGTGGACCACACTCATCACGAAGCTGTACTGTGACAGGAATCATATCTACGTTGTGTTTATGAAAAAGTTGAATACGATGATTACCAGCTTCAAGTCGCATCATCTTATTCTTTACCCCCACACGCATTATAAGAGGATCTTGTAAACCCTCTTCTAAAAGAATTTCCCAAAAAGTGTCTAAATCAACACGAGTACCGTCAGGCAAACCAACATTCTTACACACATCGTGTCCCCAATACTGCCACACCCACTCAGTTGGAACTAGTTCTATCTTTCCTTCCTCATACAATGGATGTTCTCTCCAAAGTGGTTTAATTTCCATATATAAAAATTAATCTATTTTAATGATAACTGAATCTGGCAGACTTTTTCTAATAATTTCTAAATCTAATTCTGAGTAATTATTACCTCTTAAATCCAATAACTTCAGATTAGACAATCTACCAAGTTCGTAGGGAAGTCCTGTTAAATAATTATTTGATAAATCTAATACTTCAAGATTTTCTAAATGACCAACTTCTGCAGGAACACCAGTAAACTGATTGTTGCTCAAATCAAGAACACGTAGATTTTGCATCAATCGCACTTCAGCCTGTAGCGCTCCATCAAAAAGATTATTTGAAAGATTAAGTTCCTCTGTAGCTAATCTGTCGAAAATCCATGACGGAACATTAGTTAAGTCCTGATTACTCAAATCAATAATGGCATTCTTATCTATAACAGGAACAGTTACTTCTGACTTTAAATCATCAACAATTGTTGTTTTCTCTGTAACGTCTTCTATATCTATATTTGTACCATTATCTTTAATCTCTACAACAACAAAACCAGTAAGCAGTGCTGTTACGATAACAATAAAAAAAATCTTTAACATAGTATCAATATATTATCATCATTTGTAATTATAATAAAAAAAAAACAATCATCAAAGACTACGACTTTTTATTAAAAGACAATGTTAATCACATTAATATAAGCCATACACGGCAATACACATGACATTAATATTATTTTAAACAGCTACCGTTACATTCTTTGTGGCTTTTTTGACCGTTCTTTTTCTTATCATTTTTTTATTTACATCAAACTTGAATTTTCCTTTGGACATACTTACCGAAACACTTCCGCCATGTAACATTCCTTCTCCAACCATCATAGATGCGACTGGTGTAAGTATCTTGGATTGGATAACACGTTTAAGTGGGCGCGCACCAAATCGGGGCTCGTATCCCTCCTTTGCTATATAGTCTAAAACGTCTTGAGTAACCTTAAGTTTAATATCTTTATTCTCAAGCCTATCTCGCACTATACTAACTTGAATGTCCACGATTTTCCTAATTGTTTCCTTGGAAAGAATATCGAAAATAATAATTTCATCAAGTCGATTCAAAAATTCTGGACGGAAAAAATCTTTCAGACTACCAAGCACCTTTTCTTTAGCCTGCTCATACTGAGACGCATCATCAGTTTTGTTTGTAAATCCAAACCTAGACATACGGTCAATGTGTTCAGCACCAATGTTTGAGGTCATTATAATTACTGTATTTTTAAAGTTTACTTTCCTTCCCTTTGCGTCGGTAAGATGTCCTGAATCTAATACCTGTAGCAATATATTGAACACTTCGGGGTGAGCCTTCTCAATTTCGTCCAACAAAATAACTGAGTACGGACGATGTCGAACTATCTCAGTAATAGAACCACCTTCTTCATGCCCAACATATCCTGGTGGAGAACCAATCATTTTTGATATCGAATGTTTTTCCATATACTCACTCATATCAATGCGTATAACAGAATCCTCATCATCAAACATGAATTCTGCAAGAGCTTTTGAAAGCTCAGTCTTTCCTACACCAGTAGGACCTAGAAACAAGAACGAGCCTATGGGTCGATTTGGATCAGCAATACCAGCACGCGAGCGCTTCACAGCATCAGCAATACGCTTCACAGCATCTGCCTGACCAACCACACGTTCTATAAGTACATTTTCCATACGAGCAAGCTTTTTTGCTTCTTCTTCAAGCATCCGTACTGCTGGAATACCTGTCCACTGCGATACAACAGAAGCAATTTCTTCCTCTGTTACTTCTTCTTTTAATAATCGTCGTGTACGGTGAAGTTTTTTAAGTTTGTTTGATTTTGCTTCAAGATTTTTTTCAACCTTTGGAATAGTGTCGTATCTTATTTCAGCAGCCTTTGTAAGATTTGCTACAGCTTCTGCAGCATCAGCTTCAAGACGTAATTCCTCTAATTCCTTCTTCATTTCTCTAATTTCAACAACAGCGTCTTTTTCATTCTTCCATTTTGTCTCAACTGAAGAAGTTTGTTGTTTAAGGTCCCCTATTTCTTTATCTATCTGACGTAATCTAACCATTAATTTGCGTTTGTTGTCACTGGATTTAACCTCCTTTTTGAGTGCTTCTTTTTCAATTTCCAATCGTGTTATTGCTCTATCCGCAACAACAAGTTCTTCTGGTTTATTTTCAAGAGAAATACGAAGCGCAGAAGCAGCTTCGTCTATAAGGTCTACAGCCTTGTCTGGTAAAAATCTATCTGTAATATACCTACTTGATAATTTAACCGCAGACACTATAGCATCGTCTGTAATACGAACACCGTGGTAAATCTCATATTTTTCTGATACTCCTCGCAAAATAGCTATAGCATCTTCAATAGATGGTTCATTCACCAACACAGGTTGAAATCTTCTCGTAAGAGCTGGGTCTTTTTCAATATGCTTCTGATACTCCTTAAGAGTAGTCGCTCCAATAACTCGCATTTCACCACGAGCTAACGCTGGTTTAAGCATATTTGAAGCATCCATAGACCCCTCAACCTGCCCAGCACCAACAATTGTATGCAGTTCATCAATAAATAAAATTACCTTGCCTTCAGATTGCTCAACTTCTTTCATTACTGTCTTTAGTCGTTCTTCAAATTCTCCTCGAAACTTTGTACCAGCAATAAGAAGACCTAGATCTAGAGAAAGTATTTCCTTGTCTTGAACAGACTCAGGAACATTACCTTGCACTATCGCAATTGCCAACCCCTCCGAAATAGCGGTCTTGCCTACACCAGCCTCACCAATAAGAACAGGGTTATTTTTTGTTCTTCGCGATAAAATTTGTACGACACGTTGAATCTCGGCATCACGCCCAATCACAGGGTCGAGTTTATTTTCCAAAGCTAGGTTGGTTAGATTTCGAGCATATTTTGTAAGCGCACGATATTTCTTAGGTATGTGTACGTCTTCAACATGATTCTCACGCACTTCTTTCAATGCATTCTCAACGTGTTTTTTATCTATTCCAGAACGTTGAAGTACCTCAATTGCTGGACCTGGGTGGTCAAGTAGTGCTAAAAACAAATGTTCAACGCCGACGTATGAATCACCAAGACTTTCTGCAATCTTTCCAGAATCTTCAAGTGCTTGTGCAAGGTCTGGCGTAAGATATAATTGATACGATTTAGACATCGTTTGACCAAGGTCAGGACCCTCAATAGCTTCTATAAGAAGGTCGGCGAGGACAATAATATCAACGTCCAAACGATCTAAAAGTGAAATAACAGTATTCTCCTCTTGCATCACAAGAGCCGCAAGTAAATGAGTTGGACTTACGTGATTCTGACCTCGCTCAATTGCGAGTTCGTGTGCTTTACGTATTGCCTCTTTGGCACGAGATGTAAAATTATGAAAATTTGGCATAACTATAATATGTATTATACGTGAAGTAACACCTCAAACCAAATAAAAATTACACCAATCAAATGGTGGCATTACTGAGTAATTAGTCGCAATATAATACAATTTTTTTATTCTTTAGTCAATTCCAGTCTAGAATTGTAAACTAATACACTTTTTTAATCTATACGCATTTTTGTTACATGTTCTTTCAAAATCTGAACAGTAAACTCCAATTCTTCTTTTGTTGTTTCTTTACCAAGACTAAAACGTATCGTGGACATGGCTCGAGCCTCATCTCCTGTGATACAACGCACTACTCCAGAGCCATCTCCTGTCGCTCCACTACATGCACTTTTTGTGGAAACCGCTACGCCCTTAGCGTCGAGTGTTATTACTGTAAATTCTGAATCAATTGCTGGAATAGATATATTTACATTGTTAGCAATTCTATATTCATGAGATCCATTTAATATTGACCCATCTATTTCACTAAGTAATCTTTCAATCATAAAATCACGAAGTAAAGTAACAATATTACTTCGTGATTTCCATTCGTTCTGCGCTCTGATAATAGATTCAACACACCCAACTATAAGAGGTGTATTTTCAGTACCTGCACGCAAACCACTCTCTTGATCTCCACCAAGTGTAATGGCTTTAATTAAAACACCATGCTTTCTTGCCAAAACACCAGCACCTTTTGGACCGTAACACTTCCCTGCATCCAGTGTCATCAAGTCGACTCCCAGCATATCCATTTCGCAAGACAACCATAAGGGCGCCTGACTGGCATCTAGGTGTACTAAAATATTTATATTATTTTCAGTATTAAATTTATGAACAATCCTAGTTAGCCGTTTAATATCTTGCACCACACCTATTTCAGAATTTGCATAAGCAAAAGTTACAAGTGCTGTTTTGTCATTCAAAAAAGAAGCAAATTGTTTTTCATCAATTCTTCCACCTTCATCAACGTTACATTCATGGACTATTACTCCTTGTTCTTGTAAGCGTTCGAGAGTCTTAGAAACTGATGGGTGCTCAATTGCTGTTGTAATAATCTCGAGTTCAGAAAATAACACTTTGTTGGATTCTTGCATCTGTAATAACAAACCATAAATAGCTAGATTATTAGATTCTGTACCTCCAGAAGTAAAAGTTATGCCAGAAGCACGGACGCGAAGCGTCCGTGCCAAAATACTTCGTCTTTCCTCAATCACCTCTCTAGCTTTTACTCCCTCTTTATAAATGGCACTGGGATTACCAAAGTCACCACTAAAATATGGTTGCATAAGTTTCAAAACTTCTTCATCAACAGGTGTTGCAGCTGCATAATCCAAATATATCCTTTTCTGCCCTGTTTTCTGTTTTTTAAATAAATTCTTAAACACTAAACACAAATCATGACATAAGGTGTAAAAAGTGTAAATATCTGCTATACTCGATGCCAACCAATATGGCGAAAAAAAAGGCCCTAAAATCTAAAATAGTAAGCCGACCACCGATAGTAGTTATTATGGGGCATATTGACCATGGAAAATCTACCCTACTAGACTACATACGAAAATCAAATGTCGTAGACGGTGAAGCTGGGGGCATTACACAACACCTTTCTGCTTATGTTGTTAATCATACAAACAAAGAAGACGTAACCAAACAAATCACTTTTCTAGATACTCCCGGACACTCCGCATTCCAAAAAATGCGTTTTCGTGGCGCAGATGTTGCAGATATAGCAATTCTTATTGTTTCAGCAGAAGACGGAGTTAAACCTCAAACGCTAGAAGCATTAGAATGTATAAAAAAAGCAGGTATTCCATATATCGTAGCTATTAACAAAATCGATAAGGCTGGAGCAGATATAATGCGAACAAAATCCAGTCTTGTCGAAAACGAAATTTATGTTGAGGGTATGGGTGGTGATATTTCATGTGCACCTATTTCAGCTAAATCTGGAGAAGGAATTGATGATTTACTAGATATATTACTTCTAACAGTAGAAATAGCAGAATTAACTGGAGACAAAAATGTATCAGCTGAAGGATCTGTAATTGAGGGACATCTTGATGATAAACGCGGAAACACAGCTACTCTTCTTATAAAAAACGGATCTCTAAAGAGTGGACAGTTTGTTGTTTCAGGAAAGTCTTATGCTCCTATACGTATTATGGAAAACTACACTGGGCAAACAATTAAAGAAGCTTCTATGTCTGACCCTGTAAGAATCATTGGTTTCAATGAGATTCCAGTAGTTGGAGCCACATTTACAACTGTAGACTCAAAAAAAGAAGCTGAAAAAATGGCATCTGAAACAAAAGAAATTACTACAAATATGAAGCCTGAAGAATCTACACTACCTCTAGTTCCACTACTTATTAAAGCTGATGTACTTGGGACAATTGAAGCCGTTCAACATGAGCTTGAAAAATTTGAATCTGACCGTATTGAAGTACGTGTTATAAATGCTGAAGTAGGAAATATTACAGCTAGCGATGTACAAAATATAAGTGCCACAAAAGATGCAATTATTGTAGGTTTCAATGTAAAGGTAGAACCTTCAGCTAGAGATATGTCTGAACGATTAGGGGTTGAAATAGATACTTTTGATATTATTTATGAACTTGCAGACTGGTTAAATAAAACTCTGAAAAATAAAACGCCTAAACAAGAAGAGGAACAAGTTACAGGTAAAGCAAAAATTCTAAAACATTTCAGTACACAAAAAAACTCTCATGTTATAGGTGGCAGAGTAGATACTGGTTATCTTGAGTTAGAACAGCAAGTCAGAATACTACGACGTGATATTGAGATTGATAAGGGTGTAATTAAAAATATACAGCAACAAAAATCTGATACGAAAAAGGTTACTGACGGGGAGTTCGGTATGCAAATTGATTCAAAACATGAAATAGCAGCTGGTGACTATATTGAAGCATTTAATATTGTTATTACCTAAACATGAGTACACCAACATTCGACAGACATGAAAGGGTTATTTCCCTGCTTACTGGCATAGTAGCTGAGTTTATAAGAAATGAAGCAAGCTCTAATCCACTTATTACAGTGACAAGAGTTACGATTTCTCAAGACTACAAGCGTACAACTGTATACATAACAACGATTCCAGATACTGGTGAAGAAGATGCTTTAATTTTTCTTAAACGTAAAGGTACAAACATTAGAACGTACATAAAAAAACACTCAAATCTTCGCTATATACCACACATCGATTTTGAAATAGATAGAGGAGAACGACATAGACAAGATATGGACAGACTCTCAGTAGAAATCAAAGAAGAAAAGAAATAACATTTAAGAATATACGAGGTTTTTCTTTTTCTTCCTTATAAAATTATTAAGAAAAAAAATTGGGTGGATACTTTTGTATAAAAACCGTAACCAGACATATGCTGTTAGACAAAGTACGAGCGAAAGCGCAACGCCTACTATAGCGTTTTCTTCCAAATTATTTTTTGCAGTCCTAGACTTGACATAAATATTTTTAAATGCTATAATATAGCAATCAGTAGTTGGTAAAATTATTTTTTAATCTAAAGAGCAATTTCTCGCTATTGTGAAAATTTACTCTTTTATATAAAACGGAGGTATAAAATGATTGAAAGTGCAATTATTCTTGGTCTTGGTATGTCCACCGTAAATTTTCTGGTGGAAGCAATGGAAGACAGGGAGTGGGAGCAGGCATTTGAAAAAAGTTTTTTTCAAGCTATTGCTATAGGGGGTGTTGTTTATCTACATTATTTACTCTAGCAGGTCCGATTTCACCCAAGGGCGCTGACTTAACAGTAGCGCTCTTTTTCATATCCAAGCAAAAAATAATTTAAAGCCATTTCAAGGAGAAATGGTAATAATTCATGGTGCCGGGAATGGGACTTGAATCTTACAGATTCTGTACACCTTTTGGATATTTTTTATCGCAAGCTCAAAAATATCTCAAAAGCTTTTCAAGTCCCATCGACCATAAATTAAAGCCATTTCAAGGAGAAATGGTAATAATTCATGGTGCTGAGATATTAGCCTTTGCTCGAACCTTTTTCGAGCGCGAAGCGCTCTGAAGTGTTCACGCACAACGCGCATGGTAACTCCAAACTTCCGCGTACGCT
>VAPH01010254.1_pt1 | contig 14105 bp, 14 predicted proteins | sample 3393861 | NCBI WGS metagenome assembly VAPH01 (sample SAMN08290439, study PRJNA428436) | hydrothermal vent metagenome | isolation source: Deep-sea hydrothermal vent chimney | place: Atlantic Ocean: South-mid Altantic Ridge | reverse complement strand
TTATTATTTTTATTTTTATTTTTAGTGGCCATGTTTAACTGATCCCTCGGTAGTTGACCCTGCTATATCGCCTGAAAATGTTATATCCAAAGAAGCTTTGATCAATTGTCATCTCGACCGCAGTGGAGAGATCTCATACCACGGAACTTCAGCAGTCTCAGGAAGCTCAAGATTCCTCCGCTTCGGTCGGAATGACAAACATATCATTGACCAGAGTTTTCCATGTCATCTCGACCGCAGTGGACGACTCCAGGGATGGAGGAGCTAGAGCAACGCATGGAGCAGTTGCCGAGAGATCTCATACCACGGAACTTCAGTAGTATCAGGCGGTGACAAGATTCCTCCACTTCGGTCGGAATGACAAACATATATTAATCAGAGCTTTCCTAAATATTAGCTTGTGAACCATTCTTTATAAAGCAGCTTTTCGGCCCCTCTGCTCATCAATCGTTAACAGCATTAAACCCCCTGCTACGAAAAATAATATCGTAATCAGTAGTGCCAGTTTGTGATCGCCCTTGGTCAGGTAAGCCGTGATGCCGTAACTGACGGGGCCAATAATTGCCGCCAGGCGAACAGCGAAAGTCCACAGCCCAAAAAATTCTGCCGACTGGCCCGGTGGTGAGAATTGTCCCACTAGCGCCCTGCCTGCCGACTGGCTAGCGCCCATGGCCAAACCTATCAAGTTGGCTACTAACCAGAAAACGATCCGTGTTTCACTAAAATAAGCTGTCAATAATGCGATTACCCACAATGCCAACGTCAGGCCCAGGGTGTTGATTGAGCCGATTTTGTCTTGCACAAACCCGAATACAAACGCACCAAGTGCTGCCGTAATATTAACTATTAATATCAACGTAATTGAATCCTGGGTCGTAAAGCCCATCACTTCCTGGGCATAAACTGCTGCAATCACGATAACCGTATGGATGCCCGAATAAAAAATCGCCAGGGCAATCAAAAAACGAAATAAATCTCGATAATGGTGTGCGTGCTTTAGTGTTTTTATTAAGCTGGCCAGTCCTGAAAAATAATTTTTTTTATTCTCGCTTGCTGTGGCTCGTTCCCGTAACCACAAAAAAGTAGGTAATGCAGCCAGGGCAAACATGGCAGCAGTAATCCACATTGTCACCGGGATAGTGTTTTCAGGACTCAGGCCCTCATTTTGGGCCCAGGAGACATAAGCAAGACTTAAGCCCAAAACCAGCAATCCGCCCAAGTAACCAATTGTCCAACCAAAGCCAGAGACTCGTCCCATATCCTGTGGTGGTGATATTTCCGGTAAAAATGCTGCGATTAAACCTTCACCCAGGGCAAACATATAATTCGAAAATATGATCAGGCCAATTGCCAGTACAATATCGCCAGGACCTACCCAGCCAAGCATGGCTGTGGCGACGACACATCCTATGGTAGTTAAAAGCAGGAATTTCTTTTTTGAGGCCCTTTGATCTGCTATCGCACCAATCACAGGTGCGCTTACAAGCACAAGCAAATTGGCAACTGCCAGTGTCAATACCCACAAGAAGGTGGCTTGACCATTTTCCAGGCTGGCGGCCACGACACCAACAAAATAGGCATTAAATACTGCCGTCAGTACCACCGTTGTATAACCTGAATTGGCAAAGTCATACATGGCCCAGGAAAAAATTTCTTTTCGTGGTGCTAACTGTTCGGTTACAGACATTTCGTATCGCTCAATTTACCCACCAATCGCCGATCAGTCAGGGCGCTGGCAGACAAGGCTTTAAAAACAGAAATATTACAGGAGGACTGATTCTGGTTGCGCCATAACCAGTGAAAAGTAATTGTTTGCAGGCTGGAAATGATCAGTAACTTTCATGCCGGACTTTTGGAGCAAGGTTTTAATATGGTCTGGAGTGAATTTTCTGCTAATTTCAGTAAGAATAGTTTCGTCTGCGTCAAATTCCACATCCAGATTGATTGACTCTATCCTGACTTTTTGTGCCTTCGTCGACCTTAAATGCATCTCGATTCTGGATTCTTTCTCGTTAAACCAGGCATCATGCTCGAATGCCTCCAGGTCAAAGTTTGCTGAAAGTTCCCGGTTAATGACAGCCAGCACGTTTCTGTTGAATGAAGCTGTCAGCCCCGCACGATCATTGTATGCCAGATTAAGAACATCATGGTCTTTAATCCGATCAAAACCCAGCAGGAAACGATCATCGGGTCGCATGATTGACTTTAGCTGTTCAAGAAATTGTATTGCCTCAAGCTCGTGAAAATTACCGAAGGTGCCCCCAAGAAAAACAAACAATCGTGGCTCGTCATGGTCAGGCAATGTTGTCATGTCATCACAATAATCAGCAACGACGCCTTTTATGTTTAGCCATTCGTAAGATTGGGACAGGTGCAGACCCGCTTGTTCAATTATTTCGCCACAGATATCAACAGGATGGTAATCTATGGATAAATTAAGGTGCTCACATGCATCAAGTAAATGACGGGTCTTTTTTGAAACACCACTACCCAGCTCAATAATATGCGCAGGCCTGGCTGACTCCATTATTTTCACCGCACTGCTTGCTAACAGCGCGTCTTCTATCCTGGTTGGATAGTATTCTTTAGTATCGCAAATTTTATCAAACAATCTTGATCCGTGTGCATCATAAAAATATTTGGGCGCCAATGTTTTTGGATTCGCCGACAACCCTTTAAAAACATCGTTAGCAAGATCAGCATAAGCGTCTTTATATGTGATGGTTCTGAGGCTAAATTGACTGGGTGACGGTGCAAGTTTCTCGGATACTTCCATTATTACCTCTCCTGTATTCCTGCCTGTTTTTACTGCAAGATTATACTAAGTCAGAATCATACAGGAAGGACTGGAAGGTCTCAAAAACTGCTAAATACCGGATATAGAGTAGTCGTAATTCCCGAAATAGAACACGGGTATTGATAACGGCTAAATCGATTACTGACAAGATGCACGCTGGTTGTATCTGGTACAATTTAAATTATGTGCCGACTCGCAACATATATTGGTCCCCGACTCTCCCTGGAAGACCTGCTATTGAAGCCAGAATACGGATTAATGGAGCAATCCTGGGGACCAAAAGAAATGAATGAAGGTAAACTTAATGCCGATGGTTATGGGTTTGCCTGGTTCAACAATGGCAATCAACCGGCAAGTTACCGCAACCCAATGCCAATCTGGACTGACATAAACCTGGAATCTCTTGCCCGAACCCTAACTGCCAGTCAATGGTTTGCTAATGTTCGCAGTGCCACGGTGGGCCTTGATGTCAGTCACGCAAATACCCAGCCCTTCACAGACGAAAAATTCATTTATTTGCACAATGGTTATATTAAAGATTTTAAAATTAATTACCGGGCAAAAATAAGATCGTTAATTGATGATGATTACGACAGCCAAATTGGCGGCACCACAGACTCAGAATATATTTTTGCGTTGTTTTGCCAGGCCGTCAATAAAAATCCCGGTATTACCATCCCGGATATTTTCCGTATTGTATTTGATCAGATTGATAAAGTTTTAACGCGCTCGAGCGCACTACTTAATATAGTGATCGGTAATGGTGAAAAAATTTTTGCCAGTCGTCATGCAATCAATGGTGACTGCCCAAGTCTTTATTATAATGTCCAGGATGAACTGTATCCCGGAGGTCAGTTAATTGTTTCAGAGCCATTTCATGAATCAACAAACTGGCGGCAGGTGCCTGAGCACCACATCATTACCCTCGATGGAATTAATGATGCGAACCTGGTAAAAATTTGAGCATGGAACCATGAGTGCAAAAGTATGTTGGCAGACCCGATAAAACAACTTGATAATTCTTACCAGGATATCCTGGCGCTGGCAATTACAGTCCCCGCCGATCAATGGCACCTGCAGTTTCATTCTGACCTGAGTCCTGTCGGCTGGCACATTGGCCATTGTGTTTATATCGAAAGTTACTGGTTGCAACACATGTTGCCTGGCAAACCAGAAGACGAAACCGATTTGCAAAATCTGTATTTCCCCTGGTTAAGCCCAAAACATGAAAGAGGACAGAAACTTCCGGAATTGAATATATTAATCAAGACGGTTAAGGATCATCATAACCAAAATCTTGATTTGCTAAATGATTTAATTGAAAAAAATAAAGCTCACACACTGCTCGATAACAACTACCTGCCCACGTTTCTGGTTCAACATTACTGCCAGCACATCGAAACACTACAACAAATAATTTTATATAAAACGCTTAAGATCGACTGGTCAGAACATGTTTGCACATCCTCTATTGAACCAGTCAAACCCTGTCTTCCTGCCATAAATTTCAGGTCTGCAAAAACAATAACTGGTTGTCCGGATAAAACATTTGCCTATGACAATGAAATACCCCGTCATGAAAACAGCCTCGATGCATTCTCAATTTCCCGGCAGGCTGTGACAAATTCTGAATACCTGGGGTTCATGGAATCAGGCGGTTACCAGGAAAAAAGTTACTGGGACGGTGAAAGTCTTGACTGGTTACAACAATCAAAAAACCGTGCGCCCATTCACTGGCGAAGAGATTTAAACAATCAATGGTATTGCCTGGAATTTGGCAAACCCGGTAACCTGAAACCAGACGCGGCCGTTTACGGTATTAGCCACTTTGAGGCCCGGGCATTTGCCCGTTATGCCGGTTGCCGCCTGCCTGCTGAAATAGAATGGGAACATGCGGATACAGTTAATAGTGGTAGTGATCTTGAAACTGGCCAGGCATGGGAGTGGTGTCAAAACTATTTTTATCCCTACCCCGGGTTTACTGCGTTTCCATACGAGAATTATTCAAAGCCCTGGTTTAACAACCAGCACTATACTTTGCGAGGCGGCAGCATCTACACAGATGACAGGATCAGGCGCGCCTCTTTCAGGAACTTTTACACGCCCGAAAAAAGACATGTATTTGCAGGTCTAAGACTCGCAATTAGTCAATAACGGCCAGATTGTTATAAACAATATAAAAAAATTCCTACTGATTGCCTATGGATGATATAAATTTTATTTCACTTCTGACGACCTGGTCAGGCGATCTCTCAGGATTACTCTGGGGCAACTATATTACGCTGGCAGTATTAGTTGGCACCGGTTTTTACCTGACCTGGAAAATGCGCCTGGTCCAGTTGCATGGTTTTCGTCATGCCATTTCGCTTATCTCCGGCAAGCATAGCAAGCCCGAAGATGCTGGTGAAGTTTCACATTTCCAGGCCTTATCCACTGCGTTATCAGCGACCGTTGGCACGGGTAACATTGCCGGGGTGGCCACGGCGATCTCGCTTGGTGGGCCAGGTGCATTGTTCTGGATCTGGGTAACGGCCTTCGTAGGCATGGCAACAAAATTTACAGAAGTCACACTGGCATTGCGTTACCGGGAAATAAATGACGGGGAAGTTGCCGGCGGCCCGATGTACACCATACTACATGGGCTAAAACATCGTGGCCTGGCAATTACTTTCGCTGTGTTTGCAGTGATTGCATCATTCGGTATTGGTAACATGGTACAGGCCAATTCGGTTGTCGATGGCCTGGGTTATATTTTGCCAGACATCAAAGAGTACAAACTGGCGGTTGGAATTTTCATGGCCATCACAGTTGGCCTGGTCATTCTTGGTGGTGTCAAACGGATTGCCAAGGTAGCCAGTACAATAGTTCCTTTTATGGCGATACTATATATAACAGCCGCCTTGATTGTATTGTTCAGCCACATTTCAGAAATCCCGCAAGCGCTGATTACCATATTTAACTATGCCCTTAACCCATGGGCAGTAGGCGGCGCGGCCGTTGGTGAAGCAATTCGCTGGGGTGTCGCCCGCGGGTTATTTTCCAATGAAGCCGGCCTCGGTTCCTCCCCTATCGCTCATGCGGCAGCAAAAACCAATGAACCGGTCAGGGAGGGCCTGGTTGCCATGATGGAGCCATTCATTGATACCATCGTTATTTGCTCCATGACGGGCCTGGTAATTATTGTCACTGGTGTTTATCAGACAAGTGATGAGAACCTGGTTGGTGCCGCGTTAACAGCCCATGCATTTACACAAACACTAGGTGCCGCAGGAGGCTGGGTCGTCGGTATCGGTCTGTCTCTATTTGCATTCTCTACAATTATTGCCTGGTCATACTACGGCGACCGTGCAACTCATTTTCTATTTGGTCACCGGGCCGTACTGCCCTATCGCATCATCTATACATTACTTATTATAGTGGGCGCCTCAGTTCCTTTACAGCTAGTCTGGAATATTGCAGATGTAATGAACATACTCATGGCATTGCCAAATATAATCAGTCTTGTATTGTTGGCAGGTATAGTTAAAAAATTACACACCGATTATTTTTCAAAATTATCGGCATCTAAAGAAACTTCTTGATCTTAATATTTTATTTGATATGGCAGGCTGGTCGACAACGTGAATATAGAAATTATTAAAAACAATGTTAGCGCGGCACTTAAAGAGGATCTTGGGGAAGAATATTCCGGGGGTTCTGACATTTGCAGCATTGATTTAACGGCTAATCTCTTGCCAGCGGGAGTTATTATTAGCGCAGATTTAATTTGTCGGGAAAATGCAATCCTTTGCGGAAGACAATGGTTTGAAGAAGTATTTAACCAGCTTGATAAAAATATTACTATTCATTGGGATTTCTCTGATGGTGACCCAGTAACGAAAACCAGCAAAGTATGTCGCATAACCGGCCCGTCACGAGCAGTGCTTACAGGCGAACGAACGGCTTTAAATTTTTTACAAACATTATCAGGTACCGCCACCCGCACCAGGGTTTATATTGATGCAATTGCTGGTACTGATGTCGTAATTCTGGACACGAGGAAAACACTGCCTGGTCTTCGGGATGCACAAAAATACGCAGTTCGTTGTGGTGGTGGGTTAAACCACAGGATGGGATTGTATGATGCAATTTTAATTAAAGAAAATCATATTAGCGCCGCTGGTTCAGTACAATCTGCACTTGAGCGTGCCAGGGCAATTAACCCGGACAAACCCGGGACAAAATGCCAGTTCATCGAAATAGAAGTTGAGAACCTTGACCAGTTGGGACAAGCAATAAAGGCTGGTGCCACAAGAATTATGCTTGATAATTTTTCTGTTGAGCACATAAAATTAGCCGTTAAAACTGCCGGTGGTGCAGTTGAACTTGAAGCCTCCGGGGGCATTAACCTGGATAACATTCGAAGTATTGCCATGACAGGAATTGATTATATCTCGGTTGGCGACATTACCAAGAATCTCCATGCCACGGATTTTTCCTTATTGATTTCTGGATAAAGAATGTATACTTATGCACCATTGCTGTCACGACTGTCCTTTATTATTTTTGTATAAACTAATATGTTAATTAAGCCACTAAATATTACTTCGTTTTTTCTACTGTCTTTGTTTATTTCACTGCCTTTTGTGACAACGCCTGCGTTTTCCCAGGAAGGTGAGCCTCAGGCCAAAATAGAAAACAGGAATGATGGGCGTTATGTAATTGATGTAACTTTACATACCGCCAAAGAAATTGAAGCATTGTTAACCCGGGCAGAAGAATTATATGAATCCGGCAACAAAAAAAATAATGGCATTAAATATACCCGCGTTGGCATTGCCCTGGTGCTACACGGAGATGAAATAAAGTTTTTTGATAAAAAATATTACAAAAAATATAAAAAAATTGTAGACAAGGCCGCGAAACTTGACGCCAACGATGTGATAGAAATTAAAATTTGTAACACTAAAATGAAAGAACTCGGGTTAAAAAAAGACGATATGCCTCCTTTTGCCGAAATAGTTCCTTATGGACCGGACGAAGTAGATAATTTGATACGCAAAGGTTACCTGTACTTATAATTAGCTGTAAACCTTGCGCCTGAATAATTCTCGCGTTGATATTATCCGGTCCAAAAACAACTTGCCGTCAAGATGATCTATTTCATGTAACACTGCCCTTGCTTCAAAACCCTCGCATTCTATGTTTTTTACTTCTTGATGTGCCGTCATTGCCCTGACAGTGATAAGTTTGGGACGTTCCACGTTAGCCGTATAATCTGGCACTGATGAGCAGCCTTCACGCGCAACCTCTGCACCACTAACACTTACAATCTCCGGGTTAATGAGAATTAAACGGCCATGATTGCTGGATTTAAAACGCCGCTTTCTTTTTTTTGCTGTATTAGCCATAGGACTAACATCAACAATAATAATCTTCAGCAATTTATTGACTTGCGGTGCTGCAATACCAACGCCGCCTGGCCCGGCATCCATTGTCTGCTCCAGGGCGGAGATAAAGTCTTTCAGTTTTTTGTCGAAGGAGACCACCGGAAGCGATACTTGTTTTAATCGCTCATCCGGATAGGTAAGGACATCAAGAACCGTCATTTATTTAACCAACCATGGTCTCCAGTGGAGTCAGAGAAATTTCAAACCCTTTATTCTCGAGGCTGGCAAGCGAAGCTTCCAGCCGCTCCAGGCCTTGTGTTGCGTCGCCATCAATCATCAGGACATATACTGGTTTTTCAGCACTGCCAGCCACATCCGAGTTCAGATCGAGTATATCCAGCCCGCTATCCGACAGCGTTGCTACTGTATCCGCGACAATACCCGCACGGTCAGCGCCATAAATCGTGATTTGTACATTCGGTATTTTATGGGCGTGTAAGCGCGCACCTGCTTTATCCACATGGGCTCTTAATTTAAATTTTTTCACCGCCGGGGAAATGACTGTTTGCAACGCTTTATCACTTTCGGCGCCACTAACCATCATCATGATGGTGAACAAGCCGCCAAGCCGCAACATGGATGTTTCTCCCAGGTTGCATCCTCCCTTGTAAAGTAAAGTAGTGACACTGGCCACAATGCCAGGACGATCTTCGCCAACTAACGTTAACAAATGCCAGACAATTTCACTTTGTTGGTTTTTCTCCATACAACCTCCAGGTGGGAAAACGACAGAAGTTGAGAATGTTAGCAGAAATCTGTCGTCGCATTATTTGAGCAAAATCAGCCCAGATACATTTCAGATACGTTTCCGAATCAATTCAGAATCAGTGCAGTATTTCTTGCATAAAATAAATAATTAAAATACCAGTTAGTATCAATACAAACTGCTGGATAGTTGTTTTGAGGTCTACGCGTTTATGAAGGCCTGGAATTAAATCTGCCACTGCAACGTAGATGAAACTTGCTGCCGCAAAGGCAAGCACGTAAGGTAAAATTTGTTGCGATTCCCTGAAAAAATAAAATGCGATTATACCACCTGCTACGCTGGTGATGCTGGTAGCAATATTGAAGGCCAATGCCCTGGCCCTGCTGTAGCCACTCTTTAATAAAATAGCGAAATCGCCTACTTCTTGTGGAATCTCGTGTGCCGTCACTGCCAGGCCAGTTAAAATTCCCAACTGTATATCTGTTATAAATGCGCCCGCAATAAGGATGCCGTCAATAAAATTATGGAAGCTGTCACCAATCAGGATTAACCTGCCAGCGGCATACTCCTTGGCATCGGGCCCAGGGACATGTGCCTCACAAGTGTCATGGTGACAATGTCGCCAAAGCACGAGCTTCTCTAGTAGAAAAAATGCCAGTAACCCGATCAGGATGGTTGCTGCGACATCACGTGGGTCGCTAATATATTGAGACTCAAGCGCCTGTGGCAGCAAACCCAGGAACGCAGCGCCCAAAAGCGCGCCAATTGCCAGGCTTATTAGCGGGCTTAACATTTTCTCTCTTGTTTTTTTCGGCAATACTAAAAAAATACTACTGGCGAGAACGCTCAATATCCCGGCAAAAAACGTAAAAGAAATAATCCAGAGAAGAGTTGTATCCATTTTTATGCTTTCTGCGAGTGTTTGTCTTTATTGGAAGTTTTAATAAAATATAAAAATACTGTTATTTTCAGAACCAGTGTTGCCGTGAAAAATTCTGAATATTAACATGGCATACACTAAAACACGGTTTTAATTCAGCCGATACCAGAACAATGAGTGTTTAGCTCGCCAACCAGATCATACTTGCCATACGTCCGCATATTTTATCCCGGCGAAAGGAAAAAAAACGCTCCTTATCTCTATATGTACAGTAATCACCCCCGTAAATATGGCTGACACCACAGGTTCCAAGAATTAATCTGGCGGCACCGACTATATCAAGATAGCGCTTGCCATTGACCGGTTCAGTAAATATTTTACTACAGCCTGGGTATTTTTTAGTAAATGCCTGGTAGACATCCTCTCCAACCTCAAAATGCTGGGGACCAATTGCGGGCCCCAGCCAGACAAGAATTTCATCAGGCTCTGTAGTCATTGCCGTTATGCCATTTTCAATAATTCCTGAAACCAGTCCGCGCCAGCCAGCGTGAAATGCCCCGACCTTATCGCCTTTAGTATTGGTGGCCAGCACGGGTAAACAATCCGCTGCTTGCACCAGGCAGACGATGTTGGCCTGACTGGAAACAATACCGTCTGCTTGCGCCTGGCCGCCTATTAATTCGGGAGTTGCATCGACAATTGTTATGCCATGAGTTTGTTGCAACCAAACAGGTTCCGAAGGCAGGTTACCCTGCGCTTTCAGCAGGCGTCTATTTTTACTTACAGATTTAATTTTATCATCGACATGGCCTGCAACATTGAAACTGTTATAGGGAGGTTCACTGACGCCGCCCTTTCGCGTTGTTGACAGTGCCCTGATATTGGATTTTACCGGCCAATCTGGAATGATAAATTCTGGTTTCAATTTCTTATTTTGCTTTTACAGTTTTGAATCTGATTTAAGTGCGTTAATGAGTAATTTCATGTCTTCAGGAACCGGGCTTTCCCACGATATATTTTCTCCGGTTTTCGGATGAACTAACCCAAGTTTTTGTGCATGCAAAGCCTGGCGTTTAAATCCTGTTAAAAGATCTCTAAAATCCTCAGTTATATTTTTTGGTAATTTCAGCCGGCCGCCATAAACTGGATCACCAAGAACAGGGTGTTTTATGAATGCCATGTGAACCCTTATTTGGTGGGTTCGACCAGTCGACAAATTTACCTTCAGCAAAGTGTGTTGGCGATATTTCTCACTGACACGATATGTGGTCAGTGCCGGTTTCCCTGTTGGCGTTATTGCCATTTTTGTCCGGTCACGATAATGCCTGCCAATGGGTTGGTTAATTTCGCCGCCAGCAATAATAGTGCCCTGGACCACGGTCAGGTATTCGCGTTTTAGCGAATGATCCTGTAATTGTTGAATCAGGGATAACCTGGTTGCTTCATTTTTCGCTACCACCAGTAACCCTGATGTATTTTTATCAAGCCTGTGAACAATGCCGGCGCGGGCCAGTTTTGCCAGCGCCGGCTCGTGGTGAAGTAACGCATTCAAGAGTGTCCCTGAATAATTCCCGGCACCCGGATGAACAACCAGTCCGGCTGGTTTTTCGGTCACAATAAGATGCTCATCCTCAAATATTATATTTAATTCGATTGCTTCCGCTGACCATGGAATTTCTTCTTCGTCCGGTACAGTAATTTTGACAATCTGTCCCAGCTTCACCTTGTCCCTTTGACGGGGAACCATGCTGGCAATCGTGACATGGCCATCTTTAATCCATTGCTGGATCCTGGCTCGGGAATAAGCTGGCAGCAAGATTGCCAACGCCTGGTCCAGGCGTCGTCCTGCCATTTCGATATCAATCTCAAAGTGTATTATTTCGTTACTCATTTTTTATACTTATATTTCAACTAGTTATAGAATTTTTTAACGGGCATTCCCGTTACTATAAAATCGCGCTATTCTTGCGGCCAGCTTAATACTTGGGCCACCCGATCCACGAACCATTATGCAAATTAATTTTAAATACATTTTACGTTTTACCATAGTTACCAGCTTCTTGATTATGTCAGGTTGTGCCAGCCTTGACGAAGACGAGACTAAGGACTGGACACCCCAGAGATTCTACGTTGAGGCCAAAGAAGCCATGGAAGCGGGCCAGTATGACAGCGCCATAAAAAACTACGAAACACTGGAAGCGAGATTTCCGTATGGCCGTTATGCTGAACAGGCCCAGCTGGAAGTTGCTTACGCCTATTTTAAAAACGAAGAACCAGAACTTGCAATTGCTGCTGCTGAACGTTTTATCAGGCTGCACCCGGCTCATCCCCATGTCGCCTACGCTTATTATTTCAAAGGAATAATTTACTTTAACGAGAAAAAAAGCTTCATTAGCACACTATTTGATGCCTCTACGGATGCCACACACAGGAATCCTAAAGCAATTCGCAGCGCCTTTAATAGCTTTCAGGAATTGGTAGAACGTTTTCCTGAGAGTCGTTATGCGGCAGATGCCAAAAAACGTTTGGCGTTTTTATTTGATGCCCAGGCAAGATATGAAATTAACGTGGCAAAATTTTACTATAAAAAAGAAGCGTATGTTGCCGCAGTGAATCGCACAAAAACGGTGCTCAAGAAATACCAAAGGAGCCCTGCGATCGAAGATGCACTTTGGCTCCAGCTAATGTCGTATCAAAAAATGGGGATGAGCGCACTTGAAAACGACACGCTGAGAGTACTGCAGGCAAATTTCCCAAAAAGTAAATACTTGATCAAACACCTCTCTACGCCTGTTTCGGATGAAGAAAACGAAGAAAATGGAGACAAGCAAGCAAGCTAGATAGCATCGTGATCAGTCTCGCCCGTCCGAATTCTTACAATTTTTTCGACGTTTGAAACGAAAATCTTGCCATCACCAATTTTACCAGTCCTGGCAGCACTGGTAATCGTTTCGATACACTTGTCCAGCAAGTCTTCTGACACTACAACTTCAATTTTTACTTTTGGTAAAAAATCCACCACGTATTCAGCGCCACGATACATTTCCGTATGGCCTTTTTGGCGACCAAATCCCTTGACCTCGGTTACAGTCAGACCGGTAACCCCAACTTCAGACAGCGATTCCCTTACGTCATCAAGCTTAAAAGGTTTTACGATGGCTTCAATTTTCTTCATATTTGCCTCTTTTTTAATATCGTGCTGCAAAAAATCGTGGCTTATTTATTCTATGCATTGATAGCTCTATATGTTTTAGGCGCTGGCCAAGCTTAGCAAGCCAGCAGGGCTGGGCGCTACCCTTTTCCATAGCCCGAGGTAATGGGATAACGCCGATCACGGCCAAATGCGCGTTGCGTTATGCGCACACCAGGTGCTGACTGCCTGCGTTTATATTCATTCCTGTCTACCATTTTGATGATTTTACTCACAACTTCTGCATCAAAACCTTGATCAATAATATCGTGGGCGCACAGGTCCAGCTCAATATAAGATTCCAGGATCTGGTCAAGCACGTCATATTCCGGAAGAGAATCGCTGTCCTTCTGATCAGGTGCCAACTCGGCGGATGGTGGTCTAGCAAGCACCCGTTCCGGAATCACGGCTGAACGCTGGTTCCGCATGTTAGCCAGTCGGTAAACCATTGTTTTTGGCACATCTTTAATCGCGGCATACCCGCCAGCCATGTCACCATACAATGTTGCATAACCCACAGCCATCTCGCTTTTGTTACCCGTTGTCAGCACCATTTTTCCAAACTTATTGGAAATAGCCATTAATAGGACACCGCGAATCCTGGCCTGGATATTCTCTTCAGTTGTATCCGGGTTGGTGCCGGAAAATTCCTGCCTTAAACTGCTCGAAAAAGATTTAACCATGGGCTCAATAGAAATTTCTCGTAACTTGACGTTTTGTGATTCAGCCTGTGTGCGTGCATCTTCTATGCTCATGGCAGCGGTGTATTGCGAAGGCATAATCACGGCCTCTACTTTATCCGAACCCAGCGCATCAACGGCAATCGCCAGTGTTAATGCTGAGTCGATACCGCCTGACAAACCAATGACCACGCCGGGAAAACCATTCTTTTCTACATAATCTCGCACACCCAACACCAGCACCTGGTAAATACTCTTCTCCAGATCAGGCACCGGTGACAATGACGAACCGGTCAGGACCAGGTTTTTTTCATTGGTGAACGTCACAGGTAATAATTCTTCAAGGCATGCCGGCGCACGAACACAAACCCTGCCCGATTGATCCATGGCAAATGACCCGCCATCAAATACCAGCTCATCCTG
>VAPH01023629.1_pt1 | contig 14109 bp, 15 predicted proteins | sample 3393861 | NCBI WGS metagenome assembly VAPH01 (sample SAMN08290439, study PRJNA428436) | hydrothermal vent metagenome | isolation source: Deep-sea hydrothermal vent chimney | place: Atlantic Ocean: South-mid Altantic Ridge | reverse complement strand
GATGCGGATGTTAACTTTAAAATTGCCAAAAATTTTACCCAAAACATTAAAGAAAAAGCCTTGGGTCAAAATGTATTAACTACCCTAAATCCGGGTCAGTTAATGGTAAAGATCGTTAAAGACGAGTTAACCGAATTAATGGGTGGAGATACAGTAGGTATTAATTTAAAGGGATCACCAACCGTTATTTTAATGTCAGGACTTCAGGGATCAGGTAAAACAACTTTTTCAGGTAAACTTGCCAATTTTCTTAAAACTAAAAATTCGAAACAGGTTTTATTGGTTGGTGCTGATGTGTACAGACCTGCTGCGATCGAGCAATTAAAAATTATAGGTGAACAGATTGAAATTGAAGTTTACGCTGAGGAAGAAAATAAAAACCCTGTTGAAATTGCTAAAAATGCCTTAAAATTCGCAAAAGCAAATGGCAAGAATGTTGTGATAATTGATACTGCAGGTCGATTGGCTGTTGATGAAGTAATGATGACCGAAATATCAAATATACACAATGCTGTTCAACCTCAGGAAACTCTTTTTGTTGTAGACTCCATGACAGGCCAGGATGCTGTGAATACAGCTAAATCTTTTAATGATATTTTAAATTTTGACGGAGTAGTTCTTACTAAATTAGATGGTGATACACGTGGTGGTGCAGCGCTTTCAATTAAATCAGTTGTTAACAAACCCATTAAATTTATCGGTACAGGTGAAAAAATGGAAGCTATTGATATTTTCCATCCAAATCGAATGGCTGAAAGGATCTTAGGAATGGGTGATGTTATATCTTTGGTAGAAAGAGCGCAAGAACAGTACGATGAAGAAGAAGCTCGAAAGATTCAAAAGAAAATTGCCAAAAACCAATTTGGTTTTGACGACTTTTTAAAACAGATCCAACAGATAAAAAAAATGGGGAATATGAAAGATCTGGTTGGTATGATTCCCGGTGCTGGTAAAATGATGAAAGATGTTGATATTGATGATGATGCTTTTAAAGGCATAGAATCTATAATTTATTCAATGACGCCAAGTGAAAGAAGTAAACCTGCTATTATTAATGTGAGTAGAAAAAAACGCATCGCCAAAGGATCTGGAACAAGTGTACAGGAAATAAATCAACTGATGAAACAATTCAATCAAATGAGCAAAATGATGAAAATGATGCAAGGAGGTGGCGCTAAAAAAATGATGCAAATGATGAAAGGAATGGGGGGTTAGTGGCAGTAAACAGTTGCAGTGTGCAGTAGACAGTTCTAGTTTGTTGCTACGTTAATTAGTTGATTTTAATAAATTATTATGAGTTTTAAAAATTTACTTGCTTATAAAAAAGGATTTGAATTGGCTATGGAAATATTTAAAATCTCAAAAACCTTTCCAAAAGAAGAAACGTATTCTTTAACTGATCAAATACGTAGATCTTCCAGATCTACCTGTGCAAATATTGCTGAAGCGTCCAGAAAAAGAAAATATTCAAAGCATTTCATTAGTAAATTAACAGACTTTGATAGTGAAAATTCAGAAACGCAGGCTTTGATAGATTTTGCTGAAGCTTGTAAATATATTACATTACAACAAAAAGAGACATTAAATAATAAAAGCGTCGAAGTTGGTAAATTAATTAATTTTATGATTCTCAATCCCGAAAAATTTGGTGTTAAGAAACTGCCAACTGAAACTGTTTACTGAAAACTTATTAAATATGATAATATTAGATGGTAAAAAAACATCGAACGACTTAAAAGATGAAATTGCCGAAATTGTTGCAAAAAGAAAATCTCAAGGATTAAAAATTCCGCATTTAGCGGCTATATTAGTTGGAAGCGACGGTGCAAGTATGACCTATGTGAACAGCAAGGTAAAATCTTGCGAACAAGTCGGCTTTAATTCAACATTAATAGATCTGCCCGAAGATACAACAGAAGAACAATTATTAAATGAAATTGAAGATTTAAATAAAGATTCTGATATTGATGGTTTTATTGTTCAATTACCATTACCGAAGCAAATTGACGAACAAAAAGTTTTGATGGCGGTAAATCCTGATAAAGATGTAGATGGTTTTCACCCGGTTAATGTTGGCAAAATGGCTCTTGATCTACCTACATTTTTACCCGCCACTCCTTATGGTATTTTAGAATTATTAAAACGATATCAAGTAGAAACATCCGGTAAAGATGTTGTTGTAATCGGTAGAAGTCATATAGTGGGAAGACCGATGAGTATTTTGCTGAGTCAAAAGAGAACTGTTGGAAATGCTACTGTAACCATTGCACATAGCAGAACAAAAAAATTGTCGGAAATTACCAAAAGAGCAGATATTATAGTAGCTGCCTTGGGCAAAGCAGAGTTTTTGACCGGTGATATGGTGAAAGAGGGTGTTACCATTATTGATGTTGGTATTACCCGGGTTAAAGATGATACAAAAAAACGCGGCTACCGATTGGCCGGAGATGTTGATTTTGAAAGTGTTAGTAAAAAAGCTGCATATATCACTCCGGTACCAGGTGGAGTTGGACCTATGACCATTGCTATGTTATTGAAAAATACACTTTTAGCCTGTGAAAGGAGAGATTAATTCGATTAATCTATCCAAATATATTATCAGGGATTCCATGCTTTTTTACTATTATCCAATAAAATAGCAGCTTCTTGTAAAAGTTCAATAAATAGTAACTCATCAAAGTCTTCCAAACTATTTACCTGAATAGAACGTACCTGTTTGCGATTGTTATTATCTACCAATTGAGGAAATTTATTTTGTAAAAATACACCTTGAACAAAAGCAATATCAACACAGTTTGTTCCTTTTAAGATATTCAAATAACACATTGGTTTTTTGTTGTGGTGATAAAAAGGAATCCTATAACTATACTTCTCCTCTATTTTTGGCAAGGTTTTAAAAATAACGCTTCGCACATACAACATAATAGATTGAAAGGGCTCTTTTTGATCGAATAAATATTGGTCAACGGAGTTCATCAATATTATTCTTCCCTATTTACTAAATCTAATGAAAAAGCAGGAGTACATATTGCAAGATATTCGCAGGCCTTATCAAATGGGTTTGCATATCGAACACGGGTTCCTTTTTTTATTTTGATGGATTCTCCGGCCTTTAATTCAACTGACTCATCATCAATGGTAATTATTTTTTTTCCTTGAATTACAAAAGTGTATTCATCAAATTGAGGTGTTTGAAAAGGTTCACTCCATCCCGGTGGTGCAATCATATGAGCCATACTCAATTCAGGATTATCATTACTAAAACCGAAATGTTCTTCAATCAATTTACCATCGGTAGTTGGAACAACAAATGGATTCGATTGTTTGGTGTATTTTTTCATGGTAATAAATTTTTTACGCTTTTTGGAATTGAAATCCCATCTTTAAGTTTATCATCTTTTATCGGTATCCCAAACTGTTTTTCTATTGGCAATATACCGGCCCAAATATCCAATTCATAATCCTCTTTATCATCATTCACGCCTTCATCTCTTATTTTTGCAGATGCTTCTGTAATTTTTAATTGTAAAACCTTGGTAACGTTTAATTCCTTTTTATTAGGTGCTCTCACTTCTTCCCACCTTTTCGGAATTATTTGATCAGAAATAATATGTAAAGCATTTATTTTATCCTCTTCCTTTTTCACTAAAGTGGCATGCCCAAAAATGGTAACCGATTCATAATTTAAAGAGTGATGAAAAGCCGATCGTGCCAGAACCAAACCATTTGTTTTCGTAACATTTAAAGATATCTGAACACCTTTTTCGATTGTTTGCAGCATTCTGCTCACACTGGCTCCATGAAAATACAAAGTATCACCTTTTCTCCCATAAATTGTTGGAATTACAACCGGATAATTATTGTAAACAAAACCAATCTGACAAACAAAATCATTGTCTAAAATCCTATAAATAGTATCTTTATCATAAAATCCTCGTTTAGGAATTCTCTTTACTTTTGACTTATCTGTTTTCATGGAAAATGTATTAATTAATGCAAGTTTCATTTTTCAAATGAAGTCGCTTAATTATCAATACTCTTAATATTATTCAAACCAAAGTGTAATGTATTGTATTTTAGCCATGTCAGGAATTTGATCTTTATCAATTTTTCCCATATCAAATTCTCCAATATTCAAATCTTTTTTATCTAATGCAAAAGTTGCATTAAGTTCATCAATAAAAACAATGGCCGAATTAAAAGATGGTTCAATTTTATTTATGGAAAAATTATCTACAAGATCATTAAAGGTAGAGGCGGTTGAAATATCATTTTCTGTTTTGTATTTTTCACTGTATATTTTAATAAATTCTATTCCGGCTATACTATCCCTTATAAATTTAGTTCTTATAACCAGTAATTTATTTCCCTTGTTATCATAAACATCATATTCTCTTACCACATCTGAGTTTTCAGGAAGTTTTACTACCGAATCATTTTTAAATAAGTTATCTAAATCTTCAATACTGGTGTTAACACCTATTGTACCCAGCTGATTTTTAGCTATTTTCAAGTTAGTATCCCTACCACATTGTACAAATAATAAACCTATTACAATAAATACAATTATTTTTTTCATCTGTTAAAATATTTTTCGTTTTTAAATTGTGATACTACCAAAACTTTGTAAATAATATAAGCATAACAATTTAATTTAATTTTAAATCCAAATTTGTTGTTTTCAATTAATATAAACCCAACACTGACACTTAGTATTGCAAAGTATAATTTTTCTAATTCTTATTCAGAGTAAATCGTAATTTATTTTCTACTACTTTTTAAAACCTTATTTAATATGCCAAAAACACCCCGAATAAAGGTAGCACTCGTTATTACCTTTAATACCGGATTGATTGTCGACCGGTTAGATCGTGACGGACTTCTTTTTTGTTGCTTGATTATTTCTTCTTCTTTATTTAATCGCACAATTTTGGCACTTAAAATCTCATATGCACTTTCACTATCAATAACTTCATTGTATTTTGCAGCAATTTTCGAAGTCCTTATCAATTCATCCAACTCACCGGTACTTAAAATATCCATTCTGCTCATCGGTGCGCGCAACATTGTTTTTGCAAGAGGTGTAGGCTTTCCTTTTTCGCTTAAAGCGGAAACTAATGCTTCTCCTATTCCTAATTGGGTTAATTCTTCGGCTGTATCATAAAATGGAGAATCGGGATAATTTTCTGCTGCCAATTTAATCGCTTTCCTGTCTTTTGCCGTAAATGCTCTTAAGGCGTGCTGTACTTTTAATCCCAATTGTGAAAGCACATCGGCAGGAATATCTTTCGGGTTTTGTGTAACAAAATATATGCCTACTCCTTTTGACCTGATCAATTTAACCATACTTTCAATTTGATCTGATAATGTTTTTGAAGCATTTTCAAAAACCAGATGCGCCTCATCAATAAAAATTACTAATTCGGGGCGATCGCTATCTCCCTGTTCAGGAAAAGTATTATAAACTTCCGCCAATAGCTGCAACATAAAAGTTGAAAACAGTTGTGGTTTATCCTGAATATCGGTTAATCTTAAAATAGAGATCACTCCTCTGCCATCATCTGTAATTCTTGTTAGATCCTCTACATCAAATGATCTTTCACCAAAGAACAGATCACCTCCCTGTTGTTCTAAAGCAACAATTTTACGTAAAATAGAACCGGTAGATGCTGTAGATATTCTACCGTATTTTGATTCAATATCGTTTTTACCTTCCTGTGTTGCAAATTGTAATATCTTTTTAAAATCTTTTAGATCCAATAAAGCCATTTGGTTGTCATCGCAATACTGAAATAAAATTGCAACAATACCGCTTTGTACATCCGATAGATCTAAAATACGCGAAAGTAAGGTTGGTCCGAATTCAGAAATGGTTGCGCGTAACCTTGCGCCGTTCTGTTTTGAAATGGTTAATATTTCTACCGGAAATTCTTTAGCTGTAAAAGGTAAACCAATCTTTTCATGTCGTTCGTCAATCTTTATATGACCAGGACTTGCTTTTGCCAAACCGCTCAAATCACCTTTTACATCCATCAGTAGAACCGGAATTCCGTTTTCGGATAGATTCTCGGCAAAAACCTGTAAAGTCTTGGTTTTTCCTGTTCCGGTCGCACCCGCTATCAGCCCATGCCGATTTAAAGTTTTTAACGGAATTTTTACAAATGAATTGGTTATGGTTTCATCTTCCAACATAGCGGCACCTAAAATAATTGAATCTCCTTTTGTAGAATAACCACTGTTTATCAATTCAATAAATTCTTGTTTGTTTGGCATGGTTAATTTTTTTATAAAAATAACTCTTAATTCTTACATTTAAAAATAGATCTTAAAATATCAAAAATTAAAACGAATATTATATGAATCGCTATTACAAAATTATTTTATCTATTAACTTTTCATTTTTAAAACATTTACATATATCATGAGTATCTTTGCCGAATGATTGAAAAAATAAAAAACTTGATCCAAAAAGGAGAAATGCTTCCCTTAATGGAAGAGTTTTACACCATTCAGGGCGAAGGATTTCATACGGGTAAAGCCGCTTATTTTATAAGAATCGGAGGCTGTGATGTAGGTTGCCACTGGTGTGATGTTAAAGAAAGTTGGGACGCAGATCTACATCCGGCAACGGAAACCCTAAGAATAGTTAATAATGCAAAAAAATATGCCAATACCGTTGTAATTACAGGTGGTGAACCCCTAATGTGGAATATGGATTTTATTACAGATAAATTGATCGAAGAAAATATAAAAATTCATATTGAAACATCAGGAGCTTATCCGCTCACGGGGAAATGGAACTGGATCTGTTTGTCGCCTAAAAAAACCAAATTACCTCTTCCTGAAATATACTTATCGGCAAACGAATTAAAAATTATTGTGTGTAACAAACACGATTTTAAGTTTGCTGAAGATCAGGCAAAGAAAGTAAATGCCAACTGTGAGTTATTTTTACAACCCGAATGGAGTAACAGAGAAAAAATGACCCCTCAAATTGTTGATTATGTAATGCGTAATCCACAATGGAAGATCTCATTACAAACCCATAAGTATTTGAATATTCCTTAAGCCATTACTTGTTGAACAATATGATAAACCTTGTTAAAAGTCTCCTCTGCATTTAAATCGCTGTTATCAATTTCAATGGCATCGTTAGCTTTAATTAATGGCGAATCCTTTCGTGTAGTATCTATTCGATCTCGTGAAGTCACATTTTCAAGAACAGATTGATAACTTACCTCTAATCCATTATCAATCATTTCTTTATATCTGCGATGTGCTCTTTTTTCGGCAGATGCGGTCATAAATATTTTTAGATCGGCATCAGGAAAAACAACCGTACCAATATCTCTTCCATCCATAACAATGCCTTTATGCAATCCCATTTTTTGCTGTTGAGCAACCAATTTTTTTCTAATTTCCGATACGGCAGATACTTTACTAACTACGTTGGAAACCTCTAAACTTCTAATTTCATTTTCTACATTGTTGCCATTCAAATAAATTTCAGAAAAACCCAATTCCCGATTGTATTTAAAATTCAATTCAATTTGATCTAATTTGGTGATCAATTCATCTTTCTTAAAAAAATCTTTCGCAACAAAACCATTTTGCAATGCATACAGCGAAACTGCCCTGTACATTGCACCTGTATCTACATAAATAAATCTTAATTTTTTGGCTAATTTTTTGGCGAGTGTACTTTTACCGGTTGATGAATACCCGTCAATTGCGATTGTTATTTTTTTATTAGTTTTCATATTAAAACCCGGGTTTTGATAGATCTATACGCAAAGTAAAGGTACTTGTATTATCGGCAGGATGGTATTTCGTAAATGCATAATCCAGTTTCATTCTACCCATTTTCAATCCAAAACCGGCAGTAATTCCGGCAAAAGTTCTGGTTTCATTCAATTTTAATTCGGCTGCTCTTCTAAAATTATAACCAAATCTTAAATTAAAGGCCCTATCCGGGAAAAACTCACCTCCTATTACAACATGCCGAAATGCATTATTTAAAAAACTAACATTATTTGATGTAACATTACCATTCAGATCGGTTTGACTATCCGAGGGGTTGGGTACAGAAATATTCCATTGTTGTAAATTACTTATAGTTAAATGCCATTTTAGAGGAACGTCTTCCAGTTTATACGATGCTCCTACTGCAATTTCTAATGCAAGGTTCTCTCTTTGTTCATCAAAAGGTGAAATTTGGTAGCCCACATTTCTAATTACGGCTGTAAAAGAATAAGGTCTTAAATCGGAATAATAATAAACGCCAAAATCCAAAGCCACACCTTGCGATGTGAAATTTTCGATCTTCGAACTTAAAAATTTAACATTCGAACCAACATAAAAATTAGTCCATGGAATATTATATGCGTATCCAACTGAAATTGCCAGATCTCTTGAGGTAAACTCACCGGTCTCTATACCATTTTCATCTGCTCCAATAAATTTACCGTAATCTATATACTGTACAGCGCCGTGAATTGTGCCAAACCTTCTATTAATAAGATGCGCAAATGACAAGGATCCCATATTTATATCGGTTAAATAATTTACATAGTTTAGGGCTATCTTGTTATCCATGAATTTATTGATCGTTGCCGGATTCCATAAGGGTTGATTGACATCATCTTTTATGGTAAGGACTTCTCCACCCATTGCCGCCTGACGTGCAGATGTTGTGATATTTAAGAAATTAAATATTTTTGTTCCTCCTACCTGAGCAGTTAAAAAATTAATACTAATGAATAATAATATGGAAATTACTTTTTTCATAGATTTTACAAAGAAAAGTAATATTTTTCTTTTGATACACTTATTTAAAATTAATTGATTTATAAACCCCTTACTTCTTACTAATAATCAAACGATTATTGAGAAGATTATATTGAGGAGAAAGTTCCCCTCCTTTAAGGAGGGGTGTCCGTCAAAAGGCGGGCGGGGTGGTTTTATATCTACATTATAAGAAATAAAACAATCAATGGATTCTACGTAGGAGAAGACGGGGTGGTTTTATCTATTCCGGAAACAAACTTCTATCCAACCCCGGTATCAAGCGCAAAGCATTTTTATAATAAACTTTTTTTAATACCTCATCCGATAGATCAAGGCCATACATAGCCCAAAAAGCGTGGTATTTTTTATGGTAAGGAAAATACTCATCATCGCTTTCCAGTACTCTAAAATAGGTAGGAAATTCTTTGGGTTTCCAACTGTCTTTACCAAACAATATACGATCCTGGTATTTTTCAAAAAACTTTTTGGCAAAGCGGGGTTGTCTTCCCAGTTCGGCGATAATGGCACCAATACCCACATACATATTTGGCATTTCATCCAATAGCTCTCCCAGTTTACCCAAATCATTGGCATACCAGCCCATGTGCGCATTTATAAAATTGGTTTTTGGATGTTTTTTGAACATACTGTGTTGCTCTGCAATGATCTGTTCCCATGGAACAGGGTTGGTAGCACCACGTTTTCTTCGAGGATGCGTTTTTAATTCTAACCACCGTTCATTATCTGCATCAAAGTCATCCCAAAAAGGTTTGGGGTCGGCAGCATGTATCAAAACCGGTATTCCTAATTCACCACATTTTGTCCAAATTGCATCCAAACGTTTGTCATCAATAGCAATTCTATTTCCATCGCTATCCTTATTTCGCATACCCAAACTCTTGTAAATTTTTAAGCCTTTTGCTCCGTTTTGCACATCTTGCTCCAATTGACTTACCACGTTTTCTGTCCAGTTGTCATTACCCACACCATCAAAATTAATATTTGCAAACACCACAAAACGATTCGGATAATGATCTTTAATATTCGCAACAGATTGTTGTAATTGTTTTCCCGAACGGCCGCTTAAATTTACCATTATACCCATATTTAAGGTATCCATTGCAGCCACAACAGGTGTCAGGTCTTGTTCGGGCATTCGGTATTGGTGGCCATGAACATCTATAAAAGGAAATTTAGCCCGGTTTACTATATGTTTTGGTACAACCAAAGTTGAAGTAGGATTGTATTCTTCGAATGTTAGATTTTGTGCAGAAATATAACTAACTATCAATAGAGAAGTTAAAAATAAAGTAATTTTTTTGGAATGCATTTTTTTGAAATTTTTAGTGAATCGAAGATACATTATATTCTTTCAATGATAATTTTATTTTTACCGGTAGTAAAACCATTAGGTAAATCTATCTCTTAAAATTTATGGTTAAATAGGTGTATTTGGGTATATACAATCCATTCATTTTAATTTAAACCACTCTATTAGTAAACTTAAATATTTACTTTTTAATTTTTGTAAACATATTCATTTACTTTTTACTATATTTGTAAACACATATATTTACTTTTAAAATATTTTGTAAACTAATTAATTTACATATTCATCATTATGAGAAATAAAAAGAAACTTCTAGTCGAACAATTGGACCAAAAACTAAAACCATTCCAAAAAACAGAAACTGTCCTTATCCCGGATAAAGGGTGGATTAATAGCATTAGAACCACTCTAAATATGACAATGGCCCAGCTTGGGGCCAAATTAAATATAACTCGGCAAGGAGTAAAAAAAATTGAGGAAAGTGAAGCAAAAGGTTCTATATCAATTAATTCATTGAGAGAAGTTGGTGAGGTTATGGACTTAAAATTTGTGTACGGTTTTGTCCCTAAAGATGGAACGATTGACAATTTAATCAATTCAAAAGCCAAGAAACTGGCCAAAAAAATTGTGTTAAGGACCAATCATAATATGAAATTAGAAAACCAAGGAATAAGTGATAAAAAAATAAACCAATCAATTATAGATTTAGCCGGAGAAATTAAAAGAGAAATGCGTAAATCATTATGGGATTAAATTTAAAATATGAAGAAGGTCAAACTCCTTTGGATGAAGAAGAAAAAGAAGGGCTATTAATCAAAACAATAACTACACAAAAAGAGTTAGACGAATTTGAACAGCTAAATATTGAAAAAGCAATTGAATGGACTATCCATACAAATTTGACATTGGATAAAATATTATCTGAAAAATTCATAAAAGACTTACACAGAAAAATGTATGGAGATATTTGGAAATGGGCTGGTGAGTTTAGAAGATCAGATAAAAATATTGGAACAAAGTGGGTTCTAATCGGAATTGAATTAAAAAACCTCATTGACGATACTAAATATTGGATCGAAAACAAAACCTATCCTGCCGAAGAAATTTCAATTAGATTTAAGCATAGAATTGTAAAAATACATTGCTTCCCAAATGGGAATGGACGACATTCGAGAGTGATGGCTGATATCATAATGGAATCCATTTTTGGAAAAGAAATATTTACCTGGCATCAATCAAATATGGTAAAAACAGATAATACAAGAAAAAAATATATTGCTACATTAAAAGAAGCTGATAATGGAAATATTAAACCATTAATTGATTTTGCAAAAAATTAAAGTCACCATGGCTTAAAATAAAGTAATTTTTTTGGAATGCATTTTTTTGAAATTTTAGTGAATCGAAGATACATTATATTCTTTCAATGATAATTTTATTTTTACCATTGACAAAACTGTAAAGTAAAACTATCCCTTAAATTTTACTGTTAATTACGTATATTTGGTATACTTATAACAAGTCAGTACCAATAAAAAAGAAACATTTACCATAAAAAAAGAAAATTAATAAATGAATAAAACGAAAAATATTTCAGCAATTGACCTCTTCTGCGGAATTGGAGGATTGTCTTATGGACTAAAGAAAGCTGGAATAAAAGTAAAAGCCGGAATAGACCAAGATACAACTTGTGAATATGCTTATACGAAAAATAACAAAGCAGATTTTATTGGTGAAGACATTTCAAATTTAAATGGAAATAACCTCATTGATAAATATTGGAATCAAGATGAAATAAAAATCCTTGTTGGGTGTGCTCCTTGTCAGCCTTTTTCTACACATTCAAATAAGGTTAAAGGAAAGGAAAATAATGGGAAGTGGAATCTATTAAATCAGTTCATCAGGTTGGTTGATGAAACAAACCCAAATATTGTTTCTATGGAAAATGTTCCCAACTTATCTAACAAAGACATTTTTCGTGATTTCGTTTCCTCTCTTGAAGCAAAAGGATACTTTGTTTCCTTTGGAAATGTGTATTGTCCTGATTATGGAATTCCACAAAAAAGGAGAAGGCTTGTACTTCTTGCTTCAAAATATGGAGAAATCAATTTGATAGATAAGACAAGAAAACCTAAAAAATACAAAACCACTAAAGGTGCAATAGGGCATTTAGAAAAACTTAAAAATGGTGAAAAATCAGAAATAGACCCTTTACACTTTACTACTGTGCTTTCTGAAATAAACGTTAAAAGAATTAAAGCCTCTAAACCCAATGGTTCTTGGATGGATTGGAGCGAAGACCTGAGACTTACCTGTCACAATAAGGCATCTGGTGCTACATATAAATCAGTATATGGTAGGATGAGTTGGGATGAACCTTCACCTACAATAACAACCCAATTCTATAATTTTGGTACAGGAAGATTTGGGCATCCAGAACAAAATAGAGCCTTAACTATTAGAGAAGCTGCTCTGCTTCAAACTTTCCCCAAAAATTATAAATTTTATAAAAGTGTTGATGATATAGCTCTAACTAAAATTGGAGTTCATATTGGAAATGCTGTTCCTGTGGACTTAGGATATGTTATTGGAAAAAGCATATTGAAACACCTTAAACAATTTAACCGTAATGAATAAATTTACTTTTAACATATCATTAAGTGTTTTAAATCATTTAGGTAGAAACCTTTATAGGAGTTTTATAACTGTACTCGGAGAGGCTATATCAAATTCGTGGGATGCTGAAGCTGATAATGTTTGGATTTATTTGAATAGGGAAGAAAATTTTCTTGTAATCAAAGATGATGGCAATGGAATGAGTGAAAATGATTTTCAATCAAAATTCTTAAAAATTGGATATTCAAAACGTAAAGATGGAGAAAATGAAACTCCAAATAAGAATAGGCCCTTCATAGGAAGAAAAGGGATTGGTAAATTAGCTCTTCTATCTTGTGCAGAAAGAATTTCTATTATAACAAAAACAAAAGAGACTGAATTTATTGGTGGTATTATTGATAACTCAGGTCTTGACCAAGCGATTGAGGATGATTTGATTCCTGAAGAATACCCACTTGAGGCATTGGACTTTAAAAAATTTGATGAATACTCGAAAAATTTAGATGAAGGGACTGTTATATATTTTGACCAAATCCAAGATGGAATAAAAAATACCGAAGATTACTTAAAAAAAGTAATTGCACTTTATTTTAGATTCTCACTATTAGATGACAGGTTTCAAATCTTTTTTAATGATGAGCCAATTACCATAGATAATCTTGACTCATTAGCTGATTCAACACAATTTTTATGGAAAATTAATTCATCAATAGATCCATTTGTTTTAAATAAGCTACTTCCAAATCAACATCTAAAAAGTTCAAAAACTATTGATTCCAGTATTATTAAATCTGGTTTTATCGGTTCCGTAATTAAACCACGAAATTTAAAAATACTAACAACTGAAGAAAAAGTTGGGATTGATTTATTTGTTAATGGACGACTAAGAGAAAAAGACTTGCTCAAACACATACCTTCGGCACGTATTGCTGAAAGCTACTTGTATGGACAAATACATTGTAATTTTCTTGATGATGAAATTGACCGTTTTACAAGTAGCAGAGAAGGAATCGTATCTGATGATGCTTTATTTCAAAAAATACTTACCGAACTGAAGTCTATTACTGCTGTCATTATAGATGACTGGGATAAATGGAGAATTGACTTAAGACAAGATGGTGATTCAGAAAATCCAAGAATTTCAAAAAAGGAAAGAAAATCAAGAGAACTGTTTAACACAATTGCTGATGATTTTGTGCCTCCAAAGAGTTCGGAAAATTACAACAAGGTTGAAGATTGGATAAAAATATTGGCAAATGATGCACAATTTAACTTTTTTGAGTTATTAATTTAGTTGCTGTATTATTTGTTTATGAAATAATGGTTTGCCTTTTACCATTCTCTGTATGGTGTTATTAAAGATATACTCTTTTGTT
>VAPH01043120.1_pt1 | contig 14121 bp, 14 predicted proteins | sample 3393861 | NCBI WGS metagenome assembly VAPH01 (sample SAMN08290439, study PRJNA428436) | hydrothermal vent metagenome | isolation source: Deep-sea hydrothermal vent chimney | place: Atlantic Ocean: South-mid Altantic Ridge | reverse complement strand
GCAGCTGGCGCTGGCGCAGTTTACTTGTACTAGTACTCAAGGTTTGCCAAAAATAGTTACATTAGGCCAACAAAATAAGTTCTTGAAATATTTTTATTTAACTTTTACCCAAATCGCCCATCCGCTCTTTGTTTTACCAGTATGGGAAAATAAACAAACAGGAAAATCGCAAAAGCAGTAATCCAGAGTATTTGTGATAACACAATCCAGGTCATATACCCGGACTGGTCGAACATGGGCAAGAACACCCTGATGACGGCGCCAGAAACTAAAATCAAAAACACCCAGAATAATAACCGCGGCGGTTCAGCCACGCTCCTGCCAGTATGGCCAAGTGTTATCCGTGCCATCATGCCGATTGTCATTAAACCAATGCCACCCACAGCAAAGGCATGGAGTGCCAGGTAAGGAGATAGTTCAAACGCAAAAACCGCTGCCTTGAGCGCAAAACCGATTACGATAAAACCATAGGCAAGGTATAACACCCATAACAAGGGTTTTTGCCAAATACCTTTTGTATACCAGCCAACCATTCTCAGCCCATATAATATGTACAGAATCACGGCCAGCAACGCGACTACCAGGGAGTCTGGCGCCAGGATATCTGCTATCCAGAACAACAGGAATAAAACCAGGCTTGAGATATCCAGCCATTTCCAGTTTTTCACTTGCACCGGGTAACCCACCCCTTTTTCGATAAAAAAGGGCATCACTCGCCTGGTTATGGTAAATATGAGGGCAAGAATAAGATAAAACCCGGAATATAATCCCCAGCGAATGCCGTCATCCAATACGCCCATCAGGCCAAGATAAAACACAACGTTGCTGGCCAGTATCAATAACAACTTCGATAAAATACCGACATTGTGCCATTGTTTTTTCTTAAAAATCGGCAAGGCAATACTGATAATAAATAAAACCATGAACAGGTTGTCGATGATGGCAATGGCCGCTATCGGGACTACCCCGCCAAAAAAGGGCAGAACCCGGGCAATGGTCCAGAGCAGGAACAATACAAACAGCGGGGTGCCATGAGGCGTTTGAATGTTGGTCCAGTTTTTTACCGCGGTCAGTAAGAATCCGGTTATCACTGCCATGGCGTAACCGAAAATCATTTCATGGGCATGCCAGGTGACAGGCGCTAACCCATAAATCTGCATGTTCCAGCCAGACACAAGCATGGCCATCCAGATAGTCATGGCAATAATTGCAAATATAATTGCGCCCAGGAAAAATGGTCGAAAGCCCAAATTAAATAACGGGTACTTGCTAACGATGTGCTGGTTTTCAATATTTAACATTTCATAAATACTAAAGTCATTAGCCTATTTTGCTCAATATCGGAAATGCCCTTAACAGCCACCAGGAAAAATCGCTCAAATAACCCGTCACCATGGCAATGCCCATGATAATCATAAGTATACCAGCCCCTACCTGGATCTTGCGTGCGTGCCTTTGCAAGCGCCGGGCATGGCGTAAAAAATGGTTTGTGAACAAGGCAGCCAGAATAAATGGCAGGCCCAGGCCCAAAGAATAAACGAATAACAGGATTATGCCGTTACCGACAGTACTCGTGTTTGCGCCCACCATTAAAATTGAACCAAGAATTGGGCCGATGCAAGGTGTCCAACCAAACGCAAACGCAAGCCCCAGTATAAAGGCTGCCACGGGTCGGCCACTACCAACATTGTCTGGGTCGTGATGAATTCGAAATTCCCGATGTAACCAGTTTAGTCGCAACAAGCCAGTCAAAAACAGACCAAACACAATGACAATCGTGCCGCCAACAATATTCACTTCATACCGGTAGGCCATGAGCAGGCGACCAATGGCAGTGGCACTGGCGCCGAAGGCAATAAAAACAGTCGTAAAACCCAATACGAAACTCAGGCTCAATACCAATACTGAGATTTTGTCCCGCACCTTTTCCTGATTTTGCAAATCTTCCATGGACTGGCCACTGACATAGGAAAGGTAACCGGGTACCAGTGGTAATACACAGGGGGATAAAAAAGAAATAATGCCCGCAGCAAATACGGTAAGAAGAGCTAATTCTGATATCTCAATCATTGTATGCTGTACTGATATGGTTGATTTGTATGGATGATTTTATGGTAGTTTTAGGTAGTTTTAGGTAGCTTTATAAAACCAACAATTTAATCATTTAAGGAAACTCTGATCAATAATATGTTTGTCATTCCGACCGAAGTGGAGGAATCTTGTCACTTCCTGAGACTACTGAAGTTCCGTGGGTTGAGATCTCTCGGCAACTGCTCCATGCGTTGCTCTAGCTCCTCCATCCATGGAGTCGTCCACTTCGGTCGAGATGACAATTGAACAGGACTTCCTTGGAATTTTTTTAAGTACCACTTTTAACTTCTGCTTCTGATATTTTTTCGTCAGGCGCCTTATTTAATTTTTCAATAAGGGGTAGCAGCGTTTCTTTCAGAATTTTTTCATTGACTGGCCCGATAACCTTGTATGCAATTTTTCCTTGCTTGTCGATGACAAAAGTCTCAGGCACACCATAAACGCCCCAATCGATGGCGACAAGTCCTTTAATATCTGCACCTGTACGTTTATAGGGATCGCCATACTTGTCTAGCCAGCCAGCGGCGGCGTCAGGTTTATCTTTGTAGTTAAGACCATGAAGCTGCACAGTATCCAGTTTTCCAAGACGCATTAGTAATGGATGTTCCTCGAGACAGGAAACACACCAGGAGGCAAAAACATTCACTATTGATACTTCACCTTTCCTGAGATCGGCACTTTCAAGACCCAGTTTGCGACCCTTGACCGGTGGTAATTTAAATTCCGGTACATCTTTACCAATCAGGGGAGATGGTATCAAACTCGGGTCCAGAAATAAGCCGATACCTAAAAAAACCCCGATAACCAAAAAAAATACTAGTGGCAGGACAGGGACAAAAATCCTGCTTTTACCTGAATGTTTAACACTCTGCTCTGTCATAACTCTGTTCTCCCGACCAGGAATAATTTTCTTTTTCCTGGCCAGTTCTGATTTGAATAGTATAAATACAAGTTTCCTGCATAAGGCCTTAAATTAACCCCGTGATAATTCTGCTGGAAATAAAATATCGGCGTTAGGTTTTTACAGGAATTGTTTTGGTGGCCGGCGGACAGGCATCAGGTCCAGGTTCGTTAATCTCGACAGGTTTGTGTTAGTAAATTTATCCAGCCCAGGCTGTGCGGGTATGACATGATCTGGAACAATATTAACTAACTGGGTACAAGCTGCGCAATCAGGCAAGATATTATCCTGGTATGTTGGTGTACTGGTTTGTTCCAGGTCTTTAGATTGACCATTGGTTGCCAAACAGGATTGAGTCTCGGTATTGAATATCTGACTGGATGTCATGTTGTCATTATTATGGACAGCCGCCATGGCAAGACTAGCTGGTATTATAGTTGATATAAAATACACGATGGTTATACCAAGACTGAGTGAGACGGATTTTGTATTGTGAGAGATCAATTTAACTAGATTTAATATATATGAATAAGCGCCAATGCTTCGCGTCCTTCAGTGACTAATGTCAATAAGTTCAACACTGATTATAGCAAAAATAACAGGATGAGACATGAATGAAGCGAAAATGGTTTAAGGATAGAAAGATTTGTTGCCAATTATGCTGGATATTATTAATACCCATCAATTTTGACATCCTGATTTTTGTTTCTTGGTTTCCAGCTTATCGAAACTGTTCGCGGGAATTACTGCGTTACCCTTTAGAATTTTGATATATGGTTCAAGAAATAATTCTGTCTGCTCCCGGGCTGATTGCAACACCTTGGAACCGTTTTTAGTTACTGGCCAGTCTAGCGATGGCAGGTCTGGCTCTAAAACAATCACAAATGCATCACAACCACAGGGGCAGCGCCTTACTGTTACCGGTTTATCTGACAGGTACCAGGGCCTTTGCCGGAACAACAAGTTATTCAAAATTTCGATCAAGGTCCAGCGAGAACTCATTGGATTATTCAATTTTGATGTTGATGTATTCCCCTGCGTAGCATGGTGAACAATTAATATATCCAGGTTGTGCTTGCAACATATGGTATCCGTTGGCGCCAGGTCAATTACACCACCATCACTATAATAATCGCCGTCTATTTCTACTGGTTGATATAAAACCGGTATTGCGGCACTTGCTACCATGCTTCGCGCAAGATTTCCTTTTGAAAAAATCTTTTTTTTACCGGTGGTGATATTGATCGCCAGGGCGTGGAATGGGATTTTGCATTGCTCGATCGTTTGAGCTTGTAACTGGTTTTCGCAAAATTCTATCGCTGCGTCGGCAGATGAAAGACCAGAGTAACCCCTCCCCTTTTGCACCAAAAGCGACCACAAGAGTCGAAACCACGAAGGACGCCAGAACCGCCCGGGCTTGATAGTGCTCACTGCGTCCGCCCAATTCTGGACGGGGGTACCGCTTGCAAAAATTCCTCCCACTACTGCACCAGCACTGCAACCAGTTACTGCCTGACATCCAATTTGCAATTTTTCCAGGGCCAGCAAAAAACCGGTATGGGCATAAACTCCACGGACACCGCCCGAACTAAGGACGATTCCAATACGTGGTTGGGTAGTTTTTTTCTGAATGGTCATATTATTAACCGTAAATCCAAAAAGTTTTAAAATTATACTTTCCAGGTTATTTTACAATTTTCAGAGTTAATTATTTATATTGCGCCTCCACAACGACACCAGACACAAGTACAATTGACGTGATGGCAGTTTTTATCTTTACGCCGGCCCTTAAAATATAATAGTGCCAGTGGTGCAAACAAAAGTTTGAACCAGTTTGGCTGGTATTGTTTGCGTAATGCAGCGCGAATATTTTTAGAGTTGGCAAGCATGCGCATAAACGCCCGGTAACCCGGATTCCCGAGCAAACTATACAAACCGCGATTAACAATTGCTGTCTTCATACTGACATCAATCTGGTTGCGCCGTAATTCATCATAATCAGTGCCTTCCAGCATACTATTGGCAGCCAGGGCCCCTGAACGAATCGCGTAACGCATCCCAAAACCCCAGAGCGTATCCTGGAACCCGGCTTGCTCACCAACAACAGGGTGATTGCCACTCATGGCCCACTTGGGGATGCGAAAATTACCGACACCACCATGGGGTTGCTGGTTCTCCATGCGCAAATCAACCAGGCGCTCGAAAGCCGCAACAGTACGAGCGACGTAAATTTTTTCCTGCTTGAAGTTGGTAAACATGCATGTCTTGATTGTACCCCTGCCGTTCATTACCAGCAGGTAGGCATAACCCTGGGGGGCCAGCTTGTTATCACAAATCGCCCAAAAACCATTTTCCATATCCGTATCAAAATGGTAACCAACCGCAATCGCATCAGCCGCCTTGGGGCCGGTCGCAAGAATTCCAGCCCCTTCCAGGTGTTTAACACGACTATTAAAACGAACCTCCACCCCCAGATCAAGGGCCTGGGTAAGCAACGCTGAATCAAGGCTGTGTGGGCCAGGGCCGCGCTCGACTAAATAAAACAGCGGCTCTTTATCGTTAATTTCATAGACACGGTCTTTAGAATCAAAAAGTATACCCCTACGGCAGGCCAGTTTTTCAAAATCTGTCGTAATCCCAAGATCCGTAAACGCATCCAGTACATTTTGTTCGGTGGTCCAGTTCTCCAGGCCTTGCAGGTCACGTCCAAAACGATAACCTACTTCCTTGTGCAGTTCGTGCACCAGCACCTTGCGGCCTGCTTGCGCGAGGGTAATGGCCGCCGTCAGGCCTGACGGGCCGGCACCGGCAATCTCTATCACTTCATCCTTGCCCGGTATTTTGACGGGTGTGTTGCCTGATTTTTTTGTCATCGATATTTTCTCGTTAGCTGTTTTGTAAATGAAACGGATTAATTGTTTTCAAAAGTTATTATATTAACACTCTCATAATGTACGTCAGAAAAACTCTCCGTCTTGCCTGGAACCAGACCATTCAGAAATTCTCCTGCTCCAGTTCACGGTAAACAAAATTGGCATTGGCCCGCTGATTCAGGCCGTATAACCGTATATTCCGCCAATCTTTAAAATCTGCCTGGTCTACTGCTTCCAAAAGATCAAGGTCATTTGCCATCGCCTGGTTCAGCGTAGACCGTAACCGTTTCATGTAATCCCGGGTTTTTCGAACCATCGGAAATGGTGCCGTCTGGGCACTGCCATGGCCGGGCACCATCAGTTTCGCGCCTGAAAATTTCGTCAATAACCATTCCTGGGCCTTGATAGCTTGCCTGGAATTACCATCACCCATAAAAGTAGTACGTTGATTAAAAGCCAAATCTGAAATCCAGACAATTTTTTCATTCGCCTGAAAAACTACCAGGTCCCCGTAAGAATGGTGCTTGCCCGTGTTATAAATTTCAAATGTTTTATTGCCCAGCTTAAGTTTGTAACTTGAATATAGCTTACCGGTAATTGGAATATCGGGCGCCACGGCAGCAAACCCTGTCATATCTTGCTTGATAATACTGCGACGAAAATCCACAGAGTTATCAATTTTATTCGAATTAATGTAATCCAGGGCACCGGCATGGCTAATGACTTTAACACCGCCCAGGTCTCGAAACGCAATTGCCCCGTAAGAATGATCCGGGTGGTTGTGGGTAATAATCAGGTACTTGATCGGCTTATCAGTAATTGATCGAATAGTGGCAATCATGCGCCGGCCCAGCCTGGGCGTACCCAGGGAATCAATGACGACCACACCTTCAGAAGTCACCACGAAGCCTGCGTTACCGTTCCAACCGCGGTTAAACTGGTCTATCTGGGCAATGTTACCAAAAAATAAATAAGTGCCAGGCGCTATTTTATAGTAAGGCAACAGGTCAGTATCCTTGGCGGATGATTTCAGGACAATATTGGGTACATCTGTTGTATCAATCGCCGTTTTTGGCACAAAATAACGAGCCGGGTCAGTGCCATATTCTTTTATATCTGGCGCTTTACTTTGTTCGGCATGGGCCAAATTTACGCCCGGCACAATCAGGGCGCTGATCACCAACAGTAACGCATTTACCAAAATTATACTTTTCATAAGCCGTCATCCTCCATGTTATTGAGGATCTAACTACATCCGGTTGAGCTATTAAATTAAAAAAATAGTACGCTTACTTTGTACCAGAACGCGCTACTACATAATTGTATATCGGTACCCATATCAAAGCTGCGTACCAGCCATAACCATAACTTTCCAGTAACCCAAGAAAAAAGCTCGGCCAGCTGAGCCAGTCAAATCCTGGTAAAAGATCACGCCATACCTGGAACATGGCATGCTCGGGAAACATTAAGTCGAAAATAACACAAAGTGTGAAACTGATGGCCAGTAAAGCACTGCTGGCATGCCCTACCGCCAAAAATGATATCCGTGTACTCATGATAACCCTCCTTTTGGTGCTTGTGCTTGCATGAATTTTTCTGGCTCAGACTCGAATCTGTCCAGACATTCTCGCGAACAAAAACGATACAGCGCCTCATCATGCATCTTGCCGTAACCCTCGTAAACACCCACATCTATCCCGCAAACCGGATCGACGTTGCTCTTATTTTCAGCTTCCTGCTTGTCACCATGATGACCGCCTTTAATCATGTGGGCGCCGCATCCAAAGCGCATCATCACATAAAACAGGCCTGCAAAAATTAAAAATGTAACTAAACCTTCCATAAGATCTCCTTAACACCTGTAGCGGAGCACTTGTATGTACAATTATGTCCGCGCCCACTCAAATGTCGTGCGAATGGTTCTCTTCTTACCCGGTATAGTTACCTCCAATACAATCAGGTGCTGCGGTATTTGTCCCAACATTTTAAAATAGTTCCCGTATGAACGTGCACCTGCAATCGACATGGGTTCTAGATCTTTAGTTATTTCAACGGCAGCTGTTCCAATTACTTTTGCAGATATTGTGGCATCTTTAATCCGTTCGCCTGTTTTACTATCAAATATTGCCACTAGTATATGGTACCGTGACCCTGCTGGAAGACCGCCATGCATGCGACTCTCGGGGTGTTTTTTTGAGTGGCCACGAACAATTTCTGCCGGCAGTACACCGAGAAAAATATCGACTCCTTCGACAGTTTGTTTTAGAGAAGACCTTGCGGCTAATGATTGTGGAACATTAAACATCAATACACTAATCATAACTACCGTGATGCTGTAGTAAAAAATATATTTAGTTTTCATAATTTTCTCCTCCATTGGCAACTGTTAAAATCAGGCACTCATCTCATTTTTAGATTTTCTCTCCCGCGCGATGACTTGAGAAAATCTGACCATTTATCGATTTCAGGAAAAAACATTGGTTTACTAACTACATAATCTTTATAAATATTACCGAAATGTTTTTGCACCACCTGCTCTTCGTGAAGCGATAAGCGGTAATAAGCAAAATACAAGACGGGCGCCATAATTACTGTCAGGAATGTTGGCCACTGAATTAAAAATCCGGCGATAACCAGAAATAGGCCGGTATATTGGGGATGACGTGCGTATGCATACAGCCCGTCGGTAACAAGTTGTTCGTGGGCAGCATGTATCTGGCGCCAGCCCCTGGACATCAACATGTAACCAGCTATGAGAAGTAACAAGCTCACTGTCATAATCAGCACCCATGCCAGTGTCGACCCGCCAAACGCGACTACCCATAAATGACCATACTTATGGTTGAAGGGCTGTAACACTGGATAGGCCTCACCTAACCAGCCGGTCAGGAGGTAGATTGTTAAAGGAAAGCCATACATTTCTGTGAATAGGGCAACGAAGAATGCAGCTACAACACCCATGTTACGCCATTCCGCTGAAGCTTTGGGTTTCATAAAACTCAGGATAAAGAACACGAACAACCCGACGTTAATGATAACGATCACCCACATGCCATAAGCAAAATCCTGGTTCATCGTGTTGCCCACCTGTTAAGTGTTATCACAACGAGTCGCATTAATATCCTGCCTCGCTGATTAATTTTCACATTCGTTTAACCCTCAATATCCTTGCGTCGCTGATTAAATTCCTGCTCGTCTATCTCACCTCGTGCATAGCGTTTTTTTAAAATCTCCAGTGGCGTGTCTTCTGGTTGTCCTGTTTTCCCTTGACTATTGCCGGCAGCCATTTTAATAACGGCAATCACCGCCACAACAATGACTATCAACAGAATCCACATGAATGGACCACCAAAAAACATTCCGCCGCTACCGCTACCCATCATTTTTAACTCTCCTGTTATTATTATTTACAGGCGTGTCCGGGTCAGGCGCAGGGCATTTGTAATCACCGATACAGAGCTAAAACTCATCGCTGCTGCTCCAATAATGGGCGAAAGTAATATGCCAAAGAATGGATACAGCACACCGGCTGCAACCGGAACACCCACTGAATTATAGATAAATGCAAAAAACAGGTTTTGACGGATATTTTTCATGGTGGCCCTGCTTAAACGTCGGGCTCGAACAATGCCCCGTAAATCACCCTTCACCAGGGTGACGCCGGCACTTTCCATGGCCACATCAGTACCGGTACCCATGGCAATGCCTACCTGGGCCTGGGCCAGCGCCGGGGCATCATTAATGCCGTCTCCGGCCATTGCCACAATCCGCCCCTTGGCTTGCAATTGTTTAACGACCTCCGCCTTTTGGTCGGGCAATACTTCAGCCTGGATCTCGTCAATCCCCAACTTGCCCGCGACTGCTTCAGCTGTTTTTCTGCTGTCCCCGGTAAGCATGACAATCCGGATGCCTTCCTTATGTAAATCACGAATAGCCTCAGGGGTTGTTTCCTTAACCGGGTCAGCTACGCCTATCAGCCCAGCGGCCTTGTTGTCTATGGCCAACAACATGACTGTTTGGCCATCAGCACGCAGGTTATCGGCTTGTTGTGGCAAGTCGCCAAGATCAATGCCCTGGTCTGTAAGTAATTTGACATTACCCAGTGCCACGGCGTGGCCGTCTACTGTGCCAGTCACGCCCTTGCCTGTGACTGATTGAAAGTTTTCAGTTTTGGTCAGATCGGTTTTACGTTCCTCGGCACCCCGAACAATAGCCTCGGCCAACGGGTGTTCACTGGCCCGTTCCAGGCTCGCGGCCAGGCGCAATGCGTCGTGCTCATGAAAGCCGTTTATTGCCACCACGGACACTAGTTTTGGCTTGCCCTCAGTCAGGGTACCTGTTTTATCCACGACCAGGGTGTCGACCTTGCGTAAAACCTCCAGCGCCTCAGCATTCTTGAACAAGACACCCATCATGGCACCTTTACCGGTACCCACCATAATTGACATAGGTGTTGCCAGCCCCAGGGCACAGGGACAAGCGATGATTAATACTGCTACTGCGTTAATAATGGCAAAAGCCAGGGCGGGTTCAGGCCCCCACAGACCCCATACAACCATGGTGATTGCTGCAATAAGCACGACCACAGGGACAAAATACCCCGACACCTTGTCGACCAGTTTTTGAATCGGCGCCCGTGAACGTTGCGCTTCAGCGACCATTTGTACGATCTGGGATAACAAGGTATCGGCACCGACCTTTTCAGCCGTCATCATCAGGCTGCCGGTACCATTTACGGTTGCACCAATAAGCCGCTCACCTTTGCTTTTTTCAACTGGCAAGGGCTCACCGGTAACCATGGACTCATCAACATTACTGTTGCCGTCGACCACTTTACCGTCCACGGGAATTTTTTCACCCGGACGTACCCGCAGTGTATCGCCGACTTGCACGTGCTCCATAGGGATGTCTTCTTCGGTGCCATCATCACGGACAATACGGGCAGTCTTGGGCGCAAGACCCAATAATAGTTTAATGGCAGCATTGGTTTTGCTACGGGCACGTAATTCCAGTACCTGGCCGAGCAATATCAGCGCGGTAATGACCGCTGCCGCCTCGAAGTAAACCGGTACCACACCGACATCGTTAAATACATCTGCCGGGAAAATACCGGGCGCGACCGTGGCAATAACACTATAGGTAAAGGCAACCGATACACCAATTCCAATAAGGGTAAACATATTCAGATTACGCGTGATTACCGATTGCACGGCTCTTACATAGAATACCCAGCCGCCCCATATTACTACCGGGGCTGATACCACCATTTCAATCCACTGGCGCAAGTTTGGATCAATCAACTTCGCCATTGCTTCGGGCCAAAACTCGGCGGCCATGGCGCTGAATAATACCGGGATAGCGAGAAGCGAACTGATCCAGAAACGCTTCGACATATAATCCAGCTCACTGGTGTCTTCTTCCACTTCTACGGAAACTGATTCCAGGGCCATGCCACACTTCGGGCAACTGCCCGGATGGTCCTGGACCACTTCTGGATGCATTGGGCAAGTGTATTCAGTTTTGGTCATGGCAGCTGCGATATTTTTAGGCTCCAGCGCCATACCGCAACTCGGGCAGGTGCCGGGACCAATATTGCTTACCTCCGGGCACATGGGGCAAAAATATTCAGCGTCTGGTGGCAGATCTGCTGCAGGTTTTGCTGGCTTATGATCATGATGGCAACAACCTGAGCCGGCAGATTTTTTAGAATCTTCAAGGAAATTTTCAGGCGCTGCCTTGAATTTTGTCAGGCACCCATTGCAACAAAAGAAAAAAGTTTTATCGCCATGCTTGAATTGATGTTTTGAGTCGGTCGTGACATCCATGCCGCAGACCGGGTCCTTTAGCTGTTCTTTCTGAAGGTAAGTAGCGGGAGATGCCTTAAACTTTGCCAGGCACCCTGCGCTACAAAAATAGTAATCTTCATCATCATGTTGGTGGTGATGTTTTGAGTCAGTCGTTACGTCCATACCGCAAACAGGATCCTTCAGTTGTATTGCGGTAGGGTTTGCGTCCGGGCTTTTCAGGCTAACAGGCGGTGTCATATCATTTCCTCTTAATTATTTTTTGAATCTGAATTTTTGCCAAAGGTTTCAATCAAATGACAGACTGAGTGGCCGTCTGGTATACCGTCGGGCATGTTATTCCATTTCCCAAGTGCCTGCTCCATGCGTGTTTGCAGGGCCATTGATTCTTCCAGTTTTTGACGATTTTCTTTAATTCGCTTTTGTAATATTTCACGCACTCTTGGGCAAGGCGACTGACCCTGGTCAGAATCATGCATAATTTCACGAATTTCACCCAGGGTGTACCCCAGGTGTTTGGCCTGCTGGACAAATCGCAGCCACCCAACTTCCCGTGGCTGGTAGAGACGGTAGCCATTATCCGGGTTCCGCTCAGGTCGTAATATCCCCAGGCGTGTGTAATAACGTACGGCATGAATGGTGGTATCACTTCTTTTGGCCAACTCGGTTACTGTAAACATAATGCTTCTCCTTATTGATCACAGAAATTACTGATTACTGGTAATTTACAACATATACCTTGGGCATAGGTCAAGGTTTAAATAGTACAATATTACCCCGTTTTTCCTGTTTTCGGCTGTTTTTCACGTTCAGACCATTTTAATCAGGCTTGTTATTGCCTTTCAATACGGACACTTTCCATAATTTATGAAAAACAAGCGGTAAAATTGCCAGGAGACCGAGCAATGAAATAGTCAGCAGAATACGGTCACTGTTGCCAGTGCCCAGTGCCGACCCAAAATGGGCCAGGATAAAGCTGGCCGGTAATATGCCAAAAAGGGTTGCAATAAAAAAACGCCAGGGCTTAAGGTTTGTCAGGCCTGCCGCGTAACTTATTAAATCAAAAGATAAAAATGGCATTAATCGGGATGCAAAAACGATCAACATAATGGTATTTTGGGAGCCGATCCAGCCCCGTTCAAGCTGGACCCCGAACCAGTGACGCAAGACCGAATAACCCAGGAGTCGCGCCAGTGTAAACGCAATTAAGGCGCCCACTTCTGCGCCGATCAGCGTATAAAGTGTGCCCCAACCGTGCCCATAAACGGCGCCAGCAACCAGGGCAATGGGGGCGCTAGGCAATGGACTTATCACAATAGCCACCGCCATCAGTCCGATGATAGCCAGGGGTCCTGCAACCCCGAGACCTCTGACCCAACTCAATAAAGCCTCTCGTTGGTCTAGCAAGGACAGTATGTCATTGCTGGAAAGAAAGACATACACGAGGTAAAGCACCACTACGAGAAGTAGTCCGATACCCAGCTGCTGAATTACTTGTTTGGTCATTACCCGTATGAAAATTATGGTCTATTAAAGAAACTACCCTGTATTTCAATTGTGAGTGAACACTAGTCTACATGGTAATTAAGTAAATTATTATGTATGAATATTGACTTAGGTCAAAGAATTCTGGTCCCTGCATCGTTATCTTCATGTCTTGAAAAATTCATGGTGGCCCTACGGAGACTGATGAAGACGTGTTTAAAATTCTGTCCCTTTTCTGTACTAAATAGAGGCTTTTCAAACTAGATTGCTGTGGTGTTTCAGGATTAATTAGTTACAATCAACGATATCTGAGCTCACAGAAATCACTTGTGCGGCCAGGTTTGCAGGTAAGTGACGTCCAATAACTATTTTTGACTAATTTTTAAATCATGCAACTCAAGAGATAAATTATGAATACTAAAAAAATACTTAACAAGCTTTTCGTGTCAGTGACTGCGGCATTGTTGCTACTACCAGCGCTCAATGTAAGCGCCGCTGAATCAAGCGCGCAAATAAAATCATTACAAAATCAAATTGATGAATTAAAGCAAAAAGTTGATAACGCCCCCAAGCAGGAGAGTTCTAAAAAAGCACCACATCAGCATGAGACTTCTGACACCATGATTCATATGGCGGGTTATGCAGATGTTGGTTATACCAATGGTGAATCGGATGATGGCTCTTATTCTGTTGGCACCTTTGCCCCCATTTTTCATTACCAGTACAAGGATTTGGTTATGCTGGAATCTGAACTCGACATTCAAATTAATGAAGCAGGCGAAACCGAAATAGATCTTGAATACCTGACTGTTGATATTTTTCTAAATGATTATGTCACCCTGGTTATGGGCAAGTTTCTCAGCCCGATTGGCCAATTTCGTCAAAACCTGCACCCTTCCTGGATTAATAAACAACCCTCTGCCCCGGTTGGTTTTGGCCACGATCAGGCCGCCCCCAATGCTGAAGT
>VAPH01014613.1_pt1 | contig 14153 bp, 12 predicted proteins | sample 3393861 | NCBI WGS metagenome assembly VAPH01 (sample SAMN08290439, study PRJNA428436) | hydrothermal vent metagenome | isolation source: Deep-sea hydrothermal vent chimney | place: Atlantic Ocean: South-mid Altantic Ridge | reverse complement strand
ATACGATTGCAGGGATATGATTACACACAATCCGGTGCGTATTTTGTGACGATTTGCGTACAAAACAGGGAATGCCTGTTTGGCAATATTGCAAACGGTGAGATGCGGTTGAATGACGCAGGTAAAATGATTCAAACGGTATGGGATGCAATACCCAAATATTATCCGGGCATTGATATTGATGCATATCAAATCATGCCCAACCACATCCACGGCATCATTATTATCGTAGGGGCAGGCCCCCGTGCCTGCCCTGAATCCTCAATGATGAGGCTGGTGAGTTTGTATATGCGTGCTATGTCACTTCTTCTTTTCTCGATGAAGCTGTCCGACCTGAGCGTACGGGCTTTGATATAGTGGAAAATCCAGGAGAACTTTTCGCCCAAACAGAAATATCGATAGGCGAAATCAGAGATGTTGTTATTGATAAAGCGTCCTCTCATCTCTTCGAATATCTGGAAGAAAATAAAAAGAAAGGAAGAGCGAGACTTGAAAACTTTGTATCACTAAAGGCCCCACGTTACCGTCCAATTTTAGCAAGAATTCCCGAGGAAGAATTAAGCATTGATCCGAACATCACGGACAAAGAACTTGAGCTGATCCTTCACAAGCACCTTGTGGCAATCGAAGAGGAACTACTTGCTGATGGGCATGATGTGATGGCTCCTAAAGAGGGTGAAGCTATTTCTGAATACAAGAAGCGTCTTCAAGAATACCTGAAAAAAGCAGAGGATATTAAGAAGTCCGACCTCGCAAACTATATCTCCCATAGAAGAGTAATTTTGGAGCTTCTTGAAAAAGCAATTCAGAAAGGCGAGGATGGAGAATATGCACGAGAGGACATGATTCATAATTTGATCATGCCTATGCGTAATGATTCTAACGATGTTATGCCCGACAGTTGCAACCTATGGTTGCTTGATGAGCGTTTGGTATTTCATGACTATTTGGCATCAGATAAGACATTGTCTTCAATGCCTATCACCAATTCCACGGAAACAAAGGAACCGGATATTTGCGCTCTCAATGTTTTTGATAATCCTATACTCGTGTCTGAGGGGAACAAATTACCCTTGGCTTCAATCGTAGTGGTCGAAATAAAGCGTCCAATGAGAAATGATGCTGCGGAAGGAGAGGAAAAAGATCCAATTGAACAGGCGCTTGGATATCTTGATCGAATTAGGAAGGGAACTGTTCAGACGGCTTCTGCACGGCCTATACCGAGATCAGAGAATATTCCCGGTTATTGTTACGTAATTTGTGATATCACCAAAAGTATTGAAAATCGTTGCAGAATGCACGATGCGATAAGAACAAGTGACGGGCTTGGCTACTTCTTCTACAAGAGAAGTTGCAATGCATACGTGGAAGTAATATCGTTTGACCGTCTGTCAATGCGGCAACAAAACGAAACAAGGCTTTCTTTGATAAACTGGGACTTCCAACGACATGAATGCAAGTAGTGATGATGCCCGGCACATGAACAGAGAGAACGTAATATGAGCGAAGAGAATCAATTTATAGACCGGAAATCGCTACGCAAGGTCACCGGCCAGACCGCCGATTGGAAAGAACTGGCCAAGGACTGCGTCTGTTTTGCCAACGCCAGGGGCGGCTCCATCCTTATCGGCATCGAGGACGGGGCCTCAGGACCTCCCGCCGGACAGATCATTCCCTGGGATCTTCCGGGGAAAATTCATAAGCGAATCGGTGAACTGACTGTGAATGTTACCGTGGCTGCTGAGATAAAGATCGTCCCGAATAAAGCCGAGCACATAGAGTTGAGGGTGTTGAAATCGCATTCTGCAGCATCCACTACGGATGGGCACTATTACATGCGGATTTCAGACAATTGCAAGCCTCTGGTTGGTGATGACATTCAACGGTTGCTGAATGAACGAAGCGCCCAGCCGTGGGAAACATTGACTGCCATCAAAATCACTCGCAACCGGATCGATCAGGCCAAACTCGCAGCTTTTGTTGCCGGCATCCGGCGTTCATCGCGGATCAAGGAGTCGGTCAAGGAAAAAAGCGATAAAGAACTGCTGGATCATTATCATATGGTCGAAGGCCCGGTACTCACGAATCTCGGAGTTCTGCTACTCTGCGGTAGTACAGAGAGGGCCACCCTTGGACTGCTGGCCCAGACCGAAGGACTAACGGCCCGCGATCTGACGCGAAAGCTGGAGTTGATGTCGCCGGACAACTTGGAACCATGGCTGGGCCGTCTCGTTGATCTGGACATCGTAAAATCCACCGGCCGTACTAATGCAAAACGCTATTTCGTTCCTCCATATCTTCTGGCCGAGGCAGGTGTCTCTCTGAAAACAACATTGCAGAGGATCGAACCGCACCGCCTGGCCGAACTGGTGCTTGAGGATATTCGACGTTATCCAGACACACGGATCGGCGAGATTCACAAACGGGTGGGCAAGGAAATCAGCCGATCAATGCTCAAACGAACTCTGGCCGCCTTGGTCCAATCCGGCAGAATCAGGTTGGAAGGAATCAGGGGTGGCGTGAAGTACAGGTTGCCGGGGTAGATTTTGGATCAAATAACTGCTTATTGAGCCAAGATGAATCGTGCAAATGAGCCAATCTGACTGAATTGTTTTTGTAACTATTTGTGTTTATTAGATATTTATTTATTTTGCAAATCGGCTAATGAGCCAATTGAGCCATAAAAAGCAGGGTGATGCCATGGTTTTGTTTGAAATGTGAAGTGTAAAATGAAAAGCGATTTACCGGAGAGAACATTTGAATTTGCCAGGCGGGTAGTGCTTCTCTGCCGATTTCTTGAGAAAAGACCTGGAGTTTCCAAAACACTGGCAAATCAATTACTACGTTCCGGCACGTCCATTGGCGCTAATGTGGAAGAGGGGCAGGCGTCGCAAAGTGAATCGGATTTTATCAGCAAATACAGCGTTGCCTGCAAAGAAGCTCGGGAGACGCACTACTGGCTGCGATTGCTGTGGCATCCGAAATCGTACCGAGAGAAGGAGTGCGATGAATTGATCGCCATACTTATCAGCATCGTAAGGAAGATGAGAGGTAAAAACAAATGACTTCACACTTCAAACTTCACCCTTCACACTACACCGAAGACACCCTGGTCCAACAGACCACCGCTGAGTATCTGGAAAAAGAACTCGGCTGGAAGTCGGTGTATGCCTATAACCAGGAGACCTTTGGGCCGGATAGCACCCTTGGGCGTGTTTCTGATCGCGAAGTGGTCCTCACGCGGTATCTTCTGGAAAAACTGCGTGAATTGAACCCGGGCTTGCCGGAAGATGCTTATACAGAAGCGATTCGGCAAATTGTTGAGTTCAGCAGCACGCAAACTTTGCTTGCCACCAACCGTGACAAGTATTCTCTGTTCAAGGACGGCGTGCAGGTTGCTTTCCGCAATGCTCTGGCCACCTTTGCCGGCACAGCCTACGGCGGACATGGCGGCGAAGACGGTGACGTTGAGCTCAACCCGGCAAAACCGGAAGACGAGCTTCTATCCGGGTTGCAGGAGGCAATTGCCTTTGTCCGCTCCTTTCTTGAAGAAGGTAACGCTTCCCTGGACGACATTATCGAGAAGACCGGTTTTGAGCGCAACGCGGCTATTGTGGCTGCGAAAGAAGCGGCCAACGAAAACGATGAGACCCGGAAACGGTTCGAGGTCATGAGCCGGGAGGTGTTCAGGAAGTTCAAGGCGTGCATCAATATCAAAGCCGTCAATGCCCATCGAAAAGAGTATGACGCTATCAATATCGTTTACAAAAGCCTTCAGCAAGACCGGGATAAGGCGGACATCAGCGATATCATTCGTCAGCTTCACCAAATTGTAGATGAAGCTATCGACACAAAAGCAAACCGAGTCGCAGAGCCGATAGCACCTTACGATATCAGCCGGATTGATTTTGACCGGCTCCGCAAAGAGTTCGAACGGAACCCGGCAAAACGAACCACGGTTCAGAATCTGAAACAGGCCATCGAGAAAAAGCTGCTTCGGCTTCTGGCACAAAACCCTTTACGAACGGATTTCCTGTGGAGCGACCAGACCGGTTTGCCGATCAGTGCCTACACCGAAGATGAAGTCGGCGTGAAGGCCGAGGATGTTTTTCGGCACGTATATCGGGCCTACCCGACGGTGCCTTCACCTTTCTACTCAGCGGCCATATGAGGAAAAATAATGAATGAACGAGTTTATTTGCTGAAAATCAGGTTGCTTGATATCGAGCCGGAGATCTGGCGGCGTTTTGTGGTGCCTGCCGGTATTACACTGGATCGACTCCATGATGTCATTCAGATTGTCATGGGGTGGACCGACAGCCATCTCCACGAGTTTGCCATCGGCAAGAAACGATACACAGAGTACCCGGAGTACAAAGATGACGGGCTGGTGTGCGGCAGATATCGCCTCGGTGATCTGATCAAACAAAAAGGCCGGACTTTTGGATATCTCTATGACTTCGGAGACAGCTGGGAACATGAACTGATTATTGAAGAAAGTCGCTATTTCAACCCTGAACTGAGGACTGAAATAGTCTGCCTTGACGGCGCAAGAGCCTGCCCGCCTGAGGATGTGGGCGGTGTGCCCGGTTACTTTGAATTCTGTAAGGCTCTGAAGGACCCGAAACATGAAGAGCATGAAAGCTATATGGAATGGTCCGGTGGTGATTACGACAGTGAAGGTTTTGATGCCGATGCTGTCAACTGGGAGTTGATGAAATATCTGCGCTGGTCCCGGGACAGGTATCAAAACTGGGGCGGGATTGAATGAAACAGAATAAAGATAAAGGAAAGCAGATGCTTTGAACAAAAACAAAGAGGGGGCAGGTTTACACATTTCACAAACAATAAAGAATGATGACAAGAGAAAATTCCAAAACAGAAAAAATCGCCTGGTGTGGACAGCTCAAGGCTGTTCAGCCCCGCATCCGCCTCTTACGGTCTTTTAATGAGCGGTACCACAGTTACCAGGGGTATGTGCTCCGTATTGATGGAACATGCGGGGATGAAACCGGTGAATTCCTGATCGCCATTGGAAGGCTGCATACGGGAAGCACCAGTATCTTCAGGCGGCAAGAGGTATCTCTGCATTGATTTTGTCCCAGGGGACATATATTTTCCTGGCCTTATCCTCACAAATCAAGCCTACCTGTTTTAATAACTGGACATCCTGATACACATTTTTATAGTCGCGCTTTAATACTTTACTCAGGTGTCGGATACTGGTACTGCCATGAGAATGTAAAACCTGGAGTAAGGCAATTCTCCGTTTAGATAAAACCTTGAAGAATGTAGCGGAATCCAGGAAATAGAGACGTTCTTCCGGTACTTTTATTTCATTTTTTTCTGCTCGATGCCAAGCCTCGATAAATTCCCTGTTAACCTGTTTTTCTGTAGAAAGACCGATTTTTATGTTTTTTTCCTTTTCTTTCATCCTGCCCTCCGGAATCTATCTATGTCTTTTTGAAAATCCTCAATTAATTTTTCAACAGTCTCGAATTGATAAGCTTCTTCCTTGTCATTTATATGCCTGTGATCACCTTTGCCCGTTTCATTGTCATGTCGAACAAGACACTTTCCATCGGCAGTGCCGTAATACAAGCGATATTTTAAACCATGAGACCTTTCGCTGCTCCGCCTTGGCAGACGCCATATGATCATTTTCCGAATAGTACCGTCTGGATAAATTAACTTGGAATGATGTGCCAATTTTGCCTTGGCCATATGGTTATATATACCATATAACTATATGTAAACGCAAGCCTGCGTTCAACAGTTGCGAAATACAAATCGGGAAGCCCTCGAAACTCACATATCGATCCCCAGGCTCGGGTCTGCCATTACCAAAAAATGTTTTCCAAAGGCATGTCCTTTACTACTGACAGAAGGTATGTTACCCATTTCAGCTCAAGGCTGTTTTGGGTAATGGGATCTGACCTTGCTGGGTCGGTCTGAACGCATCCGCAAAGAAAAAACCAATTTTTTTTCAGACAGGATTAACAGGATGCTTTAAGAATCCGGTTGTTTACCTAAATTGTCCAATATAAAATTTACTATATCTGCATCTCAGGTCTGTCCGGATGCCAAGTCAAAACAGAACATGACTATAGCAGGGGAAATTGCCTGGTACGGACGGCTCAGGGCTGTTCAGCCCTGCATCCTCCTCTTACGGTCTTTTAATGAGCGGCACTACAGCTACCAGGGGTATGTGCTCCGTGTTGACGGAACATACGGGGACGAAACCGGTGAATTCCTGACGAAAAAAAGACATTTATACACGGACTCTATTTAAATGCATGAATGATATGTCGATTTAATCGTGTGTTTGCAGGCATGTTTGTATGTCCTGTACATGCCGTGGACATGTTTTTCGTCCTTGTCAGAGAAAGTTTCTGCTTTACCTCTTATACCTTACCCTTTTTGAACAGAACATCGGTGAGAGACAGTTCCGGGTTTTGAGGTAAAGGCCCTGCAACTACATCATCATCAGCTGACTTGTTTCGGATCAATCTTGCTGATTATAAGACAATCAGGAGTGGTGACTGCAATTGACCAAAGCCTTGCAGGCGGTGTATGAAGTCTGGAAGAGACAGACTGTTTCGGCTTAAATCGGCAAATAACGGTTGACATCGTAAATAGATTTAGTGTATTTTCAGAAAGGTTTATTTTGCCGGGAGTATGACAATATTCTTCTCTTTGCCTCCCTGCCTTGCCGACCGGCAGGTGATAAGAGCGTGGCGTTAATTCAAAAGCACCGAAGAGGATCTGGAAATGGCAGAACTTGAAGACCGCTGGCTATCAGTAGATGAGATACGTAAATACCTTGGGGTCAGTAATGACACCGTTTACAAGTGGATTGACAGGCATGATATGCCTGCGCACCGGATGGGACGTCTCTGGAAGTTCAAGAAGGATGAGGTGGATGACTGGGTGAAGGCCGGTGGGGCAAGCAGGACAAATAACGATGATGGCAAGCTCAAAGAGAGATAATCTAACGCGCTTCGGATTCGGTTTTGAGCGATGCGGCGTGCATTCCTCCCGCACAATAATGTTGGAGGATTTGAGGCGTTTGCTGTCATACGTGAGTGATCCTCTTGCAGGAAAGAACGATTATTTTCATGCCATTGAGCACGACAATTGCCTGGGCAAACGTTCCGGAAAAACCAGAAAGCTCACGGCACGACACTTGGCCACCCTTTATACTCTTGATCCTTCTGTTATACTTTATCGGGTATTGCGTTACTTCTGGGAAAAAGATCCCGACGCTCAGCCACTTTTGGCTCTGCTCTGCGCATATGCGAGAGATTCCATCCTTCGTTCAAGCGCTTCTTTTATCCATGCTTTTTCAGAAGGTCAGGTCCTCAATCGTGAAGATATGGAAGAATTTATCGAAAGCCAGGAGCCGGGACGTTTCAGTAAAGCCACATTGAAATCAACTGCCCAGAATATCAACTCGACCTGGACCAAGTCCGGTCATATTAGAGGTCGAATTAAAAAAATACGCTCGCGGGCAAAGGCGACCCCTGGTGTTGCTGCTTATGCTCTGCTCCAGGGATACCTTACCGGTGTGCGAGGTGAAGCGCTTTTTTCATCGGAATATGCAGAGCTTCTTGACTGCCCTATTGATCGTGCTATCGAGTTGGCTGAAACTGCCTCGCGGCGTGGATGGATCGTCTTCAAGCGGGTGGGATCTGTCATCGAAGTATTGTTCCCCAACCTGATAACAGCACAGGAGAAGGAGTGGATTCGTGAGCAGAATTAAACGGTTGATACATTCTTATGGTAAGTATATCGCTATCCCGTGGCGAAAAGACGCTGCCCCTCTCCAGCGCGTCATTTTCTGTGTGTACAACGAAGATGAAGAACTTCGTTTAAGGGCTAAAATTGATGAATTCGAACTCGCAACCAGGCAAGCGGGTCATGAATGGGCTGTTTTTGACTTAACGGATTCATTTGCATGCTGGCTTGCAGGACAAAGATATGCTGTGAGCTACTTTCAGAAACCCCATCTTCTCGCAACTCTGCTTCCGAAATATTTGACGTACATTGTGAGTGAATTTGAAAGATTTCTGGCCGGGCGAGATGTAGGGGAAGAATCCGTTGTTGCCATCAAGGGTGTGGGATCGCTTTTTGGTTTTTTGAAGGTCAAGGAAGTCATCGATAAACTGGCGCCTCTTGTTTCCGGAAGATTGCTCATTTTCTTCCCGGGAAGCTATGAGAACAACAACTATCGTCTGCTGGACGGATACGACGGCTGGAATTATCTGGCTGTACCGATTACCGCGGATAAGGAATTTTGACCGAGGGGTTGAACATGAAAAACAGAGACATTTACCTGAAAGACCCAGCCACGTGGAAATTAGTCAACGAAGGGGTGGCCACTGTAAATGATGAAAAAACCATCCACTCCATGGCTGTGCTTCGATATGAGTTGGAGACATTTGTTTGCGACGGGCAATATGAAAAAGGAATGGAGGACATTCTTGATATATATTTGAAGAACATTGATCAGGCACAACAGCCGGCAGTCTGGGTCAGCGGGTTCTATGGTTCAGGTAAATCCCACCTGGTCAAAATGCTTCATGCTCTCTGGATTGATACGAAGTTTGACGATGGTGCAACAGCCCGTGGCATTGCCGATCTACCGCAAAACATCCGTGATCTATTGAAAGAGCTTAGCATACAAGCAAAACGGCATGGAGGGCTTCATGCCGCTTCTGGAACACTTGGCGCAGGTGCGAGAGGAAGTGTTCGTCTGGCCCTGCTTCGAATCATTTTTAAGTCAGCTGGATTTCCTGAACAGTATCCAGTTGCTCGCTTTGTCATGTGGCTGAAAAGTGAAGGTATTTACGACTCAGTGAGAAAACATGTCGAGAGCAACGGGTATGATTGGCAAGAAGAGCTTGATAACTTTTATGTAGCGGAAGGGCTTCATGATGCTTTGGTGGAGCTCAAGCCCAACCTTTTTTCCTCACCAAAAAGCTGTGTAGAAACGCTTAACAATCTTTACCCTTATGTTCAGGATGTTTCGAGCCTCGACATGCTCAAAGCGATCAGACAGGCGTTGACCGTTGATGGCCTGCCTGTGCGCAGCACGCAGAGAGGCAAGTTTCCTTTAACGCTTATTGTACTTGACGAGGTTCAACAATACATCGGTGAGGACAGTCAACGTTCTATTGATGTTCAGGAAGCAGTAGAAGCATGCTCCAAGAATTTCGCTGGTAAACTACTTTTCATCGGAACAGGACAAACAGCAGTTACCGGTACATCAAACCTGAAGAAACTCGAGGGACGCTTTACGATCCGTGTTGAATTGTCGGATGCCGATGTTGATGCGGTCATTCGAAAGGTAATCTTGGCAAAAAAACCGAAAGCGATTTCTACTATTGAAAAGATCATGCAAACCAATCTCGGAGAAATATCGCGTCATCTTTCCGGTACTAACATTGGGCACAGCCAGGATGATGTAAAACACTTTGCACATGACTATCCTATTCTCCCTGTACGTCGTCGATTTTGGGAGAATACTCTTCGTGTCCTGGATCAGACCGGCACTGACAGTCAGCTTCGCAATCAGCTTAGCATGATTCACAAGGTCATACAGACCAACCTGGATGCACCAATCGGGCATGTGGTTCCTGCTGATTATCTGTATTTCGATTCAGCCGACAAACTTTTGCAATCCCGGATTCTTCCTCGAAAAGTCCACGAAAAAACGATGATCTGGAAGAAAGGCACGGACGACGAACATTTGATGGCCCGTGCATGCGGGTTGGTGTTTCTAATCAATAAACTTGCGGACAGCAATAAGGAAATCGGCATCAAAGCGACTGTCAATACCATTGCCGATTTAATGGTGGATGATCTATCTCAAGGAAGCAGTGGGCTACGAAGTAAACTTCCAGGGCTTCTGGATAAGTGTAAACTCATGATAAGGGTTGGCGACGAATATCGCATTCAAACTGAAGAAAGTGCAGCGTGGAATGATGAGTTTTTAAGTCAACAGAGCGGGCTTCTAAATGAATCTCATCGAATTGAGGCAGAGCGTGATGATCGAATTCGGCGTAAGTTTGCCGGGCTGGTGAAAAGACTCCCTTTGACTCAGGGCAACTCCAGGGTCACCCGTGACCTGTATCCAGTATTTAACTCACAGCTTCCCCCTGACAGCGACAAAAAGATATGTGTATGGGTGCGTGATGGCTGGACAACCGATGAAAATTCTGTTCGTGCCGATGCCCGCCAGGCTGGAAATCAGTCTCCCACGATTTTCGTGTTTATCCCGAAACGTTCTGCTTATGACCTGCGTCATCACCTGATCAACTACAAAGCGGCCACCGCCACCCTTGATAAACGCGGCGTTCCAAATACACCGGAAGGAACTGAAGCCCGCTCTGCCATGGAAACAATCAGACAGGAAGCCGAAGGGAAGATCGAGGAACTCTTAAGTGAAGCGTTCTCCGGAGCACGCGTCTTTCAGGGGGGCGGCAATGAGATCCTTGGCAACAATCTTCAGGAAATGATTCTTGAAGCTGCACAAAACGCTCTCTCGCGTCTTTATCCTCAGTTCCATATTGCTGACCACCAAGGATGGGACAAAGTTTATGCAAAAGCTAAACAGGGATCTCATGATGCCCTGAAGGCTGTAGGCTTTGAGAATGAGCCGGCAAAGAATGGAGTCTGTAAAGCCATCTTAGGGTTTATCGCCGGCGGGAAAAAAGGGTGTGATATACGCTCACATTTTGAGGCCTCTCCTTTTGGCTGGTCCCGTGATGCTGTAGATGGTGGTCTGCAAGTGCTACTTGTCGCCGGTCTGATACGGGCTCAGGATGAACGTGGTCAGGTTATTGATCCCGGATCACTGGAACGTAAGCAGATTGGTAAGGCCCATTTCAAAGTTGAATCTGCCACAGTAACCACTGCGCAGCGCATTCAGGTACGCAAACTCTTACAAAAAGTTGGCTGTCAGGCAAAGCAGGGTGAAGAAACGGCGGTTACTCCTGAATTCCTGCAAAAGATGCAGGAACTGGCCGACCGTGCCGGAGGCGAAGCTCCAAAGCCTGAAAGACCGGATACCACAACTCTTGATGAACTCCGCCTGACTTCAGGTAATGAACAGATTCTCTCTCTTTACAACCGGAGTGAAGAACTTAAAACAGCTATCGACAACTGGAATGATCTTGCCCGCCGGATTGAAAAACGCTGGCCGGAGTGGGAGAAGCTCAAGCGTCTCATAGGCCACGCCGACGGAATCACCGATGCCGAGGTTATCAGTGTTCAGGTAAAACATATCGAAAAGCAGCGTCTTTTGTTGGAGGAACCCGATCCTATAGCGCCACTGATTGCCAATATAACGCAGCTTTTACGTACGGCCCTCAATAAGTTGGATGCCGACTATAGAGCTCGACATGATGAGGGTATGGAGCGGCTCCATAACGATTCAAACTGGGCACGACTGGAACCCGAACAGCGTAACATGCTGCTCTCCGAGCAGAAACTTACAGAAGCCGAGCGTCCCAATGTCAATGTGAGGTCCACCGAAGATATCCTGAAAACTCTGGAAAGCCTTCCGATTGCCATGTTTTCGGATCGGGTGGCGGCCATGCCAGGGCGATTTGAGCAAGTCATGATGGGTGCTGCTGAGTTAATGGAACCGGAAGCACAATTTGTCCGGATTCCTTGCAGAACGCTTAAGACGGAAGAAGAAATTGAGGCGTGGCTTGCAGAGGTCCGAAAAATCCTGGTTGATAAACTCAAAAACGGCCCTGTGATGCCACATTGAGGAAGATTGGATGAATGCCGATAAGCAAAAAGTTTTGAAGATGATACGGCAGGGTGAAAACCTGATGCAGGAGTTCAAGGAGTGCCGCCGCAGTCTTAACAGGAAGGTCTATAAAACGGTCTGCGCATTTCTAAATCGGCATGGTGGCACGCTACTGCTGGGTGTTAACGACACCGGAGATATAACAGGCATTGATCCTGACTGCGTAGCTCAAATCAAAAAGGATTTTATAACGGCGATCAATAATTCACAGAAGATCCATCCTGCCTGTTATCTTTCGGTAGATGAGATGCTGCTTAACGGGAAAATCGTACTGCGTATTTATGTGCCGGAGAGTTCTCAGGTACACCGCTGTAACGGACGCATCTTTGACCGCAATGAAGACGGAGACCTGGATATCACTGATCATACCCGCATGGTTACCGATCTGTATCAGCGCAAACACGTGACCTATTCCGAGAACAGGATTTATCCCTATGCCACGCTGGACGATATGCGGGAGGATTTAATCGCCAAGGTACGGAAGATTGTCGGGATTCAGCGCAGGGAGCACCCTTGGCTGGCAATGGATGATCTGGAGTTGTTGAAGAGCGCACAGCTCTACCAGACCGATTTTCAAACTGGCCAGAGCGGTTTTACTTTAGCGGGGATTCTTCTTCTGGGCAAAGATGAAACTATACTCTCTGTTGTGCCCCACCACCGGACCGACCTGATTCTGCGGCGTGTCAATATGGACCGCTATGACGACCGTGACGACGTGCGCACCAACCTGATCGAAAGCTATGATCGAATCATGGCCTTCATCGCCAAGCATCTGCCCGATCCGTTCTACCTGGAAGGCGATCAGCGAATCAGTATAAGGGATGCCATCTTCCGGGAAGTGGCATCCAATATTTTAATTCATCGAGAATTCCTGAACCCATTTCCTGCAAAGTTGATTATTGAGCGCGATAAGGTATGTACTGAAAACAGCAACAAACCGCACGGCTTTGGACCTATCAATCCCACGACCTTTTCGCCGTTTCCGAAAAATCCTGTGATTGCCCGCTTCTTCAAGGAGATCGGACGTGCCGATGAACTCGGTTCCGGTGTCCGCAACCTGATGAAATATGGCAAGGCGTTTGGTGGACGTGATCCGGAATTGATTGAAGGAGATATTTTCCGGATTGTTGTGGGGGTCCCGGAGATTGAAACCAGACAGGTCACCCCGGAAGTCACCCCGGAAGTCACCCCGGAAGTCACCCCGGAAGTCCGTCTTTTGAAGGTTCTCTATGGAGAAATGAACAGGCAAAGCCTGCAATCTGCTCTTGAACTTAAAGACGATGAACATTTCCGCAAGGCTTACTTGCTGCCTGCACTTGAAGCCGGCCTGATAGAAATGACCATTCCTGATAAGCCACGCAGCAGCAAACAAAAATACCGTTTCACAGAAAAAGGGCGCCGGCTATTGAAATCTCAGGGGAGTTAACATAAATGCAACCTCTTGAAAAATTACTCCGCAACCAACTTGAGAAGACCATCAAAGAAGCCCGCGAGGTTGCCGAGGGCGCAGCCCAGGCTGCGCTCACACAGTTTGGCGTTGGCGAGGCTTTGCCCTTTTCGCACCTGACCGGAAGTGAACGCGAACTGCGTCGTAAATTGCGTGCCCACGGCCGACAGCTCGGCGACCGCCGCGACCCTGATAAACAGACACAAGAAATTGACCGTCTCGTTGAAGAGGTTGCCTACGAACATTGGCACAGGATGCTCTTTGCCCGTTTTCTTGCTGAGAACAATCTGCTGATGTACCCCGATCCAGACGATTTGGTGCCGATAACCCTTGAAGAATGTGAGGATCTGGCTGCTGACGAAGGGGCAAAAAACGGGTGGGAACTTGCCGCCCGCTTTGCCGCGCAAATGCTGCCACAGATATTTAGGCCCGATTCTCCGGTGTTTCAGCTCGAACTGGCACCGGAACATCAGCAAAAACTTGAGCGTTTGCTTGTCTCACTGCCGATCGAGGTGTTCACTGCATCCGATAGTCTGGGCTGGGTCTATCAGTTCTGGCAGGCCAGGAAAAAGGATGAGGTGAACGCATCAGAAGTAAAAATCGGTGCGCGCGAGCTTCCCGCAGTTACACAGCTCTTCACCGAGCCGTATATGGTCAGCTTCCTGTTGGATAACTCCCTGGGGGCGTGGTGGGCTGTGCATCGGCTTACGCCCGAAGAGCTCAAAAATGCTGCCAGCGAAGAGGAACTCAGACAAAAAGCGGCACTTCCAGGTGTTCCGCTAGAATACCTGCGCTTTGTGCGTCTTGATGACGGCACCTGGACGCCTGCAGCCGGTACTTTCGATGGTGGCCCGAACATTTGCGAATTCAAGACACTCGATCCCT
>VAPH01023687.1_pt1 | contig 14168 bp, 17 predicted proteins | sample 3393861 | NCBI WGS metagenome assembly VAPH01 (sample SAMN08290439, study PRJNA428436) | hydrothermal vent metagenome | isolation source: Deep-sea hydrothermal vent chimney | place: Atlantic Ocean: South-mid Altantic Ridge | reverse complement strand
TTTCAAAAAGGGATCTTGTGTTCCGAGCGTGACCTGGAACGAAGTCGTGATCGAGACGCTGTGCTGGGGCTGGATCGACGGCGTCAAGAAATCACTCGATGACCAAGCCTACCTTCAAAGGATTACTCCGAGAAAGGCTCGAAGCAATTGGTCGAAGAGGAATACAGAACATGTCGATCGTCTGATAATTGAGGGACGGATGATGGAGCCGGGACTCGTGCATGTTCGTGCGGCGAAAGCTGACGGTCGTTGGAAAAACACCTATACCGCTAGTGAGAGGAAGGTTCCAGCGGACTTTCTAGCAGCTCTGGAAAGCATGCCGAAGGCGAAACAGTTCTATGAGACGCTAACCAAATCCAATCGCTACGCAATTGCTTATGGATTGGAATCTGCAAAGAAACCTGAAACCAGACAGAGGAGGTTCAAAAAATTCATGGATAAGCTAATCCGCAGAGAGAAGCCTGGCTTTGGCTTCAACAAGGGGGAAAAGGCATGACAAGTCGTTCAAAATCATAGGGCTTCCAGCCCTGCTCAACGTTAGATTCCAAGGAGGAATTAGCATGAAACAATTTTTCTGTATTGCACTTATAGTTTTGCTTATATCTGCGTGTGCTCCCATTCAGCACAAGCCTTCGTATCAAGAATTTCTAATGGGAGGTTTTGAAATGAAAGAGTGGACTATAGGAAATCAAACCTCTGATCAAAACCAGCGCGTCATTGAGTTTGTACGACCCAATGAGAATATCGATAATTGGACTGAGCTATTAACATCTCAAACTATTAGAAAGTCGTCTAATGTTGAGCCAATCGATGTCTTTGTAGCCCGTATACATAATGAAGACAGAAAGTTGTGTCCTGAAGGTTTCGAGCAAAAAGTAATATCGCGAGGTCAAAAAACAGATACTGAAGAAGCAAGCGTTATTTATGAATGGGAGATGAAGAATTGTGCTCCAAATGCAGACCAGCATGAAGTAGCAAAGATCATATATGGTAAGTTTAGTATCTTCCGCCTTGCTTATGTAGAAAGAACCAAGAAGTTATCGCCTGAGAAAAGACAAAAGTGGATTAATAACCTTAAAGAAGCAAAAATTATAGTTAACAAAAAATAGGAATCTAGCAAGGAAAATTCACTCGGAGGTCAAAAAGCACCGCTTCGCTCTGCTTTTTGCCGCCGGTGAATTGCGATAGACCTGCAAGAGGGTGTCGATAAACTGAAGCAGTTCCCTCAAATAGGTCTACCCGTTTTAAAAGCTCCTGGCCCGGAGCTAATCCGCGATCTTTACATTAGTAATTATACAGTACGTTACCTGATTACCGACGAAATTATTTATATATTAATAGTTTGGCGCAGCAAAGAGAATGAAAAGAATTTATAACAAGGCGTGTCATCAAAACGCCTACTGCCACCTCGTTCGCGCCAGTAGGCACCGCATGCACTTACAACGTTAAGTGTATATAAAAACATGGGAATAGCTCTTATCATTTTAGACCTTTTTCTTTGGTTCGCTCTCGAGTTTAACGGTTCAGTGGGAGAACCATTTGTAAATTATTCTTTTTTTATTAGCGCACTCTTAATGGTTATTACTGGATTATTGAAAATTGCTAACTCCAATTGGGAGGTTGCTCGTATTTTTTGTGCTGCTGCTTTAGTTTTTTATCTTCCAATGATTTGGCAACGATTTAATTTCGAGTTCAGCACCGCTACTGATGGGCCTGAATTGTATTTCGATATCGGGATTCTAATTTTCATGCTTATCTTTATTACAAGAAAACCTAACAACCCGATCAAGTCAGGGGCGCCGAAAAGCGGCGCCCCATAGCTCGAACATTAAGCTACTTCACACGCCGCAATTACTGGCGCCACCAAGCTGGGCACGTGGTAATAAACCTGCCTTGATCATCGGCTTGTGTACATTCTTTTGCCAACCCCTGATGGAGGAATATTTTTTATCCAGGATTGTCCTGGATGGAACCTGGTTCCAGGGCTTATTATGCAATTTCCGAAAGTAATAGGCCATCTCGATATATTCATTGGTATACCAGAAGCTATTGGCACGACGGCCAATATCGTAAAGTTCTGCAACACTTGCACCCTGGGATGCCGCCAGTTCATAGAGCCCGAGTAACGCCGAGCCATGGTTGCAGTCCTGTAAAAAGGTGTCGTTATTGCAACATGGCCGGTAACTGTTTTTCGCGACTTCGAGCACCCTGGCATCTTGCTCGCTAGTCAGGTCTATGGCAGAAATCTTATTAAAGTATTCCCCACCTTTGCGCGCTTTTCCAAGTACCCAGCCACCGGTACTGGCAAAACGGTTTACCTTTGGGCCATTGAGTGCACTTTTTTCATTGAACCGGGTTTTTGTTGCTATTCCCAGCGGCCACATTAGATTAAGCATAATCGGTGCCGTCTGAAAACTCATGGTGATGGGTTCCGATGAAGGCTCAACAAATAATTTCTCAGCCCATTCTGGAAGGCCGCCCCGCTTGTAGTACGCGTATCTAAATTTTTGTGGATCTATCACGCCCGCTTCCACCAGCCTTACAATGGAATCGCCAAATGAAACTTTTAGTTGAAATCCCTGTAGCGGTAACACGTCGCGCGACATTTTTCCCAGGGCTGCCTGTTGCTCCCCCTTGACATACATTAAAAATCTCGTGCTGTTACTGGCCCAGAACAACGAGCCTGCTACGCCCCCTACTACACCAACACCGAGTGCGGCTGATGTTGTTAGCAAGAAACGTCGTCGCGAGTTAACAGGTTTTTCAGGATTGTCCACGTAAGCTTTCTCCTTTCAGGATAGGGGTTAATGTGAATAAAGTGTAGCTTTTGGGTAACGCTATAGCCAGCCCCTGTTATTCCAGGTTTAGTGATAAATATCACTTATAGTTGAAAAAAGGGTATTATTGGTCAGATTTTCACTAGGAAATACCTATAAAATAACTCATCTTCATTTGGTTGCAACGACTAGCTAATGAGAATTCTGGACGAAGAAATACCGCTCAAGAAAAACCTAACTACATCATTCCGTAAATACCGATATTTATGGATAATCCTGTTAGTCACTGTTTTTTTTGATTTTGTGACAACATTAATGTTTATGCATAATGATGGCATACAATTTGAGAGAAATTTAGTTGTTCGCTGGCTGGCTTTCACCTTTGGCATCGCCCCTGGTGTTTTCATTGGAAAATCTCTGCAAATATTGGCTGCTCTTATCTTTTCTGCACTGTCGCTGACGCTGGCCAGGGCCACGTTACTACTGATACTGCTGTTAAATTTATTGGCCGTTATCGTTAACTTACTGTAGAAAGAAACTGACAATAGCGATCAACTGGTAATCATTAGTAACCATACGAGGGGGAAACGTGAGCAATAAGAAAGACATTGATTATGGGCCATTAAAGGGATTGATCGGTGCCTGGCAAGGCAATAAAGGCCTGGATGTTGCGCCTGAGCCAGACGGTACGGAAAATAACCCTTACCATGAGACCATTACCTTTTCGGCTATCGGAGACGTGACAAATGCTGAATCACAAACATTAGCTGCTATTCACTACCGTCAAATCGTGCAGCGTAAATCAAATAACGAGATATTTCACGATGAAACCGGGTACTGGATGTGGGATGCGGCGGCAGGCATTATCATGCACTCCCTGAATATCCCCCGGGCAGTCAGCCTGCTTGCTGGCGGGAAATATAACGGGGGGGAAAGTGCTGGCGGTAGTGTTGTTCTTGAGGTTTCTGCAGCACAGGATGATAAAAACTGGCAAATAATTCAATCGCCCTTTATGCAAAAAAATGCGCGAACGACTGGATTCCGCCATAAAATTACCATAGATAATGATAAACTCTCGTATTCAGAAACAACCATTGTCGAAATTTACGGGAAGGTATTTGAACATACTGATGAAAACGAGCTGGTTCGCCAGTAATATATAACGTCCTAAAATATCATCGTCTTTAAATAATTACCTGGTACGACTGTGTCAACGTTAAGCTCATAACATTAACTTCAATATATTATTATACTGATAATTACACTGGGACAGAAATATATGAAAATACTATTTAGACTCTTTTTCAGGGCCATTCGAATTATCATTGGCCCAATCATTTTATTTATTAACTGGATTACCATGCCAAAAGGTTTGCGCCGCGCCGTCGATGAACAACAACAAATTGATGAGCAAACAAAAAATATGACCCTCTACCAGTTCCGAACCTGTCCCTTCTGCATCAAGGTACGCCGTGAAAAAAAACGCCTGTCTCTTAATATTGAAATTCGGGATGCACAGCATAATACAGAATACCGGGAACAGTTGCTCAAGGGTGGCGGTAAAATAAAAGTACCTTGCTTAAAAACTACTGATGAAAATGGTGAGACTACCTGGATGTATAATTCAAATAATATTATCCAGGTCCTTCAGAACAAGTTTGCTGTATAAAAAAGGAAGGTAATTTAATGCGATATATTCTTGTAACTTTGTTGCTGTCTGTCTCAATCTCTGTTTCGGCCGGTTACAAAAAAGACGTCATGGAGACGTGGGTGGATGCGACCAGGGACGAACTTACTGCAGGTTGGGGATACCCACAGGCAGCCGGTGATCACTTTAAGGTAAATGACAAAACAACCATATATACGTACCGTTCCAATCGCAATAATGTTTCGTGTGTAATCTCATTCACAATTAGAAATGACATAGTAGTTGGGTACAAATACGAAGGCGGCAATTGCCCCAGGAAAAAACGGAAAAAATAGTTATTGCCTCACCGTTGACAGAAATACATCCAAATTAGATTAGTGAAATAAATGGCTAAGCAATATCCTGAAATTACTGACACGCTCAAACAATTTATTACACAACAAAAGATATTCTTTGTTGGGACGGCCGATGTTGATGGTCGCGTAAATGTTTCTCCCAAAGGCGCCGATTCGTTGCGGGTGCTTAACAAAAACCGGGTGATTTGGCTGAATTTAACCGGCAGCGGCAATGAAACGGCCCCACACCTGGCCGCAACCAACAGGCTGACGTTCATGTTTTGCTCATTTACTGAAAAACCGGTGATCCTGAGATTGTACGGAAGCGGAAGCGCCATTTACCCAAAAGATAATGAATGGCCTGAACTAATAAAATTGTTCCCGAAAAATATTGGCGCAAGACAAATTTTTGATATCAATATTGATCTCGTACAAACATCCTGCGGTTTCCAGGTACCTTTTTTTGAGTACAAAGGCGAAAGAGATCTTTTGGATAAATGGGCCGAAAATAAAGGTCAAGATGGCATAGCACAATACTGGCATGAAAAAAATAAACTTAGCCTGGATGGAAAACCAACTGACATATAGCCTGATACGATATTAAAAAACTGTACGCCAACCAGGAGTGTCAGTCTCATAAAAAACCCCGCTCACTGGCGGGGTCTCGTAATTTTGGTCTTGCAATCAGGAAATGATTTTTTAGTCGTGATGACCCAGGTTGTAAACCTTCAAATCTTTCGCTTTTTTGATTTTCCCTGTGTAACCCTGGTCGCGAATAACTGTTTCAACTGCTTCTAATCGCGGTCCAGTCACAGGTGTGATATGTGACAACACCAGTTTTTTTACTTTTGCCATCGCTGCGACTTCACCAATTCGTGTTGGCGAAGTGTGTAACACATGAAAAAGTGGGTTAGCCGGCAGATCATCTGTAATGGCGGTATCGTAGATTAACAAATCTGCATTATCAGCAATGGTTGCCATGTTTGGCCCCCTGGAACCGGTATCTCCTGAATACACAACACTGTATCCCTTGTACTCGATTCGAAAGGCAAGTGAAGGCACAGGCCCGTGATCAACCGCAATGGCAGAAATACGTAAACCGTCAGCTGTGTTTAACACTTCTTGCACAACAGCGCCTGCAACCATTGAGCTCAAATCATTAGCGGTATAACTAAAACTGCTGGCACCACGACTAATAGCCTTGGCGAAAATATTAAGATAACGCTCAACACCATTTGGCATGGCATAAAAACCATTTACATAGTTACTGGTGGCCGGATACTGGGGAATGGTGGTGCCGGGAAACGGTGCGCCATTTGCCGCTGGCCCATAAATATTGATGGGACTTCTGCGAGCTGTGCCAGCCAGGTTATTATGAAAATATATCGTCTTGATTACCGGCGACAAATCACCCGTATGATCAATGTGCAGGTGGCTTAGCAGGACGATATCAAGATCCTTAATATTGACACCACTTTTGGCGACACGCTGGAAAGTACCACCGCCAACATCCATTAATATACGAGGCTTGCCATCTGTAAAAATAAGATAACCGGCACTGGCACGACCTGCAGCAGTAGCGATTGGTCCACCGGAGCCAAGCACCATCACTGAAAGCGGGCCCTTTACCTTGTCGACGGCTAAATCATCATCGTCAGCGATTGCGGTGTTTATGTAACCGGTCAATAACAGTATTGATATTAATATTCTCGAAACTGGTTGGCACATTGATTTGTACATTAGGCTCCTCCTGCCAGATGGTTATTAGTGTTATCAATTTAATTAAGGGTGTGAAAAATCCTGATGGAAAATAATTACAGACAAGAATTTACAGTAATTACCTGGATTGTTCAGTAACACTAGTCACAGTCTCGCGTTTTTTTAATATTGCCTATTAAATGGATGTACAATAGTCAGACAATACGATTTCCTCATATATCTGGTTGAAATAAAATGATTGCTAACTTACTGCTAAACAGGCTTTGGCCATGCTTATTTATCTGGAATAGATCTTGAAATTAAACATAAAGGTAGTGCCAGGCGCCTCCCGTGATTGTCTTGCAGGCTGGTTGGATGAATCGCTAAAAGTATGCGTTAAGGTTGCGGCGGTAATACTTCTGCTCACAAGGTGATTGAGATCTCTGGCATGAGCGAATCAGCGGTATACAAAAAACTTGAACACACCAGGCCATGAAAAAACTATTCGTTGCGCTTGATTTACCTGTTTCCATCAGGGAGAGATTAACATCATTGCAACCGAGATCCGGGACGGGTATTCGCCTCGTTAATCAAGGCCAGATGCATGTCACGCTTTACTTCATTGGAGATGCAAAACTGGATCCAATACGAACTGCCCTTGATTCTGTTATCGGCAAAACCTTCTCCCTCACGATGCAGGGGCTTGGACAGTTCAGGACCTCCAGCAGGAAAACCGTGCTGTGGGCAGCTATTAAAGAATCATCTCAACTGAATGAATTACGCGAAACCATCGCTTCTGTATTACACAATCACGGTGTACAAAAAGAATCGAAATCTTATACGCCTCATGTAACGCTGGCTCGCTGTAACCCCCAAGCGCCGGCAATAATAATTGATAAATTTATGAAGCAAAATAATAACCTGGATCTGCCTGAATTCGAGATTAACAAGTTTGGCTTGTATACCAGTACCATTATTAATAAGCTTCTCGTTTATACGCTAGAGAAGTCGTATTTATTAAATAATGCCCGGAATAATTGATCCCGGGCACAGGTAAAAAAAACAATCATGAAATTTTGCCCCGCATGCGGAAACAGCTTAATCAGCAAACTGGTTGATGACACTAACAGGCTTGCATGCAAAAACGAGACCTGTGGTTATATTTTCTGGAATAATCCTGTGCCAGTCGTTGCTGCCCTGGTTTTCTGTGCAGATCGATATGTCATCGCCCGTAATGCAGCATGGCCAAAAAGCATCTATTCCCTCATTACCGGTTACCTGGAACAAGGGGAAAACCCGGACAAAGCCGTATTACGAGAGGTAAAAGAAGAACTGGGACTGGATGGTCATATTCACCGTTTTTTTGGCAACTATATATTCTCCGAAAAAAATCAACTAATTATCGCCTATGAAGTACACGCAACCGGTGACCTTAAATTAAATCACGAATTGGCTGAAATAAAACACCTGGCCCCGGACGAACTGTTACAATACGATTTTCATCCATTATACATTACCGAGAAAATTATCAGGGACTGGCGGAAGCGCGAGCAGGATTAATCAACTTTAAGTATTATAATGTTGTGATTCTCGACCTGTATATAAATTAAAACGAGGTTTTAAATGCCTGAAGACTTACCCGAAGCAGTAAAAATACTTCTCTGGTTGCTCATCGGTATAATCGTGTTTGGTTACCTGATCATGGATCATACCATCATTATTGGCCTTACTTTTGCCCTGGTTTATTTTGGCCTGCCGGTACTCTGGCGTTTAAAGAATAATCGCGATAAAAAGAATGTCTGAGAATTAGCACAGCAAACTTTTTGCTTTTGTCTGGATGCTCGGCGCTATGATGATTGCATTAATTATCGCAAACAAAAAAATCATTATGCCGAACCACCTGTCGGTCCCGCATAAGCTGTCCGGTTGCCACTGAACACCGGTACACAGAAGAACAAATTAACTACCACTATTCCAGGTCCTTGCAAACAATCTTAAAATACGCATAACAGGCAAAATATTGGTAATTTTGTTCCAGGCCCTACTGCTATTCCGGGCAGATGTTCTATAATTTCAACAAATAGTATCGTTAATATCAGGCGGGTAAATTTATGGCCTATATATATGAAGTCGAATCTCGCGGACAAGCCGATGTGCTCGTCTGCGTAACAGAGTCAAGGGGATTGGCTGATTTGCTCGTGTGCAAGGTAACGTCACGAGGTGAAGCCCGGAAAAATGAAGGACTCTGGTGCACTGTTGATTCGCGAGGTATCGCCTCCTCTACCATATGTCTTGTTGATAGCCGCGGTACCGCAGATCTGGTTATTTGTTATGTTGAATCCCGGGGCGACGCGGGCTGGCGAAAAAATCATGCCCTTAAAGGCAAGATCTAGCCCAACCCCGGAATCAATATTTAATTCTTTTTGGCCTTCGAGTTTGGCGCGCTCTTTTTTTCGCTTTCTTTGCCTTTGCTTGTTTTGGCCGAGCTTTTCATAAAACGCTCAATATCTTCGCCAGTAATGGGACCAATATTTTTTGCCACCAGGTCACCCGCTGGATTATAAATATAGAATGTCGGCGTCCCAAAAAAAGGCCCGCCGCCAAATTTAATCAGCACCTCGTGTTCTGGTTCCGCAATCAGGTTGGGGAAATTCACTGAATTGCGTTTTATAAACTCCCGGGCCTTATCAATCTGCTCCATACCGTCTATTGAAACTCCGAGCACAATGGCATCCTTGTCCTTGTGTTCATCGTGGAAAAACGTCATTTGATGGACTTCCTGGTTGCAAATGTGACAATCATGGGCCCAGATCATCACAGCCACCCATTTTCCTTTACCTATGTATTCATTGATATTGCGGTCTTTGCCATTGAAATCCTTTAACACCAGGTCAGGTGTCGCAAATACAAAAAACGGTACTAACAAGAGCAGTAAGCCTGCAATTAATTGCTTTCTTTTCACTATTTTTACCTCATTCACACTAGCGTTAACATAATAGACAACTCTAACAACACGGGATATTTGCCCAAATTGTTACCAGTACCGATCCTTTTTGACTATTTTTGGCCAATTCTGTACCAGATGCATTCCCAAGCCAACCTACCTATAATCCCTTCGTACACCCTTGGAGTGCAAAATGGCAGAAAAATTCCGCAAAGAGAAAGATAGTCTTGGTGAATATAAGGTACCAGCAGATGCCTGGTATGGCATACAAACTGCCCGTGCGGTCGAAAACTTCCCCATATCCGGACGTCGACCAGATACAGACTTTATAATCGCCCATGCCCGCATCAAGCAGGCCGCCGCAATGGCCAACCAGGAAAGTGGCTGGCTGGAAGCGGATATTTCAAAAGTAATTATCGATGCCGCCAGCGATATAACGACTGGAAAATACCATGACCAGTTCGTGGTGGACCGGTTTCAGGCCGGTGCCGGCACCAGCCACAATATGAACACCAACGAGGTCATCGCCAACCTGGCCAATGTGGCCCTGGGCAAAAAGAAAGGTGATTATTCGCCCGTGAACCCCAATGATCACGTCAACATGGGGCAAAGCACCAATGACACGATCCCTACTGCCATTCGCCTGGCCGCTCTGGCCAAGTTGCCCCGGTTACTGACAGCAATTGATGAACTGGCCAACCACTATGAACGAATTGGCCAGGCAGAAGCCGGGACCGTAAAAAGCGCCCGCACCCACTTACAAGATGCTGTGCCCACCACCCTGGGACGGGAATTTTCTGCCTACGGCTGGACGCTGAAACGAAATGCCAAACAAATTGCGGCTTGTCGAAACAGGTTGTCCGAGATCGGTCTGGGTGGCTCTGCGGCAGGGACCGGTCTCAATACCGCGCCGGGTTACATTAAAAATGTAGCCAATGCATTGGCCGCCTTGACCGGCGAAAAGATATCCACCACTGAGAATATGGCAGGACAAATGCAATCCATGGCCGATATTCAGCATCTTGCCAGCACCATTCGAACGTTGGCACTGGAGCTGACCCGTATTAGCAATGACATGCGACTACTGGCATCCGGCCCACGCACGGGCCTGGCGGAGATAAACCTGCCGCCAGTACAGCCAGGCTCAAGCATTATGCCGGGCAAGGTCAATCCAGTCATGTTCGAAATGCTGAACCAGGTCTGTTACCAGGTGATAGGCCAGGATGCAGCAATCGCTGCCATGAGCCAGGCAGGTCAGCTGGAGCTTAATGTCATGATGCCTGCATTGGGATCAGCACTATTCGATGCCATGGACTGGCTTACCAATGCGATTAGTGTGGTTAGCAGTAAAAATATGGCAAATATCACAATAAACCGGGATCGTTGTCGCGACTACGCCCATACCAGCGTGGGCCTGGCGACGCTGTTAAATACGGCAATTGGTTATGCAAAAGCCGCGGAAATAGCCAAAGAATCGGAAAAAACAGGTCGGCCGGTTCGAGATCTGGTCGCCGAAGCGGGTCTCATGGAAAAAGCCGCTTTTGATAAACTGGTAGAAAAAGCTGCGATAGCAGGCATTATTGAGTAAATTATAATAAAATCATTTAAAGTCTGGTATTTTTACCTGGCTACGTGATGGGTTTTTTGGGTACGACTGAATATTTGCGGGGTGCACATCATTCAGCTTGTCAGTAACAAGGCAGCATGTTGCCTGTGATATTAGTTCACAAGTTAACAGTAGTTAGTTATGTTCTTGATCTGGTTATTTCGGCAAAAGTAAAAATAACGACAACGATATATAAAGAGTACATTGGACTATGGAACTAACACTTTCTACGCCTGCGCTGAATAACGACAGCCAGGACAGTGACCAGCACAAGCCGGAACAAGTACAGGCGTGGTTGCAGCGCCTGCCCTTGATAAATATCAACGAGACCAGTCACCAGCTACACAAGGCCTTGATGGCCGCCAATCGCGCGCCCATGAAAGAAGAATGGCGCTTGCAAAATCTTGAAGCATTTCGCGAGTTTGTCCGCCTGGTCACTGAAAAACTCGAGCAGAAATACAACAATAAACCTTTACCTTTATATGAAGAAGACGGCCTGACTGCGGAGCTGGTTCGTCACTTTCAAATTGAGATGGCTAACGGGTATAAAAAATTCATTAATGATGTTTATCGTCGCTATAAACCAAAGTTGACTGGTAAAAATGCAGCTGCGCTGGTTGTTCCGATACACCGGGCCATTCGTTACCTGACTGCGACATTATTACATTCATACCAGTTCTACACGCTTTGTCCTGTCGGTACCTGGCATGAAATTCACCAGCTCTTTAAATTGGCTGATAACCACCAGTTGACTGATATTGAAATCGATGATCCGTTAAACACGGCCATCCCGAAAAGTTCTATTGCCCACGCTTACAAGCAGGCATTGTTGCTCGACTTGAGCGACCCCTATCATTTATCGGCTGGCATGATGAGTAAGGTCGGGAAATATCTTGATCGCTGGGCATCACAATCAACAATTAAAAGAGCCGACCCTGAGCTAAGGGATAGTTGTCAATTTTTAATCAATGCTACTGCTGATCGTGGTGGAGAAGTGTTAACCGAAGCCAGTTGTCCAGAAGGTGACCCCAAGAACTGTTACCTCCTTACTACCCTGGAATTAGCCAGAACAATACATGGACAACTGTCAGCTTATAAAGATGGGGACAAACCCATTCCTGACGGCCTCGACGAGAATTTTTTTAATCAGAATACCCATCAAATGCTCTTGAGACTTATTAACTCATGGGGTGTAAATCCTAAAAGGATTTTTCCGCGCACAGCGCAAGATGAAAAAACCATTGAACTTATATTCGGCCTCAAGTCTATTTGTTTTTATACAAACCATGGTCACAAGTTCATTACCAGTGCAGAATTAATGGGGCCAAACAAGCAACGTACCCGTATCGGCTCGCTCTACGCAAAAACAGAATCGCTTGAAGAACCAGATCACGAGCCCGCCGGAATTTTCGACGAAGCCGACAGCCAGAACCACTCTACCTGGGATCTTATCGATGAAAGCGCTGGCGGGCTGGCGCTTGGCGCAACAGATCTAACCCATGTAAAGGTGCGCGTTGGCGATCTTGCCGGCATACAGGAACGTGGTGAAAAATCATGGGGCCTGGCAATTGTGCGCTGGGTAAAATGTTTAAGTGCAAACAAAATGGAGATCGGTATCCAGAGACTGGCACCAAGAGCAAAACCGGTGGCGATCAAAGTTCTCTCGTCTAATAATGAAGAAAGTGAATTTATGCCGGGCATCCTGGTACCGGAATTACCTGCGCTCAAACAGGCGGAGACATTAATCACGCCGCGAGGAATTTTCAAGCCAGACAGGATTATTTATATGGATGATGGCAATATGTTATATCGCATCAAAAGCAAAGAACTGGCAGAGCTTACTGGCGCCTTTGAGCGATTCCATTATGGCGAAGTCGATATATAATAACCTGCTCAATATCTGTTAAAAAAATAATCTCAGAGAATTTATTAGAAAATTATGTCTGTACTAATTTACCATAATCCCCGTTGCAGCAAATCAAGACAAACCCTGGCGCTGTTGCAGGAGAATAAAATAAACCCGGAGATTATAGATTATCTAAACATGCCGCCATCAGAAGATGATTTAATTGAAATAATAAAAAAACTAAATATCCCGGTTCATAACCTGGTTCGAAAAAATGAAAAAATCTACAAAGTGGTCATGGAAAATAATCCTGAGCCATCAGATTCCCGGTTAATTCAAGCAATGGTGGCAAACCCAATACTTATTCAACGACCCATTGTTATTAATGGCGAAAAGGCTGTTATTGGCAGACCGCCGGAAAACGTGCTTGAGATTTTGTAACCCACCTCATGCCTGAAATACTTGTTCTTTATTATAGTCGTGACGGCGCTGTCCAGGACATGGCCCGACAAATCGCCCGTGGCATTGAGTCAATACAGGATATGCAGGCGAGATTACGCACCGTCCCCGCCATATCAGACAACCTTGAACAAAAACAACAGGCCGTGCCCGATCAAGGCAGCCCCTATGTCACATTAGATGATCTTGACGAGTGTGCCGGTCTGGCACTGGGCTCCCCTGCCTACTTTGGCAATATGGCGGCACCATTAAAATATTTTTTTGACAGCACCACACCAGTCTGGATAACCGGAAAGCTTTCAGGCAAACCTGCAGCCCTGTTTACCGCTTCATCAACTCAACATGGCGGCCAGGAATCGACACTATTAAACATGATGGTGCCCTTATTGCACCATGGCATGATGATCCTGGGCCTGCCTTATGCTGAAGCTGCCCTTGAGAACACTTCAATGGGCGGATCCCCTTATGGTGCCAGCCATATCAGCGGCGCCAAGCATCAAAACAAGCTCGATATGAATGAAAAAACACTTTGTCTTGCGCTTGGTAAAAGACTGGCCGAAACCGCTAAAAAACTATTGTAGAAAAGGTTCGCTAGATAACCTGAACCTCAAAACTGGCGTTTGTTAGCAGTTATGGTGAACAGTGCCCGCCCCTCTTGGTGATACATGGCTATGAAATTTTATACAAAGAAAAACGTCATACCGCGCGCCCGAACGAAGTGACAAAGTGCCCTTGGGGTAAAAGCGGGTATCCAGTAAGTAACTAACTAGATTGTGCATTCATGAACGTGGATTCCCGTTGCCACGGGAATGACGAGTTTGTGGAACAGGAACGATGTTATCGAGTGTTTTTAAA
>VAPH01040072.1_pt1 | contig 14208 bp, 15 predicted proteins | sample 3393861 | NCBI WGS metagenome assembly VAPH01 (sample SAMN08290439, study PRJNA428436) | hydrothermal vent metagenome | isolation source: Deep-sea hydrothermal vent chimney | place: Atlantic Ocean: South-mid Altantic Ridge | reverse complement strand
CGCACCGAGCCGTGACCGGTCTCATAGATACTCAACAGGTCTTCCCGCGGCGTGATGATCTCGGCATCAGTCGGGTAGTCGGGGGCCAGCACGTGTTCGCAGAGTTCGGCGACCGTTGCCTTTGGCTGGTCCAGCAAGCGGATACAGGCACTGACGACCTCTCGCAGGTTATGCGGGGGAATATCCGTGGCCATGCCGACTGCAATGCCGGTACTGCCATTTAGCAGAATATTTGGCAGGCGGGCGGGCAGCAGGGTGGGTTCCTTCAGGGTGCCGTCGAAATTGGGTTCCCACTCGACCGTCCCCATTCCAAGCTCTGCCAGCAGGGTTCTGGCGTAAGGTGACATGCGGGATTCCGTATAGCGCATCGCCGCGAACGATTTCGGATCGTCCGGCGAGCCGAAATTACCCTGGCCGTCGATTAACGGGTAGCGATAGGAGAACGGTTGTGCCATCAGTACCATGGCTTCGTAGCAGGCAGAATCACCATGCGGGTGAAATTTACCGAGCACGTCACCCACGGTGCGGGCGGATTTCTTGTGTTTCGAAGCTGCACTCAAACCGAGTTCGCTCATGGCATAAATGATGCGCCGCTGTACCGGTTTCAGGCCGTCACCGATATGAGGAAGTGCACGGTCCAGCACCACGTACATGGAGTAGTCCAGGTAGGCCTTTTCTGCATATTTCCGTAGCGGAATCTGTTCGTGTTCGGGGAAGCTTCGTGTGATTTCATTCATTGGTAGGGCCTAAGTAGTCGCCAGATCGCCTTTATCTTCAAGCCAGGCCTTGCGGTCCGAGGCGCGTTTTTTGCCCAGCAACATGTCCATCATCTTCATGGTTTTGGCCTCACTGTCAATGGTCAATTGCACCAATCGGCGGGTATCCGGGTCGATCGTGCTTTCACGTAATTGCAGCGGGTTCATTTCACCCAGTCCTTTAAAACGGGTTTCCACTATTTTGCCTTTCTTCTTTTCAGCAGCGATGACATCCAGGATGGCCTGGCGCTCTTCGGCGTCGAGCGCATAATGGGTTTTCTTGCCGACATCAATGCGGTACAGCGGTGGCATGGCCACAAAGATGTGGCCCGTCTCGACCAGTGCGTGGAAATGTTTCAGGAACAATGCGCTCAGCAAAGTGGCAATATGCAGGCCATCGGAATCAGCATCCGCGAGGATGATGACTTTACCGTAGCGCAGTTCTGAAATCTTGTCCGAACCCGGATCAACACCGATGGCCACAGAAATATCGTGAACTTCCTGGTTGGAAAGCACCGCATCCGACTCAACTTCCCACGTATTCAGGATTTTGCCGCGCAAGGGCAGGATCGCCTGGTATTCGCGGTTGCGCGCCTGCTTGGCGGAGCCGCCGGCGGAATCGCCCTCCACCAGGAATAATTCCGTCAAGGACAAATCCTGGCTGCTGCAATCTGCCAGCTTGCCGGGCAGGGCCGGGCCGGAGGTCACTTTTTTGCGCACCACCTGACGGCTTTTCTTCATGCGTTTCTGTGCGTTGCTTATGGCCAGTGCCGCAATCGCCTCACCATCGCTGACGTTCTGGTTCAGCCACAGGCTGAATGCGTCTTTGACCAAACCGGATACAAAGGTCGCGCAGGCACGTGAAGACAAGCGCTCCTTGGTCTGTCCGCTGAATTGTGGATCGGTCATCTTGACCGAAAGTATGTAAGCGATACGGTCCCAGATATCATCGGGCGCCAGGCGTAAACCGCGCGGCAGCAAATTGTGCATTTCACAGAACTCACGCAAGGCGTCTACCATGCCGGTGCGCAGGCCGTTAACGTGCGTACCGCCCAGCGCGGTCGGGATCAGGTTGACGTAACTTTCCTGCAACTGGCCGCCCTCCGGTAACCAGCACAGTGCCCAGCTGACCTCCGAGTCGCTGCCTTTCATCTCGCCGGTAAAAGGCTGTGCCGGTAGCTGGGTAATGCCTGCCAGTTCGTTGCGCAGGTAATCCTCAACACCCTGGTCGAACTGCCATTCTTCTTTTTCACCGGTCTTCGCAGTACACAAGGTGACGTGCAGGCCGGGGCAAAGTACTGCCTTGGCACGCAGCAAATGCCGCAATCTTTTGTAGGCGATTTTCGGTGTGTCAAAGTACTTTGGATCTGGCCAGAAGCGTATCCGTGTGCCGGTATTGCGCTGGCCCACTGTACCGATTTCTTCTAGTTCACCGACCTTGTCGCCGTTCTGGAATTTCATCTGGTGTTCTTTGCCGTCGCGCTTGATCCATACTTCCAGATCGGTTGACAGGGCGTTGACCACTGAAACCCCGACACCGTGCAGTCCGCCGGCGAACTGGTAATTTTCATTGGAGAACTTGGCGCCGGCGTGCAAGCGTGTGAGTATCAGCTCGACGCCCGGAATATCGTGCTCAGGATGTTTGTCCACCGGCATGCCGCGACCATTGTCGGCAACCTCAACCGAGCCGTCTTCGTGCAGTGTGACTTCGATATCCTTGCAATAACCGGCCAGCGCCTCATCAACGCTGTTGTCGATGACTTCCTGGATAAGGTGGTTGGGCTGCGCAGTATCGGTGTACATGCCGGGGCGGCGCTGTACAGGCTCAAGGCCAGACAGGACTTCAATATCCCGGGCCTGGTATTTTCTATTCATCATCCTGAATTATAGACTGGATTTCAATCAGGTTTGCGGCCGAAATTGAATCCGGCTGTGACGGTAAATGCCGCCGTGCCCAGAATCTGGACTTCACCGAACACCCGTTTGTACCTGACCCCAAAGGAGGGAACGGCGGCGGGTGCAACGCCGTATTTATTGAACGGTATCTTGTTTTCATAAGGTTTCTTGTAGCCATGCAGAAAGCCGCCTGTCAGCTTGAAATAGGCCCAGTCACTGCTGAACAGTTTCCACGAATATCCGGCATACAGGTATTGGCTGGGCTGGCCGAACGAGTTGTCAAACCAGGCGAAGCCATAAATCCATTTACTGGTGGTTTCGAGTTCCAGATTGAGTAGTTTGGTATTATTGACGTGTTCGGGCTGTGGATCCCAGTGCCGGGTGTACAAGGACGTCTGGAAGCGCCACTCCTTGACTTCCAGGGCCGCAGCATTGCCGGTTGCCATCAAGAAATACAAACCCAGCAGGATGAACCCGATGGGTTTTACGGGCAGGTTTGGATGGCGCAGCAGATACCCTGCCGTGGGGTTTTGAGCTTTCATTGGGCGTTTTCGTTATATGCGGACAAGTTGCACCTTTTAACATATATTGGATTTCGCATAAAGAAGAACAATTCTTTACCGCTTTGGGTCGCAACGAGCAGGGCTGGTCTATATAATGGCATTCCAGAACTATTACAAATTGATGGCTACAAACTCACGGCAGGTTCTGGCATGACATCTTTTATTTTCGTAACCGGCGGCGTTGTTTCCTCCCTTGGCAAGGGCCTGTCGGCGGCTTCACTGGCCGCGATCCTCGAATCACGTGGACTGAAAGTCACGCTGGTCAAGCTTGACCCCTATATCAATGTCGACCCGGGTACCATGAGCCCATTCCAGCATGGTGAGGTCTATGTGACCGAAGATGGTGCAGAGACCGATCTGGACCTGGGTCATTACGAGCGCTTTGTCAGTACGCGCATGAGCCAGCTGAACAACTTCACGACCGGTCGTATATACAATAATGTTATCGCCCGCGAACGTCGCGGGGATTACCTGGGTGGAACGGTGCAGGTGATTCCGCACATTACCGATGAAATCAAGAAGAACATTGTCGAGGCAGCCGAAGGCTTCGATGTCGCGATGATAGAAATTGGCGGCACAGTGGGTGATATCGAGTCGTTACCTTTTTTGGAGGCCATCAGGCAACTGGGCGTTGAGTGCGGTAACAAGGCCATGTTCATGCACCTGACGCTGGTGCCGTATCTGAAAGCTGCAAAGGAGATTAAAACCAAACCCACTCAGCACTCTGTCAAGGAACTGCGTTCCATCGGCATCGTGGCGGATGTCATCCTGGCCCGTTGTGAAATGGACATTCCCGAGGATGATTTGGCCAAGATTGCCCTGTTTACCAATGTGCCCAAAAAGGCGGTGATTACCGCCCTGGATGCGCGGGCAAGCATTTATGAGATCCCGTTGCTGCTACATGAACAGGGCCTGGATGATATCGTTGTTGAACGCCTGGGCCTGGAGGCCGGTAAAGCGGACCTGTCGCGCTGGATTGAGGTGGTTGACCGGTTGAGCAATACCCGCCATGAAGTCACTGTTGCCATGGTCGGAAAGTACGTAGAGCATTCCGACGCTTACAAATCACTGACCGAAGCCATGACACACGGTGGCCTGAGGCATCGCATCAAGGTGAATATCCGCGCAGTCGAATCAGAAAAAGTTGAGGATGAGGGTATCGAGTGCCTCGGTGGCGTCGATGCCATCCTGGTGCCGGGTGGTTTCGGGGAACGGGGTTTTGAAGGTAAAGTAATGGCCATAAGGTATGCCCGCGAGAATAATATTCCGTACCTGGGCATCTGTTTTGGCATGCAGGCTGCAGTGGTCGAATATGCACGCAATGTATGCGGTCTCGAGGAGGCCAACAGCACTGAAATCAATCCGCGTACCCGCGCACCGGTGATCGGTTTGATTACCGAGTGGCTGGATGCCTCCGGTTCGGTTGAAACGCGCTCGGAAGAATCAGACCTCGGCGGCACCATGCGTCTCGGCGGCCAGCGTTGCCGTTTACGGCCCGGTTCGCTGGTACAAAAATTATATAGTGACGACATCATCACCGAGCGACACCGTCACCGTTATGAATTCAACAACCATTATCGCGATATCCTGCAGAAACACGGCATGCTGTTGTCTGGCCATTCGATGGATGAAACACTGGTTGAAATCGTTGAACTTCCGGGCCACCCCTGGTTCCTCGGCTGCCAGTTCCACCCTGAATTCACCTCTACTCCCCGTGATGGCCACCCGCTTTTTACCGGTTTTATTGAGGCAGCACTGAAATCCCAACAGGGTGTTTTACCTGCCGAAGTAGCCAGCCTGTGAAACCTGGCTTATGAAACTATGCGGATTCCAAGCGGGACTGGATCAGCCTTTTTTTCTGATTGCCGGCCCCTGTGTGATCGAATCTGAACATCTGGCGTTGGAAACAGCCCGGCGTTTAAAGGAAATTACCGCTCGCGTCGGCATAAACTTTATTTATAAATCATCTTTTGATAAAGCCAACCGCTCATCCCTTGACAGTTTTCGTGGCCCCGGCATGGAAGAGGGTTTGCGTATTTTGCAACTGGTTAAAGAAACCGTCGGTGTGCCGGTGCTGACAGATGTGCATGAAGACACGGATGTCCGGGCCGTGGCAGAGGTCGTGGACGTACTGCAAACCCCGGCATTTTTGTGTCGCCAGACGAACTATATTACCCGTGTTGCCGAGACCGGGCTGCCGGTAAACATCAAGAAAGGCCAGTTCCTGTCCCCCTGGGAAATGAAAAATGTGACGGACAAAGCCAGAAGCACGGGCAATGAGAAAATCATGGTGTGTGAGCGCGGTGCTTCATTTGGTTATAACAACCTGGTTTCGGACATGCGCTCACTGGCGGTCATGCGTGAGACCGGTTGCCCGGTCATTTTCGATGGCACGCATTCTGTGCAGTTACCGGGTGGCCAGGGCACATCATCGGGCGGCCAGCGTGAGTTTATACCTGTGCTGGCGCGGGCCGCGGTTGCGGTGGGGATTTCCGGCTTGTTTCTGGAAACCCACCCTGACCCGGAAAGTGCCAAGAGCGATGGCCCCAATGCCTGGCCACTGGAGCAGATGGAAACTCTGTTGCAGATGCTCAAGCGCATTGACGATGTCACCAAGGCCGGCCTGATCCAGGAGCAGGATTTTCACTAACCAACAACCCAATCATTACAGAGAACTTTTTTTATGACCCGTATCAAATCGGTACACGCACGTCAGATTCTGGACTCCAGGGGCAATCCCACACTGGAGGCGGAAATAACGCTTGATTCCGGCGCATTCGGTCGCGCTGCAGTGCCCTCCGGCGCCTCTACCGGTACGCGCGAGGCCATTGAGCTGCGCGACATGGATGCATCCAAGTACGGTGGCAAGGGCGTGCTTAATGCGGTCGCCAACGTCAACGGTGAAATTGCTGCAAACCTTCATGGTCTGGATGCAGGCAGCCAGAGAGCGATTGATGATTTACTGCTGCAACTGGACGGCACGGACAACAAATCCCGCCTCGGTGCCAACGCCATGCTGGGTGTTTCATTGGCAAATGCGCATGCCATGGCAGCCCACCACAAGCAACCTTTGTGGTACTGGCTGAGCGGCGGTGCAGCCACGGAACTGCCGGTGCCGACGATGAATATTGTCAATGGTGGTGCACATGCCGATAACAGTATTGATATCCAGGAATTCATGATATTGCCTGTTGGCATGGATAGTTTTTCGGAAGCCTTGCGCTGTGGCGCAGAAGTGTTCCACGCGCTCAAGCGTGTTTTAGGTGGGCGTGGGCTGGCAACGGCTGTGGGTGATGAAGGTGGTTTTGCACCGGATCTTCCTTCCAATGAAGCGGCGATTGAAGCCATTCTGGAGGCGGTTGAACTGGCAGGATATGCCATCGGTAAAGATGTCTATCTCGGCATGGATGCCGCAGCGTCCGAGTTTTATCATGATGGCCGATATCATTTTGCTTCGGAAAACCGTTCTTTTTCGTCTGAAGAATTTGCCGAATACCTGGATGACTGGTTGCGCCAGTACCCCATTATCTTCATGGAGGATGGCATGGCCGAAGATGACTGGCCGGGTTGGGAGGTGCACACGCAATTGTCGGCTGGTAAATGCCAATTGGTGGCCGATGATGTGTTTGTGACCAATACGCAGATCTTCGCCCGTGGCATTGAACGCAATATTGCCAATGCCATCCTGATCAAACTGAACCAGATTGGCACGCTGAGCGAAACGCTGGATACCATCAAGATGGCGGCCGACGCCGGCTATGCGGCCGTTATCTCTCATCGTTCCGGTGAAACTGAAGATACGACCATTGCAGACCTGGCGGTGGCGACTTCGGCCACGCAGATCAAGACCGGGTCACTGTGCCGCTCAGACCGGGTTGCCAAGTACAACCAGTTGCTGCGTATTGAAGAGGCCCTGGGAAGTAAGGCCCGCTATGCAGGTGCCGGTGCATTCAAACATCTGTAGTGGCTGATTAATCCGGGATGCGCATTGTTACCCTGATCCTGCTGGTGGTTCTGATCCTGCTGCAGTTTAAATTGTGGCTCGGGGAGGGTGGTTTCAGGGAGGTGACACGATTGCAGGAGCGGGTGACGACTCAACGACAAAAGAATGATGAGTTACTGCAGCGCAATGCAAGGCTGCAGGCCGAGGTTGAAGATTTACGCGAGCGACTGGATGCGGTGGAGGAGCGGGCGCGCAATGAACTGGGTCTGATCAAACCCGCTGAAGAGTTTTACCAGGTTGTGCCGCCGCCGGTTGAGAGCGGCCGGAGTGGCAAGGCCAAAGGAGACGGCATGTGAGCACAGCACGGGTTCATGCGTTAATTCCAGCGGCCGGCCGTGGCACACGTTATGGCGGTGCGGTGTTAAAACAATATCTGCCAGTATGCGGAAAAACCGTGCTGGCGCATGCCATCACGGCGCTTCGGGGGCATCCGCTGGTTTCTGGTATCACCGTCATCCTGGCCGCTGACGACCAACGGTTTGATGCGGCAGTCGGACCATTGTCCAGTGTTGTAGGAACCGTTACCGGCGGCACAACCCGCGCACAGTCGGTTCGCAACGGCTTGAAATTCGTCGCCGACAGGCACCCTGAAACAGACTGGGTATTGATACATGATGCGGCGCGGCCCTGTGTGTCTGCGGCCTCCCTGGACAGCTTGTTGCAGCAGGGATTGCAGTGCCCGGATGGTGCCATACTTGCTATACCGGTGGGCGACACCCTGAAACGCGCGGGTGACGCACAGGAGATTGTTGCAACAGTCGACCGGCGTGGCCTGTGGGCGGCGCAAACCCCACAAGTGTTTCGTCTGCAGGCATTGTCGGATGCAATGGACGCCGCTTTGGGTGCCGGGCATGAATTGACCGACGAAGCTTCAGCGATGGAGTTCGTGGGGGCACGGCCGAAACTGGTCATGGGGTCTGCTGCGAATATTAAAATCACCCACTCAAGCGATCTGGCCATTGCTGAAGCCTGGCTTCAGCTTGCCGGGCCAGCGTGTTGAGCGCTATGAAGATTCGCATAGGACAGGGGCTGGATGTACATGCCTTCAGTGCGGGCGATCATGTCATGCTGGGTGGTGTGCGCATTCCGCACAGCCACGCGCTCGCGGCACATTCTGATGGCGACGTTGCGCTGCATGCGTTGTGTGATGCCTTGCTGGGTGCAGCAGCGCTGGGGGATATCGGTCATCACTTCCCACCATCTGACCCACAATGGGCTGGTGCGGACAGCCGGGATCTGTTGCGCAGAGTGGATTTGCTGCTCAAACATGAGGGTTGGTCGATCATCAATGCCGATATAACCATCATCTGCGAGCAGCCGAGAATCGCGCCCCACGTTGCCCGGATGCGGTCCAATATTGCATCGGATCTTGACCTGGACAGGAACATGCACGATATCTCGATAAAAGCCACAACCACTGAACGCCTGGGCTTTTGCGGCAGAGGTGAGGGTATCGTTGCGCAGGCTGTTGTGCTGATTCAATGCGCTTGAGTCAATGTTGATGATGCCGCAGGTATGATGGGTCTTTACAAGCTGAAAGGCACGTCGGGCAGTGTCATTAACCAATCTTTCGCGCTGGCTGATTCACTCGTGTTTGGATCATCGCCTGATTGCGATGTACAGATCGAAGAACCCGGTGTCGCCGCCCGTCATACTGAAATAAGATATGTTGACGGCAAAACATTGCTTCTGAAAGACCTGGGTTCGGCGGCCGGTACCCTGCTGAACGGCGAGCCTGTGTCGGAAGCCCTGTTGAGCTTGGGCGATGAAATCAGCATTGGCAGTTGCCGCTGGATGCTGCAGGCACCCGGGCTGAGACCGGCGCGGGTCCTGACTGCCGAGGTGGTCAGTAAACCCATTCGTGTCTGGCCACGGAGATTGATCTGGACGATCCTGCTCGCCGCCGCTACCGCCGTTGCAATACTCAAGTGGAAACCGGAATGGTTGGCCGGCTGGCTATCGCTTTTTTAGTGCGCAGGGGATATTGGCCGGATTTCCATTCAGTACCGGCTTCTTCATCACCCCAGTAGCTTCCCGGAATGGTCTTGTGCGCTCCTATTTCCCTGAAGGTCAGTCCGAAGGCTGACAACAGGCCGGCGACAGAGCCATTGTCGACATCCCGCAAGCGCAACACGGGTTGCTGCTGCACGTGGCTATTATCTGGCGGGTTCATTGAGAGGTGTCATCGGGCCCAAACAATATGACTAACAGAACATGGGAAAATGGTGCGTCTGCGCTATTATGCTTGTGCACATTCCGCCTGCAAGCATTTTTGAGAGAAAAATGGACATACTTCCGGGTAAATACAGGCCCATAGAACTGCTCCGTTATGCAGGGCTGTTTCTGTGGTTTATTGCCGGTATTCCTTTGCTGCTGATGTACCAGATTTTTCCTGAACCGCTGGAATCGACACCGTACATTGCCTGGTTCCTGCTACAGGGGCTTTTCGGGATGATGTACTGGAACCTGATGCAGTACCTGCCGGGTCGCACCAATATTGGTCACCGCATGCTGTACCTGTCCATACTGACCGGCAGTGCGTTGGGTATTTCAGCGGTTTCACAGTCCCTGTTGGGCGGCATTCTGCTGCTGATTGTTTCGGTGGTGCTGCCCTGGATGTTATCTATGCTGCCGGCAGTTTCCTGGTTGATCGCACAACATGTTCTATTGGCGATCACAGCTATGCGCATACCCGATTGGGCTTACACCGATGCAGTATTGGGGGCAGGTTTGTTCCTTGGGATTTCCCTGTTTGCGTTCATGAGTTCGGTGGTGGCGCTGCGTCAGAATGCGGCCCGGGACGAACTGCGCAAGGTCAATTCAGAGTTAAGAGCCACGCAGGCATTGCTGGAGGAAAATACCCGCATAGCTGAGCGCGTGCGTATCGCCAGGGAATTGCATGATCTTGTGGGGCACCACTTGACGGCCCTGACTTTGAACCTGGAAGTCGTCACCCACCTGGTGGACGGTAAAGTCCTGGGGCACGTGCAGCAGGCGCATTCACTGGCCAAGTTACTGCTGGCGGATGTGCGTGAAGTTGTCAGTGAGATGCGTGAAAGTGACAAGGTCAATCTTGCCGAGGCACTGCATACGCTGGTCGGTGGCGTGCCCAAGCCAATCATCCATCTTGACCTGCCGGCTGGGGAGGTTATGACCGAGCCACAGCGTGCCCAGGTGTTACTGCGCTGTGTGCAGGAAATGATTACCAACTGCGTGCGTCACGCGCGGGCCAGAAATATGTGGATACGGCTGTCCATTACGCGCGGCGGACTTGCCATGAGTGCGCGGGATGACGGCATAGGTGTGCATAAAATTACCGCTGGGAACGGCTTGAATGGAATGTCCGAGCGCCTTAAGCAATTGGGTGGTAAGCTGGAAATTGAATCGGAACCGGGCGAAGGTTTTGCATTGCATGCCTGGTTACCTGCAAAAGCTTGAAACACGCATTTACAAGAGGGTTAAAAATGATCAGAGTCATGCTGGTTGATGATCAGAACCTGGTGCGGAAGGGCGTCCGCAGCCTGCTGGAACTGTCAGAAGAAATTGAAGTTATTGCCGAAGCGCCCGATGGTATCGAGGCCATCCGCACCATTCCCGAGGTCGGACCGGATGTTGTTCTGCTGGATATGCGCATGCCGGGTAAATCAGGACTTGACGTTTTGCGCGAGTTGTCTGCTGACGGCAACTTACCGCCGACCATTATCCTGACAACATTTGATGATGATGATCTGGTATTGGCCGGCATCAAAGCGGGCGCCAAGGGGTTTCTGCTTAAGGATGTCAGCCTTGAAGAACTGGTCGGTGCAATCAAAACCGTTGCAGAGGGTGGATCCATGGTCAAGCCGGCCGTCTCCCAGCGATTGCTCAAGGGCCTGGAAAACCTGCAGACCGATTTCTCCAGCCTTGATCGGCCAGATCCTTTGACGGATCGTGAAACCGAGATATTGCGCTTGATGGCAGGTGGTTACAGCAACAAGGAAATCGCCAATTCCTTAGGTGTCGCGGAGGGCACGGTGAAAAATCATGTTTCCAACATACTGTCCAAAATGGGCGTGCGCGACCGTACCCGCGCCGTGTTGAAAGCCTTCGAAATGAGATTGCTGTAGTCGCACCCCCACCACCGGTTATTTCATTCGGTAGAGCCTGGAGTCAGGTTTTTCTCAGGACGCCTTGTCGAGATGCTCGAACTGGCGTTTCAAATCTTCTTTGGGATTGGTAATAATTCGTTCCAGTGTCGCCACACGATCACGCAGATCTTCGTCCAACGCGTCCACTTTAGCATGCAGCTTCTTCAGTTCTTCAGCGATTTCTTCGCTAAGACGCCTTTTCCCCTTATCAGTGATAACCCCGGCGATAATAGCGACCACTGAAACCACAACGAATGCTGTCCATATGCCCATCACTTACCTCCATTGACCTGTACACAATATAACGAATATACGCTTAAGAAAACAGTGAGGAAAGTCATAGAGCTTGCGTAGGAGGGAACAGCTACGCTGCTCGCGAGCAGATACCAGGGTTTAATAATCGCGAGCAGCGTAGCTGCTCCCTCCTACAAGCGTTAAGAATCAAATGGAAGGTTCGCCCGGCCGGTCGCTGCGACGGATGCTTTCAGGCAGCGGATCATTGTCCGTTACTTCAACATGGTCTTCGAAATGGATACGTTCCATCAGGTAACACAGACAGTCCTGCTGGATCACCCGGCGGTCGAGGGTCAGCATGGATGGCATGATCTCACGAACGGTTTCAATCTGCCCCCGGTTAAACCTGAAATAATAATCCGTGACATCCGTGCCATTGGTATCTGTCACCAGCAGGGGTTTGGGTGGCCCACCGTTTATATCACCCAGCGACATTCCCGGCGGTAATTCCTGGAAATTGAGCACGTCGAGGTTTTCCCTGAATCTGATCTCGGTCGGGACATGGCCGAAGCCGAATAACACATCGTCGGGGACCCGGACGGTGGCCACCATGTGAAAAAGGTGGACTTCATCGGCAGCCAGCGGTGTAGTCGGTATGGTGTTCTTATGCATGCAAATTTCCAGGAAACCGATGCTGTGGTCGGTGCCGTGGACCTCCCCCGCCTGCCCGCATTCCAGCGTTGTCGACGGGCAGAACTTTGAGAATGCCATGGACTGGGTACCCATGGGCGTGGTGAAGAACACGACTTTGGAAGAAAAATTTGCAGCGAGGCGTAAAAATTCGGGACGAACCCGGTTGATGGCGGCATAATGTGGGTTCAGGCCAGTGTTGTTATGTATATCCATACTGGCGATTGGAGACAGCTTGCGCATGCGATCGGTAACCTGCCGGAACAATTGGCCGGGTTTGCTGTCCTCATGTTGACCGCCCGGCCAGCAGCGGTTGTAGTCAAGCTGGTCATCGAGGCGGCGCAAGCGGTGTTTTGCAGCACGGGAGTTGGAAATCAGGATAGACAAAGAGCGGGGCAGTTCATCAAATTCATAATGGCTCTTCAACAGACGGCGGATGGCTTCCCAACCAGTAACTTCGTTGCCGTGTTGCAGCACGGAAACGAACAATGGTTGCTTGTTTCTGCCTTCAAGATGAATCAGTGTGGGACCGTCAAGTGCGTGATACAGGGCTGAAGCCGGGCGCTCGAGCAGTCCGTCGGGTAAGTGGTCAAGCTCAGTCAGCTTCAGCATAGTTTGAAAGTCCGAAAACTCCGTTTGCAAAGCGGCCTACGATACAGGCGCTAATTGAAAAAAACCAGTGGATTTAACCATGATTGAAGCAAAGTCCTTATGTAAACGTTATGGCACAATCACAGCCGTCGACAATTTAAGTTTTACCGTAGAAGCTGGCCAGGTACTGGGTTTCCTTGGCCCGAACGGAGCCGGTAAATCAACCACCATGAAAATGCTGACAGGGTTCCTGACACCGACATCAGGCACGGCACTGATCAATGGCATAGATGTGGCGGAAAATTCCGTGGCAGCACGCAGGCAAATTGGCTACCTGCCAGAAGGTGCACCGAGCTATGGGGAACTGACCGTGCAGCAGTTTTTGGCCTTTGTCGCACGCGCGCGCTTAATCAGCCACCAGGAGGTGGCCGGCAGTGTTGCCAGAGCGGTCGAGAAATTGAACTTGTCAACGGTCTCACAGCAACCCATTGAAACGCTTTCCAAGGGTTTCAGGCGGCGCGTCGGGCTGGCACAGGCAATCATCCATGACCCCCAGATTCTGATCCTTGATGAACCCACTGATGGCCTCGATCCAAACCAGAAACATGAGGTCCGCCGTCTGATCCAGGACATGGCGCAGGATAAGATCATCGTTATTTCCACCCACATTCTGGAAGAGGTGGAAGCGGTCTGCAATCGCGTCATGATTATCTCCGATGGCAAATTACTGGCAGACGACTCGCCACATGGATTGATTGCCCGTTCGCGTTACCACAATTCCGTGTCCATGATCGTTGCCGGGGCCGAGAAGGTTGCAAGTATCCTCAGCGAACTGCCGCAGGTGGCCAAAGCAGAATTGCGTGACGGTGAGCTGACCCTGTTTCCAGCGGGCAAGAATGGGCTGTTTGAGGCGATCACAGCGGCAATAACAGAGAATCAATGGGAAGTTTCCGCGCTGCGGCTCGAGGCCGGCAGGCTGGATGAGGTTTTTCGCAGTATTACGCAGGTGGAGGCAGCATCATGAGCAGCGCAGGTATCCAGGGTGCCATCAACGTCATGCGCCGGGAGCTGACGGGCTATTTTGCCACACCGGTTGCTTATGTATTTCTGGTGATTTTCCTGGTGATGACAGGCATATTTACGTTCTATCTGGGTGGTTTTTACGAACGTGGGTTTGCTGATCTTGATCCGTTTTTCCGTTTCCATCCCTGGCTCTATCTGTTCCTGGTGCCTGCTATCTCGATGCGGTTATGGGCAGAGGAGAGGCGGTCAGGGACCATAGAACTGCTGTTTACCTTGCCGCTGACCACCGTTGAAGCAGTGTTGGGGAAATTCCTGGCCGCCTGGCT
>VAPH01079104.1_pt1 | contig 14212 bp, 7 predicted proteins | sample 3393861 | NCBI WGS metagenome assembly VAPH01 (sample SAMN08290439, study PRJNA428436) | hydrothermal vent metagenome | isolation source: Deep-sea hydrothermal vent chimney | place: Atlantic Ocean: South-mid Altantic Ridge | reverse complement strand
TCTGAACCACAACGAGAATTGAAATTGCCTTGATAAATTGTACCCATTAAAATTGTTAATCAAATATCATATAGATGAAAAAGATATTAAAAAATTTCGATGAAGTAACAGAAATTAGAGTCGACATTAATGGATATAAATCATTTCTTAATCAAAAAATTAAAGATTTATTGATTACACCAATAAATAGGAGAAAAAAACTAAACAATTGGAATACCTCTTTTAACAGTTTAATAATGATAAAAAATATTTTACCCATGAAATATACTCAGATAAAGAAAATTGTATTCTTTCTATTTTTATTAATATCAAATGTACACTTGTATGCTCAGAACGAATTTAAGATAGATAAAATAGCAACTGTAAAAACACCTGACGCTACTGCATTTGAAAGTATAAACTTTTTTCCTGTAAATGAATACACCGGGCGTACAAAGGTGAATATACCAAATTACACTATTGATTTAGATGGTATTTCTATACCAATTAGTATTTCATATAATACAGGGGGCGTTAAGGTTAATACCACTTCTTCCAGAGTTGGATTGAATTGGAATTTAAATGCAGGCGGGTTAATATCTCGTGATGTTAAAGGAGATGATGATTTTGCAAGGAATGCTGAAAGTGGAGACGGATGTACTGCCTATACAAGAGCAGGATGGATTAATCGAATAATAAATTATACTAATCCTACTTTAATTCAACCTTCGGGGTTAGATAGAGAACCTGATATTTTTCTTGTCTCGGCTCCTGGTTTTTCAACGCAATTTACTCATAATACTGATGGTACACCATTTGAAATTACACCAACATCCAGTATAATAGAAAATTACTTTAATGATCCGGTAAAAAGATTTGAAACTATGAAAATTACAAATTCAAACGGAATTGAATATACTTTTTCAGATAGAGAGTGGAATTGGGTAGGGTTTGCTTTATATAATTCGAATGATGGACCACATCAAGAAATTTCTGGAAATAGTTGGGATTCAAATACAGATATAAATGAAGCGTTCAATTTAATGAATACATATAGTATTTATTATCAAATAAACAATACACTAAGTGCCTTAAACTTAAGTTCAATTAATAATCCAATTACGGGACGGTCAGTTACCTATGAATATGACGATAATTATCTTTTAGATTATAATAGAAGGATCGAAAGGGATTTTAAAATAAACGGAAATTTTAATTCTCAGACAGATTATAGACATGATTTATCCTTAGAAAAAGTACTCAAAAAAATTACTTTTCCACAGGGCACTATAGATTTCATATATAACAATGAGAGAGATGATTTAGTAGGAGCTAAAAGACTCATAAGAATAGATGTAAAAGATAACAATAATAAAATAATAAAAAGGGCAAATTTTGTACAAGATTATTTTACCTCTATTGATAATTGTACAGATCCCCAGTGTTTAAGATTAAGATTAAAAGAAATATATTTTACGGATAAAAATTATGTAGCACTACCAAGTTATTATTTTGACTATAATTCTACAAAACTTCCAAGGAGATTTTCCTATAAGCAAGATTTTATGGGATATTCTAACGGAGTTAACGTAAGTTCAGGCTATCTATATAAACCAATCAATTATAAAAAAGCTAATCAAGGAAGGTATTCATATATACCTTTTAACACAAGTGGATTAGGGTATCAAGCTTTACCGGGTAATTACTCATTGGAATCTAATCTTACTTATTCTAAGGCAGCTATATTAGAAAAAATAACATATCCAACAGGAGGATATGCAACTTTTAATTATGAGTTAAATTCTTTTGAGTTTTTAGGAGGAGAAATTAGCGGAGGTGGTTTGAGAATTTCTTCTCACAAATTATATAATAGTGATAACAGTTTAGAAAGAGAGATAGATTATAATTATCTTAAAGGAGATGGAACTACTTCGGGAAGTATATTATTTGTTCCACGATACTTCAAAGGATATGATCTTTCTAATTATGATCTTATAACTCAAACCACTTCAAATCCCTATGAATTAACAGGCAGTTCATATGTGGGTTATTCAAGAGTAAAAATTCAAGAATCTGGCAATGGGTATGTTATTAACCAATATTCTTCCCCACAGATTGAACCTAATGTTTATCCTAATAATTATACTATTCCACCACATGGATATTCAGTTGTTTATTCAGATTATATTGTAGATGGATTTGCGAATGGAACTCTACCTGAAATATTTCAGGAAAATGAAATTAAAAGGGGGAGATTATTAACCTCACAAATTTTTGACGAAAGTAATTCATTGTTAAGAGATATTGTCAACGATTATAGCTACAAATCCTTTGGAGAAATAACAACTGGTAAAGCGTATAGTATAGTTTATCCTGGAGATGTATGTGATTTATTAGGTGAAGCCTATGCCTTATTTTCTTCCAAAATAGTATCCGAACGATATATGCTAAATAAAACTACTCAAAGAGATTTTTTATCAGGAGGAGAATTAAGGACTGAAACCTTTTTAACATATGATGCAAATAAACCTTTTCTTAAGGAAAAACGTATGGTTATTGCTAATCAAACTCAAACCCAAAAAATTGAAAAACGATTTTATCCTTATGATACTGAAGTATCATCTCTTCCTTACATGAGTAATCTTGTAGCGTTGAACAGAATTTCTGACCTGGTTAAAACAGAGATATATGAAAATGTTAATCTTTTAAATGTAGGTCTGACCGAGTATGGAAATTTTGGTACAAATCAAATAATGCCTAGCATTCAAAAATTTGCAAAAGGATCAAATGGTTTAGAGGATAGATTATCTTATCTTAATTACGACTCTGTAGGAAATCCATTGGAAGTTTCTATTAAAGAAGGCTCAACCACGGTTTATATTTGGGGATATAATCAAAGTAAATTAATTGCCAAAATTGAGAATGCATCTTATTCAGACATTTCAAGTCAAGTTTCAAATTTACAAAACTTATCTGATTTGGATATTGATTTTACTACTGAAGAAACATTAAGAACTGCTTTAAATAATCTAAGGAATCTCTCTGTATTATCGAATTCACTAGTTACTACTTACACATATAATCCATTAGTTGGAGTGACAAGTATAACAGATCCTTCCGGTTATACTTTATATTATGATTATGATGATTTTAACAGATTAATTTACATAAAAGATAAGAATGAAAAAATATTAAAAAGTTTTGCATACAATTATAATGGAGTAATAGTCCCAAAATTTACAGTTTCTAAAGTTATTGACGGAGGAAGTGGAAGTGTGAGCATAAGCCCAACAACCGTTGACCAAGGAGGTAGTTGTACGGTAACTTTAGCTCCAAGCAGTGGATATGAAGTAGATTATGTAAAAGTTGGTACAACAAGTTATCCAGTTTTAAATAATACAGTCATTATTAGCAATATAGTCTCTGATATTGTAGTGAATGTAAAATTTAAAAGTATTACACAAGTAACATTTACAGTTAATCCGACATGGCTTAGTTATGATTATTTAGGTATTGATAAAACAGTATTAGTAACCGCTAGCGGCTCTTGGACAGTAACAAAATCTCAATTATGGATAACAACAAGTGTTACAAGTGGCAGTGGCAGTGGCTCTTTTACTATAAAACCATTAGTAAATTCAGGATCTGCACGAACAGGTAAAGTGACGGTTACCAATGGTGGTACATCTATTTTAATAACTGTGAGTCAGGGTGCATCTGGTGGAGGAATACAATAAAAGTCAAACATATATTTAATATTAACACCTAGAATTTAGATCAAAAATATTAAGTTATAAATCTTAGAAAAATGAAAAAATATTTAGCAACAATAATTATCTTTTTAATAGGCTTTTATTCTATTCAAGCTCAAAGTACAGATGAAAATTTTGTAAAAACCACAACTTATAAAAAAGGGTACGATACCCAAGGTGTAAATGCAGCATTAAATGAAGATAAAATAGAAAGTGTTCAATACATTGATGGTTTAGGTAGGTCTCTGCAAAATGTTTTAGTAAGACAAGGCGGAAATAAAGAGGATATTATAAAATATTTAGAATATGATTCTTATGGCAGGCAGATTAAAGATTATTTACCTTACGCATCCTTATCAAATGATGGTCTGTATAGTACAAGTGCTTTATCCGAAACTCAAAGTTTTTACAACGATAAGTATGGTATTACTTTAAATCCTTATTCAGAGAAAGGATTTGAATCTTCCCCACTAAATAGGGCATTAGAACAAGCTGCACCGGGAGGTAGTTGGATGTTTGGAACAATTTATGATTCAAACGGACATTCTAATGGAAATACAATTAAATTTATAAATGGTACAAACACAGGTTTAACAGAAGTTCGTTTGTATACTGTGAGTTTGTCAGTAGATTATATACCTACTTTAAACACATCTGGTTATTACCCAATAAATAGTCTTTTTAAGACTATAACAAAAGATGAAAATTGGAGCGCCTCTCAAACAAACTTAAAAGACCATACTACTGAAGAATTTAAAAATGAAAACGGTAGAGTGGTATTAAAAAGAGCATATAACAATAATCAAAAACACGATACTTATTATGTTTATGATCAATATGGGAATTTAACTTTTGTACTACCTCCGTTATCCGAGGCAACTACCAATAAACCAAATAGTACAGAACTTTCAGAATTATGCTATCAAAATAAATATGACAAAAGAAATCGACTTATCGAAATGAAAATACCGGGAAAAGGATGGGAATATATAATTTATAATTTACTGGATAGACCTGTTCTTACTCAAGATGCCAATCAGAGAGGAAAGTCACCCGATGAGTGGATATTTACAAAATATGATGCCTTTGGCCGAGCGGTATATAAAGGTAGAAAAGCCATAAATAAAACCAGAGCTGACTATCAAGATAACTATGCAAGTGATTCAACTAAATATGATCAGTATGAAAGAAGACAAGCAGTTCAAAGTCTAGGCGGTGTAAACGTGTATTATAGTAATAATGCCATTCCAACAGGCGTTGATGAAATATATACAATCAATTATTATGATGATTATGCTTTTCTGGGTATCGAAAGTATAACTGTTCCAACGAGTAATAGCTATGGAGAAATCATTTCTAATATTACGAAAGGATTAGCAACAGGTTCTAAAGTAAAAATTTTAGGTACTAATAATTGGACTACTACAGTAATAGCATATGATGAGCATAATAGGGTAGTTTGGGTATATTCAAAGAATGATTATTTAGGGACAACAGATATTGAAGAAACGAACTATGATTTTAATGGTAATATTTTAGGAACAATTTCAACTCATAAAAAAACTGGACAATCAGATATCGTTACAATCAATGAATTTACTTATGATCATGTTGGAAGATTACTAAGTCAAAAACAACAAATCAATAATCAAGATATTGAACAAATTGTTCAAAACAATTATGATGAATTAGGTCAATTGGAGGTAAAAGGAGTTGGTGGAAAAGCCATTGCTACAAAATATGGTAATGAAGTAAATTTATCTGTGACAGGAAATATTATAGAAAAAACTTATAATTCAACCTCTTGGAACGCAGGTTTAACAACTAATGGTGAAATTGTAAGTGATGGATATGTTGAATTTGAACCGCTACAAACAGATAAAAGAATTATGGCAGGATTAGCTAAAGACAATACAAGTAATTCTTATACAACTATTGACTATGCGATTTATTTCTATCTAAGCGGAAAAGTTTATGTCTATGAATCCGGTACAAGTAGAGGGCAGAAAACAACCTTTGTAGTGGGAGATAAATTTAGGGTAGAAAGGGTTGGTAATACTGTATATTATAAGAAGAATGATATCACGTTTTTTACTTCCACAATTGGCTCGATAGGTGAGTTAAGAGGAGATATTTCCATTAAGGGTTATGGTGGTAAATTAAAGAATTTTTATATTAATAGTGATTATAAAGATCTTGTGGGTGTTACAGCCTCAAATACAGATCAAGGAGTTGAAGTAACTAAAACTTCCTCTCAAGGATGGAATAGTGGATTTGCTTCTACGGAGAAATTTGCTTCAAATGGATATGTTAAGTTCACAGCACCTCAATCTAACAAATATATGATGGTAGGCTTATCAAGTACAAATACAAATCAGCATTATAATACAATTGATTATGCTATTTATTTATATTCAAGCAAAAGGGTTTATGTTTATGAATCAGGTAGTGGTAAAGGTCAAAAATCTACATACGAAACAGGAGACACTTTTAAGGTAGAAAGAATTGGAAATACTGTTTATTATAAGAAAAATGGCACTATTTTTTATACTTCTACGAAAAGTTCTACTGGAGAACTATTGGCAGATGTTTCATTATACCATACTAGCACAAAAATAAAAAACCTGAGATTAGTTGCAAATGGATTGCAATCTATAGATTATAAATACAATATCAGGGGTTGGTTAACTCAAATAAATGATGTAAATAATATGGGTAACGATTTATTTGCTTTTCAAATTAATTATGATAATACCGAAGTAGGAACACGAAGCAGTTTTACTCCATTATACAATGGAAATATTAGTGAGACTATTTGGAAAACAGGAAATGATGCAGCAAGTGGAAAGACCAGAGGGTATGCATACGAATATGATGCTTTAAATAGAATTACCTATGCAGATTTGGGAATAAAAACAACAGGTAGTTATAATTTAAGTTCTGGTTTTGACTTACGAGTTGATAATTATGACAAAAATGGAAATATTACTAGCCTTTTCAGAAACAGTGAATCACCTGGTAATGGTCTTGATGACTTGAGATATACCTATGATTCTGGTAATATATTATTGAAAGTTGTAGAAATGGATAATTCAAGTTATAAAGATGGAGGCTTTAAAGATGGGACCAATACAGGAAATGATTATTCTTACGATGCCAATGGAAATATGATTACAGATGCAAACAAAGGTATAACAGCCATTAGTTATAATTATTTAAACTTGCCAACAGTTGTTAATTTTGGAAGTTCCAATAAAATAGAATACTTTTACGATGCTACAGGGGTAAAACAAAAAAAGAAAGTGACTGATACTGGAAATACAACTACTACAGATTATGCGGGTAATTATATTTATGAGAATGGTCAATTGCTATTCTTCAACCATGTTGAAGGGTATGTTGAACCAAATGGCAGTTCATTTAAATATGTGTATCAATATAAAGACCACTTAGGAAATATTAGACTTTCTTATTCAGATAAAAGTGGAAATGGAACTATTGAAGTAACTTCTAATCCTTTAACAACTGAAATTATTGAGGAGAACAATTACTATCCTTTTGGACTGAAACATAAAGGATACAATAATGTAGTAACTTCTACCAACCCAGCCCAGAAATTTAAATATAATGGTATCGAATTAGAAGAATCTCTTGGTCTTAATCTGTATGAAATGGACGAAAGAAGTTATGACCCTGCAATAGGACGATTCACTTCTATAGACCCTGTGATTCATTATGAATTCTCTACTTATAATGCCTTTGATAATAACCCGGTATTTTGGGCTGATCCAAGTGGAGCAGATGGTGCTCAGAATATTATTGGAATGCCTGGTACATGGCTAAACGGATTTACTCCTGGAGGTAACGGAGATGTGGCCTCAAGTTCGATTAATAATAATGCTGGTGATTATTGGAGTATTGATGATAACGGAAATGCTAACTTAGGAAAATCAAATGGTTCTAACATCTTTGTTAATGGTAAAAAATTATCAAGATTTAATTTCTCAAAGGAATTGAAATCTATTGCACAAATAATGTATCATTATTATTCTAAAAATTTTTCTAAAAATTTCTTCTCGTTGGCAAATAACACTTTTAGTGTCATAAACTATAAAGGTATAAAAAAAGAAACTATCAGCTCTTTCAATTTGGAAAAAGAACCAAAGAATAGCCCAACAGATGTAATGTATGCACTCCCCAAAGGAGAGAAAAACGGTAGTGAAAACAGAATGGTTTTACCTTTAAATGTTGGATATGCCTACATATATAATGATAATAAATACAATATAATTAGCCAAATATCCCATGAAAGAACTCATTTTATTCAGGGAGCTCAAATTAGTGAAACTTATATTGAGATTGAGGCATATAAAAATCAATTCTATGACTCTTCTTTTAGAAATGTTACACCGTCATTTAGAGCACACATGATGAAAAATGTTCGAGATTATTTAAATATTCTAGATCAAGATAAATTAAATGGTTCTCTTTCACATGATTCATTTTTGTACAGAAATTATTTTAATAAATTATTAAAAACAAATTATTATAAAAGAAAATAATAGCATGAAGCAATTAATATTTTTTTTTATTATACTATCATTTTTTTTATTTTCTTGTAAAAAAAATATTAATAACATAAAGATTGTGGAGAAAAGTGTAAAAAAAGAAGATATGACACTCAATAATATTTTTGTTTTAACAGAACTCGATAGAAGTAATCTTGTAAAACTTGACTCTATTAATGAGTTGTTTGAATATTTCTTAAAAGATAACTCAGATGAAGTTGACAATCATTTCATATTAGAAATAGCCGAAAACGAAAACATGAACCAAAAATATTTACCGATTACAATATTTAAATTTTCTAATTCCATTCATCCTTTTGATGATTCTATTTCTTTTTATGTTGATAGCACATCTAATAAAACCAAGTTTATTTATAATTTCGGTAATGCCATTTCTATAGATAGTTTAAAATACAAATTAATAGAGGATTATTACAATTTAAAAAATGATTCTATTTCAGATTCAAGATTTAAACTTTTCAGGATCAATTTACTAATTGACAAAAAATATAATGTTGATAATTTAAAAGTAATTGTTCAAGCAAGTTCTGAAGCTTTTAATAAAATTTTGGATAAAGAATCGAAAAATTATTTCGGAAAATATTTTAGATATTTAAATGAAAAAGAATTAGAAGCCTTGAAAGATAATTTATTATATTTTGGTTTTGAAAGAATGATTCTTATGGATTATGATATTGTTAATGTTAGTAGGATTAATTAATGTCATAATGCAGGGTACTTTAAGACAAATTAAATAAAATTTATTGGACGATTTTTTTGAAGTATATCGGAATAACTATATTAAGAGAATTTTAATATAATAGGAAGTATGCAATAAAGTTATAAAAAGAAAAGCTATTTAAAAAATAACTTTTGAATAATGAATTATTACTTTTTTAAAACACTTAAGTTAAAAAGAAAGACTTAAATAGTAGGTAATTTTTAAAATAAATTAAAGGCACAAAAGATTTTGGCAACTTTATGGAAGATCTCTATAAGCACGGTGTCGAAAACTGTGCAATTTCAATGATAATTGTATAAAAAATCGCCCCATTAAAGGTAATTATCTGATATTCTATTGATTATGATCCGTAAAATGAGATTCAAAAAACAAAAAATAAAACCACCAACCAATTAGGAAAAACTACAACTTTGTAAAACTTATTAGGTATTTTTTCCATTTGTCTATTTTGGTTATTTAACTTAACATGAATAATATTTAAACAGCCCATTACATTAGTTGATTAGTTTCTATTGGAGTCATATTAAGAGATGGTTTTTTAGGGGAAAAGCAATAAGTTATTAAAGCCGCTCAGCATTTTCTATGAATATCCTACAAAAACTTGTCCCAATTAAGTGAATTTATAGATTATGAAACAGTTACAACTTGCTTTGTTCTGTTCTAGATTTTTCTAGAATTGGTAGTAAATCTTCATTAACTTTTTATATTTGTTGAGAAAACAAACTAAAATTATAATTCGAGGGGCAAATTCGGTGTCAGTTGATTTGTAATTGTTTTGAAAGAACTGTTATCAAATCATTTACTATTATTTGGATAGTTCCTCTTTCTCCGCAAAAGGAAAACCGAAACGAGAGTTTCGGTTTTTTTATTTTCAAATTTGTAAAAAGTTTACTTTTTTAAAAATTTGAAAATAAAAAAACAACTACATACGGCGTAGTTAGGTTTTTCATGCTTGCTCAGGATTACTTATTTGGGATCACCGAAGGTAATCCTTTAAGTTAAAAAGTTGTAAAGTTAAAAGTTTTAAAGTTGAATGTTTGGTTTTTCATGCTTGCCCGGGATTGCCTTTATGGGATCACCGCAGGTAATCCCATCCTATATCCTTCCCAAAGGGAAGGACTTAGATTGTGGAAAATAAGAAGCAGCTCATGTTAATGAAAACTCTAAATTATATTGGCATTTAGATAATTTGTATGTTGGAACTACAGAAAATAAATATCAAATGTTGTTCCAGCTGGATATAGGAATTCATTCATTACTTATCATGGATGAATGGGGTAATACAAAAGAAACAAATTTAGGATATACAAATAAATTCCTCAAAATATAATGAGAATGGTCGAACGGAATATAAACAGGTAATTTATTTGTATTCTTAAATTTTTTATTGTATTATTGCTATTAGATTGATTATTAGACTCTGAAGTAAAATCGAATCTCCCTCAATTCTTTTATTATGAAAACAATATCACAAAATGAAATCGGCACTTTAAAAGCTATAAGAAGATTTGCAAAAAGAAATTACGAAACATACAAAACACATTGTGAATCTCGTAATTTTGCTCCTATGCCCTTAGACGATTTTTTAAAAAATTATAGCAGTTAATTTATTTTGTCTAGATTGACGATTAGAGAACATAAATTATTTGAGCGGCGGTTAATTAAATTAAATCTATGCCTCCAACTCAATAAAGGTGATCTCAGGGCGCATACCCAACCTACCCGGAAAACCCAACCAACCCAAGCCCCTGTTTACATATAAATATTGGTCGTTTTGCTTATGAAGACCTGCCCAGTGCTTGTATTTGTATTTGATAGGGCTCCATTTTTATTTTTAAGATTAATTCCTGCCTGCATACCATGTGTGTGACCCGAAAGGGTAAGTGCTATTTTTTTAAGGTGTACTACTTCTTCATTCCAATGGGTAGGGTCATGTGATAGTAAAATTTTAAAAGTGATATCCTTTACATGCTCTAAAGATCTTTGCAGATCACCATATTTTTTAAATGGTGGATTTCCCCAGTTTTCAACTCCGACAAGTGCAATTTTTTCATTGTTTATGGCAATGATATCTGATTCGTTTAGCAATAGCTTAAAACCTATTTTTTTGTAAAAATATTTAATCGATTCAAAATTCGACTTCTTGAGATCAGGCGTTTTCCAATGGCTGTAATCACCATAATCATGATTGCCCAAAACGGCATATTTTCCTTTTTTGGCTTTTAATTGTTTGAGTATAGAACTCCAGCCCTTTAATTCCCAAGCAAAATTATTAACCAGATCACCGGTGAATAAAATAAGATCGGGTTGTAAATGATTAATTATAGTTATTGCTCTATCTAAAATATGATACCTAAAATTAAAACTCCCCAAATGCAGATCAGATATTTGAACAATTTTTAAACCCTTAAAATTCTTGGGTAGATCTTTGCATTTTATCTTTAAATGGTACACTTTAAATCGATAAAGCGACCTGAAAATTCCGTAAAGAATTATAAAAAATGGAAGAAACCATGCAAATAACCCGATAACAGGAACGATAACTAAGGATTCCTTATCAGAAAAAACATAGTTTGTAAAATACAAGATAGAAATAACAATAATAAAAATTATTTTAGGAATAAATGACGAAACGGTTAAACCGTACAATGATGAGACAATAAGCTGTTTTCTTTGCGGATGTATCTTATCCAGTCTGATTTTTAGAATTATGATCGAGGTGATCAACCCAATAGAAAAAAACCAGAATAAAATATGAATTACATGAATTAAATAGGGTAACGAAATATGATGGGTGATAGATAATAACCAATAAAAGGTTACTATATCAATTATTAATATAGCTAAGCATAAAAGTATGATGGTGAAAAATGAATATTTTCTCATGTAAATTTTTAATTTGCGAAATTCTATTTTTAAAAGTTGCCAGGTATAACAAGCAATTCATGTTGATTATCTTTTTTAGCAGACCCTATGTAAAAATAATCATTTTCAAAGTATTTTTAATTGCTTTTTTTTTAGTTTTGAATTTTGTAGATTTATAACTATTAAATTTAATTAATTACTATGCTTATTATTGGAATTGCAGGAGGTACAGGAAGTGGGAAGACCACGGTAGTAAACCAAATACTAAATGAATTACCTGCAGAAGAGGTAACTGTTATTTCTCAGGACTCCTATTACAGTAAAAATGATGATTTAACCTATAAAGAAAGATGTAATATAAATTTTGATCATCCAAAAGCCATTGATTTTGATTTGATGATTAAGCAGCTTAAAGATTTAAAAAAAGGAAAAATAATTGAACAGCCTATTTACTCTTTTGTAACACACAACAGAATTAGTGATACTATTAAAACCCACCCCAGAAAAGTGGTAATAGTTGAAGGAATTTTAATTTTTACCGATAAAGAATTGCGCGATCTTATGGATATTAAAGTTTATGTTCATGCAGACTCTGACGAAAGATTAATAAGAAGAGTTAGAAGAGACATTAATGAAAGAGGTAGAGATCTTAACGAAGTTTTACAACGCTATCAGGATACTTTAAAGCCTATGCATCAGGAATTTATAGAACCTACAAAGAGCTTTGCAGATATTATCATCCCGAATGACACATACAATACAGTTGCGATTGATATAGTGAGAACCGTAATTAAACAAAGATTAAAAAGTGATGAGCTTTAAAGAATTTAAAGAAAATAAGATTGTAAAAATAATAAGTAATAAATACGTAATTGTATTGGTATTATTTGTTGTTTGGATGATTTTTATTGATGAGAATTCTTATATAAACCATCGTGAATTGAATAAGGAAATTGACAAACTGGAAAACGCCAATGAATATTATAAAGAACAAATTGAAGGGGATAAAAAAATTATAGATAATTTAAATGACCCTGATTCTTTAGAAAAATATGCAAGAGAAAATTATAAAATGAAGAAGGAAAATGAAGATATTTATATCATTGAAGTGGATAGTGTTGAATAATTATGATTTATAAATTATGAGTTATAAATGATGTACGATGGATCAACTTAAAATATAATATGGTAGCTTGTAATAAAGCGGTATCAATCTGTGAGATCTTCGTGAAACAAAAAAAAGATCAAATATTAACTGGAAGGTACATCTTGTTTTTTAGATCAGTAAATTTACATTAATTACCATCCTTTTACCTAAATTAATTTGCTATGCACGATTTTTTATTTAATAATTTCCCAAATGCTACTTCAAAACAGTGGAAACAAAAAATACAGGTTGATCTAAAAGGGGCAGATTATAATAATACTTTGGTTACAGATACTGATGAAGGTATTCGCATTAATCCCTTTTACCATAGTGATAATTTCAAACAATTGGAATTAAATCCACCTCCTGTTAAGCAAGTAATGCTCTGCCAAAGCTTTTTTGTGAACGATGCAAAAATTACCAATTTTTTGGCAAAAAATGCTTTAAAAAGAGGGGTAGATTCCATAAAATTTGTAGCTGATAAAAGTTTTGATCCTGCTGTACTGTTTTCGGGTTTAAATGATACGGTCATATATTTTCAGCTTTTATTCATGGATCCCGATTTTATATTGAAGATGATGGATCATATAAAAGAGCTAAAATTATTTTTAAATATTGATTTGATAGGTAATTTGACTAAGACAGGAAATTGGTTCTTCAATAATGAACAAGATCATCAGGTATTAAAACGGCTTCTTAACAGATCATCAAATAATATATCGGTTTTAGGAATTGATGTCAGCAATTATCAAAATGCCGGAGCCAATACAGTACAGCAGGTAGCTTATGCTTTGGCCCATGCCAACGAATATTTAAATTTTCTTTTCAAAATTAAAAATAATAATGAACTGAGTCATAAAGAAATAGAGGGTATTGTTCAAAATATAAATTTCACTTTTTCGCAAGGAGGAAATTACTTTTTTGAAATTGCTAAACTAAGAGCTTTTAGATATTTATGGGATTTGTTATTAGATGAATACCATTTAGATTCTGATGTAAATATAATGGCGGAACCGAGTTTACGGAATAAAACCCTGTACGATTATAATACAAATTTATTGCGAAGCACTACCGAATCCATGAGTGCTGTTTTGGGAGGTGCCAATACCGTTTGTAATCTTGCCTATGATGCCGTTTTTCATAAAAAAAATGAATTTGG
>VAPH01012095.1_pt1 | contig 14225 bp, 14 predicted proteins | sample 3393861 | NCBI WGS metagenome assembly VAPH01 (sample SAMN08290439, study PRJNA428436) | hydrothermal vent metagenome | isolation source: Deep-sea hydrothermal vent chimney | place: Atlantic Ocean: South-mid Altantic Ridge | reverse complement strand
GCCGGTAATTTAGAAAATACCTGGGCAGGGACAAAGTTGCCGGGATAGAGGGGCAAACTAGCTAAATTCCATTCCTTCATGCCGCCCTGGGCATTGGCTGGATCAACTGGGGGAGTATCGCCATCAATGTTGATCAGGTTAGTAAAGGCCTGGCTGTCTGCCTGACCCGCCGCTCCGGTTCCAGGAGCAAATGTCGTGGTATCCATCCACTGGGCCATATAGTAACTACGGTAAGCCGTACGACATACGAGATATATCGGCGTATTATAGTCTATTTCGCCAGCCTCGAGCAGTCCGCCTATAATGGCTCTCACCTCGGCCTCATCCTCGGGAGGACCAGGTGCTACTCGTGAAATACCCGCATACCAGTAAGGCACGGTTATCGGCATCTTATCCACGCCGCCAACACTCCAAACCGCAGTGCCGGCTGGTGCCGTGGTGTCAAGGCCGGAACCCTGCCATGGTTGTTTCTGATGATGATGCTCATCAACTGTTCGTGTGTCGAACATAACGGCTGTCGGATCCGACTGCAAAGCTGCAAGAGCATCAACAGCCGACACGCTCGTAAATGCATGAGCCGACTGCGCAGCGAATAAAAGCAATGCTGCTAAGGCCAAAAATACCGCCGACCTCTTCCTGGATTTTTTCATTACTGTTACCTCCGAATTAAAACATTTTTTACTCTGCCCGGCTTATAGCTGGGGCCAAGAAACAAAAACAAGTTGTTTTTACCACAAAAAGACCACCCTCCAGTGAGCGGTTAAAATAACATTTAAATCATTTGTCTGCAATATAACTATTAATATTTACATGTATTTTTTATATGTTTCAAAAATGTTCATGGACAATCAAGTTAACTCCTCCTTATTTTTTCCATTTTTACAAACATACGCCATTACTTTTTCCCTGTAAGCTTTCAAAAAAAATCTGGTAATTTGGCCGACCTCACCGCCAGCTACCTTTTTGTCTCCTATTGTTGTAACCGGCATAACCTCCATTAGAGAGTTCGATATGAATACCTCATCCGTAGTATTTAGATCGTTAGGGCGAAACTTGCCCTCCTTGACAGCTATTCCTGCTTCGTCGGCAATCTCGATGATAACGCTTCGAGTAATTCCGTCGAGTATTCCTATACTTACTGAAGGGGTGCAAAGTTCGCCGTGCTTGATAAAAAATATATTGGAGACTGTTCCCTCAGCAAGCAATTCATCGCGGTTGAGCATAATCGCCTCGAAGCAGTCACAGCTCTTTGCCTCGATACGGGCAAGAATATTGTTAAGAAAATTGTGTGATTTTATTTGCGGATTGAGAGCTTCACGGCAGTTTCTGCGAGTTTCGGCAATCATTACTCTGACCCCTTTTTCGCGGCAGTGTTTTGGATATTCCTTGAAGCGATGAGCCATTATAACAAAGGTGGGCTTTTCACATAGACTTGGATCTAATCCGATTTCTCCGACCCCCCTGGTAACACTTATTCGAACCGAGGCATCAAGATAGCCGTTTGCTTTAAGAGTTTCGTACACAGCGACCTTGATCTCTTCGTTCTTTTTGGGAAGTTCAAGAGAGATCAGACCTGCCGAGCGTTCAAGCCTCTTCAGGTGACTATCTAACATAAACACAACACCGTTGTATACCCTCATTGTCTCGTAAATACCATCACCATAAAGGAAAGCATGGTCATATACCGAAACCACCGCCTCATGCTTAGGCAAAAGCCGATCATTCAAGTAAACGTAACGGATCTCAGAAGGTAGTTCCAAGTTGGCAGTTTTTTCTGTAGGCATATTTACACCATCATAATAATATCTTTAGAAAAGTATTGACTAAACATAGACACACACAGATTTAGTTCGGTTATGCCGAGTCCATATTATATCAGCATTGGAAAAGTAATCAATAAGACAGATTCTATCGCACATGGGCATGTAGAGCATTAGTATACATTACCCGGAATCCACCCCCTTGCGCCAAGTACGATAAAAACAATATTATTCTATATGCTTACACTTACACTACAGAAGAACTCTGGCAGAGGACATCGTTTATGTTTGATTATCCCGATGATATAAAGCGTGCCACCGTGCTTGTGGCTGAGGACAAGGAATCCATGGCAGAGATGCTCCGCCAGACCCTTGAAGCTGAGAACTACAACGTACTTCTGGCTGATACAGGCACAGAAGCGATAAAACTGTTGTTACAGCACAAAGTTGATATTGTTCTTACCGATCTAAAAATGCCTGGTAAAAGTGGCCTGGATGTAGTAAAAGCCGTACGGGAAAAAAGTCCGATAATTCCTGTTATTTTAATGACAGCTTTTGGAACGATAGAATTGGCGGTCGAGGCGATGCGCCAGGGTGCCTATGACTTCATGACCAAACCATTTGATACCAGCCATCTTCTGGTTAAAATCTCCCAGGCCCTTAAAAGCCAGCGGCTTACCACCGAAAACATACTTCTTAAAGAGGAATTTTCATTAAAGATTGGTCTGCCCACTATTCTTGGCAAAAGTCCGGCAATGGTGGAAGCAGCGTCCAATGTACAGAAGGTTGCCTCTGCTAAAACAACCGTCCTTATCCTTGGTGAATCGGGAACCGGCAAGGAACTCTTTGCAAGGGCGATCCATAACCTAAGTCCCAGAAGGAACAATTCCTTTGTGGCTATCAACTGCGCCGCTATACCGCATGACCTTCTGGAGTCAGAACTATTCGGTCACGAAAAAGGCTCCTTTACAGGCGCAGATCAAAGACGTATAGGGAAATTCGAACTTGCGGACCGAGGGACCATTTTTCTTGATGAGATAGGAGAGATGGACCTCTCACTCCAGGCCAAGCTTCTTCGAGTGCTGCAAGAGGGCGAAGTGGAACGTGTCGGAGGGAAATATCCGATACGAATTGATGTACGGGTTCTGGCTGCCAGCAATCGGGACCTGGAAGCTATCGTGGCCGAAAAGCTTTTTAGGGAGGATCTCTATTACCGTTTGAATGTTTTCCCTATCCGTATTCCGTCTCTCAGGGAACGAAAAGAAGACGTATCTCTACTTGTTGAACATTTTGTGGCCAAATATGCCAAGGAATTTGGATGTCCGATAAGGGATGTGGATGCCAAAGCTCTTTCACTGCTTGAAAGTTATCCCTGGCGCGGCAATGTGCGTGAACTAGAAAACAGCATTGAGAGGGCAATGATACTTTGCGACGGAAACATAATTCTATCTGAACACCTGGCCCTTGCCCGGCGAGGCGGTATGGCAACCAATCTGCAAGGCCTGCCAATGGATAGTACCCTGGAGGAGGTATCCAAACATGCTGTGCGTATTGTTGAGAGCGAGAGAATAAAACTGGCGCTGAAGGATACTTCCGGAAACAAAACCCGAGCTGCCGAGATCCTCTCAGTCAGTTATAAAACCCTTCTTACCAAGATTAAAGATTACAAAATAGGCTGAAATAGCCGGTTTCAAGAAAATGAATTGAAGGATTTTAAAAAACAGCTATCAGGGAAATAAAAAGCTATTCATTCAATTTTTATCTGCATATTTCTGTACCCTGACAACTACACTCTAATTTAAACAATCAGTAGCGAAGCCAGCCCCAGGAAAACAAAAAAGCCCACAATATCAGTGGCTGTAGTTACAAGCACGCTACCAGCCAGTGGAGGGTCGATACCAAACCTCTTCAGGGCAAGTGGGATAATCCCTCCAAGAAGAGCCGCTGTGACCAGATTGATGCCCATAGCCAGAGCAATAACACCTCCGAGCATCCAGTTTTTAAACCAGAGTACCGCGGCCATAGCAACAATAGCCGCAAACAGCAAACCGTTTAGAAAACCCACAAGTACTTCCTTTCGTAATAGGTCCATCCGATTTGCCGAAGATATCTGGCCAAGAGCAAGGCCTCTAATAACTACTGTCAAGGTTTGATTCCCGGCGTTTCCGCCCATGCTTGCCACTATCGGCATAAGTACCGCCAGAGCGACAAACTCCTGAATTGTGGCCTCGAACAACCCAATCACCCAGGATGCGGAAAAAGCGGCAAGCAGATTTAAACCCAACCACAAACTCCTGCTTCTAGTGGTTTTAGGAACAGATGCGAATAAATCTTCTTCCTCTGACACTCCGGCCAGGTTCATCATCTGCTGCTCGCCGCGATCGCGAATGATATCTACCACGTCATCCACGGTAATGCGTCCGAGCAACCGGTTATCATCGTCAATTACAGCAGCGGAAATCATGTCATAACGCTCAAAAAGAATAGCTACCTCGTCCTTTGACGTATCAACATGAATCGTCCGGGGCTTGTGGGACATTATTGAGCCGACCGTGGCATCTTCCGGACTTGACACAAGGTACGAAAGCCGCAGGCTTCCCTTAAGTATGCCGTCTTTATCCACTACAAAAAGTTTGTCGGTGCGACCGGGGAGGCCCTGCCGGCGGGCATCACGCAGCACATCCAGCACCATCAGCTCAGGATGCAAGGTGAAAGCAACCGGCTCCATAATACCACCGGCTGTCTCTTCTTCATAGGAAAGGGCATCCTCAATACGTGTCCTTTCCTGCACACTCATTGCGTCCAGAAGATCTTTAGCGACCCTTTCAGGAAGTTCTCCTACAAGGTCGGCAGCGTCGTCCACCTCCATGGTTTCGGTCGCCTGACGGAGTTCCACCCTGTCCATTTCCTTAACCAGTCCGAGACGTACTCCTTCACTTACCTCGGCCAGTACAGGCCCATGTCTTTCAGCCTCTATAAGGTCAAAAACTACAGTCCGGTCTTCAGGGGGCAGACTTTCAAGTATGTGGGCTATATCAGCAGCATGAAGAGTCTTTAGTCTTTTGGTAAGACCACTGAGGTCTCCTCTATCAACTGCCTCAAGCACCTGTTCAAGGAGGTTGCTGTTAAGCTCTGTACTTGTTGTTGTAGTAATTTCTTTCATGATTATTTATCGGGCACTGAAACACCGTTAATTTTAAGAACCAGGGAGAGGCTAGTCAACTATTTTTTTAGTTCAATTGTTCTTTCGTGCAGTACATTTTTTGTACAAGCGAAAAACCTGCTCCTGCCGAAACAGTGGCTGATGCAGAGATTACAGGAAACCAAGGCCAGGAAAGGTTCAGCTTCAATCCTCCGGCTATCCAGCCAATTATTGGAATGTCAGATACAGAGGGCAAATCGATATACAGCCCACGTGTGCAGATCGCAAGAACCAGCATCCCTGTCAACGCTCCGGCAAAGGCAGTACCTCCCCGAGCAAAGGGCATAGCCACAGCAATGATAAATATACCAAGTAGAGAGCCTGTAAAAAGCGAAGTAAAATACAGTGCTGTATGAAGCAGGCTGGCGTCAAAACTCGAGGCGAAAAGCGCAGCTATTATTCCTAGGCATCCCCATATCAGCACTGCAAGGCGGGCCATTCTAAGGCGTTTGGCTTGCGATAAAACTGCTTGCCGATTACCCATAAAATCCACAACCGTGGTATTTGCAAGCGCGCTTATGCCTGAATCCAGACTGCTCATGGCCGCAGCGAATATTGCCGCAACCATAAGGCCTGAAAGCCCCTGGGGCAACACTGAAAGAATAAAGTGAGGAAATACGCCATTAGATTTTGTAGCGGCAGGCAGAGCACCTGAATGCTCAGTGTAGTAACTGTAAAGAAAGGCTCCCACCAGAAAAAAGAGCCAAGCGGCAATCGCACCGAGCACAGCCGAAAGAACAGTCGCCCACTGTGCTTTGCGAACATTTTGAGTAGAAAGATAACGCTGTATGAACTGCTGATCGCAGCTTCGAATGGCCAAATCCAGAACAATATAAGCCACCCCAGCCGATAAAAAACTGTGCGCGTCTCCAGTATCCAGGCTGGCTTTAAACCAAGTAAACTTGCTCGCATTTCCGGCTGTCGCAGTGATTGCTGTAAGCCCTCCCTCCACTCCATACGCAATAAACATCAAGGTTAAAAGGCCGCCACCCAGCAGAATAACAAACTGAATCACATCAGTCCAGACCACTGCACGAATCCCACCCATCCAGGTATAAGCGATCGAGAGAACGCCAACAGCCATTATCGCGCTTGTTGTTGACCAGCCTGTAATAGTTGCAAAAACAATAGCCGGTCCGTAGATCAAAATACCGGTTCTAAGCAGCACATGGCATGAGTATATTCCAGAGGCCAGAAGACGAGTCTTTCGGTCGAACCGTTTTTCGAGTATTTCGTATGCTGACTGGACTTTATTACGGCGAAAGTATGGAATGAATACCAGAGCGGTGATCGCAATCGAAACCGGCACACCGAGATTGAGCATCATGTAGGTCATATCGCCGGCGTATGTTTCAGCCGGATTGCCAAGAAACGTGGTAGCGGAAATGGACGTGGCTATCATGCTTATGCCGACTGCCCACCAGGGCAGCCGACCGCCTGCAAAGAAAAACTCGCCGGTTGATATGTTTCTGCGGGAGAACACCGCGCCAAGGGCCAGCATCCCAAATATATACATGGAAAGAACCAGCCAATTGATCATCCCGAAATCTTCAATCATTATTTTATTTTTTAATAACTCTGCTCGGTTCCGGGAAATGTGCCGTCTTCAACTTCGGTCATATATTTTTTAATAGCATCAACAGAGGTTTCCTTAATGTTTGCGTATTGTTTTACGAACTTCGGCGTAAACCTATCAAATAGTCCGAGAATATCATGTATAACCAAAATCTGGCCGTCACAGTGCGGCCCTGCACCTATTCCGATGGTTGGAATACCCACAGATGCGGTAATGCTTTTACCAAGATCTGCAGGAATGCCTTCAAGAACCAGCGAAAAGGCTCCTGCTTCTTCCACCATTTTTGCCTCTTCCAGAAGTTTGCTTGCAGTCTCTTTGTCTCTGCCCTGAACTTTATATCCCCCGTAACGATGTATGGATTGAGGAGTTATACCAATATGGGCCATAACCTGAATGTCATACTTTGTAAGTTCTTTGATTATGTGAACCACATTTCCGCCGCCCTCAATTTTGACTCCCTGAGCACCAACCTGGATAAAGCGTCCGGCATTAGCTACTGCCTCGGACAATGATGGCTGATATGACAAAAAAGGCATATCACCAAGCACCATGGAGCTTTCGGTTGCCCGTGCCACAATCCGGGTATGGTAAAGCATCTCATCCATTGTGACCGGCAGAGTGTTCTCAAGGCCCTGAACAACGACACCAACGGAATCACCCACTAAAATAATATCCACACCCGCCTCATCCACCATTGCGGCAGTCGGGTAGTCATATGCTGTAAGTGCGGTTATCTTTTGGCCTTCGCTCTTTTTTTTGACGAGGCTTTGGATAGTTACTTTTTTCATTTTTAAAAACCTCCCTTATTTATTATCTGACTGATCAGGCTGATCAGTCAGATAATAAATCTACAGTTTTAACCAACTAAACTCAAAATCTTAGCATATCTCTTTGCGAGAAATCGCTCAGTTTGGGTTTACCAAACCTGCTTAAAACAACAGCAGGTTTCTTAAATAAAGGATTGCCCCCCTTGCACCAGGGCTTAACAAGCCGGTACTATATTACAAATTATTCAGCAAGGAGTATTGCGCATGAAAAAGTTCGGTGGACAGGTGCTGTTTTTAAATAGAAGAGATATAAACACTGACGATATAATTCCGGCTAAATATCTTACCGAGATATCGAAAGAAGCGTTGAAATCGCACCTTTTTGAGGACTTGGACTTAAACCTTGAGGGATTCGATTCTGCCACAGATAAATTGAGTGCGCCTGGAGTAGGAGTAATCGTAACACGCGCCAACTTTGGCTGCGGATCATCACGGGAACATGCAGCATGGGTATTAGAGGTCAACGGCATAACCGCTGTTATAGCGCCTGGTTTCGCACGTATTTTCAGACAGAATATGTTTAATTGCGGCATGTTGGCTATTGCAGTTGATGATTCTGTAATTGATCGTCTTTTTGAACACGACCAGCAGGCAACCGTGATAAACTTCGATTTTCAGTCCGGTTGCTTCACTGTCAGATCCAAAAGTAAGGGTGAGGAAACTTTTAACTTTAAGCTATCTGAATTTGATAAGACTCTTGTCGAAGCTGAGGGCTGGGTTGGATTTGCTGCATCAAGATACTGATAAAGAGGTAATTGTCCATTGAAAAAAGATATTATAAATGTTGCCCTTGTAGGATTTGGAACCGTTGGATCCGGTCTTGTCTCGATAATGCTGGACCCTGCAAGCGAGCTTTCAAAAAAGCTTGGTTTTGACCTCAGACTTGTAAAAATAGTTGATAAGAATATTGTTCGTGACCGGGGTATTAGTCTGCCTGAAGGTATTTTAACAACAGATATCTCAGATGTGTTGCAGAACCCGGATATTGACATAGTGGTTGAGCTTGTTGGCGGCACCGGCTTTGCCAAAGATCTAACTCTTAGCGCTATCCAGGCCGGTAAGCATGTCGTAACAGCCAATAAGGCTCTGCTTGCGCTTGAGGGCAATGATATTTTTACGGCTGCCGCAAAAGCAGGTGTCGAGGTTGGGTTTGAAGCATCTGTAGCTGGCGGCATTCCGATAATTAAAGTGATGAAAGAGGGACTGGTCGGCAACCGGATTCTTTCTGTTTACGGAATTATAAATGGTACAGCCAACTATATACTTTCAAAAATGACAAGCCAAGGGGTCTCTTTCCCTAATGTGCTTTCCGAGGCCCAGAAATTGGGCTATGCCGAGGCAGATCCCACCTTTGATGTTGAAGGCGTCGACTCTGCACACAAGCTTGCTATCCTGGCCAGCCTGGCTTTTGGTATACCTCTTTCCTATGATCAACTTTATATTGAGGGCATCTCAAAAATAACCCCTCTGGATATAGCCTTTGCTTCGGAGTTCGGCTATAGAATTAAACTGCTGGCGATTGCTAAATCTGATGGAGATCAAGTGGAGTTAAGAGTGCACCCCACCATGCTGCAAAAAACGCAGATGCTGGCCAAGGTGGACGGAGTATACAATGCACTTTATGTGGAAGGCGATGCGGTTGGAGCTACAATGTATTACGGTCGTGGAGCAGGAGACCGTCCCACAGGAAGCGCTGTGTTGGCCGATATTGTGGACATCGCCAGGAATATCAGGTCTGGTGCGGTTAACAGGGTTACGTCTTTTGGACGTCCAGTAAACGAACCACTGCCGATCAAGAAGATGAACGATGTGTGCTCATGCTACTATTTTCGCTTTTCCGTTCATGATAAACCCGGAGTTTTGTCAAAGATAGCAGGAGTGTTAGGCAACCATGATATAAGTATAGAATCCGTGATCCAGAAAGGCAGAAAAGAGGGAGGATCGGTTCCCCTGGTGATTCTAACTCACGAGGCACTTGAGGACAATGTTTCAAAAGCAATGTCCGAAATCAGCTCACTTAAAGTTGTGGATGAAGAAACAATAATGATACGAGTGGAAACTGGCGAAAATTAGTTTTGTTATTTCCAATGGTTTCAGTGGAGACTGGCGAAAGTTAGTTTTTGTTATTTAAAATGGTTTCAGTGGTTCCATTGGTTTTATTATTTTTATTTGTTAGACTTATTGTTAGACTTAAAAGATTAAATAACACAAGATTTTTTCTTAAGAGGAGCTATTTATTATGAGCGAAAATCAGGTAGACAAAAAGATAGATATAAAAGGCCTTGCCTGTCCTTACACTTTTATAAAGGCTAAACTGGCAATAGAGTCAATGGAAATAGGCGAGACACTTGAGATACTTCTTGATCATAAAGCTGCCATAAATAACATCCCAAACTCAATGCGCGATCATGGGCATACAGTTCTGTCGGTCGACCAGCTTGATGGTCTGGAGGAATGGATAATTATCGTACGTAAGGAGAAAGACTGATGGATTTTACAGAAGAGCAGCTTCTACGCTATAGCAGGCATATTCTGCTTCCGGAAGTTGGAGGAAAAGGCCAGTCAAAAATAAATGACGCGCGGGTTTTGATGATAGGCGCAGGCGGACTTGGAAGCCCTGTGGGATATTACCTTGCGGCTGCAGGTGTGGGTTCGCTTGGTATTGTCGATGATGACAAGGTTGAATTAAGCAATCTACAACGCCAAATTGCACACAGCATGAACACACTGGGTAAATACAAGGCTGACTCTGCTAAGGCCACTTTTGAAGCCTTAAACCCTGATGTGCATGTTACACCTATCAAGAAGCGCATCACCAGAGACAATGCTTTTGATCTCATGAAGGACTACGATATTGTGGTGGACGGCAGTGATAATTTTCCAACCAGATACCTCATAAACGATGCCTGTGTCCTACTGGGAAAACCTCTCTCTAGTGGAGCAATCCTAAGGTTTGAGGGGCAGGTTACCACAATCGTGCCTGGAAAAGGACATTGCTACAGATGCCTTTTTGAAGACCCGCCGCCGCCAGGGCTAGTGCCATCTTGTCAGGAAGCTGGTGTTGTTGGCGCTCTACCTGGCATTATCGGAGGCTTTCAGGCTATGGAGGTTCTGAAGCTTATTTTAGGCAAAGGTGAACCGCTTACTAACAGGATGCTTATTTATGATGCCTTGAAAACAGAATTTCGTACTGTTAAAGTGCGCAGGAACCCGGAATGCCCGGTCTGTGGGGAAAATCCAAGCATTACGGAGTTGGCTGATTACACACAGGATGTCTGTAGCATATAACGATTGTAATTCGGAGTCGCCTTTAATTTTAAAAGACCTTATTCTCTCACACGCTCAGGTTGATAGTATAGTTGCACATGCTATAGAGGGTTTGCCTAACGAAGTCTGCGGACTTCTGGCTGGAAAGAAAAATAGCGTTTTTGATCTAGTTTTGGATGTAATGCCGGTCAAAAACCTAGAGCCCTCATCGGTTAAATATTTCATGGATCCATCCGAGCAGATCAAGGCCATACGGATGATGAGAAATAAGGGTTTGAGTCAGGTTGGAATATACCATTCCCACCTTGTATCAAGTGCAATTCCTTCTGAAAAGGACCTGGAACTGGCATATTATCAGGATTCCGCATATGTAATAGTAAGCCTTGCAGGTTTAAGCCCGGATCTCAAAGCGTTTGAGATCAACAAAGGCCTGGTTGAAGAGAGGCCTGTGATCATAAGCTGAATTTAAAAATAAATTTAAGTATTTTTTATTAATTAAGATTTAACTAAAAAAGGTTGATTTAACTATATTTTTTAAGGAGTAGACGACGGATGAGTCATGTTAAAGGACTTAAATGCAGGGAATGTTCAAGAGAATATCCTATTGAACCTATTTATGTATGTGAGTTCTGTTTCGGGCCTCTTGAGGTGGTATATGATTACGAATCTATTAAAAAAGAGCTTGATATACAGAAGATACTTTCACGCCCAACCAGTCTATGGCGTTACCGGGAACTTCTGCCCATAGACGGTAACCCAAAGGTCGGCCTGGAAGCAGGCTTTACTCCTCTTGTAAAGGCTGACAGACTTGCAAAAAAAATCGGTGTTGACGAACTCTATGTAAAAGACGATACAGTTGTACACCCTACTCTTTCTTTTAAAGACCGCGTAGTTTCGGTTGCATTGTCAAAAGCTTTTGAGTTTGGTTTCGATACAGTAGCATGCGCCTCTACCGGCAACCTGGCTCACTCGGTGTCGGCACAGGGGGCAGCCGGAGGATTCCGGAGATTTATTTTTATCCCTGCATCGCTTGAGCCGAGTAAAATCCTGGCATCGCTTGTTTATAACCCATACCTTGTGGCTGTCGAAGGAAATTACGACGAGGTAAACCGCCTTTGCAGTGAAATCGCCAATAAATATAGATGGGCTTTTGTAAACATAAACATAAGACCATTTTATGCCGAAGGATCAAAGACCCAGGGGTACGAGATTATCGAGCAACTAGGCTGGAAAGCTCCGGATCACGTGGTGGTGCCATGTGCCAGCGGCTCGCTTCTTACCAAAATATGGAAAAGTTTTCAGGAGTTTCAGAAAATTGGTATTCTTAAAGAATTAAACACCAAGGTGTTTGCAGCTCAGGCTACTGGCTGCTCGCCTATCGCTGTTGCCATAAAATCCGGCAGCGATGTAATCAAGCCGGTAAAGCCGGACACCATAGCTAAATCACTGGCAATTGGTAATCCTGCGGATGGTTTCTATGCAACACGCGTCATACGTGACACAGGTGGTTGGGGCGCTGATGTCTCTGACCAGGAAATCATCGATGCGATTAAACTGCTTGCAGAGACAGAAGGTATTTTTGCCGAAACAGCAGGCGGAGTCACACTGGCCTCAGCAATAAGCCTTATCAAAAGCGGCAAAATAAAGCGGGAAGGCAGTACTGTTTTGTGCATTACAGGCAACGGTCTTAAAACTAAAGAGGCTTTGGACGGACATCTACTAAAGCCGTTCCGCATAAAACCGACGCTTTCAAACTTTGAGGAAATACTTAAAGGAATAGATTAAGTTTAGTTAGGTAACGTTAAGGAGGAGTAAATATTATGGCTGTTATTGTAAGAATTCCAACACCGCTGCAGCGGCTTACGGAAGGCAAGGAAGTGGTTGAGGGAGAGGCTGGAACCATAATCAACCTGGTGAAAGAGTTAGACTCAAAATACCCCGGGCTTGCTGAGAGAATCTCAGAGGATGACAAAATCCGGCGATTTGTAAACGTATATCTTAATAATGAGGACATCAGGTTTCTAAATGGAGCTGAGACCGAGGTTAAGGATGCTGATGAGGTCTCCATAGTTCCGGCAATTGCCGGAGGCATCAGCCACTGAAGATTTGTTTTTAGTTATTAGTAGTTTTAGTAATCTTAATTATTTCAGAGATTTGGTTTGTTAAGATTTCCGTTAACATTTTCTGTTAGGAGGGATGAGGGATGAAACAAAGGGTAAAATTAATATTTCCCCAGAGTCTTATCAAAGAGCCTGTTATTTTTAACATGGCGAAAAAGCACAACGTAATGCCGAATATTCGGCGCGCTCGTGTGACTGAAAGCATTGGAGAAATGGTTTTGGAGATTGATGGAGAAGCGGCCGAATTAGATGCCGCAATAGAAGAAATGAGGGATCAGGGTGTAGATGTTGAACCTGTGGAAGGAGATGTGCTCGAGTAATTCATGAAACCATGGAAAGGTTTGATTCACAGGTACAGAGAGTATCTGCCTGTTAGTGATGCAACACCCGTAATAACCCTGAACGAAGGCAATACTCCACTGATCAGGGCCGAAAATCTGGCGGCTAGTATGGCGCAGAATATAGATATATACCTCAAGTTCGATGGAGCTAATCCTACTGGCTCATTTAAAGACAGGGGTATGACAATGGCCATATCAAAAGCCAAAGAGACAGGAGCACGTGCTGTTATCTGCGCCTCGACCGGCAACACATCAGCCTCAGCAGCAGCGTATGCGGCTAAGGCTGGAATGACAGCGATAGTACTGATTCCTGACGGAAAGATAGCCCTTGGTAAACTGGCGCAAGCTATGATTCATGGAGCCAAGGTGTTTCAGGTGGAAGGCAACTTTGATGACGCACTGAACATTGTCAGAGACATCGTCCAACGCATACCTGTTACTTTGGTTAACTCAATAAACCCGTTTCGCATTGAGGGGCAAAAGACCGCTGCCTTCGAGATCTGCGATACCCTTGAGAGCCAGCCGGAGTTTCATGCCCTGCCTGTAGGAAATGCGGGAAACATCACTGCTTACTGGAAAGGATACACGGAATACAACAATAGGGGTGTGATATCAGACAGACCTGTTATGCTTGGCTTTCAGGCAGTTGGCGCAGCGCCTATAGTAAAGGAACATCGTGTGGAACACCCAGAAACCATAGCTACAGCTATACGTATCGGCAACCCGGCCGGATGGCAAACAGCAGTTGCTGCCAGGGATGAATCCGGTGGAATAATCGATTCGGTTACAGACGAAGAGATCCTGAGCGCCTATCGCTCAATCGCCTCATTGGAAGGAATATTCTGCGAGCCTGCCTCGGCAACATCGGTTGCAGGTGTGATAAAGCTTGCCCAGCAGGGATACTTCAAAAAAGCAGGAGCCAAGGTGGTCTGCACTCTTACAGGGCATGGCTTAAAAGATCCGGACATCGCAATCAAAAATGCTTCTCAACCCCGAAAGGTTAAAGCATCGGTGGACAGCGTGGTTGATATATTAAAAGATATCGTTTTTTAACATTTTTTTAAAAGCAGTTCACAGAAATCAGGGAACAGTTGTCAGGTTAAAGAAAAAACGTTGTTTAATCGGTCTGATC
>VAPH01051303.1_pt1 | contig 14232 bp, 11 predicted proteins | sample 3393861 | NCBI WGS metagenome assembly VAPH01 (sample SAMN08290439, study PRJNA428436) | hydrothermal vent metagenome | isolation source: Deep-sea hydrothermal vent chimney | place: Atlantic Ocean: South-mid Altantic Ridge | reverse complement strand
GCCAGCCAGCGGGGGCTTCACGAATTTGCAGGTGCAGGTCGATCAACTCTGGCGCACGCCGCCTGGTAGCTCTTCAAGCATTAGCGTCACGCTCACGGACAATGAAACTCTGAGCCAGGATCTCCGCGCAGTCAAAGGCACGACGTTTGACACGGAGTCTCCGTACCGCGAGGGGATCGCGGTGTATCGCCGATCGGGCTGCGACGGGCAATTCATCATCTCGCTCGGCACCGTCTCGCGGAATGTCGACGTGACCGCACTCTCGAACAACGCGTGGACCTGGATCTGGTGGCGCGCGACGCCGGACAAGTTCTCGTGGTACGAAAATTTCAAGGCGAACGACCTGACGCTCTCTTACCAGCTCACGTCGCGGACGACGGGCCAGCTCGTGCTGGACGGCGGGCTCTTTGGCCCGATGGTGCAGATCGGTGGAGCGGGAAGCTCGGGTCGCGGATCGATGGGGACGTACGTCTTCCTCCGTGCGGGCCGCACGCCCTACCTCGGCGGCGCTGGCGGACTCACTGGCGACCGATTCTCGTGGTCGGATTCCGAGAGCGCGACGCGGGGGAAGAATCAGTATTGGCTCTCCGAGGGAGACGTGGGCTACCTCCCCGCGACGTCCGCAGGGTACGAGGACATACTGGACAAGTGAGCGATGGCCGCGCCAGACGTCACGAAAGTACAAGGGATCGCGGGCACCGTAAATTTTGACGGGTCCGACATGGGGATCCTCACGAGCATCAGGCTCATTCCGATTCAGCGCGCGTTCGCCGTCACCGCCGAGGAGTACGGCGGCAAGATCGTCGAGGAGTACGACCTGGGCCGCGACTGGATCCTCGCAGGGATCGCCAGAGGACGGGACGCGAATCTATTCGACGCGATTTTCTCCGGCTCCTCGGGCGGCTCGCTGGACGAGACGTTGACCAAGAGTATCGCCGCTCCGCTCTCCGCGCGGAGCGGGCGACTGATCTTCACGCCGCTCGACGCGGCGCACGTAGGATTCACGTTGTGGAAGGCCATGCCTCGCGTCGCAGAGTCCGCGCGGATTCCATTCTCGGTCCATGACCGAGTCGGATTCGCGGTGATTTTTCGCGCGATCCCCGACGCGACCGGGAGGGATATCTCGTGGTGAGCCTCCGCGATCGGAGCAGCGCGCCCGTCCCTCCCCCCGTCGTGAGCCTGCGCGACCTGGTGATGTCCCCCGTCCCCCCGCTGGAGGAGGACGACGCGGAGGTACTGCATCGAATGCTGCAGGCCGCAGAGATGTGTCCTGCGCCCTGCTGGCCGGGCTACGCCGACTACCTCGCCATGGACTGGCTCGAGCGCCGCGCCTGGATCGCCGCGTGGAAGAAGATCCGCAGCGCGGACGCAATGCTCACGGGCCTCGCGTCGCTCGGGCCTATGGGGGTCGCGCTCGCAGGCGCAGACGCGGACGGGGGTGCGGCCGCGGAGGAGGTGTTCCTCCAGGGGCGCGTAGACGAGGCGCTGGTCGCGATCCGCGCGGAGATGGCGGAGGTGCAGAAGCGTGTCTAGGAAGGAGCTCATCACCGCTCTTCACGCGCTCGAGCCCGCGTTGCGGGATCTCGAGTCGACGCTGAGGGAATCTAAAGGGGGGTTCGGCGGCATCGGTGCGGCCGCGGCGCCGGCCGCGGCCGCGAAGAAGCTCGCAGCTGCGCCGGACGGTGGGGGTGGAGGCGCGGCACCCGCGAAGCCCGACGACGAGGACTCCAGTGGCCTAGGGGACAAGGTCTTCTCCGCCGCGCTATTCAACAAGACTCCGGCCGCGATCGGCCTGGCGGCGCTGGCGGTCGCCGCCCCCGCGATCTCCCAGGGGATCATCTCAGCAGCTCGAGGCGGAGATTTTGAGTCCGGCGCGCTGAGCGGGCTGAATCGATTCGTTGGCGCCCTCCCCGTGATAGGCGAGGCGACGGGCGTGGCGCAGGGCGTGGCAGTAGAGGGGGAGGTACGCGGAGGTATCGTGGCCCAGATCGCGGAGTTTGAATCGCGCGGGGGGAGGCTGGACCCCGCGGACCGCAAGCTTCTGCTCGAGGAGCATTATGAAATCGGCAATCGTCGGCAGCTGAGCCTGGAGGAGAGCGAGCGCGAGATGGAGAAGCTCTCCGCGGGCGGCTCTACGGGATTCCGGCGGCTGGACACAGAGGACGCGGCGAGGATCGGCGGCTCCCTACTTGGAGCACCCATCCTGTATGACTACCTGATAGGGCTGTTCAAATAGATGCCCCTTTCCGCGGTAGCGAGACTCAACGCAATCACCTACGCGGGGCTCAAAGTCGGCGCTGGCACGGTCTATCACCTGCACGGGGTGATGACGATCGCGCGCAGCTACCAGGCGCTCCTCGTGCGATTCCTCGTGATTTGCCACGACCCGGACGAGGCGCTCTTTATCGCGCAGGCGACCGCCCTGGAGGACGCGTACAGGACCGTCAACGGCGACCTCAAAATTGAGGTCGGCGGCTCTACGCCGTACGACCTGACGCACGACGGCAATACGGGGATGCTCGGCGCGCCGCTAATCCAGAAGCCGGGCAGCTCGCTCGACTCGAATAATACGAGGCTCTACTCCTGCGCCGTCACCGTCCAGCTCCCCGCGGACGAGGCCGGCAAGGCTGGGCGTCAGGTCTCGCGCGTGGTCTACTCCAGCGACGGCGCGGAGATCGTGCGCGTCTCCCTCTCTGCGGCTTACACCGCGCTCGGCGCGAGCGGCGCGCTCGCGCAGGCCAAGAGCGATTTCCCCTCCTACGTCGCGGCGAAGCAGTTGATCGAGGGAGGCACCTGGGACGAGGAGGATCGGATCTCCTACGCGGTGGACGGCGACGATAAAATCTGCCAGGCCTCTGCGTCATACGTGCAGGTGATCGCGAATCAGAGCTCGGGGACGCTGAACGACTCGACCCTCCAGGGGGTGAGAATCAGCATCGTCGCGCGGACGCCTACCAGCGGGAGGGATCCAAAGAGCGGTGCGAGGGACCTGCAGACCGTGACCGTCCGATTCGGTTGCCGCGTGCGCCGGAGCGCGAGTACGGATCTGAAATCGGTCTTTGAATCGAAAGTCCGCCCGCGGATGATCGAGCTGGCGAAGAGCCTGAGCGGGAATTCCCGCCTCAGCGCGATCGACATCCGACCGGGATTCAACCCGGATTCGAACTCGATCCAAGCGCAGATGACCCTGGTCGGGATCCAGACAAATGTGATCCGCTCGGAGATAACCACGAGCAAGAGCGAGGACCTGGGGTTCTACTTCGAGCGCGTCTTAACGGGCGGGAAATACGATCGGGACCGGCACGAGATCACGGGGACCCGCGTGGCGGGCGTGGTCGCCACGGTTCTCGAGGTCGACACGGGCGGGGATCGGGCGCTCCTCGGATTCCGCACTGCGATCCGCACGCTGGAGCAGGATGGATTCCACCTGCGGAAGATCTCCACGATCGTCGACAAATCATCCGAGACCGACGGCCTCGGCGTGACCCCCCCGCTGCGTCTGCGCCTGCGCAAGGTGCAGGCGATTCTGGAATTCGCGAACGTCCAGCGCGATCGCGGGGGGATCTCTCTGGTGCGTAGGCGCTAATGGAGGCCGTACGCGCTACTCTAGGCGGAGTGCCACTCTCCCTCGTACCTGGCGGGAGCATCAAGTGGGCGCTCACGAGCGGAGTCGAGCCCGCACAGCAGATATTCGTCGTCACTACCTCGCGCGCGGAGGAGATCATGCGGCGCGCGGAGACGCAATTCCCCACCGTCGACACCCTCAGCAGCTACGGGGTGACCGCCACGCGCGCGGGGATCGATCGCTCCGGCCCTCTGACCCTGGAGGTCCAGGTGCCCGGGTTCCCGACGCTGACCGTGCGCGGGCTCTACGCGCTGCAGCTCGTCCCGGCCGGGGAGAACCGGCGCGGGATCGTCGTGGTAGACCGCCGCTGGCTCTTCTCACGCCAGCACCTGGTGAGGGAGTACAACACTCGGCGATTTGCGGGGGACGCGTACCTCAAAGGCAACGAGGTCTCCCCGATCCAGGTGCGGGATACTCAGCCCGATTTTGTATACCGCCGAGGCACGCTCGACAACGGGGTGCCGTGGACCGCGCGGAGAATGCTCGAGGACGTGCTCACGCAACTGGTCGGCGTCCGAGGATTCGAGATCGGGAAGCTGCAGTTTTCCGCTGACGTGGTGGATTTGAGATTGAATGACTCGGGCACGGGCGCGCTACGCCGCGCGCTCGCTTACCTCCCAGGGGCGCGGGTGTACGTCGACCCGGACGGGAAGATCGTGGTCTACGACGCTCTCGACGGGGGTGAGGGGGAGATGCTGGATCTCGCGGGAACCGTGTACGAGGGCGCACCCCAGGTGATATCCGTCGACCGTAGCGCGATCCGGCCGAAGCACGTCATCACATTATTCGACGTCGAGGCGGAGGTGCGATTCGACTACGCCGAGGAGGGGACCCAGACGTCCGTGGCTGGGCGCGAGCCGAGGATCCTCCAGAATGTGGTCCCGATCGTCGATCCGCAGCTGGAGGTCAACGGGAAAACTACGGCGCGCGGCACGTGGGTGCCGATCGACCCCTGGCTCGACGCGGTCAAGGACCTGGTCGACTACCCCGGCGGGAAGAATGGCCGCACCCCTGGGCTGACGCAGCTCGGCGCGTTGACGCAGGAGATGATACGACAGAATTACCTATCAAATTTTATACACACGCGCAAAGTGTTCGTGATGGCCCAAATCGGCCTACCTGACGTCCTGTGGGGGTCTAGGCTCGACGCGGTCGACGCGCATTGGCGCTCGACGTTCCGAATCCTGCCACAATGGATGGATAAAATCGCGGGGATCAGAGCCGTCCGCGCGGCGATCGTAGATCAGGAGACGGGGACGCGCGCGAAATCTGAAGCGTTCTTCGACCACATCATCAAACCGAGCCGGCGGGCCTCCGCCATGCGGCGCGGAGATAACGACGACACCGCCTGGAATATAAAGGGCTACGCTGCGGACCTGAAAGACGCCAAGCCTGGCCCGGCAAACGTCGTGGTGCTCGAGAGCGAGAGCGGGACGTTTCAGCTGCAATTTAAAAATGACCCTTGGGGCCGCGGGGTGCGAATTGCGCCGGGGAGCCTGGTGTCCGGCGCCCCGCTCCAGGGGGCGAGCTACAGCTACCTCACCTGGGACTCGCTGAAAATCGGGCTGGCTCCGAATTGGAAAATGTCCGTCGTCCTGACCGTTCTGCTCGCCTCGCCAAATAATCAGCTACGTCTACACGCTGAGTCGGTCTCGATTTTCGACGCGTCGCGTCTGCTCCCGAAGGGCGGGGGCAGCAGCCTGCGGGCGCGCGGGCCAGATTGGAAAATTCGCATCGGCGCCGCGATCCAGACCGCGCGCTACGCGTGGAAGGATCAATTCGCCTCGCAGATCGAGGAGTCGGTGTTCCGCGGATTCCCGTTCCCGCGCGAGCTGCTCGTGAATGCAAAAGACATCCGCGCGATCGCGGAGGCGAGCGCGGCGCGTATCTACGCTGCGACTGCGGATCGCTGGGAGGGGTCGCAGACGCACGGCCTGAATCCTGCGCTACATCCGGCAGGGAGCCTGTCGACCGTCACGCACACGGTGACGGAGCGTGGGACCACTACGCGACTCGATCTCCCCCCGATCCTGGAGGGGCCAGATATCTTCGCGCTGCTTCCGGATTCGACGCGGAAAATGCTCGAGAGGCGGATCGAGTGACCTGGATCGCGGATATCGTCGCGCGAGGGGTCTCCCCCCGGCAGCATCACGACGCGAGTTTTGACGAGAACCTCCGCGTAGTCACGTACTCCGCCAGGCTCGTGCCTCCCGTGCGCGCGGAGGAGAGCTGGACGATCGAGGACGGGACGATGGGCGACGACCTCGGCCACGCGCTCTGGCGTGCGCGGAGGTCGGAGCGGGCAATGTCCGCGTGGTCGCCAGCCTGGGCGGCCGTCGTGGACGGGGCGACAGGATCCACGGGCGGGACGGGCGTGGCCCCCCGCTGGTACGTCCACCCCGACGACGGGACGGGGCAGCCAGATTTGCGATTCGAGGCGAAAGAGCCTTCAGCGATCGGCTACCCGAGCTGGGCGTCAAGACTCCCGGACGGCTGGACAGGGATTCTCAACGCGGGCACGGAGGAGTACTCGCAGCAGGATGTATTCCACCCGGATTTCCTCGGGCTCGTCTCGAGCAATCGAGGCCTGGTCGACTACTCCACGCGCGTGATGGACATGGACGGCGGCCGCGTAGACCCCGACTTCTCCGCGCCGTTGTCGTCGATTTTTTCCGTCGAGAATATCGTCTCCACGGGTGACCCGCTGCTCAGCACTGGGAAGCAGCTCGCGCTGCAGCTCGGGTCCACCGGTCAGGGCGACCTGGCAGGCTCGGGACTCATGTCACTGCAGCGCGGCGTATTCAAGGATCTGCTCTGCTCCGCGGGGGACGTCGGGGGTGCGTGGCTCTCACCCCTGGGCGGGGGAGCCCACGATATCGGACTCGCTGCGGGAGGGATCCCGGTCCGTCCGGTCGCGCTCTCGACGGATGTGATGCACCGCCAGCCGGGGACGAATTGGACCGGGCCGCTGGAGTACGACGGGCACATCCACAATTGGATCGCTGGCACCGTAGGCCTCGCGCTGACCACCCAGGGGGTAGTAGGGGTCACGCTACCGTGGTCAAAATGCAGAGTGGTCTACAACCCCCAGGGGAAAGGCGGCCGCACCTTCAATCGAGCCAGCGGCAGCTGGCAGGTGTGGGCGCCCGTGCCGTATGTGGTGGTACCCGCGGGGCCAGGGCCTTCTGGGGGTGGGACGCGCACCCGCTCTCCTCAGCCGCCGCAACCGCCGCAACCGCCGCAACCGCCGCAACCGCCGCAACCGCCGCAACCGCCGCAACCGCCGCAACCGCCGCAACCTCCTCCTCGGGGCGGCGGCGGGCCGGGAGGCAATCGGCCTCCGCCTCCCCCACCGCCGAAGCCCCCCACCGCGCGAGAGCGGCGAGAGCGGCGAGAGCGGCGCAGGCGCGAGAACAAAGAGCGGCGGGATAAGAAGCGGCGCGAGCGCGAGGCGAAGAGAGCCAAGCGGCGGCGCGAGGACCCGCGAGGGAAGAAGCGGCGCGAGGCGAAAGAGCGGAGGATCCGCGAGAAGAAGGAGCGCAAAGCGCGCAGGAAGAAGGAGCACGACGAGAGGGAGCGGCGCAGACGCGAGAAGGCCCGCCGATACCGCCGAGACCACCGCGGGCACGACCACCTCAGCGAGCCGAGCTTCCCGGTATTCCCGAGGCAATTCAAAATCGGCGCAGGAGGCTGGGAGCCTCCGCCCGAGGTAATTTTCCCCAATGCCGTAGCTGCATTCGGGGGCGTCAATTTTATCGCTGCCCCCTGGGCGAAGGGCCAGGACGACCTAACGCGCGTACGCCCGGGCGAGATGACCGACGCCGAATCCGCCAAGCTCGTCCGCGCGCCGCGCGTGGCGTGCCTCCGCGCGTACGGCGGCAACGCAGCGGGCACGTGGGGCTCGGCGGAGTACTCCGATCGCGACCGCGCGCGCGGCTCTGGCACCGTAGGATTTTTCCCCGGGGGCTTCAGCCTGGAGAAGCTCGCGCGCGGGGAGGCGCAGGACAACGGGGTGCCTGCGGTCGCGTCCATGCTCTACCCGTCCGGGATCGGCCAGCTAGATTTCGGCACCGCGGATTTCAGCACCGGGAGCATGCACACCGGCGCGCGGCTCTCGAGTTCGTCGATCGGATTCCAGATCGAGTACCTCAACTCGGTCGGAGCGACCACCGGGGATTTCTACCGCTTGGGCGAGGGGGGCCATCGATTCGACGGCAAGATGGATCTCAATGGTCGCCTCGATCCGTGGACTGTCGAATTCACGGACCGCACCGGCAGCGATATCCCTGCGGGCGCGCAGGGATTCCGATTCGACTCTGCGGTCTCCGCGACGCGCCCGCTGTGGTCCGAGGGCAATCCGCAGAATACTCATCAGCTCGCATTCACATCCGACGTGGTCGCGAGCGGCTCGCAGCTGTTGAGCAAAACCACGGGCGTGGATCTCACGGCCACCGGCACGACCTCCCTCTACACGGTCCCCTCTGGTGAGACCGCCGTTGTGACTCGTGTCGTCTACGTGGTGACGTCTTCTTCGGGGGTCACGGGCGCCGCGACCGCTGGCATAGGGGTCGCGGCTGGAGAGTCCGACATTGTCGCCCCCGTCCAACTGACGGGGCTTACGTCCAGGAGGGTCTACGGCGTCGACGCGGATAGCCTCTCCGTCCAGGCGGACGGCGCGGAAGTCGTCCGTGTCGGTGTCGACGCCGCCGCGACAGCGACCGCCCTCACGGTGACCGTCTACCTCTACGGCTATCTCCTCTCCGGCGCCCCTGGGGCGACTGCGGCAGCCTCAGGTCTGTCCGTCCTCGCCGCAGACATCGGCGCGGTCGGGAATGTCGGCGCGGGCGAGGACACCCTGAAGACCTACACACTCCCGGGGGGCAGCCTGGCGAATTCCGGCGACAGCGTGCGCATCACGGCGTGGGGCAAGGTGTCGGGCGGAGGAGTTGAAGCGGCGATCGCGCTGTACCTCGGCGCGCTAGTCGTGGAGTCGCTGAGCCTGACGACTGCCACCGCCGGCACGTGGCGGATTGAAGCGCTGATTTCTCGGGACACCGCGACTACCGTCCGGGGGTCGTCCTGGAGCCTGGTGAATACGGCGCCCTACGGACCCACCGAGCAGTCACGGACGATCACGCTCGCGAATGCGATCGCGATTAAGATCACGGGGGAGAATATCGTCGACGCGACGAACGATGTAGCGATTTGCCAGGGGTTCATGATCGAGAAAATCGAGGCTCCATAGTGGCAAATATTGTCCCCAAGATTGAGGTCCTCTCCACGGGCGCCGCGCGCAAGGCGGAGGCCGGCGACGTCCTCGTCGCGCAAGATGGCAGCGCGCTCTCGGTAGCTGGCGCGCCAGCGGCACACGCTGCGTCCCACGTCGACGGCTCCGACGACATTCAGACCGCGGACACGCTGCAGAAGGGGCTGATGTCCGGCGCGCACGCCGCAAAGCTGAACGGGATAGAGACCTTCGCGACCGCGGATCAGACGGGCGCGGAGATCAAGACTGCCTACGAGGCAGAGCCCAGCGCGTTCACCGACGCGCAATTCACAAAATTGGCTGGCGTGGAGGCGCTCGCGGACGTGACCGACGCGGCAAACGTTGCCACCGCGGGCGCAATAATGGACTCGGACGTATCCCCTGGCGAGGGCTTCTTGCGCAAGGTCGGGGCGGGGACGTACACCGCGCACGGGAGCAATCTATCCTCCGGTGTCGCGCCGGGGACGGGTGACGACACGACCGCAGGCTACTCCGTCGGCTCGCTCTGGATCGACACGACCGCCGACAAATCCTACGTGTGCGTCGACTCGACGACGGCTGCCGCGGTGTGGAAAGAGACGAGCGGCGGGGCCTCCTCTCCGCTGACGACGAAGGGGGACATATTCGGCTACGCGGCGGCAGACGCGAGGATCCCCGTCGGGGCCATGGGCGAGGTGCTCGCGCCCCTCAGCTCGGATGTGAACGGGGTAGCGTGGGGGTGGCCAGGGGGTGGCCAGTTCCCGGGTGCTGCGCACCAAATTGGCAGATGGTGCGCGGATGGCGGCAGCGGTCTCAGCCTCGCCGGGAGCGGATTGCTGAAGACGATCACTGAGGTTGAATCGAGCAGCGGGCTCAATAGCCCTGGCCCAATGGGACTGAGGCTGACGCAGAATACCGCCGCGTCGGTCAACAGCGAGGCTTACGCAATGTCCGGCCTGATCGCGGAGGGGAATGCCAACCCGTACATGGTGATGCAATACGACATTCAGCAGATCTCCAATACGCGGGTATTCGCGGGCCTGGCGGAAAACGCCACACCCCTCAGCACGGACACCCCCACGATAGCCCTGGTGGGATTCGCGTACTCCACCGATCGAGGGGACACGAATATCCAGCTGATCCGCGCCGCTGCGTCTGGCGCGGGGCTGGCCCGGACGGACACGGGCGTCGCCATGTCCACTGCCACGAGGATTTTCAGGCTGTGGAGCTTCGACGCGGGCGCCACGTACTCCTGGGAGATCCTGCCGGAGAATGGCGCGAGCGTCCTCGCCAGCGGCACCGTGACCACGGGCCTGCCTGCGGCGAGTACGAATCTCAAACTGCTGATGGGCACGCGCACCCTGTCCGCGGCACAGCAGAGGATCCGGCATGGTGGGGCTATGATCTCCCTCGGGAGGCGCCCTCAATGACCACGATCATAGTCCCCGGTCACTGGCTCCACGGCTCGGACGTCGACGTCAACGCGTGGCTCGAGGCGCGCGGGGCCACAGTAGTCCGGCGGGTCAAGACGCGAATTCGCTGGCGAATCACGATCGCGGAGACGCTGACGCTCGCGCAGCAATCCGCGCTCGCGGCGAAAATCGAGCGCGTATTCAACCGCGTCCGATTCGAGTGATTTATTTTTGTCTTGCGAAATCTGAATCGCGTCGATAGCCTGGGCTCCCAGTGCTGACCGTCCACATCTCTAGCCTGCCGCTGCTCGCGGCCTGCCCTGGGTGCTGGGCGCTCGACGCGCTGCCGCCGGAGACGCCCCAATGCCCAACGCCCGCCCCCACATCCAGGCCTCCTCGTGACCTCGCCGAAATTCTACGTGCGCGCTTCCGCCCCGAGCCTCGCGCGCCTGGCGCTCGGCCCCGAGGGCGTGGGGATCGGGAGCACTAAGGGGCTCGGCGACGGGATCATTGACGAGCTGCGCTCGGCCCTGGATCCCCTGAGCGACGCGCAGAAGCAGTACACCGCGGATTGTTTCGATTCTTGCGCGGAGGGCCAATGCGGCTGTCCCGCCGCATCCCTGGAGGATCTCCGCGAGGCGGTGGCCGGCGGTGTGGAAGCTACCGCCCGGCTCCTCGACGAGATGCAGTCCTGCCTCACCGACGACCTGCAGATCGGCGCGGACGAGGTCGCGGAGCACACCGCCTACGCCGCGCACGAGATATGGTACGCGCTGGCAAACGACGTCGCGACGATCTGCGCCTGGGGGCGCGCGTCTGGCGCGGGTCTCCTCGCGCTGCGCTGCGAGATTGAAGACCCCACCCTGAACGAGATGATACGGAGCATACACATGGCCGAGTTCACGGCGCACGAGGCGGACAGCCCCCTCGCGCGATTTCGCGACGCGCTGGAGGATCTCCGCGACGGCGAGCTCACGGCAGCGGAGGGCGTGATGCGCCGCTGGCTCGAGCAGACCGCCGAAGGCGAGGGGGCGGAGGGTGCGGGCGTTCCCGACGCCCCCTCGCTCGAGGCATTCTGCCAGGAGCTGCGGGGTTATCAGCAGGGCACCCTCGACGACGCGGCGGAATTCTTGGAATCGTGCTGGAGCGAGGCGCCTCCGCTGCTGCAGCGGCAGCTCTACGCCTCACCCTGCGGGACGGGGAAGGGCACGATCGAGCTGGCGCTCCTGCGCGGCCTCCGTGAGCAGGACGTAGACGCCTGGATCCTGACGCCATCGCTCGAGGTCCTCCGCGGATTCCTCGAGCGCTGCGGCGCGGGCGATCTCTCCGAGGCCAGCGGGGAGCAGCTCGCGGCGATGGGGGAGGGGATTTTTTGCACGACGCCTGTGCGGATGAGGAATCGAATCCTCGACGGCGCGAGGCAGACTCCCGAGGTTGTGATCTACGACGAGGTGCACCACGCGATCGACACGGGCGCCGTGGCCGGCACGCTCTTCGCCGTCGCGCCAGATGCGGTGTGGCTCGGATTCACGGCGACGCCCTACCGGGCCTCCCCTCGGGCTACGGCGCAGCTGCACGAGGATTGGGGGGTGCCGATTGAGGTGCTCTCGATCCCGCAAGCGATCGAGCAAGAGCTGCAGGCGCTGCCGGAATTCCGCGTCGTTCCCCTAGTAGATGACGACGAGGTGAAGATCGTCTCCGGCGAATTTCAGGTGAGGCAGATGGAGAAGCTCTACGGCGGGCGAATCGGCGCGCTGGCGGATCTGATCGTGGAGGCGTTCGATTTCGGCGCCCTCCCCACGGCCGTCGCCGTCCCGTCCTCCGAGGTCGCCAGCATGCTCGTGTCCGAGCTGGATGAGCGGGGAGTCGACGGTATCTGGATCCATCAAAAAACACCTGCGTCCGAGCGCGCGAAGGCGTACGAGCTCTGCCGCCTCGGGACGGCGGTGCTCCTCTCGATCCGCGTCCTGGGGGAGGGCGTGGATTTCCCCTGGCTGCGCCAGCTGATCGACGCGCGCCCGACGATCTCCCCCGTCGCGTGGCTCCAGCTGATCGGCCGAGTAATGCGCCCTGGAGAGCAGCAGCCGCGCGTGATCTGCACTAATCGGAATCTCGAGAGGCACGCATACCTCTTGCAGGGATCAATCCCGCGCAGCGCGATCGTGCAGGCGCAGGAGGCATTCGAGAAGCCGTCCAAACGCGCGGGCACGAGGCAGATAGGCCTCGAGTCGCTCGCGCGATTCAAGGCGATTCCCCTCCCGCTCGAGGGGGGACTCGTCGGATCGATGTACTGCGTCCACTCGATCGCCGAGAGCGGCGTGAAGACCGAGTACGTCACACTTCTCGATCCCTCGGGTGCGGCGCCGATCACCGCGACGCGCTCGGTCCTCGGGCTGAAGACCGGCGAGAAGAAACGCGGGAAGGGCCACTACGGCGCTTGGCGCCTGTGCGGTCTACCACAGGATTTCTCCGGCTTCGCGACGTCGCAGCCGCGAGGAGCATTCAGCGAGAAGCAGAAAGCGTGGTGGGAGCGCGACGCGCGGAGGCACGGGCTCCGCCCCAGCGCGGACGGCCTGACGCGGCGGCAATTCCAGGCGCTGCCGGTGCTCTCGAATACGCGGGTCAACATGCTCGGCGGGAACGCGTGAGCGAGCGGGGGGAGCGGGTGCGCCCGCCAACGCGCCGGGCCTCGTGGACGCATACGATCCAGACGCGCGGGGAATTCCCGCTCCGCGCGCACGTGACGATAGGCCTGTATCCCGACGGGAAGCCGTGCGAGATTTTCGTGACCGTCGCGAAGGCCGGGAGCGTGCTTCGCACGACGTACGAGGCCTGGGCAATGACCGCGAGCAAATCACTGCAATGCGGGGTGCCGATCTCCGCGGTGATCTCCTCCCTTCGCGGCGTGCGCGACGGGAGCTGCGCCGAGGTCGAGCTGCCAGACGGGGAGCGAGTCGCGGCGGCATCGATGTGGGGCGCGATCGCGATCCTCCTGCAGCGGGCGGCGGTCTGATGGTGCCTGCCAGGATCTCCGCGCTGAATACCCTCGCACGCTGCGCTGGCGCGGCCGCGCTGGACACGGTCTCCGACCGCGAGGGCGGCGCGGCAGCGGACACCGGCACCGCAGTCGGGCGGATGGTCCAGCTCTGGCACGAGCTGGGCGAGACACCGACGGCGCTGGCGGCCGCGGTGCAGCAGGCGGAGGCCGAGGTCGCGGATCACCCGCGAGCGGATCTGCAGGCCGCGGCGGTGTGGGCGGCGGGGTACGCGTCGGACTCGCGGAATCTAGGAGTCGTCGTCCCGGGGTCGTGCGAGATGGAGGTGCGGCTGACGCTCGGCGCGCACAAGCTGGTCGGGCACATCGACCAGCTGCGCAGCGTCAATGGCGCGGAGACCGTCTGGGATGTGAAATCGGGGCAAGGCGCGCGGCTCTCGGCCTGCTCCTGTGGCGCCCTGGACAAGACGGCGATCGGCGGAAGAGAGATGGAGAAATCCTACGCGTGGCAGCTCTCGGCCTACGCGCTCGCGCTGACGCAGACGCTGGGCCGTCCGATCCTCCCAGGGGGGATCATTCGCATCCGCGCCTACGCCTGGAATTCGCGGTGCAAATGGGATCGGGAGGACACGTCGACCGCGCCGGTATTCCATCATATGCCCTGGGGCCTTGACGCGTGCCGCGAGCAGATGACCTCAGCCGAGCACCTGCTAGACCTCCTGGAGGAGGGGCTCGTGCTCTTGACACCTGGGGCGCACTGCCTGTGGTGCCCTGGCGAGGCCCCAAACATTTGTGGCGAGAGGATCGCCGACGCATTCGACCAACCTGGAGGAGACTGATGAGAAAATTGAGACGAGGGCGCGCGGCGCCTGTAGTGGCGGCGCCTGTAGTGGCGGCGCCTGTAGTGGCGGCGCCTGTAGTGGCGGCGCCTGTAGTGGCGGCGCCTGTAGTGGCG
>VAPH01007531.1_pt1 | contig 14232 bp, 15 predicted proteins | sample 3393861 | NCBI WGS metagenome assembly VAPH01 (sample SAMN08290439, study PRJNA428436) | hydrothermal vent metagenome | isolation source: Deep-sea hydrothermal vent chimney | place: Atlantic Ocean: South-mid Altantic Ridge | reverse complement strand
TTCACCGACGTGTCGCAAAGTCACCGTATTGCCCAGGAAGAGATTTTCGGTCCGGTGTTGGCAACGATGACGTTCCGCACTCCCGATGAGGCGATCGAGAAAGCCAACAACACGCCCTACGGCTTGTCAGCCGGCGTGTGGACCACGAAGGGCTCGAGGATTCTCTGGATGGCTGACCGGCTCCGAGCCGGCGTGGTGTGGGCGAACACCTTCAACAAATTCGATCCGACATCACCGTTCGGTGGTTACAAGGAATCCGGTTTCGGTCGTGAAGGAGGCCGTCACGGCCTTCTTCCTTACCTTGAGGGGCCGTGGTCATGAGCCGGATCGACGTACGCAAAACAGCCAAGCTCTACATCAACGGGGCGTTCGTACGGTCCGAATCCGGCCGGGTGTACTCGGTCGAAGATGCCGATGGAGTAGCGGTCGTTCGTGTCAGCCAGGGCTCTCGGAAGGATCTCCGCGACGCCGTTCGCGGTTCGCGCTCGGCGCAGACCGGTTGGGCGAGTCGCACCGGATACAACCGGGGTCAGATCCTGTATCGAATCGCCGAGATCATGGAGGAACGCCGCGATACATTTGTGGATCGTCTCCTCACCGGCGGAATGACACCGGATGCCGCCGAGGTCGAGCTAGACGTGTCAATCGACAGGCTTGTTTGGTATGCCGGGTGGGCTGATAAATTCACGCAGGTGTTCGGCAACATGAACCCGGTGGCGGGTCCGTTCTTCAATATCTCCGCCCCCGAACCCACCGGTGTTGTCGGTGTCGTGCTTGGTGACGAGTCACCGCTACTCGGCTTCATCTCCCGCGTTGCTCCGATCATCGTCCCCGGTAACACCGCCGTAGTCGTCGTGGGAGGTCCGCGACCGTTACCCGTGGTGGCCCTCACCGAAGTCCTCGCCACCGCAGATGTTCCCGGTGGCGTCGTTAACGTGATCACGGGCGACGTGGACGAGCTCGGACCGGTGCTTGCCAAACACATGGACGTCAACGCGCTCGACATCGTTGGCGTTGACCCGGAGTTGGCATCTGCGATGACACGCGACGCTGCAGAGAACGTAAAGCGTGTGACTGTTGAACCCGATCCAACCTTCATGGATGAGGCGGCGCAGAGTCCGTATCTCATTGCGAAGTTCGTCGAGACCAAGACGGTATGGCACCCCAAGGGAGTCTGATGCACTCGGTATCGGCACCACCGGCGGAGTCCCTCTTGTCACCGGATCCGCACCAAACAGGCGGGGGGATGGTGCGTCGCCGTAGATTCGCGTTGCTTGTCGGGTTTGTACTCGTGGTGAGCGCCTGCACCGGTGGTGCTGTCACACCTCCAGCCGAAGTCGATTCGTGCAGTGGGCTGGTACTGGTCGGTGTCGATCTCGTCGAGCAATGGGTCGAGAGCGTCGAAAACCTTCCCGTTGAGGTCATGGTGGGTGACGCCGAGCCCCCGCAACAGGTCGCCGACTTGATTGCGACCGGGACCGAACTTGACCAGCGTGCCGCAGCACTCGGGTGTGGTCTCGAAGAACTCAATTCCGCGATCGCTGACGGAACAGCAGATCTCGAAACCGACGACCCCGCTGCTGCCCTGGTGCTCCAGATCGTTCGCGAGTCCTCGTTTGTCAATCCTCCCGAGGGCGGTGGGAGCTGAGCTGGGCGGCAGCGTCCTCATCCAGCATCCACGTCACCAGTTTCGCTCGTGAGGCGACACGTTGTGCCGGGTGGGCGATGTCCAGATCGATGATCTCTTTGATCCGGTCGGCCTTTTCTGCACCCGCCACAAGAAAGACGATGTGATCGGCGCGATCAAGCAACGAGAACGTTGCGGTTAGTCGCCAGGTGTCCTTCTGGCCGACCCAGTTTGCAATGTAGGCGTCGCGTGTGTCTCGCAGACCATCGGTGTGGGGAAACAGTGACGCTGTGTGACCGTCGTCGCCGATACCGAGGAGGACCAAACCGGGCGATGGCAGTATTTCGGTGTACGCAGCCGCAGCATCCCGAGGTGTCGCGAGCGACGTGTCAGGAGCAAGGAACCGCACGCCGGTCGCATCCGTCAATAGGCGGCGAGCCATTGCAGTGTTCGAGTCCGGGTGGTCGAACGGCACCCAGCGTTCGTCCCCGAGCCAGCAGGTAACTGTCTCCCAGGGGAGGGTCCTGGTTGTGAGCTCACGGTACACATCGGCGGGCGTTGATCCTCCGGCGAGGCCCAGCGAAGGTGCCGATGTCGAAACCAGGTACTCCGAGACGAGATCCGCTGCAGCGATTGCGATGTCACCGCGAGATGGAAAGATTCGAACACTCATGCCGGTCACGATAGGCGATACCGGCGGGGTCCCGACCCCGGTAGGGTGGACTCATGGCGCGACGGCTCAGAATCTCTTCACCGATCGGCACGGTGACAGCCCGGCTGGTTATGCCCCCGGAGCCTCTTCCCGTTGGGATCCTGCTTGCCCATGGGGCGGGCGCCGGTCAGGACCATCCGTTCATGGTGATGATCCGTGATCTCCTCGCGTCACACGGATATCCGACGATGACGTTCAACTATCACTATGTCGAGCGCGGCTCAACAGCGCCGGACCGAGCCCCGAAACTTCTGGCGGTTCATCGTGCGGCCGCTGATCGCCTGGCCACCTACTGCGACTCGGTTGTCCTCGCCGGGAAATCGATGGGTTCACGCATGGGAACCCATCTCGTCGGTGACGAGGGTTGGGATGCGGCGGCCGTGGTGAACTTCGGGTACCCACTCGTACCGATCGGCAAGGACACACCCCGGCCCACGGATCATCTTCGGCGAATCCGTTGCCCTCAGATCTATTTTGCCGGTACGAGAGATCGGTTGTCGCCACCTGCGTTGATGGCGAGGGCAATCGCATCAGTCCCCGCAGCCGGCCTGGTTGTCGTTGATGGCGCCGACCACGGGTTTCACGTCCTCAAACGGTCAGACCGATCCGACGATGATGTCCTGGATGAACTCGCAACGACTACCACGAGCTGGATTTCCGCACTGCGGCCGGAGTAGGTTGCTGACTCGGTCGTGGTGTCTTCTGCGCCCGAGTTCTAGAAGTCCTCGGGTGAATGATAGGTTCCGCTGATGGCGATTCCGTTGCGTGTGTGAAGGGTCCACACCGAACCTTTGCGCCACTCAAGAGGGCCGTCGATGACACCTTCGGCGACCAGTTGTCCGATATACGATCCGATCATATCGCCGTGGGTGCATACCACTGCCTGCTCGCCCACCATGAGCATGATGAAGCGGGCCAGATCGTCGCCCGAGGCGCCTTCAGTGAGTTCGGCCTCGCGCTCAAGAGGGAGACCCACCTCGTCCGCGTAACCGCCCACGGTCTGACGGCACCGCTTCAATTTTGAACTCGTGACGCGGGACACCGGGAACCTGGCGAGCCAGTTTTCGAGTGCCGAAACCTGTTTGTATCCACGCAGGCTGAGGGGCCGTTTATTGTCGGCACCGTCCCACTTTCCGCGAACCCCGGCATGGCCATGCCGCACGAGATAGATGGTCCCCGCCGTCGGATCATCGATGTGCCGGGCGGCTGTTTCGATGAGTGCGCGGTCTCGTACATAGCTAAGACGTTTGAGGGCTTTCTTCCTGGGGAGCCAGGAGATCTCGGATACCTCCTCGTTCGGCTTGAACGAACCCTTCTTCTTTTCCATCAGCCAGTAACGAGCGAGTTTCGAGTTGTGGTTCGTCGTCTCGTAGAGCACGCCACCGAGGAACCGACCGACGTGGACCGAGAATCCGGTTTCTTCACGAACCTCGCGGATCGCGCAATCACGGAACTTTTCTCCTGGATCGAGTTTTCCCTTGGGGATCGACCAGTCGTCGTAGCGCGGTCGGTGCGCGACGAGAAACTCGGCCGATCCCTTTCGCAGTCGAAACACCACACCACCCGCAGCGTGCACTTTTGCGGCTGGTGTTGTCGTGTTCAACGGCTATCGGTTCCCTGGGTTCGCGCAAGTGCGGCTTCCATGAGCCGGGTGTGCGTTCCGACTCCATCGGTATGGGGGACGGGCTGCCATTCTCCATCGGTTTGTCGCCAGGCGAGCGTATCGTCGGTCAGCAACGTATCGATGATTCCGTCGATACGGGCTTGCAGAGGCGTGTCGACGATCGGCACGAGCGCCTCGACGCGGGCGTTGAGGTTGCGTTGCATCATGTCGGCCGACCCGAGGTAGTACTCGGCGCCGTCACCTACTTTGCCGAAGCGAATGATCCTTGAATGTTCCAGAAATCGACCAACAATTGAACGCAAGGTGATGTTCTCTGAGAGGCCGGGGACACCGGCTCGCACACCACAAACGCCGCGGACAATGAGGTCCACGCGACACCCCGCCGCTGACGCTGCGTACAGCTCATCGATGATATCGGGATCGATGAGGTGGTTGAGCTTCATCAGGATTCGGCCTTCGGCCCCGCGGTTTGCTTGTTCTCGAATCCGTCGGGTGATTCCGTCACGCAGGTGGTGGGGGGCAACGAGGAGTTTTCGATACTGCGGTGCCGCGGCGAATCCGGTGAGCGCGTTGAATAGCTCGGAGAGGTCGGCGCCGATGTCGGGGTCTGCCGTGAATATGCCGAGGTCCTCGTACAGTCGGGCGGTGTTCGGATTGTAGTTTCCGGTGCCGATGTGGGCGTAGCGTTTCAAACCACCGCGCTCGCGGCGCACCACGAGAAGAGTCTTCGTGTGGGTTTTCAGTCCCGGAACGCCATAGACGACATGCACACCGGCGGATTCCAGTAGTTTCGCCCAGCTGATATTCGCTGCCTCGTCGAACCGGGCTTTGAGTTCGACAAGAACGACGACCTGCTTGCCTGCCTCGGCGGCTGCGATGAGCGATCGGACGACGGCTTCCTCACCGCCCAGAGCAGGGTCGACCGGAATAGAAGTTCGGTACAGCGTTTGTTTGATGGCGAGGACGTTCGGATCGTGCGCCGCCTGGGCAAGAAACGCGCCCGTGGAGGTCGCAAACGACTCATACGGGTGGTGAACCAGAATGTCACCCTTGGAGATTTCGGAGAAGAAGTCGATCGGCCGGTCGCCGCGTTCGGCGATACGAGGCTGGGTCGTCGGCGTCCACGGATCGTCCTTGAGTTCGGGCCGTGTCAGGCTGTAGATGTCCCACAGGCCGCCGAGGTCGAGTGGGGTAGTCCTACGAAACACGTTCGCGCTCGACACTCCTAGCTCGGTCGCCAGCAGGTTGAGAATCGAGTCGCTCATTCGTCCGTCGATCTCAAGGCGCACGGCCGTCGCGGACCGTTGACGGAAGCGAAGAACCGACTCCATGGCCTCGAGGAGATCCTTCGCTTCTTCTTCCTCGACCGCGATGTCCGCGTTGCGGGTGACCCGAAAGAAGAAGTGATCGACAATGTTGCTTCCCGAGAAGAGCCGATGGAGGTGCGCTCCGATTACCTGTTCGAGCGGGACGAAACGTTCTTCATCTCTGATTCGGATAAAACGCGCAAGAATGCCGGGAACTTTGACTCGTGCGAACTCCGTAGCGGTCGTCGACGGTCGTTCCAGCTCCACAGCCAGGTTGAGCGAGAGGTTCGAAATGTACGGGAACGGGTGAGACGGATCAACCGCTAGCGGGGTCAGGACCGGATAGATTTCCTCGTCGAACGCGGTTGAGAGATACGCACGATCGTCGTCCGAAAGGTCCTCGTAGTCGGTGAGGTGAATGCCCTCGCGTTCGAGCGCAGGGAACAGCTCATCGTTCACGAGACGGTCGATTCGGTCGATGAGCTTCTTCCCGGCCTCGTGAATCGCGTCCAGTTGCTCGCGAGGTGACATGCCATCGGCGGGGCGGCGTCCAACACCGGTGACGTCGTGTTCAATGAGACCGGCGACTCGCACCTGGTAGAACTCATCAAGGTTCTGTGACACGATCGCCACGAACTTCACACGTTCGAGTAACGGTGTTGTCTTGTTCTCGCCGAGTGCGAGCACCCGGGACTGGAACTCAAGTTGTGACAGTTCCCGGTTGATGTAACTGCTGGGGTCGTGCGCTGCCATGAAATCCTTCGAGACCGAGAATCCATCGTACCTTTTTATCGTCGGTCGGCAGAGTCCGTATCCGTACGGAAATTACGATTCTCGATTGCCAGCACCTTATCGAGGCGGGCGCGATATCGACCCCTGTCCCAGAACGTCGCCCCGAGGAACGACTCTGCGATCTCGGCTGCGAGGGCGCCTCCGGTAACACGGGCCGCGAGAGCGACCATGTTTGCGTCATCGTGCTCGACAGCCTGGTGGGCGGTGTACGTGTCGTTGCCCTGGAAACAGCGTATTCCGCGGATCTTGTTCGCCGCGATACAGGCACCGGCGCCGGAACCGCAGATCACGATTGCTCGTTCACCGTGACCCTCCAGGAGGGCGTTTGCGGTTGCCTCGGCATAGTCCGGGTAGTCCACCGGTTCGGTGCTCGTGGTGCCGACATCGTGGACCTCGTGGCCTGCTTCGATAAGCAGCGGGATCAGCTCTTGTTTCAGCAGATATCCAGCGTGATCAGACCCGACAACTATTCGCACCGCACGGCTCCTCTTGGTGACGACCAGACACTACTCAAACACAGCCCGGATCAACGAGTCGCGGAATCGGTAGGCGCGTCAACGTATGTACATTGACGCCGTGAGAAAAGTTGCCCTTGCGTTCCTGCTCCTCGTAGCAGCGTGTGGATCCGGTTCCGCTGCGCCTGTCGTCGGCGTCCTAGAGCCGGTGTGTGTGGACGCGTTCTGTGTTGATGTGCCGCAGGGCTGGACGATTTCCGACGAAGGCACCAATTTCGTGGTTCTGGTCAATCCGGCTGATCAGGACGCCCTGATCACCATTGCGCCGATGAACATGGAGGGAGTAGCCACGGCGGGAGGGCGCGAGTGGCCTATCTCCAAATCCGAGGTTGTCGCAGTGATGTGGGCCGTTATCGACGATGGTCGAGCTGAGGTGAGATCCGTTGAACCTCAACTCGACGGGTCCGTCGACAGTTATGTGGTTCTGCCGAACGGCTACGCGTGGCATCGACTCGTGACTGTTGATTCTCCGAGGGCCTTCTCGATCGAGTTGCGAGCTCCAGACCGTAGTTGGCAAGAGCATGCCGACGCCGTTCGTCAATCGTTCCGGACGAACGGATAGCAGGTCGGTCCTCTGCGTACGACCTGAAGGGTCGTAGAATCGATTCAATGGAAGCTCTGCGAGTCATCGGTGGGACACCCCTGAGCGGTACCGTTGGTGTGCTCGGCGCAAAAAACGCGGCTCTCAAACATCTTGTCGCGGCATTGTTAGCCCCGGGTACCCATGTTCTGACCAACGTACCGGATATCGTCGACGTCCGTCTGATGTGTGAGGTACTTGAGCATGTCGGGGCGAGCTGTACAGCCGATGGAACCACGAGGACGATCACAGTTCCCGAAACGCCGGCGGCAGAGGCGCCACTCGACATTGTTCGAAAGATGCGGGCGTCGATTCTCGTGTTGGGAGCTCTTCTCACGCGTGTCGGCTCCGTGAGAATTGCCCTTCCGGGCGGTGATGACTTCGGTATCCGACCGATCGACATGCATCTTGACGGGCTTAAGCGACTTGGTGCCGAGTTTGAGACGAGGGACGGGGTTCTCCACGGAGAAGCACCGCGAGGCTTGATCGGCGCCGATATCGACCTTGAGTTTCCGTCTGTGGGCGCCACCGAGAATATCTTGCTCGCAGCTGCGATGGCGAAGGGCACGACCGTGCTCACCAACGCGGCGCGCGAACCGGAGCTTGAGGACCTTGCGAGTTACCTCTGCGCCATGGGTGCCCGCGTTGCAGGTGCCGGGACATCTCGGATCGAGATTCAAGGCGTGCCGGAACTCAACGCGACGACACACGCGGTCGTGCCGGATCGCCTTGAGGCGGGGACATACCTTCTGGCGGGCGCAGCGTCGCGGGGCGAGGTCACCGTCGTCAATTGTGTGCCCGACCACCTCCGCATGGAGTTATCGAAGATGCGCGCCGCCGGCTGCGAGGTAACCATCGGCAAAGCAACAATCACCGTGAGTGGCCCGGACCGCCCGACGGCTGTCGACTTTGCAACTCTGCCCTATCCGGGATTCCACACTGACATGCACCCCCAGATGGTGGCGTTTCTTGCCGCAGGTTCCGGCACGTCGATCATGACGGAGAACGTGTACTCGGGTCGATTCCGCTATATCGAGATGCTCAATCGAATGGGTGCCGCGATACGCACCGATGGCCAACACGTCGTCATCGACGGCCAACAAACGTTGGTCGGCGCAACTGTGGATGCGTGCGACATTCGCGCGGGCGCCGCAATGGTGATCGCGGCGTTGGCCGCAGAGGGGACGACCACAATCGTCGACGCAAGTCACCTCGATCGGGGATACACAGGCTTCGAGCCAAAGCTGGCATCCCTGGGGGCCACGATTGCGCGCATCAACCTGTAGCACCTCGACGTGGCGCTCGTGGGGTGTCATCCTCAGCGCGATCGCGATCGCTGTCGGGTCTGTCTCCCCGGTTCGCGCCGAGTCGAACATCGATGCAAACGCGATCGTAGACATAACGATTGTGCCCCGCACCGGGACTGAAATCAAGTGGCGAAACCGCAGCTATGTCGGCGAACTGACCATATCGACAGCGGGGAGGAATCTCGCCCTTGTCGAAGAGGTCGAGCTTGATGCGTACCTTCGGGGGATCCACGAGGTTCCGCTGTCCTGGCCCGACGAGACACTGAAGGCCCAGGTTGTCGCGGCGCGAACCTACCTTGCCTGGACGATGGACCGGGGGAGGTCGTCGGCCGGGAGAAAGTACGACTTCGACATCTGTGCCACCATTCAGTGCCAGGTGTACGGCGGGAGTAGTCCCGGTGAGTCGATAGACGAGGTGCGGTGGGATGACGCGATATCGAGAACGTCCCGCGAGATCCTCTTGTACGAGGACGCGCCGGCTCAGGCTCTCTATTCCTCAAGTGCCGGTGCTCGGACGCGAGCTATTCAAGACATCTGGGCGGCGACACCGAAACCGTATCTTCAGGCGGTCGATTCACCCGAACTTGAGGTTACGCCCTATCGGTCGTGGACTGTGGAAGTCCCGGCGGAGGCATTTCGGAGAGTCGTAGGTGAAGCCGGGTTTGTCGTTGGGGGCGCTATCTCAAGCGTCCGTGTCGTCGGACCGGGCGAGGGGTTGGGACCGGATCGCGTCGAGATCCAGTCCGAGCTCGGTGTCACCTCGATTCCGGTATCGCGGATCCGCGGGATCTTCAACAAATACGGCCCTGCTCTGTACCCGGGGCTATTCCCGGGACCTCGCCCCTCCGGAAGGCGATGGCCGCAGACGATCTTGTCGTATTCGTTCGAAACCTCAGTTGTCGGAGAGGCTGAGGTCGAGAGCGACAGCCTGTTCTCTTTTCTTCCGGCATCGGATTTGCCCTCGCCCCTCACGATCGTATTCGACGGTGAGGGATGGGGGCACGCAATTGGGATGTCGCAGTGGGGAATCAAAGCGATGGGCGACGACGGCTGGATCTATGGCGACATGCTGGCGCACTACTACGGCGGTCTGCGGCCGACAGACGGCGGCAGATACATTCCTGATACGGTTCGTATCGGTCTGACATGGAAGTTGCCGACACTTGAGTTTGAGGCAACGGGGTCGTTTGACCTCTGGATAAACGGCACTTTTGCGGGTGTGCTACCGGCAGGTCGGTGGCAGTTTGACCGATCCTCGTCCGGTATCCGCTTGACACCCCCGGAAGGCGCCGAATTCATCACCGCCCGTGTCACGAATCGCTACTGGCCACGTTAACCGGGCAGACTTCGGCGGGGCAACCGCTCCCGGAGCGTCGTGGTGTGGGACCCGTTGTGGGTTGAAACCGGATTCAGACTCATGGCCGTGCTTTACAATGCCGATACCGTTCAAGGGATGGATATGGCAGATCAGGAACAGATGCAGTCGGTGACGATTTCGGTCGCGTCTCCAAGCGCCCTGACCGTCCTCGGTCCCGCGCCCGAGACCGATGTTGTCATCGATGAGGATCTGTTGAACGAGACGCTTGACTACATTCGTCCAGCCCTGCAAGCTGATGGCGGCGACATGATCCTGCTTGGTACCGAGGGGGGACGGGTCACCCTCCAACTTGTCGGTTCATGTGATGGATGCTCGCTTGTTTCGATGACACTTACCGCAGGCATCGAGCGAATTCTCAAAGACCGTGTGCCCGGCGTTGTCGAGGTTGTAGCTCTCTAGGCATCCTACGACGCACTGCCGGCGTTTCTGTCCGGTAGGCTCACCGTCATGCCGACGCCGATTGATAGTGCCGTATTGCTTGAAGCTGCTCGCAGGGGAGACCGTCGCTCGCTTGCCCGTTTGATTACGGGCGTCGAGGGGTCCGGAGACACCGCTCGAACAATCGTAGCCGAGGTGTACTCCGATATCGGTCGTGCCTGGACGACCGGGATGACGGGCTCGCCGGGTGCGGGGAAATCGTCGTTGGTAAATCATCTCATTGCGCACGCTCGCGCAGCGGAGAATACCGTGGCCGTCCTCGCTGTGGATCCTTCCAGTCCGTTTACCGGCGGCGCAATCCTTGGTGACAGAGTCCGCATGCAAGACCACATTGAGGACAACGGCGTGTACATCCGATCGATGGCCTCACGCGGTCAACTCGGAGGGCTCGCGGCCGCAACCGCTCGGGTTGTCATGGTTCTCGACGCTCTCGGATTCGATGAAGTTCTTGTTGAGACAGTCGGCGTCGGACAGGCGGAGGTCGACGTCGCGTCAAATGTCGACACGACGGTGGTCGTGGTGAATCCCGGCTGGGGCGATGCGGTACAAACCGCCAAGGCCGGACTTCTTGAGATCGGCGACGTGTTTGTCGTCAACAAGGCCGACAGACCGGGAGTCGATGAAACGGTGCGTGATCTCAACGCAATGCTCGATCTCAACACCAAACAGGCATGGCGGCCTCCGATCGTTTCGTGCATCGCACTCACCGGCGAAGGTACCACAGACGTATGGAGCGCGATCGCAGAGCATCGGGCATTCCTTGAGCAGGGTGCCAAGGATAAGGCCCGCCGCATGCGGAGGCGGTCGGAATTCCATCGTGCGCTGACCCAACGGTACAAAGACCGGGCCAACCAACTCATTGCGTCTAGCGCCGGCAGGGCAAAAGGTGAGGCGGTTTCCCATCTTGAGCTAGATCCGTGGACCGCCGCCGACGAACTTGCCTGGGAAGTGATCCGGTAGTTGCGGTGTCCTTGGTGACGTTCCTCCAGCGACACACAGCTAGATTGAGAGCACAGTTGTTCAGCGGAGGTCATTCATGAGTCTTGTCCACTACGAAATCGTCGGCACCGTCGCCAGAATCACCCTCGATCGTCCACCCGTGAACGCCCTGTCGGGTGAACTCATCGCCGATATTGACGAAGCGGTGACGCAGGCTCAATCCGACGACGTTCGCGCCGTCGTCATCACCGGCACGAAGCATTTCGCCGCCGGCGCCGACATTAAGAGGTTCGTTGATGCCTTCGATTCGGATAGCGACGAGCCGATAGCGTCAACGTTGTCCGGAGTCGTACGACGACTCGAACAGCTTGAGAAGCCTGTCATCGCAGCTGTCCAGGGATACGCCCTCGGTGGTGGGTTCGAGCTCGCGATGGGGGCTGACTTCCGGTACGTTGCGGAATCCGCAAAGGTCGGCCAGCCGGAAATCTTGCTCGGCATCATCCCCGGTGCCGGTGGTACCCAACGCCTCCAGCGGCTTGCCGGCTATCAAGTTGCCAAGGAACTCAACATGAGCGGTCGTCAGGTAGGTGCCGAGGAGGCTGTGGCGCTCCACATTGCCGACAAGGTCTGTGCTGACGAGGAGCTTGTCGATATCGCGATGGCAGATGCTGCGCGATGGGCGACAGGGCCGACGAAGGCATACTTCGCGGTGAGCCGTGCGATGAGCGAGGGGTATGGTCGTCCGATCGACGAGGCCATGATGGTCGAACGCGATGCGTTCGAGATGGTGTTTCGTACCGATGACGCTAAGACCGGGATACTCGCGTTCGTCAACAAGGAAAAACCGGACTTCCGTGGTGGTTGACAACAAGTGTCGTGTGACGCACAACTACAATGGTTGGACGCCGTGTGGTCAGAGAAAGGCCGCCGGCCCGTTGATTAGAACCAGAACGGAGTGGGTATGAAGATCGTTGTTGGATTCATCGATAGTCCCGAGGGCAACGCTGCAATCGACAAAGCGGTCGAGGAGGCGAAACTCCGAAACGGGAGCCTTATTGTTGTTCATTCGAAGCTCGGTGGACGTCATGACAAGGCCGAGGACTACGTTGCTATGGCCAACGCGCTTGATGACCTCGCTGCCCGTCTGGCTGAGGAGGGGATCGAACACGACATCCATGAGTATGTGCGAGGCGACAAACCGGCTGAGGACCTTATCCAGGCCGTCGAGGAGTTCGACGCACAGTTGATCGTCATCGGGATTCGTGAACGCTCAGCTACGGGAAAGATGCTCCTGGGGTCGAACGCTTTGGATATCCTGCACTACTCTCCCGTCCCGGTGCTCTGTGTGAAGGCCACATAGCCGACGCTGCAATTATGCCCGAGGACCGACGTCACTACTGTGATCGGCGTCGGTTCCGGAATATGGCAATCCCCGCGCGCAGCGCTCGAACCACACCTTGTGGAAAGAGCAGGAAGAGCACGATAAGCAGGACCCCGTCGGCGATGAGTCGAAGTTGGCTATACGAAGCCAGCACCTCGCCGAGGTAGGTGAAGACCGCCGCTCCGACGACGGGACCCAGGACCGTTCCGATCCCGCCGAATACCAGCATCACGAGCGCTGGAACATCGACGTGGACGAAGGTGAATGTTGCCGGGCTGATGAACCCTTCGACGTGAGCCCAGAGGGCCCCGACGAACCCGAGCATGCCGCCGCCGATCGCACCGGCGTAGATGCGATATCTGGCGACATCGACGCCGGTCAACTCCGCTGCGACCTCGTCGTCTCGCAGTGCCCGGAACGCCCAACCGACGTGTGATCGGTGGAGCAGGACGTATCCGACGAGATACACCAGCACGAGGGCGAGAAACACGTAGTACGGGGGGACTTGCTTGCGGAGAAACGTGTCTGCCCCGGCATCGACGACGATCCCGGTCTCGCCGCCGGTCAGGTCTCGCTGGCCGAGTAGTAAGTTGTCGAAGGCGAGTGAGAATGTCAGGGTGACTATTCCGGTGAAGATGATTCCGAGCGATCGGCGCACCGCGATCCAACTGAACACTCCGCCTATGAGCATCGATAATCCCGTGCCGATCACCATGGTGAGCGGGAACGGCAGCCCCACCCGGTCGCTGATGATGGCCGAGGTGTAAGCACCGACCCCGGCGAGCGCCCCGACGGCCAGGAACAGTTGGTTGGTGCTGCCGAAGATCAGGTTGAACGCTATGGCGTAGGAGGCGAAGAGCAGTCCCGTGATGGCGACGCCCATGAGAGTTCGTGAGTCGCTGATCCAGATCGGCACGAGTGCCAGTACGAGGCCGGTAACAGCGATGGCGAGGAATGCTCGCCGGCCGGATTCTCGTTGATGTGTTCCAGCGCCCGTTCGTGCTGCCGATGTTGGTTCGGCGGTGTGATCATCGGTCGTCATGCTCGCTCCCCGAACAGTCCGGACGGTCGTAACACGATCGTGAGGGCGGCGGCTGCCAGCAGGATGATCGTTGTGATGTAGGAGCCGATGTAGAACGAGCTCATTGCGTTGACGATGCCCAGAATGAGACCCGCGAGGAATGCGCCGCGAATACCACCGAGCCCCCCGACGACAGTGACAAGAAGCGCCGTGATCGTGAACTCGAAACCCGCACTGATCGGCACCGGGCTGGTCATTGCCTGTGTGGCAACGAAGATACCCCCGAGAACTCCGCTGAGAGCAAAGATCAACGTACGTACCGCTGCCGGGTTCACCCCGCACAGCCGGGCGCCGACCTCATCCTGGATCACCGACCGTACAGCCTTGCCGGTGGTGGTGGCCCGGAAGAAGAAGATAAGCGAACTGCCGACCAGGAGGGTGATTGCCGATGCAAGGAGGCTGCCTGCGCACATTCGTACGCCGATTATCGAAACCGGCTCCCAACCCACATTCAGACCCAGAGCCTCGATGGGGAAACGCCAAACGAGTAGCCCGTCGATGATGAAAGCAACCCCAATGGTTAATAGCAGGCTGAGCAGCACCCGGTCCTC
>VAPH01011597.1_pt1 | contig 14235 bp, 16 predicted proteins | sample 3393861 | NCBI WGS metagenome assembly VAPH01 (sample SAMN08290439, study PRJNA428436) | hydrothermal vent metagenome | isolation source: Deep-sea hydrothermal vent chimney | place: Atlantic Ocean: South-mid Altantic Ridge | reverse complement strand
TGCAACAACGTCCCGAAAGTTCGCGAGGGGGGCGCTGGGCAACTGGCGGTTCTACCTTGATGCATCCCAAAGAAATCCACGGCTATACCTTGATAATCGGTCGCAATATGGTATCATAAAAGGACTGGAGGTGGTTATTATGAGGATTTCAACTGATATCAAACCCGTAACATACCTAAAATCCCGAGCAGCAGATATGCTGAAACAGGTAAATGAAACTCATCGCCCTATCGTCATTACTCAAAATGGAGAACCAAAAGCCGTACTCCAAGATCCTGAAAGTTATGAGAATATGCGTAATACGATTGGTATGTTAAAGCTTATATCCCTAGGAGAGGAAGATATTCGCAATGGGAAATCTAAAATGCAAAGTGAGGTATTTTCAGACCTAGAAAAACTACTAGGTTCGTGAGCTATGGCCAAGAAATATAAAGTTTTCTGGGCAAGAGTTGCGGAAGATGATCTGGCATCAATTATAAAATACATTCATCTTGACAACCCAATAGCCGCAAAAGATAACCTAAAAAAAATAAAAACTAAGGCATCAAATCTTAATAGTTTTCCTCAGCGTGGCCGCGTTGTTCCTGAACTTAAAGAGCAAGGAATCTTACAATATAGAGAATTAGTTGTTGCTCCCTGGAGAATAATTTACCGAATATCAGATTCAAACGTTTATGTGTTGTCAGTTATTGATTCCCGGCAAAATGTTGAAGATATATTGCTTCATCGTCTTGTGAGAAAAAAATAATGCTAAGAGGGATAGGAAGGGGTTTTTAAACCCCTCCCTCCCACACCACTTCGGCATGCGGGTCCGCACCGGGCGGTTGTTACCAAAGAAATAATGGGGTCTGCCCTTGACATAGGACATAAAAGGTTTAATCTCTCTATCACTGAAAAAGAGAGGTCAGGAGATGGCAAGGACGTTAAGGATTCCTCCAAAAACCTCACCCATTATGTCTGATGTCAAGGGCAGACCCCATTATTCGGTAGGAAGGTTCTCCGGGGAGATCTTTGTCCATGACAAAACTGTCGCGATGAAAGATCTGCCCCCCAGTCGACCTTATCACCTACTCATTTCTCTGAAACTGTATTGTAGGCTTTCTGGAGAGTTGTGAGTGGCAGGAAAAGCTCTAAAGGCCTGTCAGGCAGTGGTATGAAACCGAATTGTTCGTAATAGGATTTTGCGTTTTTGTTCTTGGCATCTACAAAAAATCCAATAATACCGAGATTTTTGGAAACAGTTATGACTCGTTCTATTGCATTGACTAACATGTAGGTTCCAAAACCCTGGCGTTGTCGTTCTTTAATAACAGCAAGGCGGGCAAGCTTAGCCGCCGGGGCCTTATGTGGATATTTTTTTGCATATTTGCGAGGTAATTTTTCAACGAAAACCTCACAAAAAGATAATGTAAAAAAGCCCAGTATTTCGGCTGGTATTGCATTATCAATGAGAACAAATGTTCTGGAAATTCCCTTGTTGATATGTTGGCGGGCGATATTCTTTAAATATTGGTTTAGTTCAGGAACGCCGCAATCGAAGTTCGATCTATTGTGCTCTTTACTAAGCGTTTCTATTCTTAGCATTCGAGTATGACTTTTTATACGATTTCACTGCACTTTTTAACTTGCGATTAGGCTTTGGCGGATTTTCAATAGCATCAAAGAATACATTTGCGGAGCGAGTAGACATACTTATAACCCGTTCTGTTTCAATAATTGCTTCTGCTCTCTCAAAGGCTGACTGGACAAGAAACTGATTTAGCGTAGCGCCCGTAAACTCGGCGGCTCGTGTTAGGGTATCATACACATTGGCCGGTATCCGTGCGGAAACCCTTTCACTTTTTTTGCATACTGGCATTTTATCTCCTTTCTGTTTCACATCATACGATGCTAACTACTATAGTTAGCTTAACATTGTGGTGCCAAAATGGCAACAATTTATCGGCATGTCTATCGGGCTTGGAAAGAAAGTGAGGGTTCTGCTCTTTGTTTGTAACATCTCAATAACTTGAGGTAAAACTCATTTTTTTGCAAAATTAGCCTTACATTCCATGGCCCCGTTATGCTGAATTTGGTATATGGATTTGGGAATAAAGTATCAAGGTCGTGTTGCCACGAGCCATGACGTTGAATTTATCAAGAATGTAATAGCAGAAAACCCGCGAGATAGTCGCCGCTCTTTATCCCCAAAGATATGCAAAGCCTGGAAAGGGAGGATGATTAAACTCCTTACATCAGACTGGGAAAGCTTCTATAACCATCCAGTATACTTTGTTGAGATCTTTGTTGATACTGAACGTTTCAAGGTGACTTGTTACAAGTCGGCCAACTGGATTTATCTTGGAGAAACCACTGGGCGTGGTAAAAATGCTCAGACCCACAAGCCGAATCGATCAATTAAGGCGGTATGGGGTTATCCTCTGTCCAAAAAATTCAGGAGATTATTATACAGCATCGCTAAAACACCAAAACTTCCTGACATTCCGGAAGAAAGTCGTACACCGGAAGAGAACCGGGCTACCAGCTTACAGGTCCTTGGCATCACATGATGCCCCAGAAAACAATCGGTTCCATACCATGTCTCGTTCGACCTAGAGGCTCTCTACAGGCAATTATTATGCACAGATATTTATGGCTCAAAGGCCAACCCTTTTGCAGCTCATGGCATATACGTAATAACACGCCCTTGCAAGTTTATTAGCCACCGCTTTTATTGCAACTATATTATTGGTCTTGGACATATACGCTCCAGTGGACCGGGGTACACGGCCAGTGTTAAATTATATCAGTGCCCCGGCCCACTGAGCTCGTCGTTCGCCATTCAAAGAAGTATAAATGATGCTAATAGGCACACATTTATGTTACACTTTATTCCATGAAACCAATAAATTGGAATTCCACAAAAAATCAACAACTTATATCTGAGCGTGGCATTTCATTTGAGGATATTGTTTTCTACTTGCAGCAAGGTGCACTACTAGATGATATCGAACATCCAAATAGTGACAAATACCCAAATCAACGTGTATTCGTTATAAATATTGATGATTATGCTTACCTGGTTCCATATGTAGAAAACCGAAAAGAAATATTTTTTAAAACAGTTATTCCTAGCAGAAAGGCAACAAAGATGTACTTAGGAGAATCATAATGAGTGACCCTAAACTTAGCAAAGAAGAAAAACAAATTTTAAAAGATTTTGAAACAGGTGAATTCAAGTCAATACTTACTCCAAAACGTAAGAAAATGTTGCAAGCTGCGGCTAAAGAAACATTTAAAAAAAATAAACGAATAAATATCAGAATCTCAAGTCGTGATCTTGAGTCACTTCAAAGACGTGCTCTTGAAGAAGGTATACCTTATCAAACGTTGGTATCTAGCGTTCTTCATAAATATGTTTCTGGTGGCTTACACGACATTATGGCTAACAAGGCACTAAACACGAACGCTAAAAAGCATAGCTCCGGTTAGTTAAGCCGTTCGGTGAATACGTCATAATAAAATGATACTGTAGGTTTACAGTAGAAAACATTTACTGAGGCATAAAAAAGATGGATACCTATTTTGCCCCGCCAGAAAGAGCACATGATGATGAGCTTGTATCTGAAATTGATATTGTAAGCAAGAATCCAGTAATGTCAGGCTTACTTCATTCGATTAGCGGCCTGCTAGCCGTCTTAGACGAACATCGTCAGATTATCGCTCTTAATGATTCATTTCTGAAAATGCTTGGCATTGATGACTCGGCAAAAGCCTTGGGGGTGCGGCAAGGTGAGGTATTACAATGCATTCACGCAGACGATGAACCCGCCGGGTGTGGCACCACAAAATTTTGTTCAACCTGTGGTGCTGCCATTGCAATAGTGTCAAGCTTGGAACAAAATATACCTGTTGAAAGAATCTGTGCTCTATCTGCTAATAGAAACGGCAAGGTGGTAGATATAGCCCTGCTCGTTAGATCACACCCGATTAAAATCGATAATAAAAGATTTCTTTTATTATTTCTTCAAGATATTACGCAACAGCAGCAAAGGGCTGCGCTCGAAAGAACCTTTTTTCATGATGTTAATAATATGCTAACCATGTTGCTAGGGGCAAGTGAACTGCTTGTTGAAGAAGTTCACTCGGAACTTGCCAAAACTATTCACCAGGCATCAATACGTTTGCACAAAGAAATTGCTGTTCAGCGGTGTCTGTCACAAAGCGAAAGCTACACCTATCAGCCTATGAGACATGAGATCAAAATAGAAGAGATTCTTGCAGAGTTGCAATCTTTTTTAGTTAATCATCCTGCTGCGCAAAAGAAAAGTATCGAATTTCAAGAAAATTATCCGAATATCACGATCAACACAGATAGCTCTTTGTTGTCACGTGTGCTGTGTAATATGGCAATAAATGCATTAGAAGCCACTGGGGAAAATGGTGTTGTGAAAATTTGGCTTGAGTATGAAGACAATCTCCTCTCTTTTTGCGTTTGGAATGCAGAAGAAATACCCCCCCAAATAGCGAATAGAATTTTTCAACGTAATTTTAGCACAAAAGAACAAGCCGGAAGGGGGATCGGCACTTTTTCTATGAAATTATTTGGTGAGAAGATTCTTGGTGGACAAATAAGTTTTACGTCATCTAAAAAAAACGGCACTACTTTTAAATTTAGGCATTGTTAATTATGTAGAGATTTTTAAAGTTTTTGTCTTTTATTTTAAACCTGTTGGAGTCTTATCATCTATGCAAAATTAACAATGCCTAAAATAATTGTTGAAAACGCATTTGGCCTATACGTGCCTTACCCTTTTCATCGTCCGACGTGTATTCGACCTCTACCAAGTTCAGCATAAAACGTGTTTTCTTGGTTAAGTACCAGTTTAAGCCATAGGTAATATCGGTAAGCCGCTGTTTTTCGTCGTCTTCAATATTGCTGTAACGCAAAGCTATTTCCCAGGCACCCCAACCACCTTTACCAATACTGTTTTTAGGGCGAATACGGCCAAAGTTGTTATTGGAATAATGGCGTGACTCTCCGGTTAAAAACCAGCTCAAGTATACGTAGTATCCATCAAGTACGTGAACCTTCTCACCTAAACCTTCAATCTGAACAACATTTGAACGTAGGTACTCCATTTGCAAAGACACAGGACCTCTTAGAAAAGCAGCCTCGATACCGGTAAGCCTGACCCAATCCACGTTTTTTAAACGATTACTTTTAAAGAGTTTGTCAGAAAGATGTGCTTCAGGCCGTTCCTTATATCTCACTCGGTTGTCCAGCGGTTTTTGGTATCTGTAGGATGCACCTAGGTGGACGAGTTTTCGATCTTGTTTGATCAAGTCATAGACGATACGACCTGTAACCGATTTGCTGGTTTTGCTGCCTTTTGGATAAGGTCGTCCAACGTATGTGCCAAGGTGAATACTGAGTGGATCCGCTATATGGAAAATAGAGTAAAGTCCCAGGTTATCCTCTGGCGAAAAAGTGTCTAGAAGTGATCGCTCCAAAAAGGTTACGTATTTTGAACTGGTGGATTTTTCAAGGCCAAATGGTTCTGGTTGCAAGCCAAACCTTATTTCTAGAACTTTCCAGCCGGCATACCCTATATAGGCACGGTCGACCCTGGCCGCGTTATCACTATCATCGTTGTCAGCCAGATTTACAAGATTCAGACGTACCTTATACAACCAACCGCTGAATTTGTCCTTGGCGACGATTCTTGCCCGCCGTACCTCGAAATTATTATCAAAACCCAGATCTTCATTTTTTAGCGCACCGCTGGTAGCCAGTACATCACCGAAATCCAACATAATGGCTGCACGCAGACGGACAGCATACGATGGCGCAGCCCAGAAAACCAAGCAGGTGAGAATAAGGGTTTTTTTAATAAATTGTATAAGGTAACTATTCACAACAGGCAGGAAATTATTAGGAAATATTATTAAACTCTTTCGGATCTTGTTAGGGCTTGTTCCTTACTTAAGATTTTTATTAAGGGCTTTATTTTCATTTTCATCAGGCAGACTTCTGCCTGTTTTCCTGTGCCGAAAGAAGGTAAAAATAATGCCCTTTCTGTGATACAAGTTGTGTATGTGTGCCTTGTTCCACAATCCGTCCGTCCTTGAGTACCAGGATACGATCGAAGTCCTTAATCGTGGAAAACTGGTGTGCAATTAGCAGCATTGTGTGATCTGCCAGAGTATTCAGGATTGTATTACGTATATAGCCTTCTGACTCGGCATCCAGGGCAGCCGTCGGCTCGTCCATAACGAAAATAGATGGTTTTTTGATAATGGCCCGAGCCAGCGAGATACGTTGACGTTGACCACCTGAAAGCATACTTCCACCTTCTCCTACAACTGTATCGTAGCCTTTGATAAGCTTAATGATGAAATCGTGTGCAAATGCCTGGCGTGCCGCCTCTTCGATCTCGGCATTGCTGGCATCCAGTTTTCCGTAAGCGATATTTTCCCCGATAGTTGTGCCAAACACAACCGGTGCCTGTGGAACTAGTCCCAACTGATTGCGCAACGATGCGCGCTTGTAGCGACGAATTTCTACGCCGTCGATCAGGATATGCCCTTGCTGCGGATCATATAAACGCAGTATAAGGTTTGCAAGGGTGGACTTACCTGCGCCTGATATACCGACTAGAGCCACCTTTTGGCCAGCTTTAATATGGAAGGAAAGATCGCGTAATACCGGTTGTCCATCTTTTTCGTATCCGAAGCTGACCTGATCAAATTCTATGTCACCTTTAAGCGGTGGCGCGGCTATGGCATTAGGACTGTCTTTGATATCCGGTTCGATGTCGAATATTTCCGATATTCGTTCAATGCTTACACTTGCCTTGGAGAATTTGGTTGAAAGCTTGGCGATCTGTCGCACAGGTTTATATATATTTTTAATATAAGTACTGAATATAAGCACGTCACCCAAAGTCATACTACCCTTTAGTACCTGTAAGGAACCAAATAATACAACTGTAGCTGTACCAACTGCGGCGATAATCTCTGCTATTCTGGAAGCGCCTGCTTCCAATCTCGCACTGCGTATGCTTTGCTGCATTGTTTGACTGTTAGCATCGTCGAATCGTTCACTCTCGTATTGCTCCCGACCGTAAGCCTGAATAATCGGTACTGATCGAAGTGTTTCACTGACACGCGATGCGATCCTTCCTTCCTGCTTACGTTGCGAACGTATTGTTACGCGTATTTTTTTATACAAGCCATAAAGGGAGATAAACAGTACAGGAAAGGTTGCCATAACTATCAGGCTGAGTTGCCAGTTTAAGATGAACATAATTATAAACATACTGACCACAGTAAGAGTATGAGTAGCAATAGTCAGAACAGATTCTGCAAACACATCTTTAAGTGCGTTGGTATCGCTGGTCAGCTTGTTGAGAATTTCGCCGGAGCGTGCGCGATTGTGAAAAGACAGAGATAAGCCCTGCAGATGACTGAACAACTCACTGCGGAGTGTATAGATCATCTGATAACCTATCTTTGCAGTAAGATAACTCTGGTAGTACGAAAACAGACCTCGTAATATAGCTATAACCAGAATGCTGGAGGATATCACAGCCAGGCTCAGCAGCGTGCTGTTTTGTTGTAAATGCTGCATCCACGCCAAATACTGCGGCATAGGTTTGGCAAGAAGAATATAGTCAAAAATCAGTTTTAAAGGCCATGGAACAAGTAAAGTGGTCAGTGTGTAGCCGACCATACAAATGGTTGCCAGTATTAAGCCATGTTTCGACTTAAGGAGCTGAGCCAGAACTAGCTGCCTGAATTGAGATCGTTGTTTTTTATGCGGTTCATCCATAGGCACTGAGCTTAAGGTAGATACCCCATATCACCAAGACGTTCCTCACAAAGAGCCAGCAGAGCCTCTGTGTACAAGCGTCTTTCTTTAAAAAGCGTGCTTATGTAGATGAGCCGTACCAATGTAAGAGTTGCATAGGCACGAACTGCCAGCCTGGTTTTCTCTCCTGCCAGCTCTACAAAACGCTCTTCCATGGCCTGTTCAACCGGTAGTAGCGCTTTTGAATAACCCAGGCTGCGCAGACTTTGTTCTGTAATATGAGCTATAAAATTGCCGATATCCAGAGCTGGATCGCCAGAACAGTAAAGATCAAAATCAATAATATAAAGCCGCTCGTTACTTAGTATGACTTGGTCCTGGTAGAAATCACGATGAATTCCGCACGGCTCAGGATCGGCGATCGAGGCTCCAAGCCGATCACAAGCATGCAGTATACGTTTAATACGTCCACTGTACTGACTGTTTTGTTTGCCTACAACAGGTAGGCGTTCATGCAGAATACGCAGTTCGTCCGCCATACTATGTGTACGCCCGATCGGAAGATCGGTTTTGTGTATTTTATGCGCCGCCTCAGCCACTTTGTATGCGTACTGCACACCCTTAGAGGAAGCAAGAAAACTCCATATTTCTTTACCCGAAATTTTGCGCTGCAACCATATTTTAAAATCCTTGATACGACCGATTGGTTCTGGAATGGAGATACCGTCATTGCTATTTGTATCAAATCCTCGTTGCCACAAACCCTCCTGCAAACGGTATATATCGCCTTGCGAGTGGCGTGCACGTATTTTGCCTATCAATGTTACGTCTTGCTCTGCATGGCCTGGTTGCAGCAGCCTTATACCATACTCAATCACACAGCGCCGACCGGGCTTATGTCTGACAACCTTAATGCTATTTAAATATGCCAACTCATCGGCTCTGATAAGCCGTGGAGGAGGGGAACTGTCCAGCCGTTTTTGAACTTCGACAGGGTTCAGAGCCAGCTTGGCTGTTGGCATGCTGGCATCATCCACCACATTGAACGGGTCAAGCAGCATGACCTTGTTTAGTTTATTCATAACGATTTTACAAGCTCTGTTACACGCTCGGCATTGTGATCCCAAGTGTATTTTGCATGAATCAATTCAGCGGCCTTCTGTCCTATTGTCTTGCGTCGCTTCGAATCCGACAACAACTCTTTACAAAGTCTGGTCAGTGCGTTAACATCGCCAGAAGTATATAGCAGGCCGGTCTCTCCATCACTTACAATATCGGCTATTTGACCTATACGTGCCGCAATCACCGCAATACCACAGCCCATGTACTCAAACAGCTTAAGCGGTGAAAAGTAGAACTCGTGATCAGTCTTTGGGTAGGGGGCCAAGGCAATATCAAATCGACGTATAAGGTCTGGAACTTCTTCATGAGAACGTACTCCGGCAAATATTACATGCTGTGACACCCCAAGACGTTGCAAGTCAGCCTCCAGCTCCGGGCGCATTTGACCATCGCCTACTATCACAAGTTTTAGGTTCGGGTAGTCAGGAACAAGGTTCACTAAAAGCTGAGGCAGATATTGAACTCCATGCCATGGACGAAGGCCCCCGACAAATCCCAGAACCGGTTCATCTTCCAGTTCTAGTACACGTTTCCGGTCTGTGCCAGGTATGTTTGGACGAAAACGTTCTGCATCAACAGCATTGGGCACCACATGAACGCGTTCTGGTTTTGCGCCCATTTTTACGACATGTTCTCTTAACGCGCTTGAAACAGTAACTACCACGTTAGCACGGGAGAGTAACCAGCGTTCAGCCTCCAGCGCCAATAAACCAAGCCCTGTGCCACGATATATTGACTGTTCAGTAGCCAGTGGGGTATTGACCTCAATCACCAGGGGTCTGTTTAGTGCCTGTGCCAGTTCGACTCCGGTAGTTGCATAAAGTGAGGCTCTCAGGTAGATAAAGTCAGGTGGATTTTTTTTAAAACGCCGGATAAGGCGCGGCTCTACTTCCATAGAGTAAACAATTCGTCTGATCTCGCCGGCCAGTGATGATGACAGTCCAAGCTTGTTGGTATATGCTTGTAGAGTCTGAAAAACAGGCGCTGTGCTATCGCTGATAGGCAGATGTAGAAACTGTCCGGCTATAGTCTCAGGCTGTTCCCACGGACTACGCGTTGCAAGTGGTGATGCGACCACAACGGAGTGGCCTGCACGGTTGAAGGCAGCTATCAACTCCCGAACGTGAACCGACGCTCCTTTATGGCCTAATACAGGAATTCCGTAATCGGGACAAATATAAAGAATCTTCATATTATGACAGTAAAACAGTACATCACTAGTGATCCCACGGACGAAAGTTCAATAATTCGTCCGGTTTTGGTGGCTGATAACAAGTACGCAGCACGGTAGTGTTTTTTGCAACATCGAATTCAGATTCGATCAGTTGGCGTGCGTTTTGGGCCAGGCGGATGCACAGCTCAGTATCATTGAGTAAACGCTCAAGCGCAGCAGCCAGGCTTTGCGGATCGTTTTGAGGAACCATTAAACCTGTTTCTCCATCCAGCACCAGTTCGGAAATGCCCGTGACATTTGTTGCTACACATGGTGTGCCCAATGCCATAGCTTCAAGCAGAACCGTAGGTAGGCCATCTCTATTGCCATCAGAGCCGATAATGCAGGGTGCGGCAAATACACCTGCATTTTGCACCAGTTTAACAACCTCTTCTTGTGATTTCGGCCCCAATAATCTGACCTGTTTCTCTAGATTAAAATCTAGGATTTGTTGTCTTAGTTGCTGCTCTAAGGGGCCTTTTCCGATAATAGTACAACTAAACAACAGGTCGGACTTGGCCAGCAGGGCGCAGGCTTCAATTAAGGTAGCAAAACCTTTTTTTTCGACAAGGCGTCCCACAGTAATAATTTCTGCGGGGCGATTATCCGGCTTTGAATAAATAAATCGATCCCGGTCCATACCGTTGTAAATGCGCAGAACATTCCGCGCTGCTTCCCCGTAGGTGGATTTAAGATAATTCAGGTTATAGTTACTTACTGTGACCGTGGTGGATGCATCTCTCAACTTAATACGCAAATCGTTACTATCGACGCTTTCGTGAAAAATATCCTTGGCGTGGGCTGTAAACGAGTAAGGTAACTCTAGAATCAGTGCGGCCAGACGTGCCACAGTGGTGGCTACACTTCCGAAATGGGCATGCAGGTGAGTGACACCGCTAGCTTTTGCCGCCTGTGCCAGCAATATGGCCTGATGAATATCACTTGTCTTTTCTCTGGTAGCTGATGCAAGGACTGACCAGAACCTCGGAAACTGTTCGCTCGCCCGGGCTATGTCAGCCCAGAATTTCTTTACTTTTAAATCCGCATTGGGCAGGTAGGTAACTGGCGCACGCACTTTTGCCAGTACTTCATGAAAACGACCGTCGTTGGGCTGACGTAATGAGAAAATCTCAATGTCCAGACCGGTCGCCTCGTGAGCTATGATTTCGTTAACGATAAAAGTTTCTGAAAAACGCGGATACATCTTCAAAACATAGCCTACTTTAAGGTTTTGCGTGTAAGGGGCGGTTTTTTTCTTCATCGTGCCAGCAACATTTTTAACAAAGCGCTGAACCGTTTCGACACCAGAAATATTGAGCTTTTCACGCACATGCGGTATCTGTATATCTTTACGGTGAAGCCATGCACTTATTGCTTCCGGTGTGACCTCCGAAGGATGCAACATATGTGCAAGTTCCAGATCCTCTAACCTTTTTGCTCGCAGCCATTGTTCCTGACGTGGTTCAGTACGTGGTACAATTAAAGAACGTTTGTCAAATGATAGTACTTCACAAACGCTGTTATAGCCCCCCATGGTGATCACCCAGTCAGCCTGCTCTACCAGCGCTGTCAATTCCGGTACGAATTCCAGTACACGCAGATGAGGTTGATTGCTGGCAGCGTTATATATATTATGTTTTGCTGCTATTGGCATATATGGTCCGGTTATCAACAGAGCATTATAATTATCCGGAAATTTTGTTTGAACAAATGCATTGGCAAGTCTTTCACCATCCTGTCCACCACCCAGAATGCATAGCACAAGAGGTCCTGGTGGCAAACCTAAACCAATAAGTTCATCGTTACCGCTTGGGCCTGGTGAAAACCTGACGCGCGAGCTTTGATCCAGATAGCCTGTGTACTTAGTTTTGGCGCGAATATCTGCGGCATAGTTGTCTTCATTTACACGATCGTAAACGGCTGGATCACCGTAAATCCAGATCTCATGATAGAAGTCACGCATTGCCTGTTCATCGGCCAGATACTGGGCATGGGCCACATCTTTTTTATCTTGAATATCTCGTAAACCCAAAATGCAGCGGCTGTCCCCTTTTTCACGTAAGCTCTGTAGAGCAGGCTCGAGTTCACCCAGCGCGCCACGGGCAACATTGTCAACAATGAACATATCGGGTTGAAATGATTTAAGAGCACATTTAATTGTGTTTGCCCGCATGTCCGCCAGTTCTACCCCGGAGATGTCCAAATGACGTGATTGGTAATTACCGCTAAGACCTTTGTGGTACGAAGGAAGAATCAGGCAATCAAGGCCGGCTGGCAGTGGATAGGAATTTAGTTCTTTCCCACCAGCTATCATTAATATTGTTGGATTAAGTTCAGATTCGGACAAGGTGTGTGCAATAAGAAGATTACGACGCATGTGTCCCAAGCCCATTGTGTCATGGGAATAGAGTGCAATGCGGTAGCGACTAAACATAATATTGCCTGTCCTTAAAGTCGGTTCCCTTACTATAACCACTATTTTCAACCATTCTGCTTATCCTCATAAATAAATATGCTTTCGTAGTAGTTTCAATATTTTATGGCGATTACTATAGCACGAATATAGGTTTTTTAAGCAATAAAAACTTAATGAAAACTTAATAAAAACTTAATGAAAATTTAATGAATTGATTATTATTTGGGTAATTTATCGATAAGTTAACACTTTTTTAATATTGTCGTAACATGACGTTGTTACGGTAGAGGTGTATTAAATAAAAATCATGGAGACAATAGATATGGCATGTAAATTCTACTTTAAAAAGGCGGATGTATGTATGAACGGTTTGCATCTAGCCCCATCCCATAGCAGGTTTTCCTGTGTTGAGTATCCTGGAAAGTGTCCTGTTTCTCTATGGCAGCGTTATGATAGCGCTTTAACAACGAATACTGTTTCTACAAGAGATCAGAAGGAGCCTGGTTTATTGCTGTGTTCGGAAAAACTTTAATCTGAGGTGTCCGCGTAACCTGAGCCAGGAGTGTAAGGTATATTAGTAGCTCAACTGGTATAGAAAAACTGCCTTTGCAGCAGCGGTCTGGGTGAAAAAACCCTTCAGTTGGTTTATCACTAAATCAAGCATCCTGAAATAATGCTTCGACATATTCCGTTGAGTTAAAATCCTGGAGATCCTCTACACCCTCTCCAACACCTATTAGTTTCACCGGAAGGCCCAGTTCTTTTTTAATGGCAAGCACGATACCGCCTTTGGCGCTTCCGTCAAGTTTGGTCAATATTATCCCTGTAAGCGCCGTCATATCGTTAAAAATCTTTGCCTGTTGAAGCGCGTTTTGTCCTGTTGTAGCGTCCAGCACCAGCAACACCTCGTGAGGTGCATGTGGCATGGCTTTGCCTATTACTCTGTGGATTTTCTTGAGTTCATCCATAAGGTTTGATTTGGTGTGCAGTCTGCCTGCCGTATCAATAATCACTATGTCGGAATTCCTTGCAGATGCCGAAGCAACTGCGTCGTATGCTACTGCGGCAGGGTCGGAACCACTTTGGTGTTTTACAATTTGTGCGTTTGCCCGGTCAGCCCAGATCTCCAGTTGCTCTATGGCGGCGGCCCTGAAGGTATCGCCGGCAGCCAGGGTTACCTGCATTCCTTCGTCATAGTACCTCTTGGCCATCTTACCTATGCTTGTGGTTTTTCCCACGCCGTTTACGCCTACAACCATAATAACAAAGGGTTTATCTACCATAAGAAGACCTGAATCATCGCTGAGTATTTCGGCCATCTCGGCCTTGAGGGCGGCTTTTAGGTCCGACACTCCGCCTTTGGCGTTTTTGGCCCGTATTGATTCTACAATTTCGTTTGCAGCCATTGGTCCAACGTCAGACATGATGAGTATTTCTTCCAGTTCTTCCAGAACGGAATCATCCAGCGGTTTTGAAAACAGGGAAGTCGCACGTCCCACAAGATTACTGCGTGTTTTTGCAAGGCCTGCTTTAAGCCTATTGAAAAAAGCCATATAGATATTATCCTTTCAGACGAATCTCAAGAATAACAGAAATGCAATACCGCTGCCAAGAAGAGCGCAAGTACTACTTCCTGCGAAGAGGGATTATAACGTATGTTGAAGCTATACAACATTGTGTGACTCTTTGTGC
>VAPH01002675.1_pt1 | contig 14260 bp, 8 predicted proteins | sample 3393861 | NCBI WGS metagenome assembly VAPH01 (sample SAMN08290439, study PRJNA428436) | hydrothermal vent metagenome | isolation source: Deep-sea hydrothermal vent chimney | place: Atlantic Ocean: South-mid Altantic Ridge | reverse complement strand
CGCCCGTCTGGAGATCCGGCAGCGAAGATACTTGAAATTGGATTCGGCAATGGCGCATCGCTGGCAAAAATGGCAGCACAGCACCCGCAAAATGATTACTTCGGGATTGAAGTACATCGTCCCGGCGTGGGGAACCTGCTTCTACAGATCGACGCTCAGGCGCTGACTAATATTCGAGTCAGCCACGATGATGCGATTGAAGTTCTGCAGCAGCAAATACCCGCTCAGGCGCTGGATGCCGTCTATCTCTTTTTTTCAGATCCCTGGCACAAGCGCAAGCATCACAAACGCCGCATTGTACAAGCGGATTTTGTACAACTGATACATGGCAAGCTGAAGGCGGGGGGTATTTTTCACATGGCAACGGACTGGCAGCATTATGCGCAGCACATGATGAAGGTTATGAATGCTGCCAAGGGATTTGAAAATACCGCCGGGACGAATCAATATACTCCACGTCCCGAGTATCGACCTATGACCAAATTTGAACAGCGAGGGCACAGATTAGGACATAGTGTCTGGGATCTGGTCTTTCGAAGTAATTAATCCCACCAACATGTTCTGATATATATAAGACTAAAGTACGGTTACTTTATTAGAAAAATAACCATAGAATAAACTGTTTTTTTTGTTTTATGTGGCCAGGAAACTCTAAATAAGTGTTCCAAAAGGGTGCCCAGATGCTATAAATGTGCGGGATGTGCTGAGGAACGGAAGCGCATCATTCGCGTTTACCCAGCATATCTGAAACGACGTGCTTCGTTCCTCAGCATATCCTGCGAAAATTTAAAGCCATGCTGCACAGTGGACAGGAAGTCGGAACTTTTATTTGGTCAATATTCAGGAGTGATAGTTGGGTACCCTAAGGTTTTTTAAACACTATATTCGGACACCGTTTATTGCATTAGGTGCAGTGGAATTTTTGTTTGGAATAATTTCAGTTTACGCTGCAAGTTATTTCAGGTTCGGTTTTGCCGGGGTCGATACGGCCACTATTTTTTCAGACCTTGAAGTGCGAGCATTTCTTTTTGCTGGGGTTATATTGCTTTGTATGATTGCAACGGGGCTTTATCAAACCACAATGCGTGAAGGTATGTTTGGGGTGTTATTAAGGCTTGTTGTTTCATATTTCCTCGGCGTAGTTGTACTGGCATTTATCTTTTATTCCTTCCCGGCCCTTTTTCTTGGTCGTGGTGTGCTGGTTCTGTCCGTTATTTTTTCGTTTGCAGCTATCATTTTATTACGAATATTATTTTTTAAGACCGATCCAAACATATTTAAACGTAGAGTTCTTGTATTAGGCACAGGAAAAAGAGCCTCAACGATTGCCGAGCTTAGAAGAAAAACAGATCAGTTTGGGTTTGTTATATTGGGCTATGTACATCTACGTGGAAGCAAAGATGTTCTTAATCAATCCCAAATTCTTAGATTAAGAATGCCATTGAAGAATTATTGCTTTACCCATGAGGTTGATGAAATAGTTATTGCGATTGATGATAGACGAAAAGGGTTTCCAGTTAAAGATCTGCTTGATTGTAAAATGAGTGGAATAGAGATTCTTGATTTGGCCTCTTTTTTTGAACGAGAAACAGGAAAAATCCGACTGGATCAAATTCATCCAAGTTGGTTTATGTTGTCTGACGGATTCAATAAAAGCGGTTTCCAGGCATTTGCCAAACGCATTTTTGATCTTGTTTCAGGGTTAATGTTATTGATCATAACATGGCCATTTATGTTCTTTACCATGGTTGCTATTAAGCTGGAAGATGGAATTAAAGCACCTGTTATATTTCGCCAGATTAGGATCGGAGAAGAAGGTCGGCCCTATAGAATTTTTAAATTTCGTAGCATGCGTGTGGATGCGGAAAAAGATGGCAAAGCACGATGGGCAGTGAAAGGAGACTCCAGAATTACCAGGGTGGGTCATTTTATAAGAAAGACACGGTTCGATGAGTTGCCGCAGATATTTAATGTTGTTAAAGGAAATATGAGCTTTGTCGGCCCACGCCCTGAAAGGCCTGAATTTGTCGTAACGCTGAGTGAAAAAATTGACTACTTCGAGGAACGGCACCGGGTAAAGCCTGGAATTACCGGATGGGCGCAAATACGCTATCCATACGGAGCCTCAGATAAGGATGCCCTGGAGAAATTACAATATGACTTATATTACGTAAAAAACCAAAGCCTATTTTTAGATTTTTTAATTTTATTGCAAACAGTGGAAGTAATTCTCTTTGGCAAAGGGTCGCGTTAATTTTATAATTATAATAATCACGCTCCTAGGACGTGATTTTTCAGTTAAAGTTGGTGGTGTTTTAATACCTGATGGAAATGTGGTTAAGAGGATAAAATGTATAACGTTCAGAAAAAAATTAACGACATAGATAATTTGCGCACTTTAAATAAGTGCACAAAATTATCATGTTAATCAGGTGTGAAGTTTCAGAATTGTGATTCTTTCATCACCTCTTTTTATATTCATTTATTTTGGTGTTGCATTACTTCTGTATCACTCCACTGTTTATGGGTTGTATGATTTATGGGTGTTAACAGACAGTGGTGCATACACACACGGTGTGTTGCTGTTAGGGGTTAGTGTTTATATATTTTATCGTGCCTGGTTGTCTGAAAGGGAAACGCTATCAGTTCGGCCAAACATTATAGGGCTTATTCTCTTAATGGCGGCATCAAGTGCATGGTTTTTAGTGGAATTAGCAGATATTGCGGTATTAGAAGAATTATTATTAGTATTTATTTTCTTGTTTATAGTTTGGAGCCTTTTTGGCTATGAGAAAACAAAGAAGTTCAGTTTCCCTATTTTATTGCTTGTGTGCGCCATCCCAATATGGGATGTTTTAAATGGGTTGTGGTTGCAAAAAGCTACAGCAGAAATCGTTACAATCATACTCAAGTTAATTGGAATAAGCACGTATCGGGAAGGTGCGTATATATATGTTCCTGCAGGAAATTTTCAAGTTGCTGAAACCTGTTCTGGAATGAGACAGTTAGTTGCAGCAATTAGTATTGGTGTTATATATAGCTATATAAATCATTTTCGAATAGTTGCATTATTTTCATACACGTTATTATCTGCGATCATATCATTTTTTATTAATTCAATTCGAATTTTAATTGTGGTGATTTCGGGTGAACTTACAGATATGCAACATTATTTTATTCGTGAAGATCATGTGACATTAGGCTGGGTGCTTTTTGGCGTTGGGATGTTTTTATTTGTCAGGGTATCTAATATTTTTCTGGCTGCATCATCTAAAGCCAAATCACAGGTGTTTAATGATTCTTTATCAAAAGATAAGTATAAAGTTCCCGAGAGATCGGAATATCAATATTTGTTGGTGGGATTGGTGTTTATAGCATTGTCTACAGGACCTGCGCTTGCATTCCTTCATTCAATTAATAAGGATGAATGGAGGGGGGCACTTATAATCCCATCAATATTTGATGAGTGGCAATTGAAGAAGAATAATGGAAATTATAGGCCGCATTTTATTAGTGGTGATGTGGTTTATGAGGCGGTTTACGCGAATTCTGCCGATGAATCCGTCTATTTTTATATCGGGTATTTTTGGAATCAGGAACAGGGAAGAGAGCTTATTTCAACTGTAAATACAGTTGAAGACAGGGGGAATTGGAACAGGGTATCTAATGTTCAAACTGAAGTTAATATTTCAGGAAAAATAATTGGGGTACAGGAAACACTATTAAAATCTTCTGCAGGTCATAAAAAATTAGTATGGAATTGGTATTTACTGGCAGATGGGATACAAACCAGTCGTATAGGCGTAGCAAAGTTTTTTGGGATCTGGGGCGAATTGATAGGAGAACCGGGTTCGGCATCGTTAATAGTGGCAACAGATGTTATCAACGATGAATCAAATGCGAGGCTGCGACTAAAGAATTTTTTGAATAAATCTCTTCTGAAAGTGGAGAGAAGAATTTCACAAGCGCCAGACAACGTTCTAAAATAATCCGTATTTTATAAATATAATATCAAGCATAATTTATTTTTTTAAATAGCAACATTTTGTTTTGTCGGTGCGAATGGTGATCACAAGAGAGGGGTGATATTTTGAAATCCATAGTTGCAAAATTGAATAGTTGTTTGTTGGTAGCAGTGAAGAATACATGGATAATTTTGTTGTTTAACATTTCTGCGTGCAGTGATGATCCTGGTGAGGCCGAAAGAATAAAAAATGCCGAAACCCATGTAGCAGAAGGTAGCTACAGAGCTGCAATTATTGAACTAAAAAATGCAGTTCAGGTTAATGAAGAAAATAAAGATTTAAGGTTTTTTTTGGCCCAGGTATACCTGAAGATGGGAAGCGGTGTTAATGCGGAAAAGGAATTGCGACGTGCAGAATTATTAGGCATGGATCGTTCTGCGATAATCGCACCATTGGGACAAGCTTTCATACTCCAGAAGAAATACAGAAAAGCATTGGACACATTTCAGTCAGGCAATGTTAAAGAGAAAAAAGATGTAGTCCAGATTCTATTATTAAGTGGAGAGGCGCATTCGGGCCTTTCTGATTATGAGCTGGCAAAAAAGGCATATATCACGGCCAGTAAACTCGATCCTGAACATCCTGAACCGCTGCTGGGACTTGCAAAAATATTTGTAAAGCAAGGAAGTGTTAGTCAGGCTGAAATATATATTGAAAAAGCCAAACAATTGGCTCCGGGCAATATAAATTTGGCTCTGTTTGGTGCAGAACTATATGCTATTAAAGGTATGTATGTGCAGGCTGAAGCCGATTTTAAAAAGGCCCTGGCAATGAATAAGGCAAAGGGTTTTACCAGTCAAAAGTTTCAGGCGCTAACAGGGATGGCAACTTCTCAGATATTGCAAAAAAAACTTGATGCTGCCGGAACGAATATTGATGCGTTAATCAAAGGTAGACCCGAGCATCCCTTGGTCAGGTATCTGCAAGGTTGGCTTGAATTCCAAAAGAAAAATTATGAGTTAGCCAATACCATTTTTCTTGATCTGCAACGACAAGCACCGAATTATATGCCGGCATTGTTATTATTGGGTGCGTCCAGCTTTGCACTTGGTAATTATGAACAAGCAAATGTTCATTTAACACGATTTGTAAATGAAGTGCCAACGCATATTCAGGGCAGGAAACTTCTAGTTGCGACACAATTAAAATTAAACCAGCCAGAGAAAGTAATGGAAATTCTGCAGGCGGGTATCAAAACGACAGATGCAGAATTGATTGCGATGGTGGGACAGGCAGCGGAATTAACTGGAAATGCTGATGCACATATAAGTTACTTAAAGGGGGTGATAAAGAAAAGTCCGGATAATTTGTTGCTAATAAAAGAGTTGGCAAAGGCCTATATGCAGCAAGGATCTCTAAAAGAGGCTATTGTGGAACTGGAGTCATTACACAAAAAAAGAGGGCAGGATAAAAATACCGCCCTGTTATTAATTTTCGCACAACTGCGTGCAGGGAATGTTAGTAGTGCAAGAATTTTGGCGCAGGAAATTTCACAAAATAAACCTTCCGATCCAGATCTACATGCGGTATTAGGTGAGGTCGAGTTGATTGCGGGAAAGCGTGATCTGGCCAGGCGGCATTTTTACAGCGCCCTGAAACTACAAAAAAATCATACACCTTCTCAACTAAGTCTGGCACGACTGGAATTGGGTGGCGGAAATCTGATTGAGGCAGGTAAATGGTTTGATAAAATTTTATCTGAGGATAAAACATCAGTTGTTGCAATATTGGGGCATGCGCAGATAGCTGAACAACGTGGTGATATGGAAAAAGCTCTGTCCTTGCTGGAAAAAGCACGCAAGCTTGATACTCAGGCAGTGTTACCGCGAGTTATCCTGACGCGTTATTATTTGTACACAAAAAATGCAGATTCAGCATTAGAATTAGCCGATGAAGTAAACAGTTTGCAACCTGACTCTAGCAATAGTCTTTTGTTACTAGGGCGTGCTTATTTGCTGGCAAAACAGCCACAAAATGCAGTCAACACATACCAAAAACTGCTCAGCAAACAACCTTCTTCGGCTGCGTATACTGAACTTGCTATCGCGCAACGGGCTTTGGGTAATCTAATTTCAGCACGTGCTTCACTGAAAAAATCAATACAGTTGGATGCAAAATATCTAAAGGCAAAGGTGGTGTTGATTGAGCTTGAGTTAAATTCAAATCGGTATGCCAGTGCGCTTAAGCTGGCCAATCAAATAAAGCGTCAATATATTGACGAGAGTATTGGATATTATCTTGAAGGTGATATTTATATGCGGCAAAAGCGCTATAAAGATGCACAAGCTGCTTTTGAAAGAGCAATAAAAAAAGAACCAGATGCAAAATTAACGATTAAACTCAGCCGGTCCTATTTTCTAGCAGGAGACACTGCTAAATCATTGTTTATTTTAAACAAGGGTATTACAACATATCCAGATAATTCTGGACTAAGATTGGCATTAGCGAGACATTATCAGATTGTCGGTAATGCTGTGTCGGCTGAACATCATTACAATAAGTTGCTGGAGAAGCAGCCCTTAAACATCGTTGCGTTAAATAATCTGGCTACACTTTTGGCAGCGACAAAACCGGAGAAGGCGTTGGATTATGCACAGCAGGCCTATCAGCAGGCTCCGGAAAGTATGGCAGTAGCAGATACATTTGGCTGGTTGTTGGTCATCGGCAGCACCGACATCAAGAAAGGCCTGGAGGTCTTGACTGAGGCAGTTACGTATGGTGACAACCCGACAGTAAAATATCATTTAGCTGTTGCACTGGTTAAAAATGGGAAAAAAGAGGATGCCAGAGCGATTCTCAGTGTGCTAGTGAAGTCCGGAACCAGATTTCCAGAACAGGCAGAGGCGTCGAAGTTGTTTGCAACGCTCAAACAATGAAACTGGAAATTTAGCGCGTTGTCCATGGAGGCATGGAGAATTAAAATCCTATCTTTATAACCATTTGATTATAAATGATATTTATGTTGACAGGTTGATTGCATGAGGAGATATATCAATGGAAAAGCATGCCAGGTATTTTGTCGATTTTGATATCGGTCTATAACTAATTGTAGAGTATATGTCGAGTATGAAGTGCTCTATAATCCTCTTCTATATAAGCATTTTCTGATTATTATTGCTGTTCAATCTGGAAGTTTGTTGTACCTATGCAAGGTAATGGCGCATGGTTGGCACGAAATCCTGCCAGACAGGATACGGTTTCTATAAATAAATAATATCGACAGGGGTTGATCGTGTGGAATGTTAACTATTTTTATCGCATGAGCAAGATTATCTGGTTTGTATGTCTGTTCCTGACAATACAAGCATGCTCAACAAGTGCAAGTTCTGACCATGTGGTCGTTAATGCTGATGCTAATAAGCCAACACCTAACTATATTATAGGTGCAGGTGATACGTTAAGAATTTTTGTTTGGGGCAACTCGGAATTGAGTGGAGAAATTCCAGTGCGCCCTGATGGACGTATTACTACGCCACTTGTTGAAGATATTGTGGCAAGTGGAAAGACGCCAACACAGCTTGCAAGAGAGATGGAGCAGAAGTTAAAGCGGTATATGAAAAAACCGGTGGTGACGGTAACTGTAACTGAGTTCGTCGGGCGGTTTACGGAACAGATACGAGTGGTCGGCGAAGTTGCAAATCCTATGACTTTGCCATATCGGGAATCAATTACCGTACTCGATGTGATTATTGCGGTGGGAGGATTGACAGATTTTGCTGCAGGAAACCGGGCAACGATAGCAAGAACGGTTAATGGTAAAACTAAAAATATTAAAGTGAAACTCGAGGACATGTTGGAAGATGGGGACGTTAGTGCAAATCTCTATATGCAACCCGGTGATGTCTTATTTGTTCCAGAAGCATGGTTCTAATTTAAGTAACTATATAAGATATGCAAGATACGATTGAACAACTTCTTAACTATTTATATGGTATTTGGCGTTACCGTTGGATCGTAATGATCATTGCCTGGGTTATAGCGCCTGCTGGCTGGGTCGTAGTTTCAAAACTGCCTGATCAGTTTAAGTCAACAGCACAGGTCTATGTTGACACTGATACTATTTTAAAGCCGCTTCTTCAAGGGCTGTCAATTGATTCACTGGATCCGAGTGAAGAGTTTGGTTTGATGGCGAAGGAATTGCTTAGCCGGCCTAACATGGAACATATCGCAAGAGAAGTTGATCTGGATATTCATGCAGTAACTGAAGTGGAAAAAGAAAATCTCATCAATAAGCTGAAGAAATCAATTAAAATAGAAGCATTGCGGACGCATCAGGCAAATGGACGGAGGAGACCACCTAATTTATATAAACTTTCTGTGGAACATAAAGATCCTGTGAAGGCTTATCAAGTAGTACAGGCGCTACTGGACACATTTGTAGAAGGTTCGCTGAGCGGAAAACGTGCTGAGAATATAGCTGCACAAAAGTTCCTGGATAAGGAAATTAAGGCATATGAAGCAAAATTACTTGCAGCAGAATCCAGACTACGTGAATTTAGGCGAAAAAATATTAAGCTGTTACCTGAACAGGGCGGTAGTTATTATCAGCGACTTCAGGGTGCACAGTCTAATTTAGAGAGTGTTGAACTTGAATTGAGAGAAGAAAAACATAGGCGTGAAGAGCTGATTCGACAACTTGAGAACGCATCAAAGGCACAGCAACAAGTTATCATAGATGATGGTATCAGCGTATTGTCACCTATAGATCAGAGAATTGTTGCGTTGCAAAGGAAGCTGGATGATTTGTTGTTAACATATACTGACGAGCACCCAGATGTAAGTGAAGTAAAAAATAGTTTGCAAGAATTAGCGTTGATAAAGAAAGCAGAATTTGAAGCAGCAAAAGCAGAGCAAAGCCCAACTTTACATAATCCAGTTAACCAGCAGATACAGATGGCATTAGGGGAAGTTGAGGCAAATATTGCTGCGATTGAAGTTCGGCATAAAGAATACAAAAAACGTGTGAAAAATTTACAGAAACAGATAGAGACATTACCAGAGGTTGAGGCTGAGTTACAGGCATTGAATCGAGATTATGATATTAACAGAGAAAACTATGATTCTCTGGTGTCAAGGCGTGAAGCGGCAAAAATGGGAGCAGCTGTTGAGCAGACAGGCGAACAGGTGAAAATAAAGGTTATCGAACCACCAAGAATACCGGCCATTCCATCAGGGCCAAACAGGTTAATGTTGTTTTCTGCAGTTTTATTATTGGCAATAGGCGCGGGAACTGGGGTTGCCTTTTTATTATCGCAAGTCAGGCAGGTTTTTTATAATCAAACTTCTGTAAGGGACGTGCTTGGCTTTCCCGTTCTTGGAACAGTATCATTTTCAGCTCAGCCAGAAGCAATTATCAAGGGTAGGTTTGTACTTGTGGGCTATGTAGCAATCGGCGCTGCTTTATTTTTAGCATATTTGGGTGTTTTATATTTTCAAATTTTTGTTACTGTTTAATGCCGAATAAAAGCCAGGTACTTTATAATGAATAGCATAGAAAAAGTTGTTGAGCTGCTGAAAAAAAACGCTCATGAACCTGGTGTTAAGATTGAGTTACAGGAGAAGATAAATAGAAATTTGGGAAATGAGTCAGGTGATAGCTCGATAAATAAAGAGAATCTTGTAATTGATTTTGAGCGGCTACAAAAAGAAGGGTATATAACTCCCGAATCACTGGATAGTATTAAAGCAGAAGAATTTCGTATAATCAAGAGACCCCTGTTACAAAACGCTTTTGGTAAAGGTGCTGTACCTGTTGCAGGTGGCAATATGATTATGGTGACGAGCAGTCTTCCAGATGAAGGCAAGACCTATATATCATTAAGCCTGGCAATGAGTATAGCGCTTGAAAGGGATAAAACAGTATTATTGGTTGATAGTGATGTTATTAACCCCTCTCTTAGCCGTCTCCTCAAGATCGATGAGAAAACAGGTTTAACAGATTATTTGGAAGATTCAACAATCTCTCTGGAAGATATTATTATAAATACCAGCATTCCACGCCTAAGGTTAATTCCATCTGGTAGTCGGCATGAACAGTCAAATGAGCTTTTGACTAGCACAAGAATGATTGACTTAACTAAAGAATTATCAGCGCGTTATGCAGACAGAGTTGTATTATTTGACACACCACCGCTTCTCCTTGCAAATCAATCGGTAGTTTTAAGCCAGCTCATGGGACAGATCATTGTTGTCGTTGAGGCAGAGAAAACATCGCAAAATGTTGTTCTTGGAGCTGTAGAGATGCTCGACAAGCAAAAAGTGATTGGGTTAGTGTTGAATAAGACACATAAGCCGAGCAGCCATAACTACTATGGTGCATATTATGGTTTGTCTAGCAGCTAATCGATATTTCATATGGAGCATTCAGTAAGTAGTTACCACTATATCGCACTTTCCCTGTTATTTTTGATATCAGAACAGTCATCTTTGGCTGGTGAGTGGTCTGTTATTCCATCAGTTTATGTTGGAGCCAGTAAGAATGACAATATTTTTCTTTCTCCACTTGGTGCTGAGTCAAGTGATTCCGTTTTACAGCTTAGTCCTGCAATAAGAGTCGATGGTGTAGGGCGTCGAGGGAATGTTAGTCTTAATTATGAAATGCAAAATTTTTACTACAGTAAAAATACTGAATTCAACGATACTTACCATGTTTTGAATGCGCGAGGAAATGTGGAATTATTTCCCGGATTATTTTTCATTGATGCTACGTTAGGTAGGACTCAACAAATAATTTCAAGAGATGCTACGATTCCGCTGGATAATACAACTATTAGCACAAACAGAACAGATGTAGACGTTGCTTCAGTAAGTCCATTTATAAAAACAAATATCGGTGATACATTGAGTACGGAGATTCGCTATGAAAGTGCATGGACCCGTTATGATCAAGGCCTTTCAGCAGATATTAGAAATCAGAGTATATATGCTGATCTCCGTAATAATCTTACAAGCAGCCGGGGTCAGTGGGGTATTATTTATAGTAACAGAAAATTTGAACCTGAGGTTGGAGGGGGCTATAGCTATGAGCGAGCATATGTTGATATTGATTATTCAGCCACAGGCCAGCTAGGTGTGCTGGCAAGCGGTGGTTACGAAAATAATGCATACAACCAGACAACAATTATCCGTACTGAAAATGGTTCAACATGGGATGTTGGCCTAAGATGGAATCTTGGGAGACAAAATTCGATATCTATTCGACTGGGTGAGCGCATTTTTGGAAAAAACATGTCACTTGATTTCAACTATCTTACCCACCGTTGGGCATGGAGTGCAAGGTATGATGAGGAATATGAAAATAACCTCGGTATTCTGGTTAGAAATCAGCAAAATGATGATACTGGTGGAGAAATAATATTACCAGGTGATCCTACGCCGACAACAGAGGTTTATTTAAGTCGGAATTTCAATTTCAGAGCCAGGCGAAGTTTTGGGAAAACAGATATTGATTCCTCTGTTTATGACCGCAAAAGAGAATTTCAACTAACTGGTGAAAAAGAACGAATTTCTGGCGTTGATGTAGAGATCGAGTGGCGATTTCAAAAAAGAAATAAATTTTTGTTCGGAATACAGGTAGAGAACCAGAATTTACGTGGTAGTTTCGGCAGAGATAATTTGGTTATGGGAAATATTGGATTGGCTAGACAAATATCCAGGGATGCTAGTGGAGAGCTTGATTTCCGCCATTATCGGCGTGATTCAAATAATCCCGCACGAAGTAATTACAGACAAAACCAGGTAACACTTGATTTAACTGTTCTATTCTAAATTATAAATACTCGGACAATAAAATGTGCGACAACAGGCGCAGCATAGTAAGAAATGCAATGACGATAGATGTAGAGGATTATTATCAGGTTTCCGCCTTTGCTAAACATGTTGCCATCTCTGACTGGGATAAAATGGAAAGTCGTGTTGTACGAAACACAGAGAAGATTCTCCAGATTTTTAATGATGTCGGAATTAAGGCAACTTTTTTTGTTCTTGGTTGTGTGGCCGAGCGAGAACCAGAACTGGTTCGCGCCATTTTAAATGAAGGTCATGAAATTGCCAGTCATGGTTATAGTCACGAACTCATTTATAATCAGTCGCCAGAAGTATTCCGGGATGAAACGCTACGTGCAAAAAATATTCTGGAGGATATAACAGGTACTGAGATATTTGGTTATCGGGCTGCGAGTTATTCCATAACTGAAAGATCAAAATGGGCGCTGGATATACTGGCAGATGCAGGATTTAAATATGATTCAAGTATTTTCCCTGTTCATCATGATCGCTATGGTATGCCAGGTACACCAAAACAACCGCATGTAATAAAAACATCAAATGGAATGTCGATAGTGGAATTTCCATTATCAACGTTGAAACTATTTGGTTATGTATGGCCGGTTGCTGGTGGGGGTTATTTTCGCTTATATCCATACAGGTTTACCCAATATGCATTAAATAGAATTAATAAAGGGCAAACTCCCTTTGTTTTTTATTTGCATCCCTGGGAACTGGATACTGAACAACCGAAAATAAAAGCAAATTTATTATCAAGATTCAGACATTATAACAATCTAGACAAATGTGGCAATCGGCTAAAAAGACTATTAAGTGATTTTAGATTTTCGACAGTGAAAAATATACTAAAGGAAGAAAATCTACTAAGAAATAGTATGGATTAAAATGTAGTTAATACATTTTAAATCGTAAAAATATTGAGAAAAAATCATGTGTGGCATTGCTGGCATATTAAATTTACATAATTCGGCTTCCGTAGATAAAAACATACTTCATCGTATGGTGGCGATGATAAATCACCGTGGGCCAGATAGTGAGGGGTATTATGTAGATGAAAGCATTGGCCTTGGCCACGCAAGGCTGAGTATCATAGATATTGATGGAGGCCAACAGCCAATTCATAACGAAAACAAATCTATTTGGATAGTATTTAATGGTGAGATATTTAACTACATTGAGCTAAGACAGGATTTGGAGTCAAAGGGACACAGATTTTATACACACACTGATACAGAAGTAATTGTTCATTTATATGAACAGTATTCAGTCGACTTTGTGAATTATTTAAATGGCCAGTTTTCAATAGCTATATGGGACAAGAATAAAAAACGGTTAATTCTTGTGCGCGATCGGATAGGCATTACTCCGTTATTTTATACTCAGGACTCGGGAAAAATAATATTTGCATCTGAAGTTAAGTCAATACTTGTGACGCGAAATAATGCTCCAAGGTTGAATGCTACAGCTTTAGATCAGCTGATGACATTTTGGTCACCCGTTAGCCCCAATACTATGTTTGAGGATATCTTTGAGGTTTCACCAGGGCAGATGTTGCTTATTGAAGATGGAAAAATAACAAAAAAAACATATTGGGATTGGGATTTTGCAACCCCGGGCCATTACTATGGGCAAAGTGAAGAATTGTTAACAAATGAATTACATGATTTGCTGGTGGATGCAACAAAAATAAGATTACGTGCGGACGTTCCTGTGGGTGCATATCTGTCCGGGGGGCTTGATTCATCCGTCATTACTTCATTAGTTCGCAATTATGGTGGTGTTCCGTTACGAACGTTTTCAATAGGGTTTGATGATAATGAACTAGACGAAAGTAGTCACCAGGAAACAATGATTTCACATTTGAATGCCAAAAATAGTCGGATTCAGTGTCACCACAAAGATATTTCTGAAAATTTGCTTGATACCATATGGCATACAGAGGCACCAATTCTAAGAACAGCACCTGTGCCGATGAGATTATTATCGCGGATGGTGCGAAAGGAAGGTTACAAAGTTGTATTGACCGGTGAAGGTGCCGATGAGGTGTTTGGGGGATATGATATTTTCAAGGAAGGGAAAATCCGGCAGTTTTGGGCAAAATTTCCAGATTCAGAAATGCGCCCCAAACTTTTAAAGAAACTTTACCCCTATCTCGATATCTCAAAAAAGCAGGGTACGGCATACTTGAAAAGTTTTTTTGGTGCATCGTTAGAACAGCCAGAACTACCTTATTTTGCACATATACCACGCTGGACAACCACATCAAAGTGTAAAGAATTTTTCTCAGAAGATTTGAAGAGCAAGTTGTCAGATAATGTTATTGAAATAATTCAGAAAACATTTCCAGATAAAATATCAAGCTGGGCTCCTTTTAATCGTTCACAATATATAGAGTCAAAATCACTTATGGCGGGATATCTTCTATGCTCTCAGGGCGATCGTATGTTGAT
>VAPH01011491.1_pt1 | contig 14272 bp, 10 predicted proteins | sample 3393861 | NCBI WGS metagenome assembly VAPH01 (sample SAMN08290439, study PRJNA428436) | hydrothermal vent metagenome | isolation source: Deep-sea hydrothermal vent chimney | place: Atlantic Ocean: South-mid Altantic Ridge | reverse complement strand
GAATTGAACCAAAAACGCGCAACCCGCGACCCCACCGAAGCTACCACCACTCCCACAATGCGATACGCGACTCTGGAACACGCGAGACAAGAAGGAGCGTCGAGGCCCGGCAGGGACTCGAAAGCTCCGGAGAGACCGGGAATGCCTCCGGCATTCCTTACAAGAATCCTACGGACTCTTGCGCGACCAGAAACTAGCCGAGCTCCGTTCGGCTGTCAGAACCCCCGAAGACGCTGCGTTCCCTGGAGTTACGCAGTAACTCCCAAGGAACTGAGCCCTGCGAAGTTCCCAGTGACACAGTATTCCCCGGAGCTACGAAGTAGCTCCCAAGGAACGCCGAAGGCGTTCCCGTGCCCGGGGCGGGAATTGAACCCGCACGTCCCGTTGGGGACAAGGGATTTTAAGTCCCTCGCGTCTGCCGATTTCGCCACCCGGGCCTGGACAGAGTGTAGAGGGCGCTACGACGCCTGCGACTCCGCAAGGCTCAACGCGAGACCGTGGAGGATTCCGGTCTCGGACACGATCACCTCGGATGCCTCGGCGATCTTCAATGCACGCTCGACGACGATGGAACCGCCGAGAATGACGTCCGCCCTACCCGTCTCGATCGACTGAATCTGTTGCGTCTCCTCGACCGACTTGAGTGCCAGAAACTCGACAAGACCCTCGATCGCGTTGTCGGTCAGCGTGGAGCGATGTACTTTCTCCGAGTCGAACCGAGGCAGATCGAGATGCAGCGCGGCCATCGTCGAGAATGTTCCCCCGACACCGACCACAACCGACGGTTTCATGGGAAGCGAAACCCGCGCCATCAGCTCGTCGACAGCGGACCGTGCAATCGCCAGGACCTGCGGCGGCACCGGCCGTTCCTGGAGGTGGCGTTCCGTGATGCGAACGGAACCGATGTCGATGCTGACGGTGTACTCCGGTTCAGTTGTTCCGAGGACAAACTCGGTTGATCCACCGCCCGGGTCGATCACCAGCACCGGACCGTTGGGTCCGAGGCCGTCAGTCGCGCCTCGGAATGACAATGCAGCCTCCTCGTCGCTGTCAATGATGTCGGGAGTCACCCCGAGGGCTCGACTCGATTGCGCAAGGAAGACATCCGAATTCGCAGCATCGCGCATGGCCGAGGTCGCAACCGCACGTACAACGTCGACACCCATACGGCGAATGATGTCTGCGAACCCGGCGAGTACCGCGACACCGCGCCCCAGGACATCCGGATTGATCAGCTTCGTCGAGTCCACTCCCCGACCGAGTCGGGCGACGACGGTGCGCCTCGTTACGGGCACCAGTGTGCGAACGGGATCGCCGAACACGTCTGCGACAAGCAACCGCAGAGTATTGGTGCCGATGTCAATCGCTGCGACCCTCATGATCCGGTTCCACCCAAGCTTGATTCCATTCCGGCACCCCTTCTCCGGGTATCACACACGGTGACTCACAGTCGAGTGGCAATACCTGACCCGCCACCTCGTGTCCAACCGGATTGTCGTTCCCCACAAGTGTATCGGCTACGTGGGCATGCAAACACTTCACACCACCACGTGACCCCGCAATCCCACCGCTGGGCGCAACCATACTGTCGTCAGTGATCATCGCGTCACGGTCTGTTGAGTATCGGACCATTGCGCGATCGTACTCCCGGGCGAAGTCTCCATCGGATGCGATACGCTCATCGAAGACACGTACACCGCCACCACTCTCGATACGACTCACCCGGCGCAACAGCAGCGGACACGTCAACCAGTAGGTTGTCGGGAAGGGAGTGCCGTCCTCAAGATGGGGAGGCACCACGGTCACGACGGGAAGGTCGAAATGGCAGACCCGGGCAACAACTACCTCGCTGCGCGGCGGCCGCCCGATCTGGATCTCGACAACGTCACGGCTGTTCATCGGGGACAAGGTCCCGTCCGGTCAGGTAGTTCCACACCTTCGTGTACCAGGGAGCGAAATCGTCAACCGTTAGCGGTGGAACGACGGGGGCAGGGTCGACTGCGGTTGTCTCCACGACGTACGAAACTTCGCCTTCGTACACGAGGCCGAACTGTTCACGAGCCAGGCGCTCAACTCCCGCGGTCGATCCGAGTGCGGCGATCTGTTGCTCCAGTAGAGCGTTCTCTGCACGAACGGCGTCGAGCTGTTCCTGGGTAATCTCGACCTGTCGATTCCGGGCGAGGATGTCACGAAACGGGATAACACCGGACAATGTCCCGGCGAGGACCACAACAAGACCGAACGCAAGGAAGGGCGACCGTGTCCATCCGCGTCTCCGTCGCACAGGGGGCGGAGCCACTTCCTCAACATGCTCTTCGACGAGTGTGAGGTCGATCGTGTCCACTACCGGCGACCTCCGAAGGTGGCCCAACCGGCGTACCGGGCGGATTTTCCGAGGTCTTCCTCAATGCGAAGAAGCTGGTTGTACTTGGCGGTGCGTTCACCACGCGCAGGAGCGCCGGTCTTGATCTGACCGGCGTTCGTCGCGACGACGAGGTGCGAGATAAACGTGTCCTCGGTCTCACCGGAACGGTGACTCACCATCTGGGAATACTGATTCGACTCTGCCAGCTCCATCGTGTGCAGTGTCTCGGACAGCGTTCCGATCTGATTCACCTTGATAAGCACCGAGTTGGCAACACCCATGTCTATGCCCTTGCGAACGAACTCCTCATTGGTCACGAAGAGATCATCGCCGACAAGTTGCACGCGCTCACCGAGACGATCGGTGAGGATCTTCCAGCCATCCCAGTCGTCTTCCGCCAGACCATCCTCGATCGAAACGAGCGGAAACTCGTTGACGAGTCCTTCGAGGTAGTCGACCATCTCGGTTGACGTGAGCTGTTTCCCATCGAGCTGATACCGACCATCACGATGGATTTCGGTGGCAGCGACGTCGATGGCGAAGGCAATGTCTTCACCAACGACGTACCCCGCGACCTCAACGGCCTCGGTCAGAATTTCGAGGGCCGCCTTGTCGGCTGCAAGGTTTGGTGCAAACCCCCCCTCGTCGCCCACGTTCGTGGTGAGTCCTCGCCCTCCGAGAACCTTCTTGAGAGATTGGTACACCTCAACACCGGCACGCAGCGCATCCCTGTAGGTGGGCAGACCCGCCGGAACCAGCATGAATTCCTGGATGTCAATGCTGTTTGCCGCATGAACGCCACCGTTGAGGACGTTCAGGCACGGTACCGGCAAGACCCGGGCCGCAGTACCTCCGAGGTAGCGGTAGAGCGGGAGACCGGTACCGACGGCCGCGGCGCGTGCAGTTGCCAGCGACACGGCGAGGATGGCGTTCGCACCGAGCTTCGACTTGTTCGGGGTCCCGTCGAGGTCGAGCATCGTCTGATCGATGTGCTCTTGGTCGGTCGCGTCGAGACCTACGACGGCGTCTGCGATGCTGCCGTTTACGAACCCTACGGCACCCTGAACACCCCTGCCGAGATACCGGTTGTCGCCGTCGCGCAGTTCGTTAGCTTCAAGGGCGCCAGTCGACGCGCCGGATGGCACGGCAGCCCGACCGAACTCCCCTCCGGCGAGGGTGATCTCAGCTTCGACCGTAGGGTTTCCACGCGAGTCGAGTATCTCTCGGGCCCATACTTTTGCGATCGTGGTCATTGCGGATCAGTTTCCTCGGATCGATTCCTTGGGTCACGACGACCCAATCCCCGGTGGGGACGCGAGAGTATCAGAGGTTGGTCGATGTGCGGTTGCATTCGTCGGACCTGCGCGAAGTTATCCGACCTGATTCTTCGCCGCACGCCAGAGGTCGTTCATCTCGTCCATGGACATCCCGTCCAGGTTGCGCTCCTGGTCGGCGGCCGTCTCTTCCATCCACCGAAACCGTCGTTGGAAACGATCGATCGCACCGCGCAACGCTGACTCGGCGTCGACCGATATGTGTCGAGCGAGGTTGACAACTGCGAAGAGAACATCACCAAGTTCGGACTCCTGATCTTCCACAGATGCACCAACAAACTCAGCGAGTTCTGCGTGCACATCACCGAGAGCCCCACCGATGTCGTCGTAGTCGAATCCCACTGACCTGGCGCGACGCTGCATCTTCTCGGCTCGCGCCAAAGCAGGAAGAGCACGAGGGATGTCGTCCATCAGAGACTCCCTCCCCTTCTCGTCCGCTTTCAGGGCTTCCCAGTTACGAATGACCGTGTCAGCATCGTCAGCTTTCACGTCGCCAAACACATGCGGGTGACGGTGGACAAGCTTGCGGCGAATCCCTTCGGCAATCTGGTCCATCGTAAAAGCACCGGCCTCCCTCGCCAGAGTGGCATGAAACACGACCTGAAGGAGCACATCGCCCAGTTCTTCCTCGACATGGCTGTATGTGACCCAGTCGATTTCGCCGCCGGGAGCCTCGGCGCTGAGATGCTCAAGTGCCTCGACGGCCTCGTACGTCTCCTCTATGAGGTGGCGCAGCAAACTCCGATGAGTTTGTTTCTGGTCCCACGGGCACTGATCCCGCAGGGTCTCGTTCACCGCGATGAGGCCACGAAGCCCCACAACCGATGCCGGAACGAACACGGAGGTCAGTGGCGTCAGTTCAGCTTCCGGCAGGGCACTGAGCGAGATGGTCTCCACACGCTCGTTGGCGTTCCCGAGCGCGTCGAGGATGACGATCGTGAAATCATCGTCGAGAACTTTTGCCAGCAGTCCGGTGACATGATCGGCAACCTCGGACCGGTCAACCTGGGTAACTATCGTCGGGATCGTCAGATTCGGTACGTCACTGAGAGAGCGTCCGTCGAGAACCTGCAAGCCATCGGTGATCGGGTCTACCCCGACAGCGAGATAGGCCAGATCTAGGAACGACTCCCCGGGAAATAACTGCACGCTGAGACCTTGTTTAACCGCGGCATCGTGAACGAGGCGTACCGCCCGCTCCCCGACCCCGATCGAACCCGGCACGGCGTACACGGTTGGCCGCTCCTGCGCCGCGGCGATGACGCGCTCAGCAATAGCGGAGTAGACGACATCAAAGTTTTGACCGGCGTCGTAGAGATCATCACAAGTGATAACGGGTCGCTGTGCCGCCAACTCCGTTGCTCCCGGATGAGACCCGGTGCGTGTGATCACGGCATGTGCGGGATCCAGGAGAATATCGAGGGTCACGGCGGAAAGCCGGTCGAGACCCCCCGGTCCGAGACCGACCAGGTAGACATCGGTAGGCATCAGTTTTCCGGTGGCGTGATCCCGATACCCACTGGGGACCAGGTGCCGATCGCTTCATTCACCGTGATCTCGGCTTCACGCAGGCGATCGTTGTACCACGGGACGAAGACATCGCCGATCTGCCCGGGTGTAACGAAACTCAACGGATCGGCCGCCCACGCCTCAAAGGACTCCGGGCCGAAGCGAGTCTCAACAAGAATCAGGTGGAAACCTGCATCGGTTCCTACCGGTTCGGTGACGACGCCGATCTCCGCATTCATCGCCGCTTCGGAGAATTCGGGAAGGAACCCGGAGAGCGGACGCGGGCACTGACCATTGTCGTCAGGAAGGAAATTGCCACCCAGCTGGGTATCAAGACTCACCTCTTCGGCCACGGTGATGAAACCCTCGCCGCCAATAATGCGCTCGTACGCCGCTCTTGCCTCCGCTTCTGTTTCGGTGCGGATCTGGCGCATGCAGCCAACGTACAGGACGGTTCGATTGTTGTTCCAGATGTCATCGACAAACGTCTCGTCACTCACAATCTGGGACTCTGCGACGATCTGGCGAGCAATGAGGAGCCTCGCCTGGCGGTTAACGGCGAGATCGGTGAACCGGGAATCAGATTCGATGTTGCGTATCGTGGCTTCGTATTCGAACGGCGGGTTAGCAACAAACTCCGCCACTTCTTCGTCCGTGATCGATCGCCCTGCAAGCGCCTCGGCCTCACGGATGATGACACTTTGGATGATGAAGGTTGCTAGATCCTGACGCATCGTCTCAGAGTTGAGCACCGTCGTCTGATCACCGGTCAACAACATATTGAGGTCGTCGTAGGTGACATCCTGACCGTCAACGGTCGCGAGTACCCGAGTTGTTGAGGAGCACGCGGCGCCGACCAGGGCAAGCGTGACAGCGAGCAGAAGCAATCGGCGATACATGTGATTTCCTACGGTGTGAGCGATGGGGCGGGCCACATTCTACGGACAAACTCAAGTACTGTGTCCAGAACCTGTTGTTTGTGGCGGGGAGCTGGAAGGAATAGGACTGCACCGCGCTGCACGGTATCGGGGGCGATCCTTGCCAACCGCACGATCTGGCTCTCCATGAGATCAACGGGACCGATGCGAATCTCATCGCGCACCTTCACAATTTCGTTGAGACCCGCTCGAATCGCGTCACATCGGAGCGTGGCCATGTCGACGAGCCGCTGGGCAGCAGGCGGCAGGTCACCAAAACGGTCTTTCCACTCGGTTACAACGTCGTCGACTGCATCGGGAGTGACAGCCGATGCGAGGCGGCGATACGCCTCCAACCGGGCATCGCTGTCGGGTACGTAGAACGGAGGCAAGCTCGCATCGACGGGGAGATCGATCCGTATCTCGGGAGGCGCCTCGACTTCCACTTCGTCGCCCTTGAGTTTGTTGACCGCATTCGCAACAAGCTCGACGTACATATCGAAACCGACTGCCGAGATATGTCCGGCCTGCGTTTGCGAGAGGATCGACCCCGCCCCCCGAATCTCCAGGTCCCGCATCGCGAGGTTGAAGCCGCTCCCCAGGTCCGAGAACTCGCCGATAGCCTCAAGACGTCGATAGGCATCCTCTGAGAGGGTCTTCTCTTCGGGGTGGAATAGGTACGCGTACGCCCGCTGGTGGCTGCGGCCGACTCTCCCCCGGAGCTGATAGAGCTGGGCGAGACCCAGGAGATCTGCACGTTCCACAACCAGCGTGTTCACCTGAGGGAGATCCAACCCTGATTCAATGATCGTTGTTGCGACAAGTACGTCGTAGTCACCGTTCCAAAAGTCGAACATGACTTGCTCAAGTTGGCCTTCAGACATCTGCCCGTGGGCTACAGCAAACCGAGCGTCCGGGACAAGCTCCTTGAGGCGGGCGACACAGTGGTCTATCGATTGGACGCGATTGTGGACGTAGAAGACCTGACCTTCTCGCAGAATCTCACGGCGAATCGCTGCTGATATTGCCTGATTGTCCAGACCACCGATGTAGGTCAGGATCGGGTGACGGCCGCTCGGAGGTGTTCGGATGTGACTGACTTCACGGATTCCGGTCAGCGCCATTTCGAGTGTCCGTGGAATTGGGGTCGCGGTGAGCGTCATCATGTCGACCGACGTGCGCAGTTCCTTCAACCGGTCCTTCGCCGCGACACCGAACCGCTGCTCCTCGTCCACAACCACAAGACCCAGATCCTTGAAAACAACATCCTGGCTCAACACTCGGTGTGTGCCGATAATGATGTCTACCTCACCCAGGGCAAGATCGCGGACCACAACGGATTGCTGCTTCGCCGAAAGAAAGCGGCTCAACATCTCGACGCGTACCGGGTACGGAGCAAGACGTTCCTCCCAGTTGGCGAAATGCTGCTGAGCCAGGAGCGTTGTTGGGACGAGAACGACGACCTGCTTCCCGCCCTGTACGGCCTTGAACGCAGCGCGGAGTGCCACCTCGGTCTTGCCGAAACCGACATCTCCGAAAACCAGTCGGTCCATGGGCCTGTCGCTCTCCATGTCGGACTTCACATCGATGATCGCCTGCATCTGATCGGGGGTTTCCTCGAATGGGAACGCACTCTCGAACTCCGCCTGCCACGGAGTGTCCAGATCAAACGCATGACCCCTGGCGGCCTCGCGTTTGCGGTGGAGGTCGATGACCTCTTCGGCAACGATCGCGACAGCTTTGCGAACGCTCTTACGGGTCTTGTCCCAGTCGGCACCACCCATTCTCGAGAGTTTGGGATGCTCTCCCCCGGTGTAACGCCGGATCGCGGCGAGTTGATCGGTCGGGACATAGAGGCGGTCCTCACCACGGAACGCCACAAACAGATAGTCGCGCTCCACCCCGGCGATCTCGCGGTGCACCAAACCCTCGAAACGTCCGATCCCGTGCTGATGATGCACCACGAAGTCGCCCGGACGGAGATCTCGATACGCGTCCCCGACGTCAGCCCGTTTGCGCGCCACCGCTCTGCGGTGAGATCTGCGGCGGCCCGCTACCTCCATTTCGCCAACAACACCGAAACCAAGGTCGGGAGCCACGAAACCACGGTGGATACCTGTGGCGATCGCAGCTGCTCGCTCGCCGTTGACACTGTCGACTACTGGAAGATCAACACCGTTTTCCCCGAGCAAGCGAGTCACCCGGTTCGCCGCGCCTTCCCCGTCCATAGCCACGAACATGCGCACACCGCGGTCGGTCCAGCGATTGATGGCTGCCGCTATCGATTCTGGATCTCCGACGACACCGTCAAGACCTCGTACCTGGAGAACCCCATCGGACGGACCGGTAGCGATAGGCGGTGCGATCACAGGGTCAACGGGAGCAAGCACTCGTTCCAGGGGAAGGTACAACGGGGGATGCTCTCCGGCTTGCGGGGCGCCCGAGCCCCACGTCGGAGCGAGTGCAGCGGCGAGGTCGCTTTCCTCAGTGATGAGCTCAAGCGAGCGGCCCACGGCTTTCGATGGGTCGAAGACCACTACTTCCGTTGCGCGGTAGTCATCGAGGATCCCCAGCTCATCGGTGATCCACGGGAGCCACGATTCCAGCCCCTGGAAGCTAAGACCGGCCGCGATCTTGTCCCATGTTGCCGATGCCCAGGTTTCGGTTTGGAGGAGTTCCCCGGCGCGGTCGAGGACCTCCCCTTCGGGGCGGAGTTCGCGTGCCGGGTAGATCAGAAACTCACCAATCGGGTCCGTCGACCGCTGTGAGCCGACCGAGAAGACGCGGATATCCTCGATTTCGTCGCCCCAGAATTCGATCCGGACCGGTTCATCACCCTCGGCGGGGAACACGTCGACGATCCCGCCTCGGACCGCGAACTCCCCGCGACCTTCAACACGGTCCGTACGGGAGTAACCGATTGCGGCAAGCTCACCGACAAGCGCCTCGAAGTCCATCTCGTCGCCGGGGCGTAGTACTTGCGGAGTGACAAACGACGGGCTGACACGCTGGGTAACGGCGCGCACGGATCCGACGATGATGGTTCCCGGCCCGGCAGTCGCAAGGGCGTGGCGGGCGACCGCGCGTTGGGCCATCGTCAGCACGTTCGGGGAAACGTGCTCGAACGGCAACGTCTCCCACGCCGGAAGGTGGACCACATCGGGTACAAACAGGCGAAGATCATCGACTAGATCGTCGGCGACCCGCTCACCGGGAACGATGGCGAGCAAGGGAGTTGTGGCGCTTTGTGCGGCAATCGCCAGGTACACCGCCCGCATCTGCGGCGGTACGACAAGACGACGCGTACGATCGACGGGAACGGCGCGTTGGCCTTCGACAAGAGAGCGGAGAGGTGACATCACGGCGAACCATCGTACAACACTGTTCACCCCTGAAAACGCTGGACCCCGATGTGTCGCCCGATCACTTCCCACCCCGCGCAATCGGACGGGGCGACCCGGCGGCAACAGCGCTACTTTCCCAAGAGACCTTCACTCCGATACCAAGCAGCCGTGGTACGCATCGTGTCTTCGATCGGTGTGTAGGTGAGACCAAGATCCCTTGTGGCCTTCGACCCGTCGTAGGCATGACCCTTCACGAGTGTCCGCACCATTTCGGGACATACGGATGTGTTGCCGAGTCGGTTCAGCAGCCACGCTACCGGTAGTCCCACCGCCCTCACCACTCCGACGGGGATGACAATCGGACGCTTGTTTGTGTTAACGACTTCACCCAGGAGCGCAGCGGCCTGCTTGGTATCGACCACCGCTCCGCTCAACAGATATCGGGCCCGGTGGACACCACGAGCCTCCGCAAGGAGGTGACCCTGTACACAGTCCGCGATGTCGACCAGTGACACTGTCGTCGCGGGCAGGATCGGACGGTTTTGTTTCAGAATGCCGAGCAACAGCCGCGCGCTGCCGCCCGTGCGACCCGGGCCTTGCACCGAAACGGGGTTGACCGCAACGACCCTCACCGACGACGACCGGGCAGCCTCAAAGAGCGCCACTTCGGCCTCGTACTTGGATCGCTCGTAGTGGGATGCAAAGACCCGGTCGTGCATTGTCGTTTCGTTAGCCAGCCTCCCGTTGCCGGCATGCCCGACGGCAACCGCCGACGATGTGTACACCATGCACGACACACCGGCTGTAGCGGCGGCACGGAACACGGCAAGGGTTCCATCGACATTGCCGGTCATCATCGCATCCGGGTTGGACGTACACATCTGGTTAACACCGGCAACATGGAATACCGTGTCGATACCCTGCACACCGGCCGAGAGCGCAGACTCGTTTGCGAGATCACCAATGACGGGCTCAACGCCGCGGGCGGCAAGCTGCTCTGCAGCAGTGTCCGTCCGGATAAGGGCCCGTACCGGTCGCCCATCTGCCAGCAGTCGGTCCAGCAGCGCTCCTCCGATAAACCCTGTCGCTCCGGTAACGAAGACGCTGGAAGACGGGGTCATCAGTCCGGCCGCAAGACCACACCGCTGTGGCGGAAGTAGTCCCAGCCCGATGCGATCGTGGCAATGACCGCCGCTGACAAAACCCATTCGTCGAGAAACATCAAACCGAGTTTGGTATTGCCACGGATCAGAGCGAGTCCAATCGCCAAGAACTGAAGATTGGTCTTCAACTTCCCCCAAAAGCTTGGCGGTACTTTTGCCTGGCTAAGTGCGGCCACGCCACGCAGCCCCATCACGAGAAATTCTCGGCCGATTAACACGAACGCCGCCCATGACCAGGCGCGGTCGACCTCGACCAGCACAAGAATGGAGCCGGTCATCAGGATCTTGTCGGCTACCGAGTCGAGGAAGGCCCCAAGAGTCGACGTGATCTGCCACCGCCGGGCCAGGTATCCATCAGCGAAGTCGGTCAGCGCAGCGATAAAGAACACCAAGGCCGCTATGGCGTAGGCGTTGTCGATACGAGAACGGAACAGCACCAATGCCATGACCACAGGCGTGAGGACGATGCGGGTTGTGGCAAGCGCGTTAGGGACGTTCATCGAGGCGATGGTAGTGGCCCGGCTCACGCGATACCCACACCGGCCAACAGACACAACTTTTGGCGTCCATTTGGGCGGTATATGGGTGCATTTAGACGCCAAAACCGCGGGATGTTAGGTGCTGGGCGGTTCATCGACCCATGACAACGAGCGGGCCACTGCCTTTTCCCACCCGTGACGAACTTCCCTGCGTCGCTCGGCCGTCATGTTCGGCTCGAATCGCCGATCTTCGATAGAGAGATCTCGAATGTCGTCCGGTCCTCGCCAGTATCCGACCGCAAGGCCAGCCGCAAAGGCGGCACCCATCGCGGTGGTCTCAAGATTCTTCGGGACCACGACGGGTACGTTGAGAACGTCGGCCTGGAACTGCATGAGGAGATGGTTGGCGGCCATTCCCCCATCGACACGAAGCTCGGTCATCCGAATCCCCGTGTCCTGTTCGACGGCCTCGAGAACTTCGGCGGTCTGGAACGCGGTCGCCTCCAGTACTGCACGGGCAAGGTGCGCCTTCGTCGCGTAGTGGGTGAGTCCGGCGATCACACCCCGAGCATCGGGACGCCACCTTGGGGCAAACAAACCGCTGAACGCAGGAACGAAATAGACTCCGCCGTTGTCTTCAACCTCGCTTGCCAGCGACTCGATTTCCGGGGAGGTTTCGATCATGGCCATGTTGTCACGTAACCACTGCACGGCAGAGCCGGCAACGGCAACCGATCCCTCAAGGGCGTAGTGAAGTTTGCCCGATCCGATCTGGTACGCAATGGTGGTGAGCAGCCCGGCGTTGGACTGCACTGGTTTCAGCCCCGTGTTGACCAGCAGGAAACAACCGGTTCCGTAGGTGTTCTTCGCATCACCCTGGCTGAGGCCACCCTGGCCAAATAGCGCTGCCTGCTGGTCGCCGAGAATGCCGGCCACCGGCACACCTTCGAGGTCACCACGAGCCTCGGCGACGATTCCGACCGAGGGTACGATCTCTCCGAGCACTGCCTTGGGCACGCCGAGCAGCTCGCACATGGCGTCGTCCCACTCACCCGTCGCGAGATCAACGAGCATTGTCCGAGACGCATTCGTGACGTCAGTGACGTGTCTCCCTGTGAGTTTGAAAACGAGCCACGAGTCCATCGTGCCAAAGGCGATCTCTCCCGCCTCGGCCCGGTCCTGGAGCCCACGGGTGTTGTCAAGAAGCCATCTGACTTTCGGGCCCGAGAAATACGTTGCGGGCGGCAACCCGGTGGTTGCACGGATTGCGTCGGTCTGGTCGGCCATAGCTGCGACCATCGTGGCGGTTCGGGTGTCTTGCCACACAATCGCCGGTGCGACCGGCACGCCGGTTGCACGGTCCCACAGCACGGTGGTTTCGCGCTGATTCGTGATCCCGATCGCCTCGATGTCGGTGTTGGTGAATCCACCCTGGGCAAGGGCGCCCGCAATGACGGCTTCGGTGTTGGTCCAGATCTCCGCGGCGTCATGTTCGACCCAGCCCTGTTGAGGGTGGAACTGGGTGTGCTCGACCTGTGAAGACGCCACGATTGCGCCCTGCCTGTCCACAATCACACAGCGTGTACTCGTCGTTCCCTGATCAATTGATGCGATATATCCCATCGCAAAAGCCTAGTGCCACGTCGCACACTCCCCCGTTCTTGTGACGCTCAGGCACAACTATTCCCTCGAAACGTCACAAGAACGTCAACAGCCTGCCGGTAGCAGGAGCATGGGTAGGGCCGTGGTCTTGTCCACTCTGACGATGACGACACCGTTCTGGTCCGGCGACTCCACAACGTCCTGCGGATCTGCTTCGTACCGAGCGCGCATCAGTTCAAGATCGCCCGCGGTGAGTTCGTCAACGGATGCCACCCCCGCCCACTTGGGCCACACGAAGTCTCCCTCAGTTTCGGCGAAGGGCATCGTCAACGTTTCTTCGAGAGTCGCAAACATCGCCGAATCCCAGTCGGCCGCATCGGCTGGTGCCCCGGAACCGAGCCACCCGAGCGCGTTGAAGTCACACGTCTGGAGAGCAGCCAGAATGGAGGTGCGCGCTCGCTGAATGAACGGTGAGAGACCGGATTGCGGCACGACAGTCGTGGTCCCGGTCCAGGTCGAACAAAGCTGGGTCATGTCCGGTGTGACAACATCCGGGATCGCCGCCATCTGGTTGCCGACAAGGGCCGCTGTCGAAAGAGCACCCCGCCAACGCTCAACGATGGTTCCGTCCGCAAGGTCGAAAAGGATGAACGTCTCGGTCGCGTTCGCGGGCTCTTCCGGAATCCGCTTGATGATCAGCCGCTGGCCGTCGAAGTCCTCAATGGTGACGAAATCCTCCGAGACGCCTCCCCCGACAGCTACATCAAAGAGAACAGCCCCATCCTGGACGACCTGGAGATGCGCCGGGTCGGTGATCTGGTCAATGAACCCTTCCGAGTCCCGGTGCGTTTCGGCTTCAACGATCCTGGCGAGCAGCCCGTTGCCGGCTCGGAGCTCCTGCAAGAAATCCACAGTTGACTCCCCAATCTCTCCGGTAGCAAGATCGAGCACACCGCCGTCGATTCGCACGGAGGGATTGTTAGCGAGCGGGGCCCTGCTCACCCCCCACCAGATCTCGCCCACATGGGGAACAAGTTCAGGAGCGGTCGCACCGGCAGGGAGCCACCACAGCTTTTCGCCCTCGACCCACACGATACCGCCGTGACCATCGTTGGTTACGCCACCGGGCCGGACAATGTCATCGACCCAGCGCGAGACGATCTCACCCTGATCCGTTGCCAGCACTGTGTCTTCGCCACGCCACTCGGTGACCAGATACCGTGCACCGCCGATGAGTGCAACGTCGGCCACCGGTTGTGGAGGTTCGGTCGTCGTGGTGACTGATGTCGTCGGAGGAGGCGCAACAGTTGTAGTGGTCGACGTTGTGGTGGTCGGGGCCGGCGTCAGAGTTATCGCGGTGGTGGGAGGAGGGATGCCGGCAGTGGTCTCGGTCCCAGCCGCACAAGCGGCGAAGACGAGGCTTGCAGCGACAACGACCACTGTTGCTTTCCCCATGTCGTTGAAACGCACTACGGACTCGAATGGTTCCAGGTCCTGGAGGGCACGCCCACTACTTCGCCCAGCGTGTTCGCTGTGCTGACCCGACCCGTCCGGTATCT
>VAPH01068351.1_pt1 | contig 14282 bp, 17 predicted proteins | sample 3393861 | NCBI WGS metagenome assembly VAPH01 (sample SAMN08290439, study PRJNA428436) | hydrothermal vent metagenome | isolation source: Deep-sea hydrothermal vent chimney | place: Atlantic Ocean: South-mid Altantic Ridge | reverse complement strand
GGCGGGCAGATAATGATGAGCCTGTTGCTGATTATTACCGTGTTGGTGCCATTCTTGAACCTTGCTGTGCCGGAATCCAGCGCGTTTCACCTGTCTACTTATACCGTGACTTTACTGGGAAAATACCTGACCTATGCATTGCTCGCAGTAGCCGTTGATCTGGTGTGGGGTTATCTGGGTATATTGAGTCTGGGGCATGCGGCATTCTTTGCTCTTGGTGGTTATGCCATGGGGATGTACCTGATGCGGCAGATTGGTGATCGTGGCGTCTATGGTAACCCAGAGTTGCCTGACTTCATGGTGTTTCTGAATTACACCGAGTTGCCCTGGTTCTGGCAGGGTTTCGATATGTTCTGGTTTGCCGCCATTATGATCGTCCTGGTTCCAGGCATATTGGCCTATGTCTTTGGCTGGCTGGCATTTCGTTCACGCGTGACAGGTGTTTATTTATCGATAATTACGCAGGCTTTGACCTATGCCCTGATGCTGGCATTTTTCCGTAATGAATTGGGTTTCGGCGGCAACAACGGACTGACCGATTTCAAAGAGATACTTGGATTTGACCTGCATGCCGATAGCACACGTATGGCACTGTTCATTGCTTCGGCAGTGGCATTGGGCTTTGGCTATCTTGCTTGCCGTGCAATCGTAAAATCTAAGCTCGGACGTGTAGCAGTTGCCATTCGTGATGCCGAAGACCGTACGCGTTTTATTGGCTATCGGGTGGAATATGTGAAACTTGCGATATTCACTTTTTCAGCGGCGCTGGCAGGTATCGCGGGTGCTTTATATGTGCCACAGGTAGGAATCATTAACCCCGGTGAATTTGCGCCGTTAAATTCCATTGAAGTCGTCATCTGGGTAGCGGTAGGTGGCAGAGGTACACTATTTGGTGCGGCGGCTGGAGCGATACTGGTCAATTTTTCCAAAACCTATTTCACTGGTGCATTCCCAGAAGTCTGGCTATTCGCGCTGGGTGCTCTGTTTGTTTTATCTACACTTTATTTGCCCAAAGGTCTGGTTGGCCTGATTGGGAAGTTTTACAACCGTAACCGCCAAGGTGATTCATCATGATCAGTAAATCGCTTCATTCTATAGTTGATCGTGGGCAGGTTTATGATTTCATGATACCGAAGGTCACCGATGAACTGGATCTGAGTCATGGAACGATTCTCTATCTTGAAGGAATTACTGTTAGCTTCGATGGCTTTAAGGCCATCGATGATTTGAACCTATATATTGATGCTGGTGAGCTGCGTTGCATTATCGGTCCGAATGGTGCGGGCAAGACTACGATGATGGATGTCATTACCGGAAAGACACAGCCGGATGAAGGTTCTGCCTGGTTTGGTCAGCGTATGAACTTACTGCGTATGACGGAAGCCGAAATTGCTACGGCAGGCATAGGTCGAAAATTTCAGAAGCCGACGGTGTTTGAAAACCATTCTGTATTTGAGAATCTGGAACTCGCAATGTCCAGTAATAAAAATGTTTTCCCGACCTTATTCGCTCGTTTAAGTGGTGAACAAATAGACCATATTGAAGAAGTGCTAGAGATTATTGGTCTAAGAGAAAACGTTAAATCTCAGGCTGGTGTATTGTCTCATGGACAAAAACAGTGGCTGGAAATAGGTATGTTATTAATGCAGAAGCCAAAATTGTTACTGGTTGATGAGCCGGTTGCTGGAATGACTCATCAGGAAATGGATCGTACTGCAGAATTACTAACTACGCTGGCCGGTGAACAATCTGTGGTCGTCGTTGAACATGACATGGATTTTGTGCGTTCATTGCAAAGTCCGGTTACGGTACTACATCAGGGGCATGTACTGGCTGAAGGCTCGATGGAAGAAGTGCAGAATAATCAGCGCGTCATCGATGTTTACTTAGGTGGCCACTGATGAGAAAGAGCAATCATGCTTAAACTTGATAGCATCAATCAGTACTATGGAGAAAGTCACATCCTGTGGGATCTAGCCCTGGATGTAAAGGCCGGGCAATGCACCTGTTTAATGGGACGCAACGGGGTCGGTAAGACTACTCTGCTAAAATGTATAATGGGAATGTTACCGGTACGTGAAGGATCGATACAGTATAAAGGCGAAGATCTAACAAAATTATCGGCTGAGCGCCGGGCGCACATGGGTATAGGATATGTGCCACAAGGCAGGCAGATATTCCCCTTACTTACGGTAGAAGAAAACTTACGCATCGGCCTGCAGGCGCGCAGCGATGGACTGAAATCAGTGCCGGATTTTATTTATGAAATGTTCCCTGTTTTAAAAGAAATGCCTGGACGGCGCGGCGGAGATTTATCCGGTGGTCAGCAACAGCAGTTGGCTATCGGAAGAGCGCTGGTCATTGACCCAAAATTATTGATACTAGACGAGCCGACAGAGGGGATTCAACCGAATATAGTACAGGAAATTGGGGATGTTATTCGCAAGCTTAATAACGAGATTGGATTAACAGTGTTATTAGTAGAACAGAAACTGCCTTTTGTTCGACGCGTAGCCGATTCATTTGTTATTCTTGATCGAGGCCGGGTCATGGCGGCGGCGAACGTTGATGAGTTGAATGACGACCTGGTAAAGAAATACCTGACTGTATAAGAACCTCTGATGTGTCCTGAGGAAGATAAATAGCGTTTTTTAAGGAGATCTGATAATGATAAAACGAATGCTTGTAGCCTTATTGCTTCTACCTGCTGCGGTTTTTGCACACCCTGGACATGATGGCTTGAGCTCGGCTGTACACCCGGACAAACATATTCTCAGTGGTGCCGAATCCATACTGATTTTCACCAGCATAGTCCTGCTCGCGGCTACAGTTATCTGGTTTGCGAAGCGTCGCTAGAGTTGCGTCGCTGCAATAATATCTACAGGTGACACAAGCTGCCGTCCAAACAGTTTCTTCAACATCCTCGCAGGGCTGGCTGGCATCTCTTGAGCTGCAACTGCAGGCTATCAACGGTAAAACCTGTTTATTACCACAGGCAAGAATAGGGCCGCTAACTGTACAACGACCATTCTATCCGGAAGGTGATGTCTGCCATGTTTATGTGCTGCACCCTCCTGGTGGTGTGGTTGGCGGAGATCAAATAAATTTACATGTCAATGTACTGCCTGATGCGCACGGTTTAATCACCACGCCGGGTGCCAGTAAGTATTATCGCAGTGCCGGTGATACCGCCTGTTTACAGCAAAAATTTCATGTTTCTGCCAATGCGACTTTGGAGTTCCTGCCCCAGGAAAGTATTTATTTTCCGGCAACACAGCTGTCCGCAAAATTTCTTGTTGAGCTGGATGCAGAGGCGAAATTTGTCGGTTGGGAAGTACATAGCTTTGGCTTGCCGGCAAACAATGAAAAATTTGATGCTGGAAAAGTCGTTCTTGGCACAGAACTGAGGCTCGCTGGAAAATTGCTGCTGCATGACAAATTAACTATCGATGCGTATGAAATGAATCGTCTAAGCGGACTGCGGGGCTATCCCGTGTATGGTAATTTTGTCGTGTACAGCAGTGCAATAAATTCATCTCTATTGACATCATTACAATCGATAACAGCGGGTCAAGGCAACTGCGGTGTCAGTCGTGTAGAGGATGACCTGATAGTTGCACGTTATCTGGGTGACTCTAGCGAGGCAGCACATAGATATTTCCGCCAGTTGTGGAAAATAATAAGACCGCTTGCGCTTGGGCTGGATGCCTGTGAGCCGAGAATATGGAATACGTAATAAGCCCCGTTCATTATTAACAGGATAGATTATGGAACTCACTCCACGTGAAAAAGACAAGCTCTTGCTATTTACCGCTGCACTTCTTGCGGAGCGACGCAAAGATAAAGGTTTAAAGCTCAACTACCCGGAAGCGGTTGCTTATATCAGTGGGGCAATCATGGAAGGCGCACGCGAGGGCATGACCGTCGCTCAATTAATGGATCATGGCAGGACATTACTGACTACTAACGACGTGATGGATGGCATAGTCGAAATGATTCACGACGTTCAGGTGGAAGCCACCTTTCCTGATGGCACTAAGCTGGTGACTGTCCATTCGCCGATACTGCCCGTGACTGGCGGGCCGGCGAGCACCATTAAAGCCGGTGAGATAGTCGCTGCTGAAGGTGATCGGGAAATTAATGCCGGGCGTGAAGCTGTTACCGTCAGTGTTGCCAACACCGGCGATAGACCGATACAGATCGGGTCGCATTATCACTTCTTTGAAGTCAATAAGAGCCTTATCTTTGATCGTGATATGACAAAAGGTTTTCGACTCGATATCGCCGCCGGCACTGCGGTGAGATTTGAGCCGGGTCAGACGCGCGAAGTGGTGCTGGTTAAGGTCGCCGGAGATGAAAGAATCTTTGGCTTCAATGGACTCGTAATGGGTGATCTGGAGGAATAAGCATGGCCAGGATTAGTAAACAGGCTTACGCCGAAATGTATGGCCCAAGCACCGGTGATCGGGTACGTCTGGGTGATTCAGAATTGTGGATAGAAGTCGAAGACGATCACACAGTCTATGGCGACGAAGTGAAATTTGGTGGTGGAAAGGTTATCCGCGACGGCATGGGGCAGAGCCAGCGAGTATCAGCTGAAGTGGTTGATGTGGTGATTACCAATGCCCTGATTCTGGATTACTGGGGCATTATCAAGGCTGATGTCGGCATCAAAGATGGTCGTATCAGCGGTATCGGTAAAGCCGGCAACCCGGATACACAGGCCGCCGTGACTATTGTTATCGGTCCGGGTACCGAAGTTATTGCCGGTGAAGGACAAATACTAACCGCAGGCGGCATCGATTCACATATCCATTTCATCTGTCCGCAGCAGATTGATGATGCATTAATGTCGGGCGTAACCACTATGCTGGGTGGTGGTACCGGCCCGGCTACCGGCACCAATGCCACTACCTGTACACCGGGGCCGTGGAATATTCACCGTATGTTGCAGGCTTCAGATGCACTGCCGATGAACCTGGGCTATCTGGGTAAGGGCAATGCCAGTTTACCGGAAGCACTGTCGGAGCAAGTGGCAGCCGGCGCAATCGGGCTGAAATTACACGAAGATTGGGGAACCACACCGGCTTCTATTGATAACTGTTTATCTGTCGCCGAAGAGCATGACGTACAGGTGGCGATTCATACCGACACTCTGAACGAGTCCGGTTTTGTTGAAGACAGTCTGGCAGCAATGAAAGGTCGCACTATCCATACTTATCATACTGAAGGTGCTGGCGGCGGTCATGCACCGGACATCATCAAGGCCTGTGGCTTCGAGCATGTCCTGCCGTCTTCGACCAACCCGACACGGCCGTATACGATCAATACCATTGACGAGCATCTGGATATGCTGATGGTTTGCCATCATCTAGATCCATCGATTGCAGAGGATGTTGCCTTTGCCGAATCGCGCATAAGACGAGAAACTATCGCAGCCGAAGATATCCTGCATGATCTTGGCGCCTTCTCCATGATCGCCTCCGATTCGCAGGCGATGGGCAGAGTAGGGGAGGTCATAACCCGCACCTGGCAGACTGCACATAAAATGCGCGTGCAGCGCGGCAGTCTGCAGGGTGATCCAGCTGAGTCAGATAACACGCGGGCTAAACGCTACATTGCAAAATACACCATTAACCCAGCACTCGCGCATGGCATGAGCCATGAAGTAGGTTCAATCGAGGTCGGTAAGCTAGCAGATTTAGTCTTATGGAAGCCTGCCTTTTTCGGCACTAAACCCGGCGTAATTATCAAAGGCGGCATGATCGTAGCGGCACCGATGGGTGATCCGAATGCTTCTATCCCAACCCCGCAGCCGGTACATTATCGTCTGATGTTCGGGGCACTGGCGGGCGCAAGAAATGCAACCTCCATGACCTTTATGTCACAGGCAGGCTATGATGCTTCCGTGCATGAACAGCTTGATTTACAAAGTATGATCGGTGTGGTGAAAGCCTGCCGTACAGTAAAAAAACAGGACATGGTATTGAACAATTACTTGCCCGAAATTGAAGTAGATTCACAAACGTATGAAGTTCGCGCAGACGGTGAATTGCTGACCTGTGAGCCGGCAAAAGTACTGCCTATGGCGCAACGGTATTTTCTATTTTAAACATGCTGCGATTCACCCATAAAACAACAAAAGTAGCAGATGCTAGCCTGACCCCTGGCAGTCTGACTCTCAGCTACGAACGGCGACAAAAAAGTCGCCAACGCGTAACGCTGGATAATGGTGATGAAGCCGGTCTGTTTCTTGAACGTGGAATCATCTTGAGAGAAGGCGATAGCCTGGCGACTGATGATGGTAAAATAGTGATAATTAAAGCAGCAAATGAATCGGTCAGCACGGTTTATTGTGATGACAGTTTGCAGATGGCACGTGCCTGCTACCATCTCGGTAATAGACATGTGGCACTGCAGATTTCGGCACAGTATTTACGCTATCAGGTCGACCATGTGCTGGATGATCTTTGCCGCAGGTTAGGCCTGGACGTGATTAGCGAAGAAGCATCGTTTGAACCGGAGTCAGGTGCCTATGGTGACTATGGGCATGTCCAGGGACGTTCACATAGCCATACTCATGACCACACGCACGAACATGATCACTGATCAGGCTTTGCTACGACTGATGCAATTGATCAGTCCCACCTTACCCATTGGTGCTTTTACCTACTCGCAGGGACTGGAGTGGTGTGTAGAGACCGGCTGGGTGAAGGATGCTGAGACACTAGAGCAATGGCTGGATGATCTGATGCAAACCAGTATGCGGCAGTTGGAGATACCTGTCGTACTGCGCATGATGCAGGCCTGGTCTACAGCAGATGAGCAGGCATTACTGTCACTACGGCACTGGAGTGAGCTCAGCATGGCAAGCCGTGAAACGGCTGAATTGAGAAAGGAAGAGAGAAACCGCGCCACTGCATTATATCGTCTGCTGGCTTCATTAGCGGTAAAGGATGTCACACAACATACCGCATTGATACAATCCAGTCAGGCCGCAGGTTTTTCTTTTGCCAGCGTTGCCTGGAATATTCCAGCGCATCAGGCCAGCCTGGGCTATCTCTGGAGCTGGCTGGAGAATCTGGTCATCGCGGCAGTAAAGCTGGTCCCGCTGGGTCAAACTGATGGGCAGAGAGTTCTGCTAAATCTTTCCAGTCGTATAGATCAATTAATAGAATACTCAGCGCAGATGAGCGATGACCAGATCGGCTGTTCCAGTCCGGCGCTTGCCATCGCCAGCGCGCAGCATGAAATACAATATACTCGATTGTTTAGATCATAAAAACAGGTCAAAAATAAGGTTAAAATATGTCAGAAAAACTGCAGCAAGAAACAAACTCATTACAAAATTCTTCAAAAAACCCTTTACGTGTAGGCGTCGGTGGTCCAGTCGGTTCTGGCAAAACGGCACTGCTTGATAAAGTATGTCGCATTATGCGTGAGAATTACGATATCGCCGTAGTAACCAACGACATCTACACACAGGAAGATGCTAACTTCCTCATCAACAGCGAAGCACTGGAAGCGGATCGTATCATCGGTGTTGAGACTGGCGGCTGCCCACATACTGCAATCAGAGAAGATGCTTCAATGAACCTTGCGGCTATAGATGATTTGAACGAAAAATTTACCAGTCTGGATGTGGTTTTTATCGAAAGCGGAGGTGATAACCTTTCGGCCACTTTCAGCCCGGAGCTGGCTGATCTCACTATTTACGTGATTGATGTAGCCGAAGGTGAAAAAATACCGCGTAAGGGCGGGCCAGGTATTACAAAATCAGACCTTTTAGTGATCAATAAAATTGACCTTGCACCTTATGTAGGAGCCTCGTTGGATGTTATGCGATCAGATACAGAACGTATGCGCGGTGAGCGCCCCTATGTAATGACCAACTTAAAGGCATCGGAAGGGGTCAGTGAGATTATTCAATTCATTGAGAAAGAAGGGATGTTATAGCTTCCGATGCAAACTGTCTTATGAATAGTTGAAATTAAGGAAAGCCTTAAGGAGCCTCTGATGTGTGCAGAGATAGGGTGTACACATCAGAGGCTCCTTAACCTTTTCTTTGCAGCTGGTTACGCAATATTCGAATCTCTTCCATCAGTTCCAGCGCCAGTGCCGCGCCCGGCAGGTTTACACGTAAATCTCTCTGTAGATGCAAACTTATCTCTACCAGACGCTGGGATGTGCCGATGAATCGCCATTCTGACGGCGATGAGCCGGTAGGTGACAACATTCCTTCTTCTACCATGGCGATGATGATCTCTTCCTTTACCGTACAGCATTCACAGAGTTCGATCAGCGTGAATTCAAAATGGTCGTCAATGATATCGATATGCGTTGCATGATGTTTCATTCTTATACTCCCAGGTGGATGCGAGGATTAAAGTTCATTTTATCGCGCATATTGCGATAGATCTCTTTCTGCTCTTCTGTTTTAGCTTCCGGTGTCTCAATTTTTAGTACCACAAATTGATCACCTTTTTCCTTAGCAGGTATACCGCGTCCCTTTAGGCGCAGTTTGCTACCGCTTTTTGACCCGGCGGGTATTTTCATCTCAACTTTTCCGCCTAATGTCGGGATCGGTACCTTTTCACCCAGCGCTGCTTCCCAGGGGGTAATTGGCAGATCCACATATACATCGCGACCATTTACGGTGTAAACAGGATGGGGCAACACATCAATTTCAAGATACAGGTCACCGGCCGGTGCATCGCCGATACCGGGTGCCCCCTGGCCACGCAGACGAATTCTCTGGCCCTGGGTGACTCCTTTCGGGATTTTTAGGTTCAGTTTATGATCGCGCGTGACGAGATGGCCTGAGGCATCAATTTCGGGCATCTTTAAGGTGATTATGTGTTCGGCGCCATGAAAGATATCTTCTAGCGATACACCAACTTTTGCATGGTGATCTTCGCCCCTGATCTGGTAAGCCCGGTGCTGAGCTTGCTGAAAACCCGCGCCACCTGCACGTCCAAACAGATCCTCAAAAAAGTCACTGAAATGAGCAGAGCTTGCTTCCGCGTTACCACCCCCTCTGAACTCAAACCCATCCTGCCATCCGGGTGGTGGTTGAAAGTCCTGACCTTCCTTCCAGTTTGATCCTAATTGGTCATAGGCCGTGCGTTTTTCAGGGTCTTTTAAGACTTCATAGGCTTCGCCCACCGCCTTGAAACTTTCTTCCGCATCAGGCTCTTTGCTGACATCGGGATGATATTTTCGTGCCAGTTTACGGTAGGCGCGTTTGATCTCATCTTGTGTGGCATCACGTTTAACACCCATGACTTCGTAATAATCTTTATATTGCATGCGTTATTTTCCTGACAGTGGCTTAACTATGAAGATACTGATTTATAATAGAGTTTAGAACAAAGATTAACAATACTTTGTCCATCACTGTTGTCCCACAAACCCGTCATTCCGGCGCAGGCCGGAATGACGGTTTGGTAGTTTTCTATTTTCATGTCTTTTATTCATACAATCAAACATAGAAACACCCTGCATTTGCTTCATACGTAACTTATGGGACAGCAATGTTCGCCCATCTATTAAAAGATGTCAGGATAAGGTATCGTTTCAGTGAATATCAGTATCCGGTAGGCTTTTTTTAAAAAATGATAAGCAAACACCATACTACCCTGGCCTCTGCAGCAGGTCTGTTGTGGAAAGTGATCGAATCCTATGGTCAGGATCCTGAACCCTATTTCCGCAGAGCCCGAATTGATCCAAAATTAATCAATGATCCAAATGCACGTTTAAGTCTTACTAGCGTAGATAAGGTATATCACGAACTTTATCAATCGGTAAATGATCCGGGCATGGGTCTAAAGCTGGCAAAGCTCTGGCATCCCTCGTATCTGTCTTCACTGGGCTATGCCTGGCTGGCAAGCTCCACTCTATATACGGCGCTGAACCGCCTTACTAGATATGTACGTATTATCAATGATGCTATTTCCGTTTCGCTAGAGGAGGTGGGAGAGAATCTGGTAATAACAATCTCATCAGAGAACAGAGAGTATCCCCATTTCTACCAGGATGATTCTTCGTCAGCTATTTTACTTAGTATGTGCCGTGTTAATTACGGCGAAGAGCTGAATCCTGTAAGCGTAAGCTTTAAGCATGCCAGTTCATCAGCCACCAGTGGAGATTATTTCAGTTTATTTCGCTGCCCGGTAGAATTCGGGGCGAAGTCGAATCAGGTAGTATTGTCTCTGGACGCAGTCAATAAAAAACTGGCCAGTTCCAACCCCCAACTGGCGCAGCTCAATGATCAGGTAATGATTAACTATCTGGCTGGCCTGGATAAGGAAGATATTATTCACCAGGTCAAAACCGCCATTCTTGATCAATTGCCCTCAGGCAATGTGACGGACGATAAAATTTCGGAGGCCGTTTATACCAGTAAGCGCAGTCTGCAGAGAAAGCTCAACGGTCAGGGAACGACTTTTAAACACATTTTGACAGAGGTAAGGAAGGATCTGGCGCTGAAGTACATCCATGACCGCAAACTAACCCTTACAGAAATATCGTTCATGCTCGGTTTTTCTGAGATGAGTTCGTTTTCTCGTGCCTTCAAGCGGTGGACCGGAGAGTCTCCTAAAGAATTTAGAAGGCTTGATTAGACCAGGTTAACGAGGATGGCGCAGTACTCTGCTACTAATGATATTCAAGGAAATAAATCGCCACACCCAAACCGATAAGTGCAATCTCAAAAGCTGTAATCCATAGCAACATATATGTAATTCGCCGTCCGGAAGGATTCATCGGCTGCCAGACACGTTTCATATACCAGCGCCATGGTGCAAAATGTGAAAAGCGGTGCCAGCTATGTAAATATTTCTGTAAATATTTGCCCCAGACAGTGAGACTTCTGTCTACAGTATGCAGTTGTTCTTTGCGATCCTGCTCGGACATCCCAGCATAGATTTCAGTGATGGTTAATTTTGATTTCCATTTTGAATCGTCTGGCAAGGGCTCAATCTTGAAGGTGGTACGGGATTTAATGCCCTGCTGGTAATTCACTTCAATGCCATCTGCTAATTTCCTCACCGTAAGTGTGAGGTCAAAATCAAAAGGTTCTTCCTGACTGATGTTCTGGCCTGAGAACTGGACACGGTTTTCATCGTTATCGCCAGCTTGCCAGTTTTTGAAGATAAGCATTGGGTTGATTCGGAACAGTCTTTCAACATCCTGGCAGAAGGATTCCAGACTTTCCACATCCAGCGGCGTTTCTATCGATACCCATGCCGCATCATCTACCACTGAGTCCTGTGCAAGATCATTCATGGCGAAGAGGGTGGGTAAGGGACGATGAGGAGAGGAATATTCAGTGCGTGTGTCAGAGCTTCGGGTTTCATGCGAGAACGCAGGCCTGATTCGCCTTTTGGGCGGGGCGAACCCATGATTACCAGGTCATAGACTTCTTTTCTGCTTGTACTAATCAGGCATACTTCTGGTTCACCCAGTACAATTTCACTGCTGTATTCCAGTTTTTTCTCTTCTGCGATCTTACTGATACGTTCACAGTGCTCATCGACTTCCTTGCCTAGTTCAGTTTCAAGATAGCGGCGGTAGGGGTCTCGTGTGGAGCCATTGTTCAGCCAGTCATCACCTGTCATACCTTTCCATAAGCTGGGGACAACAATCAGATGATGTAGTTTGGCCCCACTGGAGCACATGCGTATAGCCATTTGTTCTGCAGCCTGGGCACCTACCGTGCCATGACTTGCAAGTAGTACGTGATTGAGAGAATTCATTGATTGATAGAGAAAATACGTGTATGGGGTCACCGCATAACCGTTTGTTTGCCAATGCCATGCGTAGATGAGGTAAAAAACGGTGCCCGCATATGCGGGCACCGGTACTAATTGTACTATTTGTAGACTATTTGGTCACGTTTAGTTCGTAACATACACATACAATGCAAGGGCCAGTGCAAACAAAAGTGCCATAAGGTCTTCTTTGCGGTCACTGCCAAAAATTGATAGCGCAGATCCGCGTTCAAATTGTGTGGGTTCTTGATCTTCACTCATAATTATTACTCCTTTTAAACAGTTTCGCTAATAAGCCAGATGACCACGATCAGTGATAGTATGGCCTTGGTAAGTCCGACCACACCACCAATCAACGCGGGTGCTCCGCCAGCCTGTTTCATTGAACTGAAGGTAATCTGCATACCGAGTCCTACCAGACCAAACGCAAATAACCAGGTTATCCAGTCACGGAATGCCTTGATTTTCGCCGCCGTATGCCTGACCGCCTTGTGCGCCTTTTTCAGTATCTTATTTGAGTCTTTCGTAAGCAGCTTTGCATTGATCAGACCGCGAATTGTAGTGTCATCATCATCCGACATGATCTTGCGGTTTTCTATCATGCGTGACACTGCTTCTTTTCGATCATCGCGTTGAATCTTATCAATCTCTGACTGGATTGAAGCGATCTGCTCATCCTTAAGAAGGTTCTTCTCTTTGAATCCTGTCTCGACAGTATTTCCGAAGAACTTACCCTTGTAATGTTTTGCCGGGGCGAAAACACCAGTGGTAGACAGCGCAAATAACAGGATGAAACCGAGGACAAATACCGGAAATTTTTGAATCATTATATGACCGACGTTTACCTTCTCAGCGTGTTCCTCACGTTTTACGTACCACATGGCCAGCCATAATACGATAATCGGCAACACCAGTACGCGGGTGATATTGAAGATTTCAGCGACCTTCAGGGTCTCAATGCCATCAGGTTGATAGGCGAGTGCAGCACCGGCCACCTGTGCTGAGTTCAGAATACCTGTTCCTGCCCATGCGCCAAACTGCACATAACTCATGTCCAGTAACTGGCCGACGACTGGGAAGACGAACATACTGCCAACGCCCCACAGCAGGATGGTGCCGATAGTGTAGGCAATCTCTACCGACTTGGCCTGAACTACTGGTGCGGCAGCCACTGTGGCTGATACCCCGCAAACACCCATGCCCGCAGAAAGTACTCCGCCCATGGAGTTTGGAATCTTCATCATGGAACCCATCCATAACACCATGCCAACCGATCCGAGTACGAAGAAGCCGATCATGACAATGGAAAGGCCACCCAGGTTCACTAACTCGGCAGCACTGTACAGCGTACCCAGCAGTATCACGCCAGTCTTGAGGCCCAGGCGGGACAGTCGTACCCCGTTTTCAGCCCAGTCTGGAACCTTGAACCAGTTGACTACGACAATGCCGGCTATGATACCCAGCACAATATAATTCAGTCCTAATAACTTGTGGATGTATTTACCGGTATCGCCGACTTTCCCCATCTGCATACTTAGCCACGCAATTTCTGGCGCAACAAACCAGCGGATCAACATGGCAATCAGCAGGATAAACATAGCACCGGCTATGGTGGAAGAGTAGTAATCCCAGTTCCCTTTCTTAGGCGTAGCAAACCATTGCCAGGCTCCAAGCAACGCAGAAATGCTGCCAAAATAAAGGGCCAGAGTGGTAAGTTCACCTAAATATTTGTACTTTTTGCCGGCTGCGAGGTGTTCAATATAGCCAGCCATCATGCCGGAACTGGCAAAAAACCAGATGGCCAGCATAATTAGGCCAATAATAAACAAGGCAGGCGATTTCTTAGTGTAGACCATAGTTGCTCTCCTTTGTGTAATTATATAGTGTTAAGTTATTATTATTATCAATTATTATTGAAGTGCATTTATAAACTTGAACTTTCAGCCAAGTTGTCCATATGCATAACTTATCCTTACGTGAAATATTGTTATAAGCACCGCCATTTAACCTCTTTATTTATTCAAATACAAGGTGTATGGGTATTTTTTACTAAAATTACTGAAGGTAAATTAAGGAGATACTGAAAAAACCGGGTGGCTGATATACTTCATCAGACAGCCAGCTTCACAGCAGGCGCCTGGAGGCAGAGATCATTGAAGTTAAGAAAACAAAATTGCACCTGGAGAGCCTGGTTCGCGCAGAAAAATTGCAGTTACTGTTCGATCAGTCATTTCCAGCAATTCCCGTCAGTTTTCTGATCGCTGGTTTGGTCAGCGTCATCCTGTGGCCGGTGCAGCAGGCGTCCGTATTGCTTACCTGGTTGGCTATCATTGCTGTTATAGCAGTGGGACGGACGCTACTATTTATATTTTACTGGCGTGCAGCACCGGAGGATGAGAGAGTGCTGGCCTGGGAAAAACCCTATTTTATTACCCTCACATTTGCCTCTATTGCATGGGGGGGGGTTGGTGCCATTTTTATTCTGCCTGTGGATTCTGTGCTTCATCAGGC
>VAPH01063031.1_pt1 | contig 14288 bp, 11 predicted proteins | sample 3393861 | NCBI WGS metagenome assembly VAPH01 (sample SAMN08290439, study PRJNA428436) | hydrothermal vent metagenome | isolation source: Deep-sea hydrothermal vent chimney | place: Atlantic Ocean: South-mid Altantic Ridge | reverse complement strand
TACATTTTGTCACTGCAGATATAGACAGTGGCCCTATTATTATTCAGCGCCGCATCCCGATCGAGGCTACCGACACCCCGGAGACCCTGGCCAGCAAGGTGCTAATACAAGAACACCAAATTTACCCCCTGGCAATCAAGTGGTTTGCCGAATCCCGGCTCAAGGTACGAGCAGGCTCTGTTTTGCTGGATGGAGAAATCCAGCCCCAGCAAGGCTTTAAAAATGGCGTGAATAAACAAAATAATTAAGCATATTCATGCTAAGCCATTGTTTTAATTAAATAATAATCATATTTCTCACATAACCGGATCAGCGGCATGGCATGGAAAGACGATAAATGTCACCATAGCTGCGATTTTCTTGCCTCTCATTGGGAATAAATTCATTCGCAACTGCGTCGATTTAAATATGCTGGGCTAACCCAGGGCAACAGGTTTAAGTATGTTAAGGATTTTTCGTCGAACTAAAGAGGCACGCAAAAAGCTGGAAACACAGCGTGTCAGGCTATACCGGGTTGCCTATGCCTGGAGTCGTAACCCGGCATTGGCTGACGATCTGGTCCAGGAAACATTGACAAAAGCATTACAAAAATCTTCCCAGTTACGTGATCCTGATGCCGGTGAGGCGTGGTTATTCACGATTATGAATAATTGCTTTCGAGATCATTTTAGACGTTTACGGGAAACAGAAGATATCGATAACGTCACGCTAATAAGCGAAGGTACACCCGAAGAAGACAATGCCCAACTGGAAACCGTGCAGAAAGTGAGAAATGCCGTCGCACAATTATCGCAAGACAAATGCCAGGTGGTAACGCTCGTGGACCTGGAAGGTTTTAGTTACATTGAAGTCGCGAATATTTTGGGAATACCGGTTGGAACAGTCATGAGCAGGCTCTGTCGTGCCAGAAATATACTTAAATCGAAGCTCCTGGCTGAATATAAGGAAGTAACAGGTAATGAACCTGCGGTAGCTTCGACAAAAAAAGAAGAGAAACGATTACGGAGAATCAAATGAATAAAGATCGACCGCCAATATCTGATGAGTTTCTAAGCGCCTTTGTTGATAATCAATTAACTCAGGAAGAAAAAGCTGATGCTTACGACCAGATCAGCGAGAACAAAGAAATCAATATGCGAATTTGTGAATTACGCAAGGTATCAGATCTTGTACGACTGGCTTATGCCAACCCGCCAGCTGCGCCTAATGCACAGGAAAAATCAATCACTAAAAGCCCCCGGTTAAATATTGCTGCCTGCCTGCTGGCCGGACTTACCCTGGTGCTTGGTGTCGTCTTAGGCTGGAATATCGGACCAGCCCAGGAAAACCAGGCCAAGCTGGCTGAGCATGAAAAAATGAAAATAGATCATACTCAAATGTCTCAGCGTCATAAAAAAATGGCGGCCAAAATGACAGCTGGTAATACGGTTGGCAAACAGATATCTAGTGATGCGGCAGCAACTGATGTTCAGACTGACCCGGAACTAGTCAAGATCCTGATTCACCTCAATTCGGGTGAACCTGAACTGGTTCAGGAGTCTCTCGATGCTTTGGAGAACGTACTCAGGTATTACCGTAAAATTGGTCAGGATGCACGCATCGAAATGGTGGCCAATGGTGACGGTATTAATCTTCTACGGAAAGATGTCTCGCCATTTCCGGAAAGAATCAAGCGCATGCAACAAGAATATGACAATTTAACTTTTGTTGCCTGTCAAAATTCGATAACCCGTTTAGAGGATGAGCGCGGCGTGGTTGCCAAGCTTATCCCCGGTGTCGTCGTGATCGACTCTGGCGTGGCGCAGCTTATGCGTCGCCAACATCAGGGCTGGGCCTATATTCGGGTCTAGATAATTACACTAGAGATTACATCTAGTTCAACACACTAGTACTATCAGGAGAAGCTACATGAAAAAACTGATTGCAATTGCAATAATGGCCGCTCTTGGCTTTGGCGTTACAGTGGCCAATGCCGGAAGTTATGGCAAACAAAAAGTTGTCTACCATATCAACTACAAGAAAGAAAAACGCCAGTTTGGTGCCTTACGTAACATCCAGAATCACATCAACGCTGTTGGTAAAGAAAACCTGGATCTCCGCGTTGTCATGCATGGCGGTGGTTACACACTGTTAAAGCGTGCTAACACAGACCCAAACATGCAAAGCAAGGTTGTCAGCCTTAAAAAGCAAGGCATCAAGTTCAACATTTGCGCGAACACAATTCGTGGCAAAAAACTGAACTACAAGAATGACCTGTATGACGTAGAGCAAGCTGACATCGTTCCATCTGGTGTTGCTGAACTGGCTCACCTGCAAGCTAAAGGTTTTACCTACATCAAGCCTTAAAACTTGTTAGTAACTTATAATTAATAATAAATAAAGTTTTATAATTACCAGGCCCGCACTTGTGCGGGTCTTTTTTATGCTTAAGGAAACCCTGATCAATGATATGATTGTCATTCCGACATGTATTTGTCATTCCGACCGAAGCGGAGGAATCTTGAACTCCCTGATACTGCTGAAGTTCCGTGGGCTGAGATCTCTCGGCAACTCGATTGCTGTTCCCGACGCAATTCTACATCCTCCATCTGACCGCCAGGGACGGCGGGAATGCAATAGGATTGTCTGGAACAATCCTTGCCATGGAGTCGTCCACTGCGGTCGAGATGACAATTAATCGACCTTCCTTAATGTAATTGACCGAGCTTAATTTTACTTGCCCATTTTCAGTCTAATTAACTGCTCGCCATTGCTGGTAATCTGACAGTATCTGGTTGTGATCAAACACGAGATTATCGGGCAACTCTTTGACAGGCCAGGCTTCAGCAGCGGCTGCATCATCCTGACCAATCGGCTCACCCTTGGCCTCGGCCACGTAAACCACCGAAACCGTATGGCCACGGGGATCGCGGGCAGGATCGGAGTACACGCCTAACAAAGCTTTGAGACTTACATCAAGCCCCGTTTCTTCGCGCGCTTCCCGTCGTGCTGCGGTCTCTACTGTCTCCCCCACTTCCACAAAACCGCCCGGAAGCGCCCGACCCAGCGGTTCGTATTTTCGCTGAATCAGCACAATCGGCCGATTTGGCTGATCTAGCAATTCAATAATAATATCCACAGTCAACTCGGGTGTTTTGGGTCTAGTCATTCTAAATTACTGGTCTTGAGGTTAAAATTATCGAGAAAATTCAATTTTCAGCCGCTTGACTTGGGGAGATAATGAGCAAACAGGCCCATAGCAACAAAATTGTCATCACAAATTCCCGTTAAATTCAAATTCATCTGATCAAAATTAAAGACCTGGCAATTGAAATTCCCATCGGGCGGCCCTATTTTGGTTTATAATACACTTGTACACGTAAAGATATTCAAGCAGGAGGAAACCGTTACATGTTGTCTGGTCTAATTACGCTGCCCTGGTGGGGCTACATTGTCATCACGCTAATTGTTACACACATAACAATCACTGGCGTCACACTCTATTTGCATCGTTGTCAGGCACATCGAGCGCTAAATTTACACCCGATCGTCAGCCATTTCTTCCGATTCTGGTTGTGGTTAACAACGGGCATGATTACAAAAGAATGGGCATCAATCCATCGTAAACACCATGCAAAATGCGAAACAGCCGAAGACCCGCACAGCCCGGTTGTCGAAGGCATTAACAAAGTACTCTGGGACGGTGTTGACCTGTATCGCCAGGAATCCAGAAACCCTGACACCATGGAGAAGTATGGACACGGCACCCCGGATGACTGGATAGAGAAAAATCTCTACTCAAAACATTCTGGCATGGGTATTCGCCTTTTATTGGCGATCAACCTTGTCCTTTTTGGTCCAGTTGGCTTATCGATCTGGGCAATTGAAATGATCTGGATTCCTTTCTGGGCTGCTGGCATGATCAATGGCGTCGGCCATTACTGGGGTTACCGAAACTTCGAGGTAGCTGATGCCAGTACCAATATTTCACCGTGGGGAATTATTGTCGGCGGTGAAGAAATGCATAACAACCACCATACCTACCCCAGTTCAGCCAAATTCTCCATCAAATGGTGGGAGTTTGATATTGGCTGGCTATATATCAGTATCCTGAGAATGTTGGGCCTGGCCACAGTTAAAAAAATAGCACCGAAACCGACCTATGATAAAAGCAAAACATTTTGCGATATTGAAACTGTCAAAGCCGTCATTCATAACCGCTTCCAGATCATGTCGCATTTTGCAAAAGATGTATTAAAAAGTGTCCATAAAGAAGAAGTTCGCAAGGCCGCCGACAATGACCCCGAGCACTGGAATATCATCAAAAGAGCGCGGCGTTTACTGGTGCGTGATGTCAACCGCCTGGATGAAATCGCCCATAGACGACTGGCCCAGATTCTGGACAGCAACCACACACTTAAAACTGTTTATCACATGAAAGAAAAACTTCAGGATATCTGGCAACGATCTGCGACTAACCAGGAAAATCTGTTGCACGCGCTTGAGGAATGGTGCCGTCAGGCCGAAGCGACAGGTATCCAGGCTTTACGTGAGTTCTCAATGAAATTACGCACTTATAGCATTTCACCGCTACCAGCCTGACCACAAGTGGCGAGCGGCTGATTACCAGCCACAAGTTACTAGTTACTAGTTACTAGCCAAGCGCTGATGCAATGGGCTGGTGCGCGGGAAGTGTGCCACCAAAAAATCCATTTGATCAGCCAGTACCCGTTTGCCTTGCAAATAAACGTATTCTGCATGGGTCGGAATAAAAGGAACTGCCAGCAGCTCCATATTCGCCTGCTCAGGGGTTTGACCGGCCTTATGGTTATTGCATCGCTTACAGGCAGTGACAACATTCTGCCAGTGATCCTGGCCGCCCTTGCTAATCGGTTTTATATGGTCACGCGATAAATCACGAGCCAGGAAATGATTGCCGCAGTACATGCAAAGAAAGGCATCCCGGGCAAACAGGGCCTTGTTATTGAGTGGCGGCAGGTACTTGTCCCGATTACGCAGCCAGCTGTAACTTTCTCCTGCCGTGGCAATAATTGAGTTTACCTCAATGACGCTACGCTTCCTGGTGACGGCATTGGTACCGCCATAAACCTTATATAGCGTGTTGCCGCATGAATAGGCGACCTGTCCCAGGTGATAAATACGAACAGCATCCCGATAATCAATCCACTCCAGTGGCATACCTGAAATATCAGTTCTCAAGATTTGCTGATTAAGTAAATGCATCAACTTTCATCCGGCTTAAAATGTTGTCCGTGCTTAACAATATAGCCTAAGTATATGGTATTTCTGATTATTCTGACAGGCAATTAACAATAATAACTTTTTCTTTTAATGATATACGCTGTTATTTGAGCAATAAAACAGGCTTGATTTATAACGACGGGTTCTTTTTAATGGATGCTACAAGTTACGTATTTACTCAACAGGAACTTCAAAGATGCTGCTTACGAATCTGGAAATTGTGCCGGGAAAAAGAATCACCAAACACCTGGGATTGGTACAGGGCAGTTCTGTACGCGCCAAACATGTTGGGCGTGACATTATGGCCAGCTTAAAAAATATTTTTGGTGGTGAATTGAAAGGTTACACGGAGCTGCTCCAGGAGTCTCGCGAAGAAGCAATTAACAGGATGCAGGCCCAGGCTGAAAAAGTAGGTGCAAATGCAATTCTGAATGTAAGATTTTCGACATCTTCAATCGCCCAGGGTGCAGCAGAATTATTTGCTTACGGCACTGCCGTTGTCCTGGAGTAATTTTTGGGAGTAATGTTTGAGGAATAACGATGGTTGATCTGATAGTCTTGCTGGTATTGCTCGCGCTCGGATACGGCTTTGGTCGGTATGCTGAAAAAACTCACTATCGTTCCATTATCAAACGTGAAAAACTTTTACGAAAAATACCCGCCATCGCCTCAAAATTTCCACCCATGTACCGGAATCCCCCCGAAACCATTTTGGTAACTGGTGGTATTGTGATTTCTGTGGACTATTTCAAACGTTTTGTTGCCTCTCTGCGAAATATTATTGGCGGCAGGATCACCTCCTATGAGTCATTGCTGGATCGTGCCAGGCGCGAGGCAATTTTGCGTATGAAAGAACAGGCGAGAGATCAGGGTGGCAGCATGGTTTTTAATGTTAAAATCGAAACCGCCTCAATCTCAAAAGGCAGAAAAAATACCATTGGATCAGTTGAGGTCTTTGCCTATGGCACCGCCCTGCTAATAAAGAGCAACTAATTAGTGGTCATGAGAAATCAGATTGGAATACACTAACCCAAAAATTCCGGAAGGCATTAACACAACGACTGAACATCCCCTGAAAGAATTTTTTATCCTGACGGCTGGTGTACTGGCGCTCATAGCAATCGTTGTTTTCATGTTGGGATTAGCGGCACAAACGATTGCCAGGAAAATCCCGTTTCAAATGGAGCTGGAACTCGCTAAAAATTACCAGGTAGAACCTTCATCCAATCCGGAAATTCAAAAGTATTTACAAAAACTTGCCGACCGGCTGGCAACCGCACAGGGCTTGTCTAAAACACTAAAAACAGATAGCCCGGTAACCGTACATTTTTATGAGGACAACATCATTAATGCCTTCGCCACCCTCGGCGGGAATATTATTTTCTATCGAGGCATGCTCGAAAAATTACCCAGTGAAAATGCACTGGCCCTGGTCATGAGCCATGAAATTGCCCACATCAAACTCCGTCATCCAATTATGGCGCTTGGGCGGGGCGTGGTCATTGGCCTGGCAGTTTCAGCTATTACCGGCGCCTCAGGCCAGGGATTAACCGATCAAATACTGGGAGATGCCGGCCTGCTCACCATGCTAAAATTTGGTCGTGACCAGGAACAAGAGGCAGATAAAACAGGCCTGGCAGCAGTTGCAAAAATTTACGGGCATATCAATGGCACAACCGATCTTTTTGAGATGTTTAACGAATTGCCAGGGGGTAATCAACAACTGCCCCAATTTTTAAACAGCCACCCTCAAAACGAGAATCGTATAAAATTCATCAGACAGTATTCAATAGATAATAACCTGGCCACCAGGGGGAAAATATTACCCATGCCAAAGTTAATCAGAAAATACCTGGAATCCACATCGACACCAACACCTGCGCCGGCGCCTAAAGAAAAAATAAAAAATTGAGGCTTGATCGGCACACTAATTCGCACGCCTCGGTAAAATTCAGGTCTAAACGAGCGCAGAAAAATTCTGCATTAATACTTTTATTTATATTTTTCATTAGAAAAATCCTCCCTCAATAAGGAAATGATGAAATAGCCTGTGCCTCAAAATAACCAGGGAATAAACGATTGATGCCTGAATGATCAAAGAAATTGTGGTAGGTTGAAAGCCATGAGCAAATCTATTTCACTGGCAAAAATAACCAAACCCGGACTGCCTGAAGTCTATAATCGGACGCGGCTATTTGATTTATTAGACAAGGCCAGTACCAGGCAATTAATCTGGGTTGCCGGTCCACCCGGTGCCGGCAAAACAACGCTGGTATGCAGCTATATCGACCAAAGAAAAATTAACTGCTTGTGGTATCAGATTGATGAAACCGATTCCGACCTGGCAAGTTTTTTCCATTACCTGGGGCTGGCGGCTAAAAAAGCCGCGCCCAGGAAAAGAACACCGCTGCCACATTTAACGCCAGAATATCAGGCCGGAATTTCTGCGTTTACCCGGAGTTTTTTCCAGGAACTTTTTAGTCGCTTAAAGTCACCTTTTACCATTGTTTTTGACGATTATCAGCAGATTCCTGATCAGTCGGCTATTCACGAGGCAATCAAGGATGGTTTGATTGTATTACCAGAAGGCGGCACTGTAATCCTTTTAAGCCGAACCGAACCTCCGGCGACACTGGCCCGAACCCATATGAACCAGGCCATGTCGATTCTCGGGTGGAAAGATTTGTCCCTGACACCAGACGAATCCAGAGGTATCGCAAAAATCTGGGGTCTGCAAAAATCTGTTACCAGTATCCTGAGATTATTACATGGCAAGGCTGAAGGTTGGGCAGCCGGTCTGGTGCTTATGCTGGAACGAATCAGTAGCGGCCATGATACGCCACAAGCGATTAATGATTTAGGCACTGATACCCTGTTTGATTACTTTGCCGGTGAAATATTGCAAAAAGCTGAGCCAGAAATCAGGGACTTTTTGTTAAAGACTTCCCTATTGCCAAGTATGACCATAAACATGGCTGAGGCCCTGACTGGAAATACAAATACAAAAAAAGTTCTCGCCCAACTTAATCGTAATTATTACTTCACAGAGAAAAAAGTTAAAACAGAAGCTGTCTTTCAGTATCACCCCATGTTTAGGGAATTTCTACAAACCAGTTTTGAGCAATTATTACCCAGCGAAGAAAAAAAACAATTACAAGGCAAGGCAGCATTTATCCTGGAAGAAAATGGACATCTTGAGGCGGCCGTAACCCTGGTATTGACTATTAAAGACTGGAAAAGACTGGCGCTAATTATCAGCACTCATGCGCCCGAGTTAATGAAACAAGGTCGTTATGAAACATTACATGGCTGGCTAAAGGCATTGCCTGACGAAATGATCAATCTGCAACCCTGGTTACGTTTCTGGCTGGGCACCTGTCGAATGCCGTTTAGCGTTGCAGAAAGTCGTCAGCAATTTGAAGCAGCCTATAATTTATTTGAAAAAACAGATGATATCCAGGGACTCTGCCTTTGCTGGTCTTCAGTAATAGAAACCTATCTCTATGAATGGGGGAATTTTAAACCGCTCGATGGCTGGATTGAAAAACTTGACGATCTCATCGCCCGCCATAAAGAACCGCCATCGGCAGAAATCGGTGCCCGAATTACAGCCAGTATGTTCAGTGCATTAATGTACCGACAACCGCAACACAAGGATTTCCCGGTCTGGGAACAGCGGGCACGGACATTAATAGATAGCGAAATGGATCTCCATCACCGGATCATGATTGGCAACCAGTTGGTGCTTTTCTATAGCTGGATTGGAGATTTAGCCAAGGCCTCACTGGTAATTGAAATCCTGGGCCCTGCAGTGGCCAAAAAGAATGTCGCACCGCTTACTTTAGTGATATGGCACTCCATGGAGGCCATGTACTTATGGCTCACATTAAAAAATGATGCCTGCCTGGAATCTATCGACAAGGGCCTGGAGCTAGCACGCACTACTGGTATCCACATTTGGGACTTTATGTTGTACGCACAAGGCATGTATGGTGCTGTTAATAATAACGACTTAAACAAGGCGGAAGATCTGCTTAAAGCTATGTCCGAAAGTATGCATGGGAACCGACGTCTCGATTCTGCCCATTATCACTACCAGGCGGCATCCCTGGCCCTGTTAAAAGATGATTTACCGCTGTCACTGGAACATGCCCGTAATGCCAAAGAAAGGGCCGAAGAAGCAGGCAGTCCCTTTCCGCTAACCCTCGCCCTACTGGCGCTGGCACAAGCATTGTTCGAGCGTGAAGAAGATGATGAGGCATATAGTCAACTTGAACAGGCCCTGGAAATTAACAAGGCTATCAAGAGTCAGTACATCGAATACCACAAACACCTGCTTGAAGGTTATTTCCACAGCCAGCGTGGTCGCGAAAAAGAGGCACTGCCCTGTATCAAAGCCGCTTTTGCACTGGGCAAACAACATGGCTTTATGACCATGACATGGTGGCGACCTGATTTAATGGCCGCACTTTGCGCCTTGGCAATCAGGCACAACATTGAGACTGAACATGCAGTCTCCCTGATTCGCAAACAAAATCTTGCGCCGATAGGCGTTGCGACAGAGATTGAAAACTGGCCCTGGCCGATCAAGATTTATACATTGGGAAGATTTAGTATCGCCCTGAATGATACGCCTTTGCGTTTTAATAGCCGCGCCCAAAGTAAACCACTTGAACTTTTAAGAATACTGGTTGCTTTTGGTGGCCGTGAAGTCAGCGAGCTCAGGTTCGTTGAAGCACTTTGGCCTGATGCCGATGGTGACTCTGCGCACAGGGCTTTTGATACCACCTTACATCGGCTGCGCAAGCTTATTGGCAATGACAAAGCCCTGACACTGCAGGACGGTCGCCTGACCCTGGATCCCAAACATTGCTGGGTGGATGTCTGGGTGTTTGAACGGTTACTTGGTAAACTGGAAAGCAATCTCCATAATGAACTGGACACTAATATAATCGAACTAACCGATAAAATTTTTAACCTATACCAGGGATATTTTCTCGGTGAGTCGCCTGATATGATTTGGGCGATAGCATTACGGGATCGATTACACAGCAAGTTTACCCGCCAGATAAGTGCTGTCGGCACCCGCCTGGAATCGCAAAATCAATGGGACCGGGCGATGGATTATTACCAACGGGCCCTGGAAATTGACCCCCTCACAGAGTTCTTCTACCAGAGACTGATAGAAGGATATCAGCAACAGGGTCGATTTGCCGAAGCTACCCGCACCTACCAGCGCTGTAAAAATACCCTCAAAGCGTTATTAGACGTTAATCCCTCACCAGCCACCCAGGCACTTTTTGATAAAATTAAATAAATTCAATAAGTTATAATTATTTTTAGAGTTGTAAGCCCGCTGTAAGCTGGCCTCCGTAGAATCCCCAATGAGCATGCGTCACCGTCGGGAAGATCGACTGGTAACCGTGAATCCACCTGAAAATTGTTCAGGGAGGGACGGTGACGTTTGTTCGCCCATATTCGTAGGTTTGTCCCTATATATATTTAGGCGGACAGGCCAGCTTTTAGGTTCAACTAGTAAAAAATTTATGCGAGAGCATATCCAGCTCCCTCGTCTTTACCGGTAACTTACATGGTTACCGGTTTTTTTTGTCTCGTTACTTTGACTCGTGGGTGAAAACCCCGTCCCAACCACTGGCAGGTGGTTTAATTCGATAACTGGTAATTCGACTGACATAAAGCCGGTATAATTTTCTGGCGGGATTTTGATTCGATAACGACAAAAATTGCATTTCTGCCCCATCCCAATCCTGGCGTCGATATCTTTTTAATGCCTCACCATACAGGCCAAGCTCCTGCTGCTGTGTGTCTGTCAAATCCTGCTCATGGCAGACAGGCTCATAAATCCGCACCGGTTTTTTCTTGCCCTTAACCCGGACTATATCCAGCTCCCGAACCGCCCAGCCATTTGTTGCTGCTACCGTTGCTTCGCTAATAATTATATCCACGCCATATTGTTTTGTTAATCCTTCAAGGCGTGAACCAAGATTAACCTCGTCACCCATTACAGTATAAGCCATGCGAAATTCGGAACCCATATTGCCCACGTTCATTTCGCCGGTATTAAGGCCGACACCAATTTTAATTTCTGGCCAGCCATTGGCGATGTATTGCGCACGCAACCGTGATAGTTCATCAATCATTTCCATGGCCGCTGTTAACGCGTGTTCGGCATGGTCATTGTCCTGAACAGGCGCGCCCCAGAATGCCATGATGGCATCACCCATGTACTTGTCAATTGTTCCCCTGTTGCGATGAATGATTTCTGTCATGGGCGTAAGAAAGGCATTCATTAGTTCAGATAATTGTTTGGGATCCATGTTTTCGGAAATTGCTGTAAACCCACGGACATCAGAAAACATAACCGTAAGATTTCGCTTTTCTCCTGCCAGTGAGTAAGCCTCGGGGTTTTCACTCATTTCCTCGACCAGCTCTGGCGGCACATATTGACCAAACAAATGGCCAAGATAACGTTTACCCCTGGCTTCAACAAAAAATCCATGGGACATATTCACGACAAATAAGGTCACAACCAACATCAGAGATGAGGCCAGTGGCAGTATCATAACCAGGTCAAACCATCCGTACAGGTTAATGCCTATAGACACCGCCAATGCAAGCAATGAAACTATGGTGGCAAATAAAGGTGTCAAAAATGGCAGGGCCAGTGCCAGTCCCAGGCCAAGTACCAGCACCATGGTTATTTCAATGCCAGCGACATAAGCCGGCCGGGCACGAAAAGACTCATCAAGAATACCGGCTAAAATATTGGCATGAATCTCCACGCCTGGATAAACGTTGCTTACCGGGGTTGCCCGCAAATCAAACAAACCCTCAGCTGTGGTCCCCACCAGGACAATTGCATCTTTCAATAAATCAGGATTTGCCACTGTGCCACGAATCACATCAGTCGCGGATATATAATAAAAACCACCTTGCGCATTTCGATAAGGCACCCAGACGGCCAGATCTTCATCTACGGGTATTTCATTTTGGCCAACTCGCAAGGTTTCCAGGGCAGGATATTGATCACCCCGTTTTATTTTGTCGGCAAACTCGAGTTTCACATCAGATTGCAAGTAAGTACGGGCCATGGCCAAAGATAAAGTATCGTAATAACCATCTTTGAACTTAATCAACAGCGGTACGCGGCGAATAATACCATCTTCATTAACTACTGGCGGAATGCTGAAGTGGCCAGCGCCAAGCGCGGCGTTCTGTAACAACGGAATATTGGCACCAAAGCCGAATGCCTCAATGGCCGTGACAGTCTTGCCTCTTGTTTCAGCGGAAGTAAACAAGGGTTCTGGTAACACGCCAATTTGTTGTCTGCGGGCCGGATCATCAATCATAAAATAACCCAGCAATACGGGTTTCCCCCTAATCGCCTCAGCCAATGCGTTATCGCTGCCAAGTATCTCTCTCGCGTTGGCCAGGTATTTTTTTACTGATTGATTGCCCTGTGCGTCCGCAAGTTCTTCCAGCCGAGCCAGGGTATGATCTTTATCTTCCTCAACAAAGGTAATATCAAAACCCAGGACATTAATCTTATACAAATTAAATAACTGGTTGGTCAGGGTGGCCAGCTTTTGTCGTGACCATGGCCAGCGTCCCTCGGCCGATAAACTCGCTTCATCTATATCGACAATGACAATTCTTTTGTCGAGATTTTTAGGCAGACTAAAATTTAACCTGATGTCGTAAACCAGGTTCTCCATGCGCTGGATAAAATCAAATTCCAGTAAACGGGTTGCGTGTAACAAGAATATAAAAGTAACCGCCACCCCAAGCCCAATGGGGATTATTTTTTTTCTAAATGTTTCCGGATTAATCACAGTTTGGCAAACCAGTCATAAATATCGCTCGCATACTCAAATACATTATTAGAATGGCGTTTAAACAGTCTAATTCCGATCAATATTCATTTTATAGCTGTAAAAACAATAAGTTGCAATATTTTGATATTGATCACTGGTTTGAGATCGCCGTGTAAGTGCCCTGTAAGGGTCGCTATCGTATAGTATGGTGCAAAGTAGGGCTAACCAACACCGTAAAAATATTCTTCGGAGTAAATAATCAATGCAATCCTATTATTTCCGCATCTGTTATTCCGCCTGGCACCGTCATTTGTTTGGCCTGTTTATTATTGCTGGCAGCATGGTCTCCGGGCAAGTCCTGGCGCAGCCTGAAATACCGACACCTGGAACATCGTTAAAAGGTAAGCCCTTATCATCATCCTTACCCTTTTATTTTGAAGCCAACCAGGGCCAGGTACCGGGTAATGTAAAATTTATCACACGCACAGGGGGTTATTATCTCTACCTGGGTCCATCTGCAGCAGTCCTGGGTTTACGCACAATACGAAAATCTAAAAATAGCAGCACCGAATTTGAAGCAAGCAGCCTTTCTGAATATCACTTTATTCAAACACAATTTGTTGGCGCCAATCCTGATGTAAAAATTACTGGCCTGGATAAACAACCCGGTAAAACTAATTATTTAATCGGCAATAATAAAAAAGAATGGTTTACTGGCATCCCCCATTTCGCAAAAGTAAAATACGAAAACCTGTACCCCGGCATTGATCTTGTTTATTACATGGGTGAGTCAGGCCTGGAATATGATTTCATCGTTCACCCCGGTGCAGATCCAGATTTAATTAAATTAAAATTTAATAATGTTAAACATTCAAAAATAGATAAATATGAAAATTTATTACTTGAGATAGCCGATCTTGAATTAAAGCAACATAAACCCGTCAGTTATCAACTTGCAGGGTCTGACAAAGAAAAAATCGCCAGCGCCTATAAAATATTAAAAAATAATACCATCGGTTTTAAGCTTGCTGCATATGATAAATCAAAAACATTGATCATAGACCCGGTCATAGACTACTCAAGTTATTTCGGTGGCACCGGCAGTGATAGAATTCAGGATATTGCAACCGATGATACCGGCCCACCAGCATTTACGGAACGATTTTACCTGACCGGCAACACAGACTCCCCAAACCTTGCCGGTCAGTTACC
>VAPH01001384.1_pt1 | contig 14291 bp, 14 predicted proteins | sample 3393861 | NCBI WGS metagenome assembly VAPH01 (sample SAMN08290439, study PRJNA428436) | hydrothermal vent metagenome | isolation source: Deep-sea hydrothermal vent chimney | place: Atlantic Ocean: South-mid Altantic Ridge | reverse complement strand
TCTCTTTGGCGACCGGATCAACCTCCTGGTATTTTCTTGCAAGGTAAATCTCAATCCATTCAACAGGATAGTTTATGTTTACGGGATTATGGAGCTTTACCCTACCGTCAACTTCCTTTTTACCAAGCAGACAAACGGCAAAGTCATACGGAACCAGACATTTCAGCCTCTTCATTAGTTCCGCCAGTTCTTCTTTTGTAGTACAGGAAAGGCTTTTGTGGATCAGCTCAAGAAGATGCAGGGCGTCTTCCCTGGATAACCAACGTGTAAGACACGGACTCATCTCTCCCCCCCTGAATCAAGACTTACCCCCAAAGAAACTTCGATGTATAAACAATTATAACCCAAATCAAGACAAAAATAAAGGGCCCTCTGCACGAAAAACACGGCTTTCTCACAGGTTATTAACCTGGCAACTATTCAGGGAGACATATTTGTCAGCAAAGCTAACCACTCAGCCAGCAAAAGAACTCTGTATTTGTTTGCCAGGTTAATAAATGGCCGCAATACAATTTTCTGTGTTATAATATTTCCGCCAATGCGTAAAGATGGTCTTATAAATCCGGTTGTTCCGTTTTCTGCTCAAGGATATTTGCGCCATAAAGGTTTCCCTCTCCTATGCATCCTTGTCATCATACTGTTTATAGCTTCCTGTACGGAAAAGTCCGACACACCCACGGCTACTCCTCCCCCGGAGGGGTTCAGTCATTCACCCATTAGTGTTGACGGGGATATAAAGAGGCTAAGGGAGACCGTAAGTAAAGAACCCGCCGACCTTAATGCCCTGATCGAACTTGGAAACCTCCTTATGGATAGCGGCAGGTTCAAGGAGGCAATAAAGATTTACGAAAAAATACTTGTGAGAAACCCGGAGAATGTAAACGTAAGGGTAGACCTGGGCACATGCTACAGAAACTCGGGAGACCCTGAAAGGGCTGCCGGGGAATACAGAAAGGCATTGAGTTATGACCCTAAAAACCTTTACGCCCACAGGAACCTCGGCATTGTGCTGGCTTATGACCTGGGCAGGACAGGGGAAGCAATTACCGAATTTGAGGCATATCTTGAACTCTCTCCTGATGTCTCTGATACCCGGCAGGTAAAAGAGGCTATAAGAGAGTTGAAAGAAAGGTCCTGAGACAGGGATATATGTCCATAAAAGGAATGCTCTTATTCGCCTTTCTTCTTTTTCATAAGCCGTTCATACTTTTCCGCCCCTACACACTCCTTTGCAGCAGGACACCACTCAAGACAGGTTTGCCTCATCTCCCTTGTAACAACTTTTCCACACTTACCACACACAGCCTCGATCTCGTCTGACCATATCTCAACCGTACTGCCGCAAAAAATGCAGATTATCTCCTCTGGAAAAGGGCTCTTTATCTCTGTGCTGCCGGGACATCCTTCTTTAAAGTTACTCATACTCTATATTATACCAGGATATCCGGAAAAGGCCCATGATTTATATCATATACAGCCAACGGTTCAGATTTCCTGCTTTTAGCCAACATCATTCCTGCGTACCTCGTAAATCTCCCTGAACATCCCGGATGACCTCATGAAGGCTTTAAATACCTGTGGATCAAAATGCTCAGGCATGGTTTTGACATCCCCGGCAGTAAGGATATTTACAACGCTCTCATGGTCCAGTACCGGTTTGTAGGGTCTTCTGCTTCTCAATGCATCGTACTGGTCAACTATATTCATTATCCTTCCCGATACCGGAATATTTTCACCTTTAAGTCCTTTTGGATAACCGCTCCCGTCCCACTTTTCGTGATGGGTAAGTGCAATCTCCTCAGCCATCCTCAGGTAAGGTGAGTTTGAATTCCTGAGAATTTTAGCCCCAATAGTCGTGTGCGTCTTCACCATCTCCCATTCTTCAGGAGTAAGCCCACCCTTTTTAAGAAGAATACTCTCGGGAATACCTACCTTCCCGATATCATGCATTGGTGAAGCATAATAAATAGTCTCTATATACTCCTTGCTCATACCCAGGGCAGAAGCGAGTACCTTTGTATATAAACTGATCCTCCTTATATGCGCTCCGGAATCCTCATCCTTGTACTCAGAGGCAAGGGTGAGCCGGTAAACCGTCTCAGCATATCCTGTCCTGATCCTCCTGTATACCTTCTCAAGTCTCTCAAAGGCCCCCTCAAGAGCCTTTGTCTTCACTACCACTTGCTCCTCAAGAATCCGTCTATGCTGTCTTAGAAAATCACGGCACTCCTTGAGTTTTAACAGGTTTTTTACCCTCAGGCCAAACTCGACTGAATCGACGGGCTTTACAAGAAAATCATCAATACCTTTGGCAATACCCGTACTGCGTTCCGGTGATGAGCCAGGGGCTGAGAGTATAACAATAGGGATATGCCCGGTAAGCTCATGGGCCTTGAGTTTCTCCGCAACCTCAAACCCTTTCATCCCGGGCTTCATCTCATCCATAAGTATAAGGTCCGGTAAGTGCTGGAGAGTCTGCTCCACCGCCTCATGGCCGTTCCTGGCTACAATCGTTTTGTACCCGAGGTCTTCACAAAACGACCTCAAGAGCTTTACCTCTTTTTCATCACCATCAACAATAAGGATTCTGAAGACTTTTTTCTTGTGATTCAAGCCACTATTCACTCTCCCCCCCCAGGATCTCTTGCAAGCTCCCTATCTTTTTGACTGCATTCACAGATGACCACGAACGTGATACCCTTCCCTGTACCCCCTCCGAAGAAAACTCTCATAAAACACAGCCTGATTATATCACAGACTGTTACACCTTTCCATAACCCGAATCCATTGATAAATGGTTGCTGGAACCGGTACCTCAGAAAAATTCTATCACAAAAAACCAAAAAAATGAGAAAAAAAACAAATCCATCCTATAAAATAGAGGAACTAATCGGTATTTTCTGCTAAAGTATTTAAAAATATATCTCGGATTTTCTAAACAAGGAGGTCGCGATGTCGGACAAGGGGATTTCCGTCTTACTTGAGGAACAGAGAAGGTTTCCACCATCTGAGGAGTTTTCACGTAAGGCCCATATCAAGACTATGGCTGAATATGAGGCGATCTATCGCCGCTCTGTGGAAGACCCCGAAGGATTCTGGGCAGAGATGGCAGAGAAGAATCTATACTGGTTCAAAAAATGGGACAGGGTGCTTGAGTATGACTTTGAAAAACCCTTTGTAAAGTGGTTTGCCGGTGGAAAACTGAACGCCTCATACAACTGTCTTGACAGGTACATCGGCACCCCGCTGAGGAATAAGGCGGCCATTATATGGGAGTCGGATGAAGGCCGGTACAGGACCTACACATACCAGCAGCTTTACCATGAAGTCAACAGGTTTGCCAATGTCCTGAAGAAGCACGGAGTCGGCAGGGGCGACAGGGTAACGATCTACCTCTCCATGATACCTGAGCTGGCAATAGCCATGCTTGCCTGTGCAAGGATCGGGGCCATTCATAGTATTGTGTTCGGCGGCTTCTCGTCCCAATCTCTCAGGGACAGGATAAACGACTGTAAGGCAAAGCTCGTCATCACCGCAGATGATGGGATAAGGGGTGGAAGGAAGGTGCCTCTGAAGACCAATGCTGATGAGGCATTACTTGAGTGTCCAACCGTCGAGAAGGCAATAGTTGTCAGAAGGTCCTCCGGCGATGTGGATATGGAACCCGGGCGGGACTACTGGTGGCATGAAGAGATGGCAGCAACGGATATATCCAACTATTGTGAACCGGAGCAGATGGATGCAGAGGACCCCCTCTTTATACTCTACACATCCGGATCAACAGGAAAACCAAAAGGGGTCCTGCATACAACAGGCGGCTATCTTTTATACACAAACCTCACCTTTAAATGGATATTCGACTACCGGGATGAAGACATTCATTTCTGTACAGCAGACATCGGATGGATAACAGGCCACAGCTACATTGTCTATGGCCCCCTCTCTGCCGGGGCTACATCGCTGATGTTCGAAGGAGTGCCAAACTATCCCGACCCGGGCAGATTCTGGGATATAGTAGATAAACACCAGGTAAACATAATCTACACTGCACCCACCGTAATAAGGGCATTGATGAGGGAGGGAGAGCAGTGGGTACAAAAGCATGACCTTTCAAGCCTCAGACTCCTTGGTACAGTCGGAGAACCGATAAACCCTGAGGCATGGATGTGGTATTACACCCATGTGGGTAAGGAGAAGCTTCCCATAGTGGACACATGGTGGCAGACGGAGACAGGCGGAATTCTTATAACTCCCCTGCCGGGAGCCATGACCCTGAAACCCGGCTCTGCAAACAGGCCCTTCCCCGGAGTGGTGCCAAAGATAGTTAAAGAAGACGGCTCACCTGCCGAGACAAACGAAGGCGGGTATCTCGTCATTGAAAAACCCTGGCCCGGCATACTCAGGGGTATGTTCGGAGATGTTGAAGGAAAGAGATTCAAGGAGGTTTATTTCAGCAGGTTCCCCGGCAAATACTTTACAGGGGATGGGGCAAGGATTGACGAAGACGGCGATTTCCGGCTAATGGGCAGGATAGACGATGTCCTGAACGTCTCAGGCCACAGAATAGGTACTGCAGAGCTTGAGTCAGCCCTTGTAAGCCATGAAAAAGTGGCGGAAGCTGCAGTGGTTGGGTACCCCCATGAGATAAAGGGTGAGGGAATATACGCCTTTGTTGTACTGCAGGAGGGAGTCCCGTTTGATGAGGCCTTGGCGGAGTCACTCAAGAATCATGTAAGGAAACTGATCGGCCCGATAGCAAAACCGGACAGGATACAGTTTGCCCCGGGATTGCCAAAGACCCGCAGCGGCAAGATAATGAGGAGGATACTCAGAAAGATCGCAGGCGGAGAGACCGGGGACCTCGGCGATATCTCAACACTTGCCGATCCATCTGTTGTGGATGAGCTTGTGAAGAACAGGGTTTAGCTGTCAAGGGCCTCTGATATCCTTTACATCTCAAGCGCTACTATGGTATTCTTTATGTCAGCGTTATCTTAACGCAGGTTAATGAAAATCAATAAAGAGACTGTCGCATAATTATTGCTTTTATAATTTGTGTACGGTTCTCCAATAATTTAAAGAAAGGGGTGATATGGTGCCTCTCACAAAAGAGAAAAAAGACGGCATTATCGAAGCATTCAAGGTACACGCAAATGATACCGGGTCACCGGAGGTTCAGGTAGCCTTGCTTACGGAGAGAATAACTTATCTCACAGAGCATTTCAAGGTCCATAAAAAGGACCACCATTCAAGGCGGGGATTACTGAAACTGGTGTCCCAGAGGAGAAAACTCCTTAAATACCTGAAAACCAGCAACAAACAGCGGTATGAGAAGCTCATTGAGCGCTTAGGATTAAGAAAGTAGAGGTGACAGGATTACATGGCAGAAATTGATGCTCCACACAGAGAAAAACATGAGATCAGAGGACATCAGCTTATAATTGAAACAGGGGAACTTGCAAAACAATCTGATGGCTCGGTTTTAATAAGTTATGGTGACACTGTGGTGCTTGCCACAGCAGTAGCTTCAAAGAGGGAAAGAAAAGACCTTGATTTCTTTCCGTTAACTATTGACTATCAGGAAAAGGCTTATTCGGCAGGTAAGATTCCGGGGGGTTTTTTTAAGAGGGAAGGAAAACCTTCCGAGAAAGAAGTGCTTGCATCCCGCCTGATCGACAGGCCCATCAGGCCACTCTTCCCCGACGGCTTCCGTTCAGAAACACAGGGCATAGCCTCGGTCATCTCGTTTGGTGATGAGAATGTATCGGATATCCTTGGAATAACAGGTATATCCTCTGCCCTTATGATATCGGATATACCCTTTGACGGTCCTGTATCGGCAGTAAGGGTTGGAAGGATCGACGGAGAGTTTGTAGTATGCCCCTCTCTGGAAGAACTCGAAAAGATGGAACTGAACTTTGTTGTAGCCGGAACGGATGATGCCGTCATGATGGTTGAAGGAAACGCAATCGAGGTATCGGAAGAGATTGTCCTGGGAGCAATAGACTCCGCTCATGAAGAGATAAAAAAGATAAACGTAATTCAGAGAAGGCTTGCAGAGGTATGCGGCAAACCCAAAAGGCAAATCAATCCAGTCGTGATCGATGAGGCTCTGAAGGAAGAGGTCGGGTCTCTTGTAATTGACAGGATGAAAGAGGCACTCAGGATACCCTCAAAGATGAAGAGACAGGAGGAGTTAGACCTTCTGCTTGAGGAGGTACTTGAAAAGTTTAGCTCTGAGGAAGGTGACAGGGCAAAAGATATATCCGGAATATTCCATGATATTGAAAAAAACCTCGTGAGGAGGATGATCATAGACGAAGGTGTGAGAGCTGACGGGAGAAAGCCCGAGGATATAAGGCACATCTACGGCAAGGTTGGTTTTTTGCCGAAAGTGCATGGTTCAGCCCTCTTTGTCAGGGGCGAGACCCAGGCGCTTGTGGCAGTAACCCTTGGTACATCAGCGGACGAGCAGAGGATAGACGCACTTGAAGGTGAAACATTTAAATCCTTCATGCTCCACTACAACTTCCCGCCCTTCAGTGTCGGCGAGGTGAAGAGACTTGGATTCACCGGCAGGAGAGAGGTCGGTCACGGCGCACTTGCGGAGAAGGCAGTGAAACCGGTGATACCATCAAAGGAAAAATTCCCGTATACCATACGGATAGTCTCTGATATTCTGGAATCCAATGGTTCCTCATCCATGGCAACTGTTTGTGGTGCAACCCTTGCACTCATGGACGCCGGGGTCCCCATTGAAACACCTGTGGCAGGTATTGCAATGGGACTCATACACGAGAGTGACAAGACCGTAATACTCTCGGACATACTTGGGCTTGAAGACCACCTCGGAGATATGGATTTCAAGGTTACCGGAACCAAAAAAGGCGTAACCGCCTTTCAGATGGATGTGAAGATAAGCGGTATAACCAGGCAGATAATGGAGTCAGCCCTTGAGCAGGCAAGAGCGGGAAGATTCCACATACTGGAGAAGATGAACGAGACACTGCCTGAGCCCCGAAAGAATCTTGCTCCCAATGCACCAAGGATATATACCCTGCAGATCAAGCCGGAAAAGATAAGGGATGTAATCGGCGTAGGGGGTAAGGTGATCAGGGGAATAACTGAGCAGACAGGCGTAAAAATCGACATAGACGATACAGGTCTTATCAACATTGCCTCTGCCGACGAGGCATCCGCCATGAAGGCAAAAGAGATTATAGAGGGGATTGTTCAGGATGTCGAGGTTGGCAGGATATATATGGGAAAGGTCAAAAAAATTGTAGATTTCGGTGCCTTTGTGGAAGTACTGCCCGGAGTGGAAGGGCTCCTGCATATCTCCCAGATATCGGATGAACGGGTTGGAAAGGTTACAGACGTGATCAATTACGGCGATGAATTCCCTGTCAAGGTCATAGAGATCGATGATATGGGAAGGCTCAAATTAAGCAGAAAAGAAGCCCTTCGGGAAGAGGCCAAAGGTAAGACAAAGGGATAGACAGAGCATGCTCTGAAGTTTCAGGGGCCTGTTAGAAAAACAGGCCCCTGAGGTTTGCCCTTCAACTATAACTTTACTTCTTCAATTTCAGCTCCCCTGTCCCATTTCCCTGTCTGCAGGCAACACACAGGCAGACGCCGGGGAAAGGTAAAACAATATTAATTTACAGCAACCATTTGGAGCAAAAACCATGTTCAAAAAAGAATATCTCGATAACAAAATACCCGTCCTGCTGGAACGGATAAAGGGTGTTCGGTCAGTATGCCTCGGCATCTGGGTAAAGGTGGGCTCAAGGTATGAGACAAAGCAGAAAAACGGGATATCCCATTTCCTTGAACACATGCTTTTTAAAGGGACAGAAAGCCGTTCACAAAAAGAGATAGCCGTTGAAATAGACTCCCTTGGCGGAGACCTCAATGCCTACACGTCCAAGGAAACAACAACATTCTACATAAAGCTGCTCGACGATTATCTTGAAAAGGGCATCGACCTGCTCATGGACATTTTTCTTCACTCCCGGCTACCTGAAGACGAGATAGAGAAGGAAAAAGGTATTGTGATTGAAGAGATAAAGATGGTGGAAGATATGCCTGATGATTACATACATGACCTGTTCAGTGAATATGTCTGGAACAGGGAAGGCATTGGCCTGGGTATCCTCGGCACTAAAAAAACAGTAAGGTCGTTTACGAAAAAGGACCTGGAAGAACATATAAAAAAGCATTACGCAATCAGCAATATTGTCATATCTTGTGCTGGCAATATTGAGCATGAAGAGGTTTTAAATGGGCTTAACAGCTCCATCGGCACAATCAGCAACAACTCCCAACCTCACCATTACTCAAAACCGAAGTTTCATCATGGAACAAAAGTGGTATCAAAAGACTGCGCAGAAGTACATCTCTGTATCGGTACGGAGGGTATTGACCAGGGGAGTCCGGAGCGATATGCAATGTTGTTGATGAATACCGTTATCGGGGCCGGCGTCAGTTCAAGGCTCTTCCAGGAGATCAGGGAACAGAGGGGACTTGCTTACTCTGTATATTCCTTCACTTCTTCCTACCATGACTGTGGCCTTTTCGGTGTATACGTCGGAACAGGCAGGAAAAAATACCGGCAGGTAATCGACATAATAAAGGAGGAGCTCGTAACTTTTAAGGATACGGTATCTGAAGATGAACTGACAAGGGCAAAAAAACAACTCAAGGGAAACCTTGTTCTTGCCCTTGAATCCACATCAGGAAGGATGAATAATCTTGCCCGCCAGGAAATCTATTATGGAAAATACATATCTCCCTCAGAGATTATGAAGGCCATTGACGGAGTCCGGTTCTCTGAGGTAAGGGAGCTCTCCGACAGACTCTTCACTGACGGAAAATTCGCACTTACTGTTCTTGGACCTGTAAAGAGTACATCAATTTAGCTCTTTATAATCCCTGCAATGTCACCTATCCTGATCCCGAAACTTTCTGCTGCATTTCCCCTGCAAATGAAAAACTCGAGCAGATCACAACTGTTAATAAGACAATAAATATCCTTATCTTCCACTTCCGAATAGCAGTTCTTGAGTGAAACCACATTACCCTTCAATACAATCCTCAATCTTTCACCTCCATTGAGGGAATCCCTGAGAAGGGCTGAAGATATGTTGGTTATTGCATTACCAAAATGGTCGATATATAATATCTCACCTTCAATTGTATTCCTGGAAGGCATTACCGGCTCGGGGAGATGGATATTCATAAAATCGTCTATATCCGACCCAAAGTGATCAACCGGAATACCCTTTGAGAGCCACGCTGCCACTGGTGCAAAAATATCCCTGCCATGAAATGTTGCTGAGTCTTTCTTAAGAAAGTAATGCTCGGAAGTTATATGAATAACACGAAAGGAATCCTTTTCCTTTTTATATACCATCGAAAAAAGACCATTGTCAGGCCCAACAAAGTAATGGTTCTGTGTTGTGACTATAATCGGTCTCCTCCTTGACCCCACTCCCGGATCAACCACCACCAGATGGATTGTCCTGACAGGGAAGTACTCATAACTCAGGCCCGTAAGGACGGCTCCTTCCCTTATATTATGGGGCGAGATGTTATGAGTGATATCCACCATTACAACGTCGGGATTGGTATTAAGGATAACCCCCTTCATTTGTCCCACAAAGGGATCTTTCGTTCCAAAATCAGAGGTTAGTGTAATCAAAGGTCCTCTCGTTCCCATATCAAGCCTCCTTTAACACTGGAAATGTCTTTGATTCCATAGGTAGTCATATAATCCTTTATCCCTGATAATATCTCCATTGTTGCGGTTGGACTTACAAAATTTGCCGTTCCAACTGCCACGGCAGCAGCACCGGCAAGCATATATTCGATTGCATCCTCTCCGTCCATAATCCCGCCCGAACCTATGATCGGAATACCGACTGCCCTGAACACATCCCAAACCATCCTTATCCCTATGGGCTTGATAGCAGGACCCGACAGCCCCCCTGTAATATTTGCCAGCCTCGGTCTTCTCGTCTTTATATCAATAGCCATCCCGGAAACCGTATTTATCAGAGATACTGCATCAGCCCCTGCATCCTCTGCAACCCTTGCCATGAGTGCAATATCCGTCACATTCGGTGAGAGTTTAACTATAAGCGTAAGGTCCGTTACCTCTCTCACTGCACTGACAACCTCAAAGGCGACTTTCGGGTCAGTACCGAAAACCAGCCAGCCTGCCTGCTTGTTGGGGCATGATATATTCATCTCAAGGCCGTCTATACCCTGAACATCGCTTAACCTCTCTGCCGCACCCACATACTCATCCACGGAGTCACCGAAGAAGTTGGCTATTACAGGCACATTAAACTGTCTCAGGAACGGGAGTTTTTCCTCTATAAAACTCTCCACACCTATGTTCTGAAGCCCTATGGCATTAAGCATCCCTGCGGGGGTCTCCACAATGCGTGGAGGAGGATTGCCTTCCCTGGGTAAAAGCGAGAGCCCCTTTACCACAATTGCACCAAGGTCGGCAAGGTCAACAAACTCGGAATACTCTTCCCCGTAACCAAATGTCCCGGATGCGGTCATAACAGGATTTTTCAGTCCAAGTTTTCCTATATTGACTGACAGGTTCACGTTAGTGCACTATCTCCCTTACATTAAAAACCGGCCCTTCCTTGCATACCCTCTTATACCCCTGTCCCGTCTTTATGACACACCCGAGGCAGGCGCCGATACCGCAGGCCATTTTTTCCTCAAAGGAGATATAGCCCGGAATGCCCCTCTCATTCAGGAACTTCAGGAGTGACGCTATCATCCCTTCAGGCCCGCACGCATATACAGCGGGGTTTGCAACGGCAAGGTCATTCAGGGATTCAGTTAATCTCTCAACCGCATTGCCCTTAAACCCCATGCTGCCGTCATCCGTGCTTATATAGATATGCCCTGTGAGTTTCCTTATATCATCGAGGAGGTAGAGCTCCGCTGAGTTCATAGCGCCATAGAAGAGACGGGTTCCGGCACGGAAACTCTCCAGCAGGGGATAGACAGACGCTATACCGACACCACCGGCAACAAGTAACGGGGTCTCATCCCTGAGGGGTTCGGGATAGCCTTTGCCGAGGGGGCCCAACACGTCGATACCGTCACCGGGCCTCATATTTCTCAATAAAAAAGTCCCCCTGCCCTTCAACCTTACAAGAAACTCCAGATGAGCATCATCCCATCTTAAGATACTGAAGGGTCTCCTGAGAAGGGGATCAAGGGTTTCTGATGCCCTCAGCAGATAAAACTGCCCTGGAGCAGGCCTGACATGGGGTTGCAAAGGGGTAATCCTGAGAAGGTTATGTGTTTGAGACAGGTGGATATTTCCTGCAACCTCTGCCTGGAAAAATCTACTCAAAACTGATCTCTATAATCTCATACTCTATGGTTTTTGCCGGGGCATTGACAACTACCGTATCTCCAACCTCTTTGCTCATCAACCCCCGGCCGACAGGCGATGTGATTGATATCCTGCCATTGCTAACATCCGCCTCATCAGGCCCGACAAGCTGAAACAGCCTTTCCTCATCTGTTGCAAGGTCATAAACCTTCACCTTTGCACCAAAGGTAACCCTGTCGCTCTTGATTCTTGAAGTATCGATAACCTGGGCCAGTGCCGTCTTGGACTGCAGCTCCTGTATACGACCTTCGACAAAGGACTGCCTCTCCTTGGCAGCATGATACTCCGCATTCTCGCTTAAATCACCATGTGACCTTGCCTCTTCAATATCCTTTATATTCTTTGGCCTCTCAACCCTGAGAAGATGTTCCAGCTCTTCTTTCATTTTCCGGAACCCCTGCTCCGTCATGGGAATTCTCTTCATTATGCCCTCCCAAATCATAAAGGTTGTATCATCGTACGCCTGAATGATATAATGTTGACAATACAATAATAATTTAACCATTATTTCGATTGCTTAGTCAACATTTTTCAAGTCACAAGGCATAGCTGTTACTCGCAATTCGAAGCAGGCAACACACAACAGGTAAAGATATCATCAGCAAGAATCTGCACAGGTCTCATTATGGAGCGAATTTTGGTAAATAACGGACTTGCATGCGTTTTGCATAAACCTGTATCCTGACCAAATATCACAAGTATGCCTGAAAACACAATAGCACTGAGAAAGGATGTTCAGGAAAAGATCAATGAACTTGGTGAGGCTGATATAGTTATCGGCATTCCAAGTTACAACAACGCCAAGACCATCGGACATGTTGTGAGGGCTGTTCAGGCCGGACTTTCAAAATACTTCCCTGACTCCAGGTCCGTACTTGTAAATTCCGATGGGGGATCAACTGACGGAACCATGGATGTTGTCAGAGAGACCACTGTTGATTTTGACTCCATATTGATTCATCACAGGGTTGGAAACCTCCATAAGATTATTACACCCTATCATGGAATTCCCGGGAAAGGGAGTGCATTCAGGACCATCTTTGAGATAGCAAAGACCCTTAATGTAAAGGCATGCGCCGTAGTGGATTCAGACCTCAGAAGTATAACCCCTGAATGGATCGAACTTCTGATAAGGCCGGTTCTCAATGCGGGGTACGATTACGTTGCCCCCTACTATCACAGACACAAGTATGACGGCACTATCACTAATACCATAGTTTACCCGATGACAAGGGCATTGTACGGACACAGAATCCGTCAGCCCATAGGAGGAGACTTCGGGCTCTCAGGCAGGCTTGCATCTTTTTATCTGTCAAAAAATGTATGGGAGACAGACGTAGCCCGTTTCGGGATCGACATCTGGATGACCACAACTGCTGTTGCAAATGCCTTCAAGGTATGTCAGGCATTTCTTGGAGCCAAGATTCACGACCCCAAGGAACCGGGATCCGACCTCAGTGCAATGCTCCACCAGGTGGTAATCTCCGTCTTTAATCTTATGGAAGAATATGCCACAATATGGAAGGATATAAAGGGGTCGCAATCTGTTCCTACATTCGGGTTTGTATACTCGGTTGGTCTTGAACCCATCAAGGTCAATCTTGATGGTATGATAGAGAAATTCAGACTTGGGGTAAAAGAACTCTCGGTTATGTACGAATCATTTTTACCCGGGGAATTAATGTGGTTTCTCGCAACCGTGGGAGAGAAGCCAAAGGAGAAATTCTCTATTCCAGATAATGTATGGGTGGAGATCGTATATAATTTTGCCATAGCCTGTCACAGAAAATTGATGAGCCGGGAGCATATAATAAAGTCTCTTACGCCTCTATATCTTGGCAAGGTAGCCTCTTTTGTGATTGAAACGTGGGAAAGCACAGCTGCGGAGGTAGAGCAAAGGCTTGAAGAACTCTGTATCGCCTTTGAAGAGGGAAAGCCCTATCTGATTGAGAGATGGGTTGAGGAAGAAGAGTGAATTTGATCCCGGCAACGGTCAACAGCAAAAACCATTAATGAATGATTAATTCAAGGAGGGGTTTTTATGGAAAACCTATTCGATAAAATCGTAACAGCACCTATGACGAACTGTTTCCAGAGGCTTATCGAATTCTTGCCGAACCTTCTCAGTTCTCTGGTTATATTTATTTTGGGATTTCTCCTGGGATGGATTATCAAGAGTATAATCCAGAAAACACTTGAGATATTAAATACAGACCGATTCTGTAAAAGAATGGGAATAACCCAGGGACTTGAAAGGGGTGGAATAAAGACAACCCCCACAAGGCTTCTGAGCCAGATATCCTATTGGTTTGTGGTAATCACTTTCTTTATAATATCACTTTACACCCTGAGAATCCCGGCAATTGAGGACCTCCTCGAACAATTCTTCCTCTATCTCCCTAATGTTTTTGTCTCTGCCCTACTTATTATAATCGGTTATATACTCAGCAACTTTGCTGGAAGGGCAACACTGATAGCTTCCGTTAATTCAGGAATAAAATTCTCGGGATTATTAAGCAAAACCGTTAAAACCATTGTCTTCCTGCTTGCCTTTACAATGGCACTGGAACAGCTCGGCATAGGCCGCGATACGGTAATCGTTGCCTTCACGGTAATTTTCGGAGGAATTGTATTTTCACTCTCGCTTGCCTTCGGCCTTGGGGGAAAGGATGCGGCAAAGGAATATATAGAGAAGAAACTCAAGGGAGAAGCCGAGAAGGAAGACGACCTGAAGCATCTTTGAGGCAGGCGTGATTATTACGTGCCTCCTCAATAGTATCACCTTGACTTGCGATATCTATCTCTGGAGAAAGCGCAGTATAGCCATCCCCTTCTCTCTCAATAATTGCTGTCAGCTTAT